>Ga0308160_10002176_pt1 | contig 24503 bp, 25 predicted proteins | sample PhyFR1_FD_201036 | JGI IMG/M metagenome (GOLD analysis project Ga0308160, IMG submission 201036) | Phyllosphere microbial communities from UC Gill Tract Community Farm, Albany, California, United States - DLSLF.R1 | ecosystem: Host-associated > Plants > Phyllosphere > Unclassified | place: USA... | reverse complement strand
GGTGATGAGCAAACCAATGCCCGAGGCGGACCAGCGCCGGTACAATTCGACCAGTTTCAACGTCGGGTGATTGTTGTAGGTGCCCAACGTTTCGCTCATGGACGCCTTGGCGAGGCGGTTGCGAAAAACACTGCCGTTCGGGAGATGCAAAGGCTGGTTCAGCAGATTTTCTTCAGGCGAGGAGGCGGTCATGGTGAGTTCTCAATATGGGCTGTTTCATGATTGAAGGGTGTGCAGCGGGATGGAGTCCGATACCCGCTGGGATTGCTTATTTTTCAATGGGATGTACGACATGGCATGCTCGGTCAGCGCGGTAATCGTCAGGCTTGGATTGACGCCGAGGTTGGCGCTGAGCATCGAGCCGTCGCAAATCAGCAAGTTCTGATAGCCGAAGACCCGGTTCTGTACGTCCATCACGCCGCGCTCCGGCGAGTCCGCCATCGCACAGCCGCCCATGCAGTGGGCAGTGGTCGGGATGTTGAATAAGATCTCGGACAGAAAGGTGGTCGGTATGCCACCGAGCGCTTTTGCGCCCTTTTCGGCAAACGCGTTCGCCTCTGGAATGAAGGTTGGGATGGGGCCACCCTCGCTGGCGAGCTGTTTTGCGAAGGGCCAAAACCAGCGACGCCTGAATCGCATGTCGAGAGACGCGTCCACGGTCTGCATGACCAGCAACAACAGGGTCTGACGGGCGAATCCGACGGGGTTATGCACGAGCAATGCTTGCAGCGGATGTTTGAGCAGCGTCCACAGCCAGGTCAATATTCGCGTCCACCCCGGGCGCCCGCCGCACAGCAAGGTCATCATGAGGCCAATGGCATCCGAACCTTCCGGGTAGCGCACGACTCCGATATGTGTGCGCTCATCGAGATAGATGCTGCCACCCCCCGCCAGTCCCGGCGACATGCTCTTGTCCGCTGCCGGGAAGCGTACGCCGATAAGGGATTCGGCATTGGTGCGCACACGTTTTCCAAGGTCGTCGCTGATGCGCGGCAACGACCCGTTTTGCTTGAGCCGGAACAACAATTCCATTGTACCCAACGACGACGCGGCGAAGACCACGCCGCGACAGCGAAAGCTGCGGCGCTGCTTGTCGAACCAGCTGGTCGAACATTCAGTGAGGACTTCATAGCCGTCACTGCCGTCCTCCTTGCCGTTGAGCGGCCGCACGTCTACAACCCTGGTTTCGGCAAAAACCTGGGCGCCACGTTTTTCTGCGAGATAAAGGTAATTCTTGTCGAGTGTATTCTTGGCGTTGTGCTTGCAACCCATCATACAGCCACCGCAACCGGTGCAAGTCCCGCGCTCCGGGCCCTCACCCTCGAAGTAGGGATCCGGGTAGCTCCTGCCGCCTGCTTCACCGTCGGGAGCAAAGAAGGCCCCTACCCGGGGGGCGTGAAACGTATGGCCCACGCCTTGCAAATCCGCCATTTTCTTGAGGCGTAAATCAGCCTCGCCCATGATCTTGCTCTCTGTCACGCCCAGCATCTTCTCCGCCGTGGCGTAGTACTGCGGCATGATCCGTTTCCAGTCCGCCAAGCCGGCCCAGGAACCCTCATTCCATACGCTATCGCGCGGTGTAAGCAAGGCGTTGGCATAGGTGATGGATCCCCCACCGACTGCGTTGCCGCTGACGATCATCACGTGACGGAACAGGCGCATGTTGTAGAAGCCGAACATCTTCAGTCCGGGTCGCCACATCCAGCGCCGCGCGTCCCAGTTAGATTTTGGAAAGTCTTCGGCTGTCCAGCGTCGGCCCATCTCCATTACGCCGACGCGGTAGCCCTTTTCTGTCAGCCGGAAGGCGGAGACGCTGCCACCGAATCCAGAGCCGATCACGATGTAGTCGAAATCGAAAGATGGATTCATTGCGTGCTGCTCGGGCAAGCACTGCGATCAGGAGTGAAAGAACGGGTCATGCGGCGTCTCCTTTTTTTTGTAATGGTGCTGCGGACTCTTGTAGACATCACTATATCATTCGTATATTTCAAAGACTATACAAATAGTATAGTTTGTATGATTTGGTGGAAGGCGTAGATGGATCGACGATGAGGCGAGGGCATACAACAGCGGAGCCATAGATCTGCGAGGCGATCGGCGCCCATGTTCGACTGGCTCCAGTGTCGTTTATCCGCTGGGCCCTCGCTCAAATGAGCATGGGCTATGGCTCCGATCAGGGAGCCAGGCTGATGACAAGTCAGAAACGGTACGTTATCTGTGTCCCTATAATGTGCGCGCTGTTGTCGTATTTCGCGCTGTAGCCAGGCTGGACGCCGGTTGTATTTGCCTGGTTGACGGAGGTGGTTGATTCCCATAGATAGCCATAAGCCAAATCGATGGTCAGGTCGGTGTTGGGAGAGAAACCTAAACCCAGCGTCACGGCTTTTCGGTCGCCCACGGGGAGTCGGACGTTTCGATCAGCGTTGCGGGCAGGTGATGGATCGTAAGCGAAGCCGCTGCGCAACAGCCATTGCGGGGAAAGCTGGTATGAGGCCCCAATAGCCATCGACCAGGTGTCATGTAATTTAAAGTCATCACCAAAGCTGCTGAAACCCAGTTGCTGGCCAAGTGGCGGTAAGCCACTATTGACCGCTTCGATCCTCTGAACGCGGCTCCATCGGGTCCAGGTTGCGCCCAGGTAGCCAGTCCAGCGGTCGTCAAAATGATGGGTAAACGATGTGTCCAGCGACTCTGGCAACGTGATGTCAATTTTATTGCTGTACTTGCCATCGAGACCGAAAGCACTTGGCGAGTTGCTCACCTGCGTATGGCCGTTGACGTGAAAATCAAGTTTTGAATGATAGGTGACGCCCCACGTGGTGGAGTCGTTCAGGTCGACCATCAGGCCGAAATTATAGCCAACGGCGTTATCGTTACCCTTGATAGTGATCTGCGTGTCGTTGCCCCCATTGAGCAGCCCTGTGGCCAAATAGGTTTGCATATTGTTTTCGATACGGTTCAATGTTAGCCCGCCTCCGACAGAGACATGATCATTGATGCGATAAGCAACGGCGGAGTTCAGGGTTTTAACTTGAACCTTGCTATAGGAACCATGATAGCGTCCCTGGAACGAGCTTTCGTAATCGTTCACAAGGCCATAGAGAGCGTACAAGCCCAAGCCGAAAGTGAAGCGTTCGTCAATCGGCATGGATAAATAGCCAAAAGGGATTGTCGTCAGGGGTACGGAATCTCCTTTGTTGGTGCCTGTCGCATCGCTATGAGCGTTTTTAATATCACTATTAACCTTGATCAAGGCGAACCCTCCGCTCACTTCCATGCGCTTTATCTTGCTCAGGCCGGCCGGATTTCCATAGACAGTACTCGCATCCAGAGCAGCAGACGAGCGCCCGGCATAAGCAGTTCCGGCGCTGCTAACGCTTTGCTCGTTAATAGATAAACCATTGGCTAAAGATAAAGTTGCCTGCCCACAGATAGCCAATGACAGAGTGGTTTTGAACAACGCACTGCTTGACTTGAGTATCAGGGTGGACCCTGTCTCAAGATGACGTTTCAAACGCAGTACTGATTTCTGGGAAGGGCGAAGCGCAGAAAAATATTCATGGTTCATCTGACGGTACCTGTTGTTGTTGTTGTTGTTGTTGTTGTTGTTGTTGTCGGGATGAATAGAAATCGTGGGCGGCCGTATACATCAACAGTGCCGGCCGGGCTGGAGTAGGAAGTGTTAATTGGATCTTGCAGATACGTAGTTGTTTTTTAGTTACAAAGCCCTCTCAGGAATATCACAGGATCAGGCGATTGCCCTATTTATATGTTTTGGGGTTGCAAGTTGCATTGATGGCAAGAAGAGCCTTGCCTGGCAGGCAAGTACCCTCGGGCCAGACGCGGGTACAAGGCTGCAAGCAACTCGCTGATAAAGAGGCAATGACGGATGCCGGGCGGGCAAGTCCCCCTCGATCCGCATGGCGCGAGGGAAGGGGGAAAGGCCGGCAGTCCTAGGGCTTGTATTCGAGTACTTTGCACGCTCGTGTGAAGGCTGGCCGATCCCCTTGTAACAGCTTTGCATGACCTTCGCGAAGTGCGCGAGTTGGAGTGATCTGGCGCAGGACCAACGCAATGAAGGTTTCCATGTCGCATTGTATTTTGACGTCGATGGGCTCTTCGCTCGGCCCGGAGCGTGCCAACAGGTTCCCGTCGTTGACTCGAATATGGAAGACTTCCGCCCCCACCTGGAACTCGTACAACTCCTGCAAACCGGCGCTCGCTGCCGAATCGTTCGAGCCTGTCAGGCACAGGGCTATGAGTTCCGCACGAGCACTGGAAGGATCGATGCGTTCGTCGATCGGCAGACTCAGCCCCCAGAATCCCAGCGCGATCACCGGCTTGCGTAGTTGCTCGCCCAAGTCTGTCAGCTCGTAAGCTGGCGTTGCGGAAGGTGTGTGCAGGGTGACTTGTTGAATGACGCCGTTCTGCACCAGCATGGCCAGGCGTTCGGACAGCCGGTTTGTACCCATTGCAGGCAGGATCGCGAGCAGATCCTTGAAACGCTTCGGACCTAACAGGAGTTCGCGAATCAAGAGCAGCGTCCAGCGATCTCCGAGTACGTCGAGCGACCGGGCTAAGGGGCAGAGTTGACCGTAGGTTTTGTTTGTCATGGCGCATTGTACAAAATTCCGCTCAGTTGAAATACAGTGAAAAGCCACTGCTGCCTCAAGTCGAAGGCATTGGGCGTTGTTCCAGTCCCTTGGACGGCTGATCTCACGGTCGCTTTCATGTATCGCTCACTGAACAGGTTGAGTCATGCTTATTGATTTCACTATACCGTTCGTTTAGTTGTTGCGCTATATAAAAAGTATAGCTGTTTCGTAAGCCTGTCTGTTATCGCGCAATGCGTTGGACGACCCAGCGGGTCAGAGCCGCAGGCGCGAGACGTGTAGCGAACGACAAGAATCCGGCTTGCATGCCGACTGTCCAGTGGGTCTTGTGGATTCGTCGTTTCGACGTTGCGCAAGCCCACACGGTCGATGCGACGTCGTGCGACGTGAGCCGAATACCCAGCGATCTGGCGCTGGGGATACGACCGTAGTCATCAGCCATTGCGGTCTTTACGAAGCTCGGCCAGATATCGCTCACGCGAATGCCGAACTTTCCCCATTCTAGGTCGAGTCCTTCGGTGAATCCGCGCACGGCGAACTTGCTCGCCGAGTAGGTTGCAAGTTCGGGCTGGCCGTAGATTGCGGTGGCGGAGGCCATATTGATGACATGAGAGCAGGGCGTGCCTTGCAGGTACCGGAAGGCGCTGTGACAGCCGGTGATCACTCCCTGAACGTTCACATCAAGCATTGCTTGGTGCTTGGTCAACGGTACGGCTTCAAATTGACCGGCAGCGAGAATCCCAGCGTTATTGAGCAACACGTCAAGCCGGTGGCCGCTATGTGCCCAGAAATCCATAAGCGCTTGCTTCCATGCCTCGGGATCGCTCACGTCGAGCGCACCGGAGACGGCGTTGCCCTCTCCCAGGATCGCGGCGACCGCAGCGACACCCTCTGAATCGATATCGTATAGCCCCACGAACCAACCGCGCCGCGCAAACAACTCAGCGCAGGCGCGACCGATTCCCGAAGCCGCGCCTGTGACGAAGATGGCTGGTCTCCATTCAGGAAGAAGGGATTCAGTCGGGTTTCTGGCTGTTTGATTGCTCTGTACCACAGTGATGTGCGGTTTCATTTCAGAGGTTCCCTTCAGGAGCTGAGCATTCAGGTTTTGTGTGCAGATCAGTGCATATTGCGAGAGTAATATAACGGTGTTATGTTTTGCAATAACAGTGTTATCCATCTCTCCGGCTGATCTGATGACTGGTCAGAAGGTGGAAATACTGATGGGAGCGCTTGCTCCTTACGTTTGTCACCGGAGGATCCAAGAGATGACGAAGATGCATACGCCGCCTGAATGCCTTGATATGGAGTCCCGTGGCTCTGTGTTGGTTGCTCGGCTGGATGGAGGTCCACACGGGTTGATGGGGTTGGACATGGCCAATGAGCTTTCGGGGCTATTGGACAAGCTGGAGTCCGATACCGCGGTAAAAGCGGTGGTGCTCACCGGAACTCATCCTGAGCGTTTCATCGGTCATGCAGACGTTCGTTGGCTGCAGGAAGGTGGAAAGAGTATCCCGTCGGTCGGGCGCGGTATGGCCTCGGCGATCTCCCGAACCGCCAAGACCGTTCGCGGTATTGCGCCATTGGCGGCAACTGCGTCCTTGACACCGCTGGATGGCGGGATGCAACTCGACAAGCTGCACGACACTTTTTTACGGATGAACCGCAGCGGCGTCATTTTCGTCGCCGCGCTGAATGGATCTGCGCTGGGACTTGGCAGCGAGCTCGCGCTAGCGTGTGACGTCCGCCTGATGGCGGATGGCAATTTCTTCATTGGGCAGCCCGAGGTGCTTCTTGGAATCCTTCCTGGTGGCGGAGGCACTCAGCGATTACCACGACTGGTCGGCGCCCATCGCGCGCTGATGCTGATGCTTGAAGGTCGGCCGTTGTCGCCACGGAAGGCGCTCGAAATAGGATACATCGACGAAGTGGTTGCTCCAGATGCGCTGCTTGATCGAGCCATCGAGCTGGCCGGGTATTTGGGCTCCCGACCCAAAGGGGCGATTGAGGCAGTCAAGCGAGCCGTGTACTTCGGCGGGTCAGCCACCCTCGACGAGGGGCTGCATATGGAGCGTACCGAATTCATCAAGATATCGCCGACCGAGACTGCGCAATCGCTCATGGTTGAATACCTTGATCGCACCGATCGGGACGGCAACGTGCCGTTCTACAACCCGACCATTTTCGAGCAAACCCTTGAGCAAGGCTCTTTGCCCCTGCAAAACGGGGGAGAGAGGAAATGAATCAAATGTCACCGCTTACCTACCCATTCACTCGCCAGGATGTTCGCTTTGAATCGGGCGAGACCTACTGTTCGGCCTGGCTCTACCTGCCGGTTGGCGTAGAGAGACCGCCGATTGTAGTGCTCGGACACGGACTGGGTGCGGTTCGCGAGATGCGCCTGGACGCCTTTTCCGAACGATTCGCCGCTGCGGGAATCGCTACATTGGCCTTTACCTACCGTTATTTCGGAGACAGCGGTGGTCGGCCCAGACAGTTGATGTCTGTGAAGCGGCAACTGGTTGACTGGGATGCAGCGCTGGACTTCGTCAAAGGCTGCGCGGATGTCGATGGGCGCCGGGTTGGAGTATGGGGAAGCTCGTTTGGGGGAGGACATGCGATTACCGTGGCCAGCCGGCATCCCGAGTTACTGGCCGCCATCAGTCAGTGCCCTTTTACCGATGGTCTGGCTTCAACTGCCGCACTGGGTGTGAAGGGATCGCTGCAGGTAATGCCGGTGCTCCTGCGTGATTTTGCAGCCAGGCTACTGGGTCGCCCGCCCGTGATGGTGCCAATCGCTGCCGCTCCCGGTCAGCCGGCCTTGATGAATGCCCATGATGCGCTGCCGGGTTATCTGGCCTTGGTGCCGAAAGGGATGGTGTTCGTCAATCACGTCGCCGCGCGGGTGCTCCCGGAGATCATGGCTTATCGACCCGGACGCTCCGCCTCCAAGGTGAAGTTTCCCATCCTGTTTTGCGTCAGCACCACTGACACCGTCACGCCACCGGAACAGACGATCGCCTTGGTGCGCAAGGCACCGCATGGAGAAACCAAACTCTACGCGGCGGGGCATTTCGAGTTCTATATGGGCGACGCGTTCGAAGAGCTGGTGAAGGATCAGACTCAATTTCTAACGAAACATTTATTCGTCTCTTTAGCCAATTAATTCAAGCGTTTCCGTCACTTTCAGAGAGAACAACAACAATGTGCTTTTCCAAACTTTCAGATTTGCGTTCGGTGACAGCGCCCGATGGTTTGTGCATCGCTGACGACAGCAGCAACCTGACTAACCGGCAGTTCCATTCTAGAGTCCTCGCGGCAGCGGGAGTATTCGCGGACAGCGGGGTGGGCGTTGGAGACGTCGTTGCGATCATGTTGCCCAACCAGGTGGAGTTTGTAGTGGCGATGTTCGCCGCCTGGCGTCTGGGGGCGGCGGTCACGCCGATCAATCCTGGTTTGACTCGCAAGGAAGCAACCCATCAACTGGTTGATTCGGGGGCGAAGCTGCTCATCAACGTCAGCGGCGAAATCATAGTCCCGAATTTGCAATCCCTGTCTGTCGCCACTCTGGAAACGGGGGTGTCCTACACCGGCGTACCCTTTGAAGAGCCTGGCGCACTGGCACTGTTGATCTACACCAGTGGCACTACCGGCCTGCCGAAGGGCGTGATGCTCGATCACGCCAATATCGAGGCCATGTCGGAAATGGGGCGAAACTCACTCAAGGTCACGGCAGCAGACCACTGTTTATTGATACTTCCACTCTTTCACGTAAACGGCATTGTGGTGAGCACTCTTGTCCCGCTATCCAGCGGTGGTCGGGTTTCGATTCGCAAGCGTTTCAACGTCGACACGTTTTTTGAGGATGTCGAGTGGCTTCGACCCACGTACTTCTCTGCAGTGCCAACCATTTACGCGATGCTTAGCGCGTTACCTCGTGAGGTAAAACCTTACACCTCCAGTCTTCGGTATGGCATCTGCGGCGCGGCGCCTGCATCGGCGGAACTACTGAAAAAATTTGAAGCTCGCTTCGGTTTTCCGCTGCTTGAGGGATATGGCCTGTCCGAAGGCACGTGCGCTTCGACCATCAATCCCTTCGACGGCCTACGCAAGGTCGGTACGGTCGGGCTGCCCTTCATCGGGCAACGCATTGCAATCGCCGACCCGAGCGGTGTGCATTTGCTGCAGGGCGCTACTGGCGAGGTGCTGGTTCAAGGTCCTAACGTCATGCGCGGTTACCTTGGGAAGCCCGAGGAAACAGCGAAGACCATCGTCGATGGCTGGCTGCACACCGGCGACATTGGCCGGATCGATGAAGACGGTTATCTGGCCATCGTAGGGCGCCTTAAAGAGATGATCATTCGCGGCGGCGAAAACATCTATCCGAAGGAGATCGAGGATGTGTTGTTCGAATTTTCGGGGGTTCTTGAAGCAGCAGTGATTGGTGTCCCTCACGAGACCCTTGGCGAAATTGTTGTTGCCTACGTCGCGTTTCGTACGGGATTCGCCGGTACCCATGAGGGCTTGAGTGAGCACTGCAATGACCGGCTGACGCGTTACAAAAGACCTTCCACGATCAACATCATCGACAGCCTGCCAAAGAATGCCGTGGGCAAAGTCGACAAGCTGAGGCTGCGCAAGATGTGGACCGAATATGTCGATTGACAGGTAATTACCTGATGGACTTTAGGCGCAAAGCAATCGGCACGTAGAAGGGGACACATCATGAAAAACGCAGACTTCGACTGGTTGGTGATCGGATCGGGATTTGGCGGCAGCGTCTCGGCGCTGCGCCTCGTGGAGAAAGGCTATCGCGTCGGGGTACTCGAACGCGGCCGTCGCTATCGCGACGAAGACCTTCCCAAGTCAGCCTGGCAGTTCAACAAGTATCTGTGGGCACCCGCATTGGGTTTGAAGGGCATCATGCGCATGTCGCTGTTTCGCCATGTCTTTTTTCCCAGCCAGTCGGGTGTCGGTGGCGGCAGTACCGTGTATGGCGGTGTGTTGTACCGCGCCAAGCCAGAGTTCTTCGAAAACCTGCAGTGGCGGGAACTCGGCCACTGGGACAGGCTATTGCAGCCTCACTACGATACGGCCGAACGCATGCTTGGGGTAACGACGGTGCCATTCGACTCAACGAACCAGCAACTGGCCCGGGAGATGGCGCAACACTTCGGAACCGAAGACACATTCACTCGAGCACCCACCGGAGTGTTCTTTGGCGAACCGGGCAAAACCGTCAAGGACCCCTATTTCGGTGGGGAAGGGCCTGACCGTACCGGGTGTATACGTTGCGGCGCCTGCATGGTGGGATGCCGCGTCGGTGCTGTGAACTCGCTGGTGAAAAACTACCTGTGGTTCGCAGAGAAACGCGGCGTGCAGATATTGGCAGAGCGTGAGGTCGTTGATGTTAGCCCACTCGGGGCAGCCGATGGTAGTGACGGCTACCGTGTGACCGCCCAGCGCCCCGGCGCCTGGTTCACCCGTGATCGCCATACTTACACCGCCCGCGGTGTGATCTTCGCCGGCGGGGCTCTTGGTACCAACGAATTATTGGCCAACTGTAAGCACGGCGGCTCGTTGCCCCGGGTCAGCGATCGCCTTGGTGAACTGGTGCGCACCAACAGCGAATCGGTTCTGAACGTGCGCCTGCCCGAGGACCGCAAGACCTGGAACGACGTTACCGCCAGCAGCAGTGTGCACGTCGATCAGGATACCCACATCGAGTTTCTCACCTACGGTCGCAACGCCGACTTCCTCAGTTTGCTTTGCACGTTGCTGGTCGGTAAGGGTAACCGCTTGACGCGGCCGCTGAAGTGGCTGGGGATTATCGTGTTGCACCCAGCGCGATGGCTCAAGTCGCTATGGCCATGGGGCTGGAGCCGACACATGGTGATGCTGCTAGTGATGCAGACATTGGACAATGCTATCGCACTACGCCCCAGCAAGCGCTGGCTGGGTCGCGGCTACCGCCTCGTCACGGAGCAGAATCGCGACAAGCCAAATCCGACTTACATCGAGATGGGTAACCAGGCGGCTCAATGGTTGGCTCGGCACACCGGCGGTATTGCCCAGAGCAACGTATTGGAAGCGCTGGGCAACATTCCAACAACAGCCCATGTGCTGGGCGGTGCCGTGATCGGCGCCGATGCCCAAAGCGGCGTGATTGATCAGAACCTACACGTTTTTGGTTACCAGAACATGTTGGTGTGTGACGGCGCTGCGATGCCTGCAAATCCAGGGGTTAATCCTGCGCTGACCATCACGGCACTCGCCGAGTACGCAATGGCGCGGATTCCACAGGCCCGCAATAACGAAGGTGTTCATGAGCGAGGTGAGGCGGTTTCTACGAAACCGTCCAGTGGCGTGCTCAGCCATCCTGATAATCAGCGCGTGGCCTCGATACAGACCCCTATCCTGCTGCACATATGAGCATTGAGCCGCAAAGCATACGAGCATCTGTCATGACCGGGTCCTTCTCTGCATGAGCGACCGGTTGACCCAACCTCTGAACATGCCGAGTGGCTGCGTATTTGAACCGAAATACTGTTCGCTCCGCGTTACTGCAGGGTTGCGCGGTTTTTTCAAGGTTCTAGCGGAGTTGCCTGCCCGGTAATTACGCCAGCAGTGGAAGATTCCACTTTTTCGCGCTTCGCTCCCAAGCCGACAACAATGTTGTTACACGTTGCCACCAGGATCTGCGAAGCAGGATTTTCCATGCCTGAGAAGTGGCCAGCGAGTTCGAGCATGATGAATCCATGCGCGGCACTCCACAGCTGTGGCGCGATGAGAGCCGGATCGATTTTGCGAACGCATTTGGCATCAACCAAGCGAGCGCACGCGTTGATCAGAATCGCGTATGTCGCCTTGAATGCTTCCGATTGCCCATCTGCAATCGATTTCATGGTACCTCGTGAGGGGCTATATCTACCGTCAATCGAAAGACCAAACATTAAGTCGTACAGATGGGGATTGCTTCGTGCAAGGTCTCGGCAAGCCAGAAGCATCGCACACAAGTCGGTTATCGGATCATCCGTGATTGGCACACGCTTGAAGACTGCAGCCAACCGCTTGAATCCCTCGTCAGCGACTGCTTTTAGAAGTTCCGGCACTCCGCCGAAGTGTGTGTAAACCCCCATCGTCGACAGGCCGGCTTCGCTCGCTACCGAACGGGCCTTGACTTCGGAAGGGCCGTTAGTCGCAAGCACACGGATGGTAGCCTCGACGAGGCGGGTGGGGGCATTAGGAAGTGAGTTATCAGTGGTCATATTGCAATACTGCCATAACGGCGTTATGTTAATCAAATAACAGTGTTATATCGCTGGTGCGACAGCTGGCCTCAACAGAGCTGATAGGCGTCACAGACTTGTGATACCGATCACCGAAGATCGGTGAAGCAAGAAAGGCGCCACGTCTATAACGAACAACAATATTTCAGGGTCTTCGAATGCAACTCAACTTCAAAAATCTCGCAGTCCTGTCCGCGCTCCTTTTCTTCGCTCTGGCTTTCACTTGGATGTTTGCCCCCAAAATTTTGATGGCAAGCTGGGGCGTCGATTTTTCTGACTCCGCAGGGTTAGTCGGACGTCGTGGGGCGGCGTTGTATGCAGGAATCGGCGTCATGTTTTTTTCAGCAAGAAATGCGGGGCCGTCCTTGGCGCGCTCGTCGTTGGTCGCAGGTTTTGTCGTGACCTGCTTGATACTCGCCGCCCTTGGTGTAGTTGAGCTAGTAATGGGGAATGTGGGCTCCGGAATCTTGTCTGCCGTTTTCATCGAAGTCGCGCTCGTCTTCGCGTTCCTTTACGTCTCACGTGCCTCACAAAACGATCTGAAAACAGGAAGCGCAACCCGCTAGCCGTGAGCCACAAGACCCATCTCAGAATCCGCAGAATGGTATCAAGGCGTCAATAAACATCCGCTCAATCATGAGGGTTCAGGCAATGCGTACTCTTAACAAAGCAGGTGTCTTCGGACTCACCCTGGCAGCTGCAGTCATGTCATCGGCACTGTGGGCAGACGATAATTCGCCCGTTGGCCTGTGGCAAAACATCGACGACGTCAGTGGCAAGCCGAGGGCATTGATTCGAATCACCGAGTCCGATGGCACTCTGAAGGGGGTTATCGAAAAAGCGTTTCCCGCCCCGAGCGAAGACCAGAATCCGAAGTGCGGCAAATGTGATGACGTGAACAAGAATGCGTCGATTGTAGGCCTGACCATTCTCACCGGTTTGCGCAAGGACGGCGAAGAATACACCGATGGCGAAATCCTCGATCCGGATAACGGCAAGGTCTATAGCAGTAAAGTCCGCCTGACCGACAACGGTAAAAAACTCAGCGTGCGCGGCTACATTGGCACGCCGCTGCTGGGGCGTTCACAGACCTGGGTACGCCAGGAGTAAGGAAGTACAATGAAAGCATTCATTATCGAACGCTATGGAAAAAAGTTGCGTTACGGGCGACCGAAATGCCAGAACCTGAATTGGGTAAGGATGACGTTTTAGTCCAGATTCATGCGGCGGGTGTGAACCCTCTGGATTTAAAACAGGAACACACCACCGAACAGCATGATCAAGTCCCGACCCGAGAACATCTTGCCGAAGACCTCGAGCAGCGGGTTGGTCAAGGTCACCATCCAGGAGATGCTGGTGAGGAGGCCAAGGCGCATCAGCAACGCTAGGGACAGGCCGATGATACGGGCACGGTCGCGCTGCTCGGGCGGAAGTTTGTCAGCCAAGATGGCGATGAGTACAAGGTTATCGATGCCGAGCACCAGCTCAAGCGCGATCAAGGTAAGCAGGCCGAGCCATGCTGTGGGGTCAACGACCCATTCCATGAATTATTCGCTCCCTCGGACGATCAATGCGAGGGAAGAGCGCTGCAACCAGCGTATCCAGGTCGCTGGGATATAGGAGGAGAGATAACGGTTCTTTGAAAGGCAGCTGGGAGGTGCCTGGAGGGTGTTCATACAGACCTGGAAATAATTGAGGAAGAAGTCCATCGATAAAGTAATTGTCGTTTAGAGGGGACCCCGCGGCAGCGATTTCCTTCACAAAAGGAGACTTTTCTTCATTCGTTGCCATACCGATCGAAATAATGACGTTCCAATGCCGTGTCCCGTCGTAGGTGCTGTGCTGGAAAATGCTCATGCAACGTTTTTGGCGTCCAAGGCATCGTCTTGGTGCCAGGGCTCAAGATCCGTCAGTCTGTCTGCATACTGCCCGTCAAGCTTGGCTGAGTGATTCATAGCTCACCCCGCAGGGAAAAATAAGAGCCTACAGTTGGTGGGCGACTATTGCCGTTCAGATGTTGATTAATTCGGGTTCAATTTTTCGGTGGTCGAGGTAGGAGTCGTCATGGACGCTTTGTGCCCATTTGAGTTGCCTCTACCTAGTCTCTCCAGACCATCCTGGCCGATCATGATGTCGGTGAGCTTCTCGCCCAGCAAGTTCCAAGCTTCTTTTTTCTCTTCGGCATAATCATGGTGTAAATAGTGACGGCGGACCCGGGAACCTGCCAGCACATGGTTCTGGCACCGGTCTATCACGTCAAGGCTTACGCCCCAGGCTTGCATCATGGTTGCACCCGTTCGTCTCAAGTCATGGGGTGTCCATTCCCCATTGGCACCACCGGAAAGCACCAAGGTGTCATCATGTCGGCGACGTGAAAGCGGCTTGCGATTTTTGAAACGTGATTGTCGGTCTCCCACCTGTTTACTCACGACCTTGAGATCGACATGGCCATCATGATGCTTTGCGGGAAAGCACCATCGAGACTTTCCTGTGAGTAGCCGAAGCTTGTTGAAATAGTGAATTGAAAACGCAGATAGGAACACGTGGTGGTCCTGTTTTTTTCCCCGGCTACCTTTAACGTTTGCCACAGGAATAAACCAGACACCATTTTCCAAATCAACGTTTTTCCATTCGGCCTGAAGCAGTTCGCCAATCCGACATAACGTTCCCAAGCAGATCCAAAGAGCAAGCTGGGACTCTGGCTTGAGCGGGCGAATCCCATCGTACTTTTCGCCGGCAGGCAGTGCTGCGTAGTCGGCAGTCATTTTCTGAAAGCGTTGATGTAATTCTTGCAGTTCGGTGGGGGAGAGGATCCGAGTTCTCTCTTCCTGGTAGTCACTGGGTATAAGCTTATTGATTTCGACCAAGTCTGCTGGATTTCCATCGATCAGCAGTGTGCGCCATGGCTGGCGTTTCTGCGCCCATCCAAACATTTGAACGATATCTGAAAAAAGACTGATGGCCTGTCGAGTAGCACCTCGAGCTATTACGGCACGCACCACGCTGCGCAAGTCATGCTCACTGATTGTACTGAGCACTTTAGAGCCAACGGCGGGGTAAAGGTCTTTCGCGAATTTTCTACGTAGCTCGGTATTGCCATCCTTTCGTGCCACACCATCGCGAAGCCATTCTCCCGCTAGGTCTAGCAGCGTTAGCTCCTTAGATCTTTGCTGATCGGCTTCTGCAAGTTGTGCAGCCAGCTCCGCTTTTAGTCTGATTTTCTCTGCGCGCTTGTTTTCATTAGGATTGATCCCTTTGGCTACAAGGTCTCGCGCTTCGTTGCGCTCCTTGCGGATTTCAGTCAACGACTTGTTTGGCCAGGTACCGCACGAGAAGCGGGTGTAAATCCCCTCCCAACGAAACTGGAAGTAAAAGGGGATGGCAATACCTTTTTTGCGGAGTGACACCCTGCCCGCGAGGCTGCCTTCGTCGCGTATGATGATGCCGACATCCTGCTCGCTAAGTGCTTCCAACTCCTTGGCGGTGAGCTTGGCCATAATCAACCTCCTGATGAGTTTACTCCCACATTTACTCCCACTGATTCGTCAGCTAAGGGTAGATCAGGATAGAGGTCGTTGGAAGAGATAAGCGCTGAAGCTCCCGGCTTTAATGGACTTGATGATTCTATAGAGGAGCGACGCGAACCAGGGATGTATAATATCTAACTAAATGGGGTGCTAGGGGTCGAGTGTTCGAATCACTCCGTCCCGACCATATAATTCAATGACTTAGGCCAATGTTCACAGCATTGGCCTTTTTCATGTGCGTGACTTTTGCGTGACTTGTCGTTTTCTCACGCCTGTTTCCTCTTCAAGATTGTCAGAACCGGCCCGCGAGAATCGGTTGCTGATACCATGTTCGCAGCTTCGATCAGATGCCCGAGTTCAGCGCCCGAGTAGTGACTGGTGATGCTGCCGTTTTTGTGCCCCAGCAGGGCCTTGCGATCTTCTTCGGTTACCCCTGCCGCACGCAGCCTGCGGCCAAATGTGTGCTTGAGGTCGTGAATCCTTATGGATGCATAACCTGGGTGAGCGGGGCGAAGGTTTTCCTCCTGCCAGAGTTTCGCTGCTCTCACCCGAGCCTTCTTCCAGGCCGAGTCGTTCATGCGGTGCATCGCGGTGCCGTTGTATGGGAAAACCCATTCCTCGCTTATACCGCGCTGCTTTTCGATGATCGACCTGGCCACGCTATTCAGCACCACCAGCCTCTCGTCACCGTTCTTTACGCCCGAGCGCTCATGCCTGCCACCAAAGTCGGCAGGTATCAGAAAAACGCTGGTGCCCAGTTCCGGTACCGCGATCTCCCAATCCCACCTCAGCTTGCAGACCTCCTGCTCCCGGGTGCCGGTGTTCACTTTGAACAGCGCCATCGTTTGCAGGTGGGCCGGCAACTCTCCAAAAAGAATCGACTGCTCCGGCCATGACATCGGGTACGGCTTGCGGCTCGACTTCTTCTCTTCCAGTTTCGTGAGCATCGGCACGCTATCCAGCCACGGCCTACGCTCATCATCTCGCCACTTCCTGGCACACAACGACAAAACCCGAACCACACGCTCGATCGAGATATTCACCGTTCTGTTGCTGACACCTTTCTTCACCTTTCCGCATTCCAGCTTCTTTGTCGCCAGCCTGTCCTTGATGAAAGGCACCAGGGCCTGGTCATCAATGTGGGTCAGCGGCATGTCGCCAATGAAAGGGTCCAGCTGTGAAAGGTGATGGGCAGATAGCTTGATTGACGGCTGGTCTTTGAACTCCAGCAGGAAGCGAGTTGCCGCCTCCCGCCAGGTCCTGACCTTCTTCACGCCGTACACCTTCTGCTGCCGGATCTGCTCCAACCTGTAGATCAGGTAGCGTTCCGCTTCTTCCCGGTCACCAGTTCCAGTGCTTTCGTAAAGTCGTTCTCCGTTGATTTTCTTGTCGATATGCCAGATACCTTTCCTTTGGGAGAGGCCTGTGATCGATTTTCGCGCCATGATTTATCTCCTTTCTGGCGCTCGCTGCGGGGCGATTGTTGCTCCGTTGCGCCTTTTTTATCAATCGCCTTTGCCTCGACGTACGCCGTGGCCCAGTCGTCCAGTTCCTGCCGGTCAAACCCAACGCCGCGCCCGCCGATGGGGAACTCGCTGACGAAGGGCCTGACGGTCTCGTCGAAAATCGCGCGGCACATGCCCAGATATCCGGGCGCTTCCTTTGCTCTGATGAACCGAGGGATCAGCTGTTGAGCGCCCATAGCTATCTCCCGCCGCCCATTCCGGGCCGCGCTGAATTGTTCGTCATGTGGTGTCCTTGCCGCGCTGGGCGGCAGAAGATGGGTTATATGGAGAACTTGGCCATGGCTTCGTCCGCAACCTTCATCGCTGCCTGGGCATCGTTCACATAGGCAGGGTCAAAACCGCCGCGCAGGTGGATGGTTGCCTGGCAGGCGCGCAGGTTCTCGCGGTTGAGCTTCAGCGCGGCGATTAACTCTTCCCGCGCCTCTGCTTCACCTCTGCCGATATCCCAGAAGCGCTGACCCCAATGGCCGGGTGGTGGCTGGTTGTTGCCCTGCGAACCGAAGGCCATGGCACCAGCAGCGCAATCGAGCAGGTCGCGCTTGTAGGTGTTGTCGCCATCTATGCTCAGGCCGCGGCGGCGGAGCGTGCTGACTACCTCGTCGTCCACCAGCCCCTGATCCTTCAAGACGATTTCTTCTTCTGGCTTGCCGGGGGTGTAGATGACCAGCGCGATTTTCGCGCCAGGCCAAAGGGTTTCGCCGATCTTGACCAGCGCGTCGTTTGCTACTCGGTGGAAACGCTCAAGAATTGCAGACATACGAATACCTCGCCCGCCGCTCACCGGCAGGCATGTAGGGGGATTGGGGTTAGGCTGCTGGGTGTTGCGCTGTGTCTCGGAAGACATCCATCTGCGCCGCGCCGTCGAGCCAGGCGGCCGCGATCCGGTGTTCAGCCATTGCGGCATAGTCCGGGTTCAGTTCGCACAAGATCGATTTGCGACCTTCCTGCATGGCGACCACCGCCGTGGTGCCGGCACCGCCGAAAGGGTCAAGCACGACTCCGCCGAGTGGTGCGCCGGCCAGAATGCATGGTCTGATGAGGTCCGGAGGGAAGGTCGCGAAGTGAGCGCCCTTGAAACTATGGGTTGGCACTGTCCAAACGGTGCGCTTGTTTCGCTCGCTGGGCATTATCGCTAGGGCTGAGTCCATCGACTCGTTGTCCTTGATCCTGCCCCGGCATCGCTCCTTGTTATCAGTGCCATGCCCCCAGCCAACGCCATTCGGCTTCCTGGCGACTGCCTTCATGTTGCCGTTGGTCTTAGCTCCGCCGTTGGCGCGGTCACTTCCGATTTGCGCAAGTACATCTTGGGACAGTCGGTTATGGGTGTTCGGAGAGCATGGCTCGAGGATCGCCGACTGGTCGTAGTAGTACTTCGGTGACTTGCTCAGCAGGAAAATGTATTCGTGAGCCTTGGTGCATCTGTCACGGACGCTCTCGGGCATCGGGTTCGGCTTGTGCCAGATAATGTCCTGGCGAAGATACCAGCCGTCATCCTGCAGGGCGAAGGCCAATCGCCAGGGCATACCCATCAAGTCTTTTTGTTTGAAGCCTTCGTGCGGCTGACGCCTATGACCACGTCGCACTGCCCCTCTGGTGGATGCGGAGACGATATCGTGCTTGCCTGCGGAACCGTTTGGGGCATAGCCACCAGCGATGGATGCATAGCTGTCACCCATATTTACCCAGGCCGTGCCGTCGTCGCGGAGCACTCGACGCACTTCGCGGAAAACCTCAACCAGCCGAGCGATGAACGCTGCCGGTGTTTCCTCCAGACCAATCTGGCCTTCGACCCCGTAATCCCGCAACCCGTAATAGGGCGGGCTGGTGACGCACATCTGAACCGACTTGTCTGGCAGCGTCCGCATCGACTCAATGCAGTCGCCGATCAAAACGCGATGCTGTTTCATGGCCTTGGCCCCTTGTAGATGAAGACGTAGGCGAACCAGAGGGTGGCGATCATGGCATCACCAGTTCGTCAGGCACTTCGAAGAAATTGAGCCGACCCTTGATTGGGGTGAGCGGCAGAGGCATTGGATCTCGCAGGACGAATGCTTTCTCACCCATATACCAGGGTGACGTGCTGGTATCCGCGCTATCGATCAGATCAACCGACCCGATTATTCGCCCGCACCAATGCTTCTTCAGTACGTCGTACCGTGGAGGCTGGCCCAGTCCTTTGCGGTGGCAGAAGTTGCACGCGTCGGCGTATTCCTTCTGTGTCATACCCTGGGAGGCATGCATCAGGAACTCGACCACTTGAACCCTCTCGACTAACAGGGTCAGGTGTGGTCGTTTGTCCTGGGTTGCGTTTGCACGGGCGATCAGCATCACAACCTCGATGCATTCGTCAATCACTCGCTTGCCCAGCGATTGCTTAAGGTCTCGCGGGATGTTGCGAGTCAGGATGGTTGCCATGTGCAGAAGGCCCATGGCCGCCCGGTAGATCGACAGATCGGTGTGCATTCCCATTGCGGTACAGCTCCTAAAAGCAAAAGCAACCGGCCGCAAGCGACCGGATTAAATAAGCGAATTAATCGATAAATTCACTGCGGACGGGGCGGACACGGAGCTCGCCGCTCTTGTCGCTGCTGGACTGATAGCCATCATCGAAGTACGTGAAGAATGCGATGTTGGCTGAGCGCTGCGAACTCGACCAGTACCAGGTGTCACGGAAGGCTTCGGCGCCACCCTCTTGGAATGCGGCGTGTACGGTTTGCAGCGGGTCTTCGGCGCTGTACAGCTGGCCCACCGGATCACTGTGCGGGTCGTCACCGTTGCGCGAGTTCTCCCAGTTCTCTTCGGTGGTCGGCTTGAAGTGCCGGTATTGCAGCTCCTGCACGTCGCGCGCCGGGATCGCCCAGTCGTCGAAGCCACCAATGTTCAGGGCCAACACCTTCGTCGCCAGTTCGCTGCCTGCCGCCGCCATGGCCTGGGTGTTGCCCAGGCTGTCGGTGAAGCTGTCGGCGCCTTCGATCTTCACGCCGTACTCGCCCCACTTGCCGACTAGCTCATGCGCTGCGCCGGCGGTGATGTGCAGGGAGCGCTTGCCGGTTGCCGGGTCGCGGGTGATGCCGGTGACGAAGCCTCCGCCGTAGGCCTGGCCGATGGCAGGGGTGGCTACTGCTGGTGCTGCTTTCTCAACTGCGGACATGGTGATTCCTCTTTTCGAAGGCAACAAAAAAGGCGCTGTGCGCCCTGGTGTGCCGGATCAAGAACGAATGAATGAAGGATTAAATAAAGAATCTGCGGACGGGGCGGACACGGAGCTCGCTGCCCTTGCCGTGGCCGTCCTGACCGCCATCATCGAAGTGCATGAGGAACGCGCCGTAGGCTGAGCGCTGCGAAGATGACCAGTAGTAGCAGTCCTGGGCGAACACCTCGGGACAGTTCAGCCATCCCTGGTACAGCTCGGCAGCGGCCGGCAGGTAGAAGTCATGATGACCATCGGCCTGGTACTCGGCGCACGCGTCAGCGGCGGGATACTTGCGCTCGTCGTCGTTACCGATCAATACCTGGGTGTTGGTGTAGCCGTCGGTCTTGCTGAGCCCCTTTACCTCAATTCCACGACCGCCCCATTCAAGGCTGCCCACATCCTTTGCGGCGAAGATCAAGTAGTGCGCCGGTACGTCACCGCGGGCTTGGACGAAGCCGCCATTGATTCCGCCCTGGCCAGGCCATGGTTGGCCAATTTCCGGAGCGGCGGAGGGTGCTACCGGCTGAGCGTTCGCTGCGGGCGGCAGGACCTGGGCAAACACGCTGGCCATGGCCAGTTGCGCCAGGGCGGAGGCGGGCATCTTGATAGACGCGTCACCGTGCTTCAGGGTGATCATTTCGGGCTTCATGGGTATTCCTCGGGATGGAGCCAAGCCCGGCGCGGGGATCGGCTTTTTGGTTATTCGTCGTGACAGATGCGAAGGGCTTCGCGGTTGTAGGCGAGCTGCAGTTTTGCCGACACGTTTTCAGGTATCACGTATTCGTGTCGTGGCGGCGCCAGGAATTGCGCCGATCCTGCTGGGCCCAGGCCGTGCAGGTGGTGAATCATCAAGGTCATGGCCTCGCCCTGTTCCTCGATTCCGTTCCAGGCCATCAGGTCAGCCAAGGCTTGGCGGGTGCCGGCCATGGTGTGGAGTCGCAATTCTTCCTCGCCGCGAGTCTTTCGTCTCGCCGCAGTCTTTGCTGATCGTTCTTTCTGCGCGGCAGCCATGGCCTACCTCTTCTATTCCGCTGGCCGGCAGTGCGAGCCAGGTTGGTCGGCGTCTCGCGCTGACCTGTTTATTGATTCGCTTCAAGCTGCGACCTTCTGCTGATTCCAGGCGCCGACCGCTTCGAAGATCCGCGCGGCGTGCGCCTCGTCCAGCGACATCGCTTCCGGAATGGCGATCCATCCCGAAGCCACCATCTGGCTTTGATTGGCCTCGTCGCGCAGTTTCTTGTAGCAATGCTCGATTACGTCTTCCAGGTGGTCGGAGAGGTAAACGCCATCTGGCGCAACCTCCACCGATTTGCTGTACCGGTCGCCGCGGGCGTCGATACACAGGGTGCTGAAATAGATCGTCCAGCGGTGGGGGATACCGCAGACGGCCTGGCCGATCTTCCCGGGCGTGATGTTCTTCAGCGACTTGTAATTGATCATGCCCTGGCGGCCGCTGGGGTCGATATTCACCACAGCGACGTGATTGGATGCCAGCAGCGAGCGGCACGACCGGGCAATGCGTGCCTGCAGGTTATGCGGCTTGCGCTTGCTCATAATGCCTCCGCGAGTTTGCGCAGCGCGTTACGCTCGGCCCGGGTGATGGGCGGCTTTCGGCGCTTGAGGATCGTTTCGGGATCAAGCTTGGTTGCGCGCTTCGGCGGTACCGGGTTGCCTGACATGCTCGGCACCTGGGCGACGGCACCACCCGACGCCAGGAACTGTGCAGTGCGCTCCGAGATTGAAACTGCGTCCTGGCGGTGCTGCTCTACCAGGCTTAGGTGGTTACTGACGTACATGGCGACCTCACTTGATTCGGATCGAACTATCGCCGCGCTCTAAGTGAGCCCAGGTAGGTTCGGGTAGAAGTTCGTGTTCAGAGTCTTCACCGGCTGCCATGCGCTTGCGTACCGCATCGTTATGCTCGCGGATCTCCTTGAGCTTGGCGGCAATGGCCTTTTTGTCCGGAGCAATGCTCGACTTCACAGTGGTCAGCTCGTCCGGCACCGCATCTTCGTTGTCCACGATCACCCGTTCGCTGCCCATGGCCAGTGTGATGGTGAAGAGCGGACGCTTGATCGACTTGATGTTGGCGGCTTCCATGTTGCGGCGCAGGTAGTCGCTGATCTGCGACACGCTGTTGGACTTGATCCGCTTGAGTTCAGCCAGGCGCTCGATTTCGTTGTCGATGGCCGTCACGTCGCTTTCAATGTTGCGGCGCAACATGACTATGTTGTCAGCCTTGATGTTGAAATCGCCTTGCACCTCGTCCATGGCGTGCTGTAAAGCCTCTTTCAGGCCTTCATCATCGGTGTCGGCCATGGCCTGAAGTTCGGCGAGTTTGCCGGTGAGTGCGTAGAGCTGGGTCATGCTGCTGCCTCCGTGCCTTTCTCAAGGCTTGCTTTGCGCTCTTCGAATGCGCGAGTGATGCGGGCAATGAACGCGGGCTCATTGCGGCGAGTGGCTTCGCGGATGTATTTCACATTCAAAGTTTTCAGTTCGTACGTAGTGACGGCCTTGCCGATGGTTTCAACTGCTGAGGCGAGCCAGTCCACGCGCTCCTGCTTCTGCCGAAGGATTTCAGCGTCCTTGTCGTCGGCGTTTGCGATCGCTTCCTCTTCTTTGAGTTGAGTGACGTACGCTTCGTCATCGAACAGCCCGAGGAAGACGTCGGCGCTGAACCCGAGCATCGAAAGCGATTTCTTGATGGCGTCGGTAAGCGATTTTTTTGGCGCTTCGCCGTCAGTGGTCATGCCGTAGGTAGTTTTGTACTGGTACCGAGTGCAGCCGTATTGCTCGATCTCGCCGCGCTGGCCGTCCTGCATGAACCAGAGGGCAATTTTGACTGTGTGACCAATCTCGCGACCTATGCATGCGCGCTTGTCGCCTTCTCCGATGAAGATTTCATGACCCTCATCGAAGCGCTCTTCGACAATCCTCCAGCCCCAACCGATGCCGACCGGACCAAACAACTCGGTGGCCTTCATGGCCATCGCGGTACCGCTCAAGCTGGTGATGTCCTGGCCGTTGACCTTGGCTTTCTTGGTGAACCTGGTGTCGGTCTTATCGACCTTGTTCCAGATATGCATGTTTTGTTCGGACATCACTTGTTCCTCCAGCAATCAGCGCGCTTGACCAGCTCTTTGAAGGAAGTTGCCGGCAGCCTGCTCATGTATTTTTTGTTGTCGCGATACCATTCTTCCAAGGCTGCTTTGGGCGTCTGGATAGCCACGACGTGTGAGACCTGCTGCTTGTATGAGGTCGAGTTGGCGACTTGGGAGTAATACGCGCCGCGCACGACCACGGTATTGGTCATGCCTTGCTTGACCAGGTTGTTCAGCTCTTCCTGGGATTGAACAGCAATGGCGCCCGGGTGCTTCTGCTGGAACAACCTGTAGCAGGCCTCCCGTACAAGCTCGGTACTGCCGTACTCGACGTATTCAACGTCCGGGATGCCCGCCTCGATCTTCTCCGCCACTTCATCCAGGCGCCCGGTGTCGATCCAGGCGTTTTTGGACACTTGCTTCAGGTCCCAGCCGCTGACCGTTTGGCGATCGCGCTCAAGCTGCAGGTGCTCGGGGAGGATGTCGTAGCCGTAGGTAAGGTCTGTGTCGCAGACGAAGAGCGTTCCGACGTAGAGCTTCCCCGGCCGGGAGGGCAGGATGTGGCCATACTTAGTGCCAATGACGTCGCTCATCGGCGGCTGCATTCGCAGGCACATGCTGCGGATTTCAGTTTCGTCTTCCTCGGTGAGGCCGGAGACAACGAACTCAACACCCTGATTCTGCCGATGCGCCGGCGTCTCGTTGATGCACAACACCTCCGCATCGAACTGGTCGCTATGCCGGAACTCAGGCACCCACTGCTTATTGCCATTCCAGACCTTCACGTCGTAGCCGTTGCGGGTCAGTACCAGCAGGGCGATCTTGTAGCCCTCGCCGAAGCTGCCAATGGCGTCCGAGCGGTCAGCCTTGGACGTGCTGCCCAGAACTAGGGTGCTTGCTTCCAGCCTTGCAAAGCGGCTGGTGATGAACAGTTGGCCGTCGGCGAAGGCGTATTCAAACGGCGATTCACTATCCAGGGCGTTCTGCACCAGCTCCCGGATGGCCTCTTTCAAGCCCCAGTGACGGACGTAATCACGGGACAGAGGAAGTTCGTAGGACTTGGAACGAATGCGATCTGCAATTGCTGCGAGCATGGCGATACTCCCGCGCCATCCTTGCGGGGCGCTGTGAGGTATTGGTTATTGAGTGATTCGATCAGCGAGGGCGCTGAGCAACATCAGGAAGGTGAAAAGGGCTAAGACAGGGAAGGCGCCGCGCCAGATCAGCAGGCGCCGGGTGCGCTGGTGGGTGTTC
>Ga0308160_10002175_pt1 | contig 24527 bp, 20 predicted proteins | sample PhyFR1_FD_201036 | JGI IMG/M metagenome (GOLD analysis project Ga0308160, IMG submission 201036) | Phyllosphere microbial communities from UC Gill Tract Community Farm, Albany, California, United States - DLSLF.R1 | ecosystem: Host-associated > Plants > Phyllosphere > Unclassified | place: USA... | reverse complement strand
GCCGCCGGCCGCCCCGTCCTACCGGAAGAAGTTCCCCTCAACGAGCTGGGCCGCTCCCAGGCCGATGCCGCCGGCAGCGCCTTTGCCGCCGCCGGCGTCCGCTTCGACCGCGTGATCGTCTCCGGCCTGCCGCGCACCGTCGAGACGGCCGCGCGGGTGCTGGCCGTGACGCAGCAGCAGATCGAACCCGAGATCTGGCCCGAGCTGCACGAAATCCGCGGCGGCCGCCTCTCCACGATCCCGAAGGAGGAATTGAAACGCGCCTTCACCGGCGCCTTCGAAGGCCTGGTCGATCCCGAACAGCGCTTCCTCGGCGGCGAATCGGTCGGCGAGATGATGGACCGCGTCCACCCGGCGCTGGAGCGCCTGCGCGCCGATCGACATTGGGACACGGTCCTGCTGGTCCTGCACGGCGGCGTCAACTGCGCCATCCTGTCGCTGGCGCTGACCGGCCAGCGATTGTTCCTCGGCGGCCTGGCCCAGGAAGCCGGCTGCATCAACGCCCTCGACGTCGGCGCCCATGAGCGCGACTGGGTGGTGCGCTTCGTGAACCACGTGCCGCCCGCGCCCCTGCAACCGGATTCGCGCACGACCACCATGGAACAACTGTTTGCGCAGTACCGCCGAACGGCCGAAAAAAGTTAGCAAAATAAATAGTACGATCGTTCACTTCATCGGCTACAATCAGTCGACAACACAGTTCAGAACAACACAGGAGGAGACGCCAGTGTATGAAGAAATGATGGGGACCAAGCCGGTCTCCGAGCGCCAGAAGTTCGATGTCGAGGCGCTGGCCGGGTGGCTGCGGGCCAACGTGCCGGACTTCCCGGCCGGCCCGGTGGAAGTCGAGCAGTTCAAGGGCGGCCAATCGAACCCGACTTTCAAACTCCGGGCGGGAGACAGACAATATGTACTGCGCACCAAGCCCGGCCCGGCCGCCAAGCTGCTGCCTTCCGCCCACGCCATCGACCGCGAATTCCGGGTCATGAACGCCCTGCACGGCGCCGGCTTCCCGGTACCGCGCCAGATCGCCCTCTGCACCGACGAATCCGTCATCGGCCGCGCCTTCTTCCTGATGGACTTCGTCGAAGGCCGCGTGCTGTGGGAGCAATCGCTCCCCGGCATGAGTAAGGAGGAACGCGGCGCCATCTACGACGAGCTGAACCGCGTTATCTCGCAATTGCACACGGTCGACTACGCCGCCATCGGCCTGGCCGACTACGGCAAGCCCGGCAATTACTTCGCGCGCCAGATCGAGCGCTGGACCAAGCAGTACCAGGCCTCCGTGACGGAACCGATCGAGGCCATGGACCGCCTGATCGAGTGGCTGCCAAAGAACATCCCGCCGGGCGAAGACACTTCCATCGTCCACGGCGACTTCCGGTTAGACAACATCATCTTCCACCCGACCGAACCACGCATCCTGGCCGTGCTCGACTGGGAACTGTCGACCCTGGGCCACCCGCTCGCAGACTTTTCATACCACTGCATGAGCTGGTACATCGAGCCCGGCAAGTTCCGCGGCATCGGCGGCCTGGATCTTGCCAGCCTCGGCATCCCGGACCTGGACAGCTATGTCGCCCGCTACTGCGAGCGCACCGGCAAGACGGTGCGCATGGAAGATTTCAACTTTTATCTTGCCTATAACATGTTCCGCCTGGCCGGCATCATGCAGGGCATCATGAAACGCTATGTCGACGGCACCGCCTCGAGCGCGCAGGCGCTGGAAAACGGCAAGGCCGCCCGCCCGATGGCCGAGATGGCCTGGCAATTCGCAAACCGCTGAGAATAAAGAGAGAGACCATGGACTTCGACTATTCCGACCGCTGCAAGGAACTGCGTACCCGCCTGCTCGCCTTCATGGACGAGCACATCTATCCGAACGAAAAAGCCTATAAACAGGAAGTCGACGCCAACGGCACCAAGGGCAACCGCTGGGTGCCGACCGAGATCATCGAGCGCCTCAAACCCCTCGCCCGCGAACAGGGCCTGTGGAACTTGTTCCTGCCGAAATCGAAGCGTGCTCCCGAGGGCCTGTCGAACCTCGACTACGCCCCGCTGTGCGAAATCATGGGCCGCGTCGGCTGGGCGCCGGAAGTGTTCAACTGCTCGGCGCCCGACACCGGCAACATGGAAACCCTGGAGCGCTATGCCAGCGAAGAGCACAAGACGCGCTGGCTGGAACCGCTGCTGCGCGGCGAGATCCGCTCGGCCTTCGCCATGACCGAACCCGATGTCGCCTCCTCGGATGCGACCAACATCGCCACCCGCATCGAACGCGACGGCGACGAGTACGTCATCAACGGCCACAAATGGTGGATCTCGGGTGCCGGCGATCCGCGCTGCCAGATCTTCATCGTGATGGGCAAGAACGATCCGAACGCGGCGCGCCACCAGCAGCAGTCGATGATCCTGGTGCCGGCCGATACCCCGGGCATCACGATCAAGCGCCCGCTGCCCGTGTTCGGCTACGACGACGCGCCGCACGGCCACTGCGAGATCCTGTTCGAGAACGTGCGCGTCCCGGCCGCCAACATGCTGCTCGGCGAAGGCCGCGGCTTCGAGATCGCCCAGGGCCGCCTCGGACCGGGCCGCATCCACCACTGCATGCGCGCCATCGGCGTGGCCGAACGCGCGCTGGAACTGATGTGCAAGCGTCTCGACAGCAGGGTCGCCTTCGGCAAGAAGATTTCCGAACAGGGCGTGTGGCGCGAGCGCATCGCCGAAGCCCGCATCCGCATCGACACGGCGCGTTTGCTCACCTTGAAAGCCGCGTGGATGATGGACACCGTCGGCAACAAGGTGGCGGCCGCCGAGATCGCGATGATCAAGGTGCTGGCGCCGAACGTGGCCCAGCAGGTGCTCGACTGGGCGATCCAGGCCCACGGCGCCGGCGGCGTCTCGGACGACTTCCCGCTCGCCTCGCAGTGGGCCGGCAACCGCACCCTGCGCCTGGCCGACGGCCCGGACGAGGTGCACCGCAACGCCATCGCCAAGGTCGAACTGGCGAAATACCTTGCAAAGCCGGCATGATTTGTTGCTGATGGTCTACAATTAAGGAGGGCGGCGGCGCATCGCGCTACCGCCCTCCTTCGCTCTTGGCTACCATGCTCGCTGGCGGCGCGCCCCGCGCCGCACTCGACCTGGATCCGTTTTGCCATTGTTTCGCCGCACCAGCCTGCCTTCGATCCGTTCGAAGCTATTCACCCTCGTCCTCGCCAGCGTCCTGCCGATCCTGTTCGCCTACATCGCCTTCGTCCATGACGCGGGCCGGCGCGAGGAGCAGCACGTGGCGCGCGATGCCGCGACCGTCACCCGCGCGCTGGCGGCGGCGCTCGAACGCGACCTGGAAAGCGCCGAGACGGCCGCGCGCGTGGCTGCCGCCTGGCCCGCGTTGGGAAGCGAGGATCTCGCGCAATTCCACGCCGAGGCGCGCCGCCTGCTGCGCCCCGAATTTGCCGTCTCCAACTTCGCCCTGAGCGGCCCCGGCGCCCAGCCCCTGCTCGACACCCGCCACGCCTACGGCAGCCCGCTTCCCGAGATGCCGAACCGCGACTCGGTCGAGGCCGTCCTGCTGCGCGGCGACGCCCGTATCTCCAGCCTGTACCGGCCTGGACCGGGACAGGCCTTCGTGTTCTCGGCCGACGTGCCGGTCTGGCGCGCGGGCAAGGTGGCCTATGTGCTGTCGAGCCAGGTGCGCCCGAAACGGATCGCCGACCTGCTGGGCGCCCAGCAGCTGCCGCCCGGCTGGGTGGCCGAAGTGGTCGACGCCCGCGGCCTGGTGGTGGCGCGCAATATCGAAGGCGGCATCCGCGTCGGCACCCCCATGAACGGCGTGCTGGCCTCGAACGCGGCCGCCAGCCCCGAGGGCCTGGTGCACCTGCCGGACGAGGGCGACGGCGTGGCGCGGCACGCCGCCTGGATCCGCTCGACCAAGCACGACTGGCTGGTCGCCGTCACCTATCCGGACAATGCCGCGCGCGAGCTGCTCGGCAAGAGCCTGCCGCTCACCGTCGCCGTGTCGAGTGCCTTGCTGGGCCTGGGCCTGCTGCTGGCCTGGACCATCGGCGGCGGCATCGCGCGCTCGGTGCAGGGCCTGGTCGGCCCGGCCGCCGCGCTCGGACGCGGCGAGCCGCTGCGGCTGCCGCCGCCGGCGATCGGCGAAACGGCGGAGGTGTCCGCGGCGCTGCAGGAAGTCGAGGGCGAACTGCTGCGCTACCGCAGCCAGCTCGAAGCGCGGGTGGCCGACCGCACCGCCGAACTGGCGCGCCTGAACGTGCGCCTGGAAACCGTGTATGCCACGGCGCCGGTCGGCCTGTGCTTCGTCGACGCCAACCTGCGCTTCGTGATGATCAACGAGTGCCTGGCTGCGATCAATGCCGTGCCGGCCCTGGCCCACCTCGGTCGCACCCTGCCCGAACTGCTGGGCGAGGTCGGCGTCGCCTTCGAGGCGCCCTACCGGCGCGTGCTGGAGACCAAACGCGCGCTGCGCGACGTCGAAGTGGCCGGCGAAGTACCGGCCGAGCCGGGCGTGATCCGCCACTGGCTGTCGAGCTACTACCCGGTGTTCGGGCCGCAGCGCGAGCTGGTCGGCATCAACGCGGTCGTGATCGACATCACCGAGCGCAAGCAGCTGGAACAGCGCAACCGCGACAACGAAGAGATGTTCCGGGTCCTGTTCGAAGGCTCGGGCGATGCCCAGGCCCTGCTTGCCTACAACGCCCATTTCGTCAGCGCCAACCAGGCGGCGGCGCGCATGTTCGGCTACAGCGTCGAAGAGCTGACCATGCAATCGCCCGCCAGCCTCTCGCCCGAATTCCAGCCCAACGGACGCCGCTCGGACGAGTACGCGCCTGAACTGATGCGCCGCGCGCTGGATGAAGGCGGCGTCCAGTTCGAATGGGTGCACCAGCGCCGCAACGGCAGCAACTTCCACGCCGATATCCGCCTGACCAGCATCGACATCGGCGGGCGCGGCATGATGCAGGTGACGATCCGCGACATCAGCGAACGCGTGGCGGCCGACGCCGCGCTGCGCGCCAGCGGTGCCCAGCTGCGCCAGCGCGAGCGCTTCATCCGCACCGTCACCGACAACCTGCCGGCCCTGGTCAGCTACTGGGATGCCGACGAGCGGCTGCGCTTCGCCAACCGGCCGGCCCTGGCCTGGCTCGGCACCGACGACGAGGCGGTGGTCATCGGGCAGTCCACCCGCGACCTGGTCCGGCCTGACATCCTGGCCCAGTTGCAGCCCTATGTGGCGGGCGTGCTGGCGGGCCGGCCGCAGAACTTCGAGGAAGCACTGCGCAACAAGCAGGACGAGCCGGTGCACGTCTGGGGCAGCTACCTGCCCGACGTCGCCAAGGACGGCCGGGTGCGCGGCTTCTACGCGCTGCACGTGAACATCTCCGCACTCAAGCTGACCGAAGGGCGCCTGGTGGAAGCGCTGCGCGAAGCCGAGCAGGCCAGCCGCGCGAAGAGCGAATTCCTCGGCAACATGAGCCACGAGATCCGCACCCCGATGAACGCCATCATGGGCCTGGCGCGCCTGCTGGAAGAAGCCCCGCTGGGCCGGCGCGAGCGCGCCCACCTGGCCCACATCAAGCGCGCATCGAGCTCGCTGCTCGGCATCCTGAACGACCTGCTCGACTACGCCCAGACCGACGCCGGCCAGCTGGTGCTGGAACAACGCCCCCTGGAACTCGACGCCACCCTGCAGGGCATCGCCGTCCTGACCGGGCCCGATGCGCGTGCCAAGGGCATCGAGACCGTCTTCGCGCTGGCGCCCGACGTGCCGCGCCTGCTGCGCGGCGACCCGACCCGCCTCGAACAGGTGCTGTTGAACCTGGTGGGAAATGCCGTCAAGTTCACGGACAGCGGCGAGATCGTGCTGTCGGTGGCGGTCGCGGCGCGCAGCCCGGGCCGGGTGCGCCTGCGCTTTGCCGTGCGCGACACCGGGATCGGCATCGCCTCTGCCGACCAGGCGCGCCTGTTCGAACCCTTCTCGCAGGGCGACAGTTCGACCGGCCGCACCCACGGCGGCGTCGGCCTTGGCCTGTCGATCGCACGTCGTCTGGTAGCCCTGATGGGCGGCAGCCTGGCCGTGGACAGCAGTCCCGGCCTCGGCGCGACCTTCCATTTCGAAGCCGACTTCGGCGACATGGACCCGCCGGCGCAGCCGGATTCCGCCGCGCCGCAGCGCGCGCTGGTGCTCGTGCCCTCGGCGCGCGGCGCGGCGGCGCTGGCCGACGCCCTGCGCAGCGCCGGCTGGGAACCCGAGTGCGTCAGCGACGCCGCCGCGGCCCGCGCCGCGCTCGAACGCGGGGAGTACGCCCTCCTGTGCGCCGACGCCGCCGCCGGGCTGGCCGCGCTGCCGGCCCTGCCCACCACCGTGCTGCTGGTGCCCGACGCGACGGTGGATGCGCCCGCCCTGCCCGCCGCCCCGCGCCTGGCGCTGCTCGGCAAGCCGTTCACGCGCACGGCTTTGGTGACGGCGATCCGCGAAGCGCAAGGCGCCGCGCCGCCGGAAGCGCCGCAGCCGGCGCCGCTGGAAGCCTGCCTGGCGGGCCTGCGCGTGCTGGTGGTCGAGGACAACGCCATCAACCAGGAAGTGGCGACCTATGTGCTGACCCACGCCGGCGCCCTGGTGACGGTGGCCGATGACGGCGCCGAGGCTTTGTCCCTGCTGGGCAGTGCGGACGCGGGATTCGATGCGGTCCTGATGGACTTGCAGATGCCGGTGATGAACGGCTACGAGGCCTGCGCGTCGATCCGGGCCATGGGCCTGCACGCGCTGCCGGTGATCGCGATCAGCGCCAACAGCAGCGATGAAGACCGCCGGCGCGCATTCGACGCCGGCATGGACGAGCACCTGGCCAAGCCGATCGACGTCGACGAACTGGTGGCGACGCTGGCGCGCGTGACCGGACGCGCCGCCGCGACCGCCGCGCAGCCGGCGCCGGCCACGGCGGTTCCGCACTTGCCGGGTCTCGACCTGCAGGCGGCCCTGCCGCGCTTCGGCGGCAGCCTGGACGCCTTTGCCGCCGTCTTCGCCCGCTTCGTCGCCGGCGCCGGCGCCAGCTTCGACGAGCTGCACGCGCTGACGGCGAGGGGCGACCGTGAAGGCGCGCTGGTGGTGGCCCACCGCCTGCGCGGGGTGGCCGCCAACCTCGGCGCGGTTGACCTGGCGGCCCAGGCCCAGGCGCTGGAAAGCGCGCTGCGCGGCGGCGACGACAAGGCCGCGGCGCGCCACCTGGCACTGCTGGAGCCGGCGCTGGCGCCGCTGCAGGCGGCAGCGCGCGAACTGGCGCCGTCCGTGCCGGCGCCCGCCATTCCCCAGGTGGACAGGCCTTCCCTGGCGCAGCTGCTAGAATTGCTCAGGAATAACAATATGAGGGCATTGGCGACGCACGCGGCGCTTGCGCCCGGTCTCGAAGCGCTGCTCGGCGCCGGCGAGGCGCTTGAACTTGCCGAAGCGGTCGGCACCCTGCGTTTCGACCGCGCGGCGCAGCTGCTCGGGGCTATACTGGAGCAAAGAGGAGACGCATGAGCTGGAGCGAGCTGGCCCTGAACGGGCGCATCCTGGTCGTCGACGACGCCATGGAAAACATCCAGATCCTGCATGCGGCATTGCAGGACGAGCATGAGGTGCTGTTCGCGCTCGACGGCAGCCGTGCGCTCGCCCTGGCCCAGGCCCAGCGCCCCGACCTGATCCTGCTCGACGCCGTCATGCCCGGCATGGACGGCTATGCGGTGCTGCAGGCGCTGCGCGCTGCGCCCGAGACGAGCGGCACCCCGGTCATCTTCGTCACCGCCCTCACCTCGCCCGAAGACGAAACCCGCGCGCTCGACGCCGGCGCGGCCGACTTCATCAGCAAACCGGTGAACGCCGCCGTGGTACGCGCCCGCGTGCGGACCCAGCTGACGGTCAAACGCCAGGCCGACGCCCTGCGCGCCATGACCCTGACCGACAGCCTGACCGGCGTAGCCAACCGGCGCGCCTTCAGCGAACGGATCGACAACGAATGGCGCCGCTGCGGCCGCGCCGGGCTGCCGATGGCGCTGATCCTGGCCGACATCGACCACTTCAAGCTTTTCAACGACCACTACGGCCACCAGGCCGGCGACGCCTGCCTGGAACAGGTCGCGCGCGCCTTCTGCCGCGCCGCCAACCGCGCCCAGGACCTGGTGGCGCGCTACGGCGGCGAGGAGTTCGCCATCCTGCTGCCCGAGACCGACGCCGACGGGGCCCGCGCCGTGGCCCAGCGGGTGCTGGACGAACTGGCGGCGCTGGCGATCGCACATGCGGTCTCGCCCACCAGCCCGCTCCTCACTTCGAGCATGGGCATCGCCGCGCTGGTGCCGGACCACCGGGCCCAGACCAGCGCCTCGCTGATCCGCGCGGCCGATGCGCTGCTGTACCAGGCCAAGGCGGATGGGCGCAACCGCTACTGCATCGCGCCTCCGGGAGCGGGACCAGCATGAAGACGCTCGCCTGCGTCCTCCTGGCCCTGCAGCTGGCCGGCCTCGCGCCCGGCGCCGCCGCTTCCGGCGCGATCGAACCCACCCTGCTGGCCCTCGAAAAGCAGCGCTCCGACGCCATCCTGCGCGCCGACATTCCCACCTTGCGCAATCTGATGGACCGCTATTACCGGCATGTCGAAAGCCGCGGCCGCGTGCGCAGCAAGACCGAGCTGCTCACGGCGCTCGAGCGCCAGGACGTCCGTTTCGTCAGCTACGAAAACGAGTCGACCGAGATCCAGTTGCTCGACGGCGGCAAGGTCGCCGTCATCGCGGGCGTGTTCCGCAGCCGCCAGGAAGGCGGCAAGCCCTTCCGCGGCCGCTACGTGCGCGTCTGGGTGCGCGAGGCGGACGGCTGGAAGAATACTTTTCATCAGGGCACCGAGATCAGGCCGGCGAACGAGCCGTGCAACTGCAAGTAGGCTGATCAGGCGCGAACCAGCTGCGGCGCGACGTACTTCTTGCCGAGCGCGGCTTTGGCATTTACATGGCTCACGTGTTTGAAAAAGGATTTGCCCGAACCTTCGGAGATGAAGAAAAAGTATTCGCCGTGGGCGTTGCGGGCGAATCGCCGAACACGATGCAAGGTGAAGACAGCGGTCGACTGGTCGATCTCGCCTTCCTGGCGCTCGTCGACGATCTCGGCAGTGCTGCCGTCAAAACAGAATTCGGGAAACTCGCTCTCGACGACCAGCGTCCGGAATTCAGCGTCGATGCGTGGCAGGATACTCAGGTCGGGGCCTCTTCCGACGTTCAGCACGAAGCGTACGATGCGCCACACGCCCAGCGCTACCACGAGCAAAGCCAGTACTGCTTCCATGTCCCTCATCCGTATGTGTTTTTATATTGCACGGGATTCTACGCGGGCCACCTCATGATTCGCAAAAAGAATCACAGACAGTAGAATCATATATTGGACATATCAGTGTCTAAAAGGCATGCTGAAGCTCTCACTCGACTACCGCTTCAGGAAACGCCCATGCCGACTTACCGCTCCCACACCACCACCCAGGGCCGCAACATGGCCGGCGCCCGCGCCCTTTGGCGCGCGACCGGGATGAAGGACGGCGATTTCGACAAGCCGATCATCGCCGTGGTGAACTCCTTCACCCAGTTCGTGCCCGGCCACGTGCACCTGAAGGACCTGGGCCAGCTGGTGGCGCGCGAGATCGAGGCGTCCGGCGGCGTCGCCAAGGAATTCAATACGATCGCGGTCGACGACGGCATCGCCATGGGCCACGGCGGCATGCTGTACTCGCTGCCTTCGCGCGACCTGATCGCCGACTCGGTCGAGTACATGGTCAACGCCCACTGCGCGGACGCCATGGTCTGCATCTCGAACTGCGACAAGATCACGCCCGGCATGCTGATGGCCGCGATGCGCCTGAACATCCCGACCGTGTTCGTCTCGGGCGGCCCGATGGAAGCCGGCAAGGTCGTCAAGGTCGTGAACAACGAGCGCAAGGTGATCAAGCTCGACCTGATCGACGCCATGATCAAGGCCGGCGACGACAAGGTGTCCGATGCCGACGTGCTGGAAGCCGAGCGCTCGGCCTGCCCGACCTGCGGCTCCTGCTCGGGCATGTTCACGGCCAACTCGATGAACTGCCTGACCGAGGCGCTGGGCCTGTCCCTGCCGGGCAACGGCACCATCGTCGCCACCCACGCCGACCGCAAGGAGCTGTTCCTGAAGGCCGGCCGCCTGATCGTCGAGCTGGCCAAGCGCCACTACGAAGGCGACGATTATTCCGTCCTGCCGCGCTCGATCGCCACCCGCGCCGCGTTCGAGAACGCGATGGCGCTCGACGTCTCGATGGGCGGCTCGACCAACACCGTGCTGCACCTGCTGGCCGCCGCGCACGAGGCGCAGGTCGATTTCACGATGGCCGACATCGACCGCATCTCGCGCCAGGTACCCTGCCTGTGCAAGGTCGCGCCGATGACCGACAAGTACCACATCGAGGACGTGCACCGCGCCGGCGGCATCGTCGCCATCCTGGGCGAACTGGCGCGCGCCGGCCTGCTCGACACCTCCCTGCCGACCGTGCACAGCCCCACGCTCGGCGACGCCATCGCCAAGTACGACATCCGCGTCAGCGACGACCGTGCGGTTCACGAACTGTTCCGCGCGGCGCCGGGCGGCGTGCCGACCCAGGTCGCCTTCTCGCAGGCCGAGCGTTTCGCCTCCAACGACATCGACCGCAGCACGGGCTGCATCCGCGACCGCGCCCACGCCTACTCGCAGGACGGCGGCCTGGCGGTCCTGTACGGGAACATCGCAGCCAAGGGCTGCATCGTCAAGACGGCCGGCGTCGACGAAAGTATTTTGAAGTTCTCCGGCAAGGCGCGCGTGTTCGAAAGCCAGGACGCGGCGGTCGACGCCATCCTCGGCGACCAGGTCCACGCCGGCGACGTCGTCATCATCCGCTACGAAGGCCCGAAGGGCGGCCCCGGCATGCAGGAGATGCTGTATCCGACCTCGTACATCAAGTCAAAGCGACTCGGCAAGGCCTGCGCCCTGTTCACCGACGGCCGCTTCTCGGGCGGCTCCTCGGGCCTGGTGATCGGCCACGCCTCGCCGGAAGCGGCCGAAGGCGGCGCGATCGGCCTGGTGGAAGAAGGCGACACCATCGACATCGACATCCCGGCGCGCACCATCAATCTGCGCGTGACCGACGGCGCGCTGGCAGAGCGCCGCGCCGCCATGGAAGCGCGCGGACGCGATGCCTGGCAGCCGGTGGGACGCGAACGCCTCGTCTCGCAGGCGCTGCAAGCCTATGCGGCACTGACCACCTCGGCCGACCGCGGCGCGGTACGCGACCTGTCCCAGCTGAAGCGCTGAACATCGGCGTAACGGGAATCGGGGGCGATGCAATGGCGGTTTTCGGATACGGATGGTCAAACAATAGCGGGCAGCACAGCGGGCAGCAACGACGCTTGCTGGAGCATGCCGGCTACGACTTCGCTCACTGGTTTGCCGACGACTGCGCCGGCGAGAAGCGTCCGGCCTCGCAGCGTTTCCAGTTCCAGCGCCTGCTCGGACGCATCGGCAAGCACGACCGCCTGGTCGTGTGCACGCTCGACTGCCTCGGCCAGGACGCGCGCGACATCGTTTCCCAGGTCCGGACACTGGCCCTACGCCGCAGCGAAGTCGTCGTCCTCCAGCTCGGCACGTTCGACCTGGCCGGCGCCGCTGGCCAGGCCGTCCTTGCGGCGCTGTCGGCCATCGCGGAGATGGAACGCTCGCCCCTGGCCGACCCCGCATGCATCGCGCCCATCGCCGCGACACCGCAAACCCGGACGCGCGGCCGTCCGGTCTGCACGACCCAGGCCCAGCGCGCCCTGATTATCCAGCAGCACCGGGCCGGCGAATCGATCAGCGCCCTCGCCCGCGCCGCGAATTTGTCGCGCGCGAGCATCATGCGCATCGTGCGGGCGACGAGCCTGCAATAAGGCAGCGCGATTCGCTTGCCGGCGCTGAGGCGCAGTTAACATATATATAATAGGACCGTGCATTCAGCCGTTCGGCGCTTTCACCATTTCATCCAGCAAGGTCAACACACACATGGACTCTCCTACCCTTTCGACGGGCGCCGCGCAAGCGCAGCGCGAGCAAATGGAAACGCGCACCTATGCCAAGGTAACCGCGCGCCTGCTCCCTTTCCTGTTCATCTGCTACGTCGCGGCCTACCTCGACCGCGTCAACGTCGGCTTCGCCAAACTGCAGATGCTGAACGACCTGCAATTCAGCGAAACCGTCTACGGACTCGGGGCCGGCATTTTCTTCATCGGCTACTTCCTGTTCGAAGTCCCGAGCAACATCATCCTGCACAAGGTCGGCGCGCGGGTCTGGATCGGCCGCATCATGATCAGCTGGGCCATCCTGTCCGCGGCCACGGCCTTCGTCACCACGCCCGCCATGTTCTACGTGGTGCGCTTCTTCCTCGGTGTCGCCGAGGCCGGATTCTTCCCGGGCATCGTGCTGTATCTCACCTACTGGTTCCCGGCGGCGCGGCGCAGCCGCATGAACGCCCTGTTCATGATCGGCATCCCGATTGCAGGCGTGATCGGCGGACCGCTGTCGGGCTGGATCCTGAATGCCATGAACGGCATGAACGGGATGGCGGGCTGGAAGTGGCTGTTCCTGGTCGAAGCCGTGCCCTCGCTGATCCTCGGTGTCGTCACGATCTTCTACCTGCCGAACAGCATCCGCGCCGCGTCCTGGCTGAGCACCGAGGAGAAACGCCTGCTGGAAGAGAATATCGCCAACGACAACACCGGCAAGGCCGATCACAAGCTGTCCGGGGTCTTCGGCAATGGGCGCGTCTGGCTGATGGCGGCGATCTATTTTTGCTGCATGATGGGCCTGTATGGCGTGGGCTTCTACCTGCCGACGCTGATCAAGGCCGCTGGCGTGAAAGATGCGCTCGACGTCGGCCTGCTGACGGCCATCCCGTACGGCTGCGCCGTGGTCGCCATGCTGGCCATCGCGAAAAGCGCCGACCGCACCCGCGAGCGGCGCTGGCACTTCACGGTCGCCAGCGCGCTTGGCGGCATCGGCCTGTTCCTTGCCACCGTCTACGGCGACAACGTCGTGCTGGCCATGGCCGCGCTCTCGCTCGGCACCGCCGGCCTGCTGGCCACCATGCCGGTGTTCTGGACCTATCCGAGCGCCATCCTGGGCGGCACCGCGGCGGCCGCCGGCATCGCCATGATCAACTCGATCGGCAACCTGGCCGGCTTCGTCAGCCCCTCGATCATCGGCTGGATGAAGGACGTGACCCAGAGCACGAACGCGGGCATGTACGTCGTCTCGGCCGCCCTGCTGCTGGGCGCGGCGCTGGCCTTGCTGCAGCCGCGCAGCCTGGTCAATCGGTAGAAGGCGCGGCCTTGCCGCTCAAGGCCTTGCCCAGTCCCATGAAAGCTGCGCCCGCATCGCTGTGGGGCATCAGCAGTTCGATGCAGCGCTGGCTGCCGCTGGACGCGGCCCACATCAGGGCCGTCCAGCCGTCTCCGTCCTGCGCGTGCGGATCGCTGACCGGTAGCAGCAGTTCGACACAGGCAGGGTGACCAAAGGACGCCAGCATCAGTGCCGTCTCCCCGTCGCGGTCGCTGGCCTGCGGGTCGCTCAGCGGCAGCAGCAGCCTGACGAACGCCTCCTCGCCCTCGACGCAGGCCAGCATCAAGGCCGTGCGTCCCCAACAATCGGTCCTGCGCGCCGCCCGCGGATCATGCTTGAGTATCCGCTTCAATTCGCGCAGGTTCTTGCGCTCCACTGCCGTAAAAATGTCCACGTCGCCCGCCTTCGACGCCAGTGCCGAGCCTGCCGTCTATTACACAATAGTCAATGCTGGGCGAGTTACAAGGGGGGCTTAACAAGTTCTTCAAATGGCGCGTCTAACACACGTAATCTTGTTGTCAAAGCAACGAGGGCGTACACTGAGCCGCTTCAACCGTCTGCAAGCGGCCAGAAGCGGTCATTCATATACCAACCTCGACTGTCAAATGTTCAAATTCTTCAAGCAAAAATCTGCCTCAGAAGGCGATAAGCTGTATCGCATAACATTGCAGGTCGGACGTGGGACGAATACGGATATGCCTGCTAACTTGATTGGGGCGTATGTTCCAGTTTTCGTAGGTGCTGATGGTCATGAAGCCGCAGCGTTCAAGGCAGTGGCTGAAGTTAGAAGCCGTGGGTTCAGCTTCATCGATATTGCTGATGGCCAAATTCACGAACTTGACCCGTACCGGTGGGACGCCTTTGTCATGGAGGCCTGGGCGGATTTTGTTACGGAGTTTCCTACGCAGTCAAAGGTGATTGAGGCATTAGGAACTAACTTCGTTTTCATCGGCCCGTACGCAGCATATGAGGCGCAAACGCTCCAGACGCATTAGGTACCGTCGACTGTCGAAGGTCCGCAATGGGTCGTAAGCTGACGCTACTATACGGCTGCTTCCGGCCATAAGCGGACGGTTTAATTAACGAAGGCGTTGCGGTAACGATGTTGCGCAGCGGAGGAGTACTTTGAATGAAACTGAACGTTACTAGACAGGCAGTTTGCGCGGCTGATGATCAACTAAATGATCTGGAAATGGCCGTCGACATCGATGGTGAGACAACCCTCGCACAGTGCATCTCTCGCATCCAAGGAGCAAAATTCCTCCAATTTTCCTCCACGCGATCAGAGACAACCGGGTATCTAAATGACCAAGCCGTTGTCCGACTGTTTGCAGGACGATCAGCAGAGTACCTAGTTGACCCTGATTCCGTTATCTCAAGCGATGCAACTGTGCTTTCCTTGTCGTTTCGCTTCGCACCGCGAGCAATTAGACCCTCCCTGTTGGATCGAAGGGAGAGCTGATAGGGGTTTGCCTCAGCCTAAGTAGTCTCTAGCCCTCGTCTATTGAACGTCCGCTTCGGGTCCAGAAGCGGTCATTCAGCACTCTCCAATTTTGCTATGCGTTCTCCAATGTTCAGTTCGGCACTCTTCAATGCGATTTCGTTGAACAGAAATCTAGATGACCCAGCAGAACGGTTCCTCGCACAGAAATTTATGATTGAAGCGCTTTTTCGTGTATCGGGACAATTGCCAGAGGTTGCTCAAGCAGCGGCGGTAGTCGCCAATCGCTTCAGTACGGGTGTTGCTTCAGTCGAAGAAGTGGTCAGCGAACGAGTAAGGTTATGGAAGGCCATCCGTGGACGGGACCAATCAACTGAATCGGAAGTATTAAGAATCCGGACTGCGATCTGCCTTTTGCACCCCAACGACGTACATGATCTTGCAGACACACTGGAATATTTCGTCGCGTTCTGGGAGCGCGGCGGCCTAGGCATGAATGAGTTGCGGCTCGCCGCCGAGAATAACTATGGAATTCCTGCTCATCTTCAGATCTAGAGTGTTTCGTGACTGTCTGCTTCGGGTCGGAGGCGGACGCTACGATGAGTCTGCAACCGCCCAGAAGCAGAGCTACAGAGTGCCCGAAAATGGCTGGATCAACTTACGGAGTGCCATTGATAAACAAACAAAGCGCACCAGTCGAGTGGGCCGCGCTCATGTATGAACTTGAAGATGCACAGGAACACTTGACGGCGTTGATTTCCGAAATGAACGCAACAGACGACTTTGATGATGTTGATCTGCGAATACAACTGGGCCACGTCTTCTCTCATTTGAATCGCGCTTGGCATCGCCGAGACAAAGTCCATGGTCTCAGTCAAGAAGAGTGGCAGGACGCTAGTCGGTTTCCATCTGACTTGGACCCCACATAGGATGGGCTACGACTGTCCGCTTTCGGCCGTCGGTCGCAGCCAGCTTAGGCGATCAGCCCCTTCGTCTTGGTTTTAACCGAACTGCACATGCGACCAGTCACAAACGAAAGGACAAAACATGGCCAAGCACCACGATTTCGTTTCGTCGATCGTGTGGACCGGGAACCGCGGAGAAGGAACCCGCACCTACAAAGGCTACGACCGCACCTGGGATATCGCCGTGCCCGGCAAGGACGTCATCCACTGTTCGAACGATCCCCTGCTCGGCGGCGATCCCGCCAGGATGAATCCCGAAGATCTCCTGCTGTCGGCTTTGTCCGCCTGCCACATGCTCTGGTATCTACACCTTGCGAGCAACGCCGGGGTCGTCGTGACCGGCTACCGTGACGATCCGGCCGGCCACGGCGAGACGCTGCCGAACGGAGCGGGACGATTCCTTGCCGCAGTCCTGCGGCCGATCATTTCGGTGCAGGAAGGAGCAGACTTGAAACTTGCCGCCGAACTCCACGAGAAAGTGCACGACTTCTGCTTCATCGCACGCTCTGTCAATTTCCCCGTGAGCTATGAGCCCACTTTCAATGTAGTTCCCCGATAAGCCTGCAGTCACTGCGTGGCAGGCCGCATCAGCGTGGTCCCGCGCAGCGGCAGCTGCATGGACACGGCCGAGGCCAGCAAGAGCAGCACGCCCGCGCTGCCGAAGGCGACCCAGTGGGTGCCGAAGTACTCGAAGCCCCAGCCCCCGAGCCAGGAACTGAGCATGGCGCCGACCTGGTGGCCGAGGTAGGCAGTGCCGTACATGACGCCGACCAGGCGCACGCCGTAGATGTCGGCCAGCATCGCCGACGAAGTGGCGATGCTGCCGGCCCAGACCATGCCGCCGACCGCCGCCGCGACGTACAGCTCCCAATGCGTGCCGACGACGAGCAGCGCGAAGAAGCCGAGGCCGCGCACCAGATAGATGGTACCGAGGATGTTGCGGCGCGGGACCTTGTCCGACAGCCGGCCCAGCACCAGCGTGCCGAGGATGGCGACCAGGCCGATCAGGCCGATACCGTAGGAACTCGTCATCGCATCGAAGCCGTGGTCCATCAGCATCGGCACGCCGTGGGTGCCGAGCAGGTTCATGCTGAAGCCGCAGGCGAACAGGCCGGCCACGATCTTCCAGAACGGCGAGGTCCTCAAGGCCGCGCCGAAGGACAGGCTGGCCTGCGCGGCCGGCGCCGCCGCTGCCTGCGCGCTTAGCTGATCGGGCAGCAGGTCCGTCCCCGCCGGCGCCTCCTCGCGCATCACGAACAGCGCCGCCGGAACGGTCACGGCGGTGAACACGGCGGCAAAGGCAAGCAGGGTCGACTGCCAGCCGATCCAGCCGATGGACCAGGTCAGCACCGGCGTCAGCAGCGCCATGCCCGCCATCGAACCGGTCGACAGGAAGAACAGCGCCATGCCGCGCTGGCGCGTGAACCAGCGGCTGATCACCGGCGTAAGCGCGACCGGACTGGTGAAACCAAGGCCGACCGACATCAGCACCCCGAAGGCCATCAGGAAGGCCCCCGGCGTGCGCGCATTCACCGTCCAGAGGACGGACGCGACCACGATCGCGGTGCCGAGCATGAGCACGAAGCGGGTGCCGAAGCGCCCGACCAGGTAGCCGGCCACGGGCATCGCCAGCCCGTAGCACAGCATGCCGATCGCGATGATCGAGGCCAGCACGCTGCGGCTGAAGCCGAGGTCCTCGGCCATGGGCAGGAAGAAGGGCCCGATGCCGAGGCGCATGCCGACGGTGAGCGTGGTAAGGAGCGTGGCGGCGGCAACGATGTTCCAGCCGAAGTACCAGGTGCGACGTGTCATGAGGGCGTTCTTGAGGCGAAGCCCATACGGGCCGGATGCGACGATTGTAGTCGATCCGGCCCTGCCCTCGGAACAGCCCGTCAGCGCCGGGTGGACAGCGCCACGACCGCGGCGCCTGCCGCCATGACCAGCGCGTCTTCGATCAGGCCGCTCTTGGTCTGGCCCATGCTCGCCATGGCCTTCTTGCGGCCGGCCAGCGTCAGGTAGGCGAGCGGCACGGCGGTGGCGACCGCGACCGCCGCGCCCGCCTTTTCGCGCCCCTTCGGCGCCAGCGCGGCGCCGGCGATCCCCGCGCTCATCACGCGCGCCAGCAGGCCCAGGAAGACCGTGCGGTCGGGCGCGCTCTTCATCTTGTCGCCGGCCAGCTCGCCGGCGCCCATGGCCAGGGCGCCGTACTTGAACAGCGGGCGGTCGAGCAGGAAGAGTTCGCCCGGCGTGTCGCGCTTGGCCAGGCGCGCGGCGGCGATGGTCGCCATCGGCGTCATCGAGCGGGCGCTGGCGACGGCGCCGATCAAAGCGGAGGAAAGCAGGCTGGGTGTCTTCATTGTCGTTCTCTCGTCTGGATGGGTTGATCTCATTGTAGAGAGCGGTTTGGAGGCGTGTCGCACGCGCGCGGCGCCACCGAGCAGGAATCGCGCATTCCGCAGATAATTCAGAAACAAAATATTTAATATTGATGAGGTAAGCGGAACATGATGAAACCCGAACCGGCCCTGCATGCGCCAGGCCAGGGCCTGGACACGGCGGCGCGCCGCTGGGCGACCTTCGCGATCCTGCTCGGCACCTTTGTCGGCAACCTCGGAGTGTCGATCGCCAACGTGGCCCTGCCGAACATCGCGCAAGACCTGCAGGCGCAGGCCGCGCAGGCGATCTGGGTCGTGAACGCCTATCAGCTGGCGATGGTCGTCGCGGTGCTGCCGCTCGCCGCGCTGGGCGAAAAGCTCGGCTACAAGCGCGTCTTCATGGCCGGCCTGGTCGTCTTCACGCTGGCCTCGCTGCTGTGCGCGGTGGCGCCCAACCTGGAGACCCTGGTGGCGGCACGCGTGCTGCAGGGCCTGGGCGGCGCCTGCGTCTCGACCATCGTGCCGGCCCTGCTGCGCGCCGTGTTCCCGCCCAGGCTGGTCGGAGCCGGGATCGGCTACCTGGCGCTGACGGTCGCGGTCTCTGCGGCGATCGGTCCGAGCATCGCCGCCGGCGTACTCTCCGCCGGCAGCTGGCGCTGGCTGTTCGGCCTCAACCTGCCGCTGGCCCTGCTCGCGATCGCGCTCGCCGCCCGCATCCTGCCGCGCAGCAGCCCCATCGCGCGCAGTTTCGACCTCGGCGGCACCGAGCTGAACGCCGTCACGCTGACCCTGTTCGTCATCGGCGCCAGCGAACTGGGCGACGCCGGCAAACGCGGCACGGCGGCCCTGCTGCTGGTGCTGGGCTGCGTCAGTGCGGTGCTGCTGGTGCGTCACCAGCGCAATCGCGCGGCGCCGCTGCTGCCGCTCGACCTGCTGCGCATTCCCGTGCTGCGCCTGTCGACCGGCACCTCGATCGCCTCCTACACGGCGCAAACCGTCGCGCTGCTGGCCCTGCCCTTCCTGCTGATCGCGGAGTTGAAGCGCAGCGCCGCCGCGACCGGCCTGTTGATGACGCCCTGGCCGCTGGTGATCGTGGTCGTCGCGCCGCTCTCGGGCAAGCTGGCGGACCGCTTCGATTCCGAGCGCATCGGCGCCGCCGGCCTGGCCCTGTTCACGCTCGGCCTGATCACGCTGGCCCTGCTGCCGGCCGCGCCAAGCGACATCGACATCGTCTGGCGCGTGACCCTGTGCGGGATCGGCTTCGGCCTGTTCCAGACGCCGAATAACCGGCTCCTCCTGACATCCGCGCCACCCGAGCGCAGCGGCGCGGCCGGCGGCCTGATGACGATGGCGCGCATGGTCGGCATGACGGGTGGCGCGGCGCTGGCCACCGTCATGCTCGACCTGCATGGCACGCGTGGGGCGGGAACCGCGCTGGATATTGCGGCGGGGGTGGCTGGATTGGGATTGCTGGTGGCGCTGCTACGCATGCGGCGCGGCGGCGGCTGAACCATGTCCGGCTTGCACTCTAGGCAAGCCAGGTTCTACACTGTCAGTAGACGCAGGGAAACTATCCTGCGGTCGGCTCAACCCTCAACTTCCATCCATTCATGAAATCAGGCGGCTCGTCCTTCCTCGCAATCCTCCCTTTACTCGCCCTGGCTGGATGCGCAGCACCACCTCATCCGGAAAGCCCGGCCCCCACGCGCCGGCCCAGTGCGGCAGTTGATGAAGTCAGGGACCTGCTCAAGGTAGGCAAAGCAGGTACGGACGCATACGAGTATGCCTTGTCCGAGAATGCCGCATGCCGCGCCACGCTGACGATCAAGTGGCCGTCATGGCGCCGGCAACAGGAGGGATATTCGGAGGCCACGACTGTCCTCGCATTCGATTGGGGAAAAATCGCCTCATCGTCTTATCAGGCCGCGCCGGCTGTTGCAATCGGTTTTTCTTTCCCGCAGCCTTACGAAACGCGCGCTCGCACCCTGGATGGCGGCCGCTACGATGCAACCGGCTTCTTCGACGGACTGGACCTCCATGTCGATCGCGATCCGGTGAGCGCCGCGAAAGCCGTCAAGGCCATCCTGGACATGCAAGAGGCTTGCTCGAACGATCGGCGAGACCTGGCGACGCAGGATGCCGAGTCCTTCTCGCCTGAAGAGCAGTACCAGCTTGGCCATGCCTATTTGTTTTCTCGTCATCCCGGCCCCAAGCCCGTACCCGCATACCAATGGTTCGAACAGGCGGCTGGGCGTGGCAATATGAAGGCAAAGCTGATGATGGGCAATGCGCTCAGGAGCGGCTTGCATGGCATGTCGAGGGATCTGGTCGCAGCGCGCCATTGGTTCGAGCTGGCGGCGTCCCAGGGTTCACCCCATGCGCAGGGCATGTTGGGGGATATGTATGAGCACGGCGTCGGCGGCCTCCCGCGCGACCTGGCGAAGGCGGCAGCGTTCTACCGGAGCGCAGCCGAGCAGGGACTCGCGCTCGAGCAGGAGGCGCTTGCCGACATGCTGCGATTCGGCAGGGGCATACCGAAGGACCCCGCGCAGGCCCGTGTCTGGTATCGCAAGGCGGAAGCGGCCGGTTCCAGCTCGGCACGCGATGCGCTCGTCGCCATGGAAAAAGAATAGGCGGCGCGCTCCGACAGCGCAAAAAAAGACGGCGTCGACCCAATGGTCCACGCCGTTTCGCTTTGCAGCCAATGACCACACACCTGCCTGTTATCCGCGCCTGTGCTTGCCCAGCAACTCGCGATTTATCAGGTTAGACAGGAGCAGCGACCGGCCCGCCCGATCGCTGCTCCCGTCCAGGAACCGATCAAGCTTGACGAGCACGCTTGCGGCTGACAATGCCGGCGCCCGCCAGGGCGATGCCGAACAGCGCCAGCGAACCCGGCTCAGGCACTTCGCCCGGCGGCGTTTCGCCTTCGCCCAGCTTCAGCTGACCGTTATTGCTGACAAAGAAGGCGCCTGGGGTATTGGCATAAGTCTGCCCATTGCAGCCGTTACCGGTATAGCCGGCGTACTGGCAGGCCACTTCGTCGACCAGCAGGTCGTCCGGATCGCCCACGGTATTCGCGTTGGTGAAGGCGAAGGCGAGGATGGACTCGGTCGACAGGTCGGTTCCGTTTTCGCGGAAGAAGTAACCTGCGTCCAGGTTGCCCGAAGCAGCCGATGCGAACACGGTAATCTGGCCGTTGTTGGTAGGCGAGCCGCTCGAATCGACCAGGCCGCCGCCGCCTGCCATGACGCTGAACTCGGCGATCTGGTCGCCGAGGTCGGCGCCATAGATACCTGCCGAGGTCGCGTACTGGCCATTGGTCGGGTTCTGGTACATGCGGATGGTGCCACCGGCGAAGGTGAAGGCACCGCCGAAGCTGCCGGTACCGGTCGCTTCGAAGGTCGCGGTGATATTCCCGCCTGGATAGTTGATCGGGAACAGCTTGCCATTGCTGTCGGCCTGGGCGATGTTGAACACGCCGTGCTCGGTGAACGAGAAGCTCGTCTCGCCGGTCGGGTTAATCTGGATGAACGAGTTACCGTTGATGTCCAGGTATTCATTGACGCGCTGGCCGGAGGTGAAGCCGCCACCAGTCGGGTTGAATACCCAGTTATTCAGGACAGTGGCAGCGTTTGCGCCACCTGCCATGGTCATCGCAACGGCAGCCGCAGCGGTCAGTTTTTTCAGGAATTTCATAAGTCGGCAATCCTTGCGTAGTGGTTGTTCGGTGTTGCGAACGTTAAGTAGCAAGCATTGTTCCAGCTCTAGTCATCCCTTCCAAATCAATTACTTACGGACGATCGTTAAACATACGAGAGTGTAAGTGTAAGAAATCCCGACTCAGCAGTTAACAATGATGGGTAAAGCGCCGTAGGCCGGGTCCGCGAGACAGCGAAGCCTGGGCGCCTTCCGGGTCCACCTCCGCTCACCTGTCCTGCAAGGCCCGCCACTGCACCTTGCCCGTCCCCGACTTCGGCAGCGCCTCGCGGAACTCGACGATGCGCGGACTTTTATAGGCCGCCATGTTCGCGTGCGACCACTCGACGATGTCCTGTTCCGTCAGCTGGCCGTGGAAGCCGTCCTTCAGCACCACCACCGCCTTGACCGTCTCGCCGCGCCGCGCGTCGACGCCCGACACGACGCAGACTTCGCGGATCGCCGGATGGCGGTACATCAGCGCTTCCACTTCGGCCGGCCAGACCTTGTAGCCCGAGGCGTTGATCATGCGCTTCAGGCGGTCGGTCATGAAGAAGTAGCCGTCCTCGTCGACCTTGCCGATGTCGCCGGTGCGGAGGAAACGCTTGCCGTCGATCTCGATGAAGGCCTCGCGGGTCGCGTCCTCGTTGTTCCAGTAGCCCAGCATCACCTGCGGGCCGTGCACGACGATCTCGCCGACTTCGTCCACGCCCAGGGTGGCAAAGGTGTCGGCGTCGATGACGCGGGCGTCGACGTCCTGGATCGGGATGCCGAGGCATTGCTTCTTGGGCCGTTCGGGCGGGTTGACGTGGGTCGGGGCGATCGTTTCGGACATGCCGTAGCCCTCGATGTAGTCGATGCCGAGCAGCTCCTGCATCTTGCGCGCGATGGCTTCGGGCATGGCGGCGCCGCCGCCGCTCAGACGCCTGATGGATGAAAGATCGTATTCCATCACGCGTGGGCTGGAGAGCAGGTCGATCACCATCGTCGAGATCAACTGGGTCGCGTTCACGCGGTGGCGGCGGATGCACTCGGCCGCCATGTCGCGGTCCCAGCGCGCCATCAGCACGACGGTGGCGCCGGCGAAGATCGGGCCGTTCATCCCGCCCTGCATGCCCGTGACGTGGAACAGCGGCAGCACGCTCAGCGCGATCGAATCCTGCTGCGAGCCGAACCACTGCATGCCGGCCAGCGCGTTGTACATGACGCTGCGGTGAGTGTGCATGCAGCCCTTCGGCAGGCCGGTCGTGCCCGAGGTGTAGGGCATGACGCAGAGATCGGCCGGGCCTGCCGTGAGCGGACCGGGACGGTGGTCCTGCGCGAGCATGGCGTTCCACTGCACGACGCCCTCGCCTTCGATCGCGCGGCGCGGGGCTGTCACGAATTCGGGAATGGCGAGGTCGGTCGGCGTTTTCAGGTAGTCGGAATAGGCGGCGACCAGCACGTGGCGCAAGCCAGGTTCAGATAACTGCGCCATCAATGGCGCCACCTGCGGGTACAAGTCCTGCGGGACGAAGATGGTCGTAGCACCGGTGTCGCTGACGTAGTGGCGCAGTTCCTCGGTCAGGTTCATCGGATTGACCGGCACCACGACCGCGTTCGCGCGCAGGATGGCGTAGTAGGCGATGACGAATTGCGGGCTGTTCTGCATGTAGAGCAGGACGCGGTCGCCCTGCCGGACGCCGCAGGCCTGCTGCAGGTAGCCGGCCACCCGCTCGACCTCGTTCTTCAGTTCGGCGTAGGAAATCGGGGTGTCGTAGAAGACCAGGGCCGGCTTGTTCGGATAGCGCGCGCTGGAGACTTCCAGGTTGTAGAACAGGTTCGTTTCGGGGACGGTCAGGTGGCGCGGCAAACCGCGCGGCCAGAATTGGGCGTGACGCTCTTGCATGGTGCTGTGTCTCCTCGGGTCGTTCGATGCGGCCGCCGCTCCCGGCGCGGCGACCGGGAGACGGCGGCCGTAGGCGTATTACGCGGTGTTGTACTGGCGGCGGCGGAACAGCGCCTTGCCGTCGATGGTGCAGACGTCTTCGCCTTTCTGGTTGGTGGCGACCCAGGTCGAGTACACCACGCCGCGGTCCGGCTTCGAAGTCGATGGCTTGACCTCCTTCGTCACGTAGCGCACCTTCAGGGTATCGCCCGCGCGCACCGGCTGCAGCCAGCGCACGCCGTCGAGACCGGGCGAACCCATGCTCGCTTCCTCGCAGCCCATGCCGTCGAGGACGATACGCATCATCATGGCGCAGGTATGCCAGCCGCTGGCGATCACGCCGCCGTAGATCGACTTCGCGGCCGCTTCCTTATCGATGTGGAAGGGCTGCGGGTCGAATTGAAGGGCGAAGGCGATGATCTCGTCCTCGTTCACGCTGCGCTCACCGAGCTCGATTTCCTGGCCCGGCACGAAGTCGTCGAAATACCATTGCTTCTTCATGCGGCCGCCCTTTCGCTGGAACCTGGCTGGGCCATGAAGCGTGCCAGGTGGTGGTCGCTGTCGCCCAGGGTCAGCTCGATCGTCGCCAGGCGCTTGAAGTAGTGGGCGGCCGGCAGTTCGTCGGTCACGCCCATGCCGCCATGCAGCTGCACCGCCTGCTGGCCGACGTAGCGCGCGGCCTGGTTGATGCGGTACTTGGCGG
>Ga0308160_10002173_pt1 | contig 24550 bp, 23 predicted proteins | sample PhyFR1_FD_201036 | JGI IMG/M metagenome (GOLD analysis project Ga0308160, IMG submission 201036) | Phyllosphere microbial communities from UC Gill Tract Community Farm, Albany, California, United States - DLSLF.R1 | ecosystem: Host-associated > Plants > Phyllosphere > Unclassified | place: USA... | reverse complement strand
GCGATCTGGAACCGATCGAACGCGCCAGCCGCGACGAGCTGCAGGCGCTGCAACTGGAGCGCCTGAAATGGTCGCTGCAGCACGCGTATGAGAACGTGCCGCACTACCGCAAGGCCTTCGACGAAGCGGGTGTGCATCCAGGCGACCTGAAGACACTCGCCGACCTGGCGAAATTCCCCTTCACCGAAAAGAAGACCCTGCGCGACAACTACCCGTTCGGCCTGTTCGCGGTGCCGCGCGAGCAGGTGGTGCGCGTGCACGCCTCCTCCGGCACCACCGGACGTCCGACGGTGGTCGGCTACACGCAGAAAGACATCGATACCTGGGCCGATGTCGTCGCGCGCTCGATCCGCGCCGCCGGCGGCCGTCCGGGCGACATGGTGCACGTCGCCTACGGCTACGGCCTGTTCACGGGCGGTCTCGGTGCCCACTACGGCGCCGAACGCCTGGGCTGCACGGTGGTGCCGATGTCGGGTGGCCAGACCGAAAAGCAGGTGCAGCTGATCTGCGATTTCCAGCCCTCGATCATCATGGTGACGCCGTCCTACATGCTGAACATCGTCGAGGAGTTCAAGCGCCAGGGCCTGGACCCGGCGCAGTCCTCGCTGAAGGTCGGCATCTTCGGGGCGGAACCCTGGACCAACGAGATGCGCCGCACCATCGAAACGGAGGCGGGTATCGACGCGGTCGACATCTACGGCCTGTCGGAAGTGATGGGGCCGGGCGTGGCGAGCGAGTGCATCGAGAGCAAGGATGGCCCGGTGATCTGGGAAGACCATTTTTATCCCGAGATCATCGACCCGGATACCGGTGAGGTGCTGCCGGACGGCGAAGAGGGAGAGCTCGTCTTCACCTCGCTGTCGAAAGAGGCGCTGCCGATCATCCGCTACCGCACGCGCGACCTGACCCGCCTGCTGCCGCCCACCTCGCGCGCCATGCGCCGCATGGGCAAGATCACGGGCCGTTCGGACGACATGCTGATCATCCGCGGCGTGAACGTGTTCCCGAGCCAGATCGAGGAACTCGTGTTGAAGATGCCGGCGCTGGCGCCGCAGTACCAGCTGGTCGTGGCGCGCGACGGCCACCTCGATACGCTGGAAGTCTTCGGCGAGCTGAAGGAAAACACGCACACCGAGGACAGCATCGCCGCGCTGGCGAAGGAACTGCAGCACTGCATCAAGACCTATGTCGGCGTGACGACCAAGGTGACGCTGACGCCGCCGATGGGCATCGAGCGCACCATGACGGGTAAAGCCCGCCGTGTGGTCGACAAGCGTCCAAAGAATACATAAAGAGGAGACAGACATGACTGACGCATTCATCTGCGACGCCATCCGCACCCCCTTCGGCCGCTATGGCGGTTCGCTGGCGAGCGTGCGCGCCGACGACCTGGCGGCATTGCCGATCGCCGCGCTCATGGAGCGCAACAAGGACGTCGACTGGGCCATGGTTGACGACCTGTACTGGGGCTGCGCCAACCAGGCCGGCGAAGACAACCGCAACGTCGGCCACATGGCCGGCCTGCTGGCCGGCCTGCCGCCCGAAGTGCCGGGCAATACCATCAACCGCCTGTGCGGCTCCAGCCTGGACGCGGTTGGCATCGGCGCGCGCGCCATCCTGTCGGGCCAGGCGAATTTGATCATCGCCGGCGGCTCGGAGAGCATGACCCGCGCGCCTTTCGTGATGGGCAAGGCCGACAGCGCCTTTTCGCGTGCCGCCAAGATCGAGGACACGACGATTGGCTGGCGCTTCGTGAACCCGCTGATGAAGGCAAAATATGGCATCGACTCGATGCCGGAAACGGCCGAAAACGTGGCCAAGGATTTCAACGTGAACCGCGCCGACCAGGACGCCTTTGCGATCCGCAGCCAGCAGCGCTGGGCGCGCGCCAACGCCGCCGGCCTGTTCAAGGACGAGATCGTGCACGTGACCCTGCATTCTAAAAAAGGCGAGTCGCGCGTGTTCGACACGGATGAACATCCGCGTCCGGACACCACCATCGAAGCGCTGGCGAAATTGAAAGGCGTCGTGACGCCGGACGGCACCGTCACCGCCGGTAACGCCTCGGGCGTGAACGACGGCGCCTGCGCGCTGCTGATCGCTTCCGGCTCGGCCGCCGAGCGCTTCGGCCTGACGCCGCGCGCGCGCATCATCGGCATGGCGACTGCCGGCCTGCCGCCGCGGATCATGGGCTTTGGTCCATCACCGGCGACGAAGAAGGTGCTGGCGCAGACGGGCCTCACCATCGGCCAGATGGATGTCATTGAGCTGAACGAAGCCTTTGCCGCCCAGGGTTTGGCCGTGATGCGCGACCTGGGACTGGCCGACGACGCCGAACACGTCAACCCGAACGGCGGCGCGATTGCGCTGGGTCATCCGCTGGGCGCATCGGGCGCACGCCTGGTCACCACCGCTGTCTATCAATTGCAGCGTACCGGCGGCCGCTACGCGCTGTGCACGATGTGCATCGGCGTCGGCCAGGGCATCGCCCTCATCATCGAACGGGTGTAAACATATGGTCAAAGTCTACGAGATCGACGGCGTGCGCCCGGTGGTGCATCCGACCAGCTACGTGCACCCGACGGCGGTGCTGATCGGCGACGTGATCGTCGGCCCGCGCTGCTACATCGGCCCGCTGGCCTCACTGCGTGGCGACTTCGGCCGCCTGATCCTGGAAGAGGGCGCCAACGTCCAGGATTGCTGCGTGATGCACGGCTTCGAGGACGGCGAAACCGTCATCGAAGTCGATGGCCACATCGGCCACGGCGCCGTCCTGCACGGCTGCCGCGTGGGCCGCAACGCCATGGTCGGCATGAACGCCGTCGTCATGGACGGCGCGGTGGTCGGCGCCGAATCGATCGTCGCCGCCATGAGCTTCGTGAAAGCCGGCATGGTCATCCCGCCGCGCAGCATGGTCATGGGCACCCCGGCGAAAGTGATGCGCGAGCTGAAAGACGAAGACGTCAAGTGGAAGAGCTTCGGTACGAAGCAGTACCACCAGCTGACCGAACGCTCGCTCGCCACCATGCGCGAAGTCGAAGCCTTTACGGAAATCGAACCCAACCGCCCTGTCTTCGACTTCAGCACGACCGGCGGCCACGCACCCAAAAAATAACTGGCGGCCACGGACGAAACATACTCTATACGTAGGGTGGGCTCTCGAGCCCACGCGGTGCGGCGCTTGCACACCACCTGCTTAAACGAATCCTGAGGAGACAACAAATGGCAAACCCAAGCACCCTGCAAAGCTGGATCGCCGGCCGCTGGATCGGCCAGGAAGCCGCATCCCCGCTGCACAGCGCCCTGGACGGCCGCCTGGTCTACCATACCCACGCCGAGAAGATCGACTTCGACGAAGCCGTCACCTACGCCCGCAAGACCGGCGTGCCCGGCCTGATGAAGCTCGACTTCCAGACCCGCGCCCAGCGCCTGAAGGCCCTGGCGCTCTACCTGATGGAGCGCAAGGAAGAGCTGTACGAGATCTCGCACCTGACGGGCGCGACCCGTCCGGACAGCTGGGTCGACGTCGAAGGCGGCATCGGCACCCTGTTCGCCTACGCCAGCATGGGCTCGCGCGAACTGCCGTCCTCGAACGTGCTGCACGAAGGCCCGGCGCTCAACCTCGGCAAGCGCGGCGGCTTCGCCGGCACCCACATCCTGGTGCCGAAGGGCGGCCTGGCGGTGCACATCAACGCCTTCAATTTCCCGATCTGGGGCCTGCTCGAAAAATTCGCGCCGAGCTTCCTGGCTGCCATGCCCTGCATCGGCAAACCGGCCACCGCGACCAGCTACCTGACCCATGCCGTCGTCAAGATGATGCATGAATCCGGCCTGCTGCCGGAAGGCTCGCTGCAACTGGTGATCGGCTCGACCGGAGATTTGCTGGACCGCCTGACCGGTTTCGATGCCGTCACCTTCACGGGTTCCGCCGACACCGCCGCCAAGCTGCGCGCCAATCCGAACCTGATCCGCGAGTCGGTGCCTTTCACGGCCGAAGCGGATTCGCTGAACGCCGCCATCCTGGCGCCGGACGTGACCCCGGACGATCCGGAGTTCGACCTGTTCGTCAAAGAAGTGGCACGCGAGATGACCGGTAAAGCCGGCCAGAAGTGCACGGCGATCCGCCGCATCCTCGTCCCCGAACAGCACGTCGACGCGCTGGGCGAGCGCCTGCGCGACCGTCTGTCGAAAGTCGTCGTCGGCAATCCGAAGATGGAAGGCGTGCGCATGGGCGCGCTGGCCTCGATGGACCAGCACCGCGACGTGTCGGAGCGCGTCGAGATGCTCGCGCGCGGCAATGAGGTCATCTTCGGCGCCCATCACGGTTTCAACCCGGTTGGCGACGACGCCGCCAACGGCGCCTTCTTCTCTCCGACCCTGCTCCTGTGCCGCAACGCGTCGATCAACACGGCCGTGCACGACATCGAAGCTTTTGGTCCGGTCAGCACCATGATGACCTACCGCGACATCGACGAAGGCCTGCACCTGGCCGCGCTGGGCCGCGGCAGCCTGGTCACGACGCTGGCGACCAAGGACCCGATGATCGCCGCGCACGCGGTGCCGATCGCCGCCGCCTCGCACGGCCGCGTGCACATCCTGGACCGCGAATCGGCGGTGGACAGCACGGGCCACGGTTCGCCGCTGCCGCAGCTGAAGCACGGCGGCCCTGGCCGCGCCGGCGGTGGCGAAGAATTGGGCGGCATCCGTGCGGTAAAGCACTTCCTGCAGCGCGCGGCGGTGCAGGGCTCGCCGACCATGCTGACGGCCGTCACGGGAGAATACGTGCGCGGCGCCGCGGTCAAGGAAACCGAGGTGCACCCGTTCCGCCGTCACTTCGAAGAGCTGGAGATCGGCCACTCGCTGCTGACCCACCGCCGTACGGTGAGCGAAGCGGACATCGTCAACTTCGGCGGCGTCTCGGGCGACTATTTTTATATGCACTTCGACGAGATCGCGGCCAAGGATACCCAGTTCGGCAAGCGCATCGCGCACGGCTACTTCGTGCTGTCTGCGGCGGCCGGCCTGTTCGTGTCGCCGGCGCCGGGTCCGGTGCTGGCCAACTATGGCCTGGACAACCTGCGTTTCGTGGCGCCGGTTGCGATCGGCGACACCATCCGGGCGCGCCTGACCTGCAAGCGCAAGGTCGACCGCAACCGTACCGACGAGCAGGGCCGCGGCCAGGGCGTGGTGGCCTGGGACGTGCAGGTGACGAACCAGAACGACGAACTGGTGGCAAGTTACGATATCCTGACGCTGGTACAGAAACGCGCGAGCTGAGCCCATCCTGAAAGAGGGGAGCCGGCTTGCACATGCAGCTCCCCAAACTGGAAGGAAAGTGTATGCGGTTAGACCTGAGCAGTATCCCCGTACTGACCGGAACCGGCTATCCGGAACCGTTCGCCGACATCGTCAACGGACGCAGCCGGCAGGCACTGGGCGAGGCCGGCGGCCTGACCCAGTTCGGCGTCAACCTGGTCGAATTGAAACCGGGCGCGGCCTCCTCGCAGCGCCACTGGCACACCCATGAGGACGAGTTCGTGATGGTCGTGTCGGGCGAGCTGATGCTCGTCACCGACGAAGGCGAAACCCTGATGCGGGCCGGCGACTGCGCCGCTTTCCCGGCAGGCCGCCCGAATGGCCACCACCTGGTCAATCGCAGCTGGGGCAACGCCCTGTTCGTCGCGGTCGGGCCGAATATCCCTGCCGACAAGGCAACCTATCCAGACATCGACCTGATGTACGACGGCGCGACCAACAGCTATACGCACAAGGATGGGACGCCGTATCCGAAGCGGGATGCGAATGCGGCCGCGCCTCAGCCGCCGGTGGAAGAGCATACGCTCGAGCCGCGGGTGTATCGCCACGAGTGACGTGTAGGGTGGGCATTCATGCCCACGCGGTCGTGCATTCGCATATCGCACCGTGTCTGGATGGCGCTACAGGCAATCGGCTGCGTTCTGCTGTTCGATTTGCATACGCCGCACCGCGTGGGCACAAGTGCCCACCCTACGAGCCGCAGGCAATTTTTAGGCGGCCATCCGCGGTGTGCACAACCCGCAAATCCGCATAATCGAGCACCCCGAACACATCCGTCTCCATCGGATGCGTATGCGTCAGCGTCACAACGATACTGTCCATCCCGGCCGCCTTGGCCGACTGCAGGCCCGCCTGCGTATCCTCGAACACCAGGCACTCCGCCGGCGCAAACCCCAGCTTGCGCGCGCCCAGCAGGAAGGGATCCGGCGCCGGCTTGCCGTGCTCCACATCCTCGCCCGCCACCAGCAGGCGGTGCGAAGGCAGCGCGGCCGCGGCGAGACGCGCCTTGGCCAGTGCGCGCGGCGCCGAGGTGACGATGCCCCAGCGTTCAGGCGGCAGGCTGGAGAGAAAAGCCGCCGCGCCATGGATGGCCTCGATGTCGGCGACATCCTCGATCTCGGCCGCCGTGATCCACGCCGCTTCCGCGATCGGATCGACGCCGGGCAGGCCGAGCTGGCGGATGGTGTCGTGGGGGCGCTTGCCGTGCAGGGTCGAGAAGAAGGTGGAAACGTCGAGGCCATGGCGCTCCGCCCAGGCGGTCCAGACCCGTTCGGCCGACTTGATCGAGGTGAGAAGGGTGCCGTCCATGTCGAACAGGAAGGCGGCAAAACTGCGGTCGTGCGGGAACATGCTCATGGCGCGCCTCAATCCAGTTTGCGCGCGTAGCGCTCTTTGACGACCTGGCTGATGAAGGTCGACAGGCCACTGCCCAGCGTCGCCAGCCGTTGCATCTCGGCGATGTTTTCCGCGCCGGCGCTCTGGTCGGTGTAGAGATAGCGGTCGCCGCCGGTAAAGCGGATGGTGATCGAGCGGTCGCCGATCTCGTAGGCGACGACGCCCGATTCGCCGCTCAGGTTCTTGTAGCGTTGCATGCCGTTCCCCGTGCTGAAGTGGTGCGAGGATTGTAGGCATGAAAAGAAGCGCGCTCTGTGCTGATTCCCACAATGCGCGCTGCCGGCCGCCGGCTGCGGCTCAGTCGGCGTAGGTGCCGGATTTCTTGATGATCGGCCCCCATTTGTCGATTTCCGCCTTCAAATGCGCGCGCAAGGCTTCAGGTGTCGCGCGATTCGGAGCAACCGGGTCGGTGCTGAGGTCGGCGAGGCGCTGCTTGACGGTCGGGTCCGTGACGGCGTGCTGCAAGGCGGTGCTCAGCCGGGTGACCACGTCCTTGGGTGTCGCCTTCGGGGCATACAGGCCATGCCAGACCGACAGTTCGAAGCCCGGCAGGCCGCTGCTCGCCAGCGGAGGCAGGCCCGGCAGGCTGGCGACCGCATTTTTGTACGTGACGCCATAGGCCTTGACCTTGCCGGTCTTGATGTGGCCCATCGTGTTGGTGGCCTGGTCGCACATCAGGTCGACCTGTCCACCCAGCAAGTCGTTCATCGCCGGCCCCGTGCCTTTGTAGGGTACGGTGGTGAGCTCGACGCCGACGGCGCTCATGAAGAGCATGCCGCACAGGTGCGAGGCCGCGCCGATCCCCGCGTTGGCAAGCGTCACTTTCTCCTTGTTCGCCTTGAGGTAAGCAAGCAGCTCCGGCATGTCCTTCGCCGGGAAGTCCTTGCGCGCAATGAGGGTCGAGGTCGCGTCGGTGGCGAGACCGACCGGTTCGAAACTGTCGATGCTGCTGTAGGAGAGCTTGCGGTACAGGCTCGGTGCCGTGGCATGCCCTACGTGATGGAGAAAGATTGTGTAGCCATCGGGATTGGAGCGGGCCGCGCGCGCCGCGCCCAGGGTGCCGCCCGCGCCGCCCACATTCTCGACAATGATCTGCTGCTTCAGGTCGTTACCCATGGCCTGGGCCAGCAGGCGGGCGATGGTATCGGTGGGGCCGCCGGCCGCGAAGGGAACGATCATCGTGATCGTCTTGTCCGGGTAGCCCGCCGCATGTGAGGCGGGGCTTGCCGCCAGCGCAAGGCAGAGAAGGGAGGTCGGGAATGCGGTCTTCATGCTGTTGTCTCCGTGAAGTGGGGTAAACCGGGATTACCTCTACAGCCGTACCGGTCTTGCTGCCGGCGTGCGTGGACCATGGACGTCGCAGGCAGAAAACCTTCTGCCGACGCATCGAGTCGATATCAACACAGATTAATGCCGGGAATGCATCCGATCATTCACCGCAATTCACTTCTGATGTAAGAAAAAGTGAAGACTCGGCGCTCACGCCGCCGGTGCCACCGACGCCCCTTCGATGCTATGCCGCGCCAATGCCGCGGCAACGAAGCCACCCGCTTTCATCTCTTCGACGAAGCCGGCGAGGAAGGCTGCGGCCTCGAGACCGCGGCTCTTCGGCGTACCCATCGCCTGCTGGATCACCATGAAGCGCTCGCCCAGCAGGCGCAGTCCGCCCAGGCGCCGGGCGTCGGCTTCCAGCTGCTGTTTGACCCCGGCCGCGACTTCCGCGCCTTCTTCCAGGAAGACATCGACCACCGTCGGCGAGGTCGGCGAGCGCACGATCTGCGCCTGCTTCAGGGTGCGCGTCAAGTAGAGGTCGTAGGCGCTGCCCTTGCCGACCACCACGCGGTGCGCCGCCACGTCGACCTCCTCGTTGGCGCGCAGCGGCGAGTCGTCCTTCACCAGGTAGCAGCCCTCGATCAGGACATACGCGCTGGTGAACGCGATGTGCTCGCCGCGCAGCGGGTCGATGGCGAAGAAGCCGATGTCGGCATCTTCCCTGACGACGACCTCGACCGATTTACCCGCGGCGTCCACGACCACCAGTTCCAGTTCCACGCCCAGCCGTTTGGCAAACTCGGTTGCCAGGTCGACCGACACGCCGGCCGCATTGCCTGCCGCATCGCGGTAGGCGAGGATGGGATTGCCCAGGTTGATGGAGGCGCGCAGCTTGCCAGTGGGGGTGAAAGCGGCTTTGAGGGCAGGTGACATGGTCATTTGAGCAGGCGTTCAAAAGATGGGATTGGTGTCATCATACCGCCCGCGCCAGCACGGGCATGGCCGTGACCACCGTCCCACGCACCCCATTGCGTCCGCCACGCTTGACCGCATACAGCTGCTCATCGGCGGCTGCAATCAGCGCCTCGAAAGTGGCCGGCGGCGACCGATGGCGGGCCGGCACCGACGCCACGCCGAAGCTGGCGGTGGTCGACACGAGGCTGCCGTTTGCCGTCGTCGTCGTCGCCTCTGCGAAGGCATGCCGGATCCGTTCAGCGAGAGTCTGGGCGCCGGCCAGTTCCGTCTGCGGCAGCACCAGCAGGAATTCCTCGCCGCCGTAGCGAATCACGCTGTCGATCCCTTCGCGTGCCATGGAGCGCAGCAGGCCGGCGAATTCGCTCAGCACTTCGTCGCCCGCGGCGTGGCCGTGGGTGTCGTTGATGCGCTTGAAGTGGTCGATGTCGCAGAGGATGACCGACAGGGCGGTGCCGTAGCGGCGGGTCCGCGCCAGCTCGGCGTCCAGCATGCCGCTCTGGAACACCCGGCGGTTGAGGCAGCCGGTCAGCGGATCGCGGTCGGCCAGCTCCTGCAGCAGCATGGTCGAACGAAACTGCTCGCGCTGGGCGAGGTGGAAGCGGCGCGCGGCGATATAGCCGAGGGCATTGCCGAGGATGAGCATCAGGACCAGCGCCACCAGGTCGTCCAGTTTGAGGCCGCCCTGGACCAGCAGCATCGCCGCAAACACCACGCTCGAGCCGATGCCGATCGCCAGCGCATAAATGAAGCGGTTGGGGAAGATGACGTAGATCGCCATCAGGATCAGCGCGTGCGACATCAGGTTCCATGCCATCGCCTCGGGCTGGTACCAGCACAGGACCGGGAAGACACCGACGCCGATGCCCAGCACCGCGCAGGTGGACCGCAGCGAGACCTGCACCGAATCCGGATGGCGCGAAATGGCGGCCCAGGCGCCCAGCGCGGCCAGCGCGACGACGAGACGCAGGGCGACCATGGCCCAGGCGGTGGCGGTGGGGCCCAGCGTCGCGATATCGGTCAGCCCGAACAACACATAAAAGCCTGCCGAAAACAGGAGGCTGACTTTTAGCTGGGCATTGCGCTCAGGGAGGCAGTGACGGGCGAAGCGGTTTTCGAAGGCGCGGTCCGCGAATTCGGCGCGCCTGCGGTCGATCGTCAGGGGGAGGGTGGGCAAATAGTGGACTGACACGGCATCTTTCGGCATTCAATGACCAAGCAACGACGGATCTGTTGACGCACTGTTGAGTCCGCCCCGTCCGGCAGACCAGAGCATTTTAACCCAAGCGCAGGTCTGAAGTTGCTATTTTGAAATGCAAAATGGATAAGCGGGCTCAAGTGCTTTCATCGAACGAAGCCAGCTGCAAATAAGGCTTTTCTCCATCACTTTTTCTTGTTGACAAAAGATTTAGCACTGCTACTATGTCGTCACCCGATATATCGAGTCTCAATGTATCGAGTGCAGGTATATCGAGTGCGCGCGGTTCCACTTTCGACAAAGGCAGAAGGCATGAGCGATCAATTCGTCACCAAATTCAAATTCTTCTGGGATGACGCCGACCACGCGCTTGAGGCCTGGCTGCAGGACATGGCGCGCCAGGGCTTGCACCTGCACAAGGTAGGGATCCTGCGTTGCTGGTTCGTGTTCCGCCGCGGCGCGCCGGCCGAGATGAGCTACCGGCTCGACTTCCAGACCAGGCGCGCAAAAGCGGACTACTTCCAGTTGTTCGCCGATGCCGGATGGGAGCATGTGGACCAGGTGCTGGGCTGGCAGTTCTGGCGTGCTCCAGCGCGTGCGGGACGCAGCCCGGAAATCTTTACCGACGTCGAATCGCGCATCCGCAAGTATCAGCGCCTGATCTGGCTGTTCGCCCTGGCCTGGCTGCCGTTTTTCGTCATGCTGCCCTTCCGTCACCCCGGCGAGGCGACGCCCAGGAGCATCGGAATGCTGCTTGGCATAGCCGTCGTCACCCTGTACGCGGTGCTGCGGCTGGTGCTGCGCATACGCAGGCTGCGCAATCCGACGTCCTAGACGGCACACACGCAGGCTCCCGCGGCACACCACTTTTACTCTGTTCGAGGAGTTTTTGAATGAAATTGCGTATTTCGTGGGCCTTGCTCGTCCTGATGTTTTACGTCCCGGCCTGGGTCCATGCGGCCAGTAGCGGACGGGAGTGTCACCTGCCCGGCAGCAAGGAGCCGCTGCGTTGCCATAGCGTCGCGGTGCCGCTCGACCCGCAGCGCCCCACTGGTACGCAGCTGAAGATTCACGTGACGGTGGCGCCGGCGTTTCGCCAGGTGGCGAGCCCGGACCCGCTGTTCGTGCTGGCCGGCGGGCCGGGCGAGGCCGGCTCAAACGTGGTGGCCACGCTCGGCACGATGTTCCAGCGGGTGCGCGCCACCCGCGACATCGTCTTCATCGACCAGCGCGGCACCGGCCTGTCGGGCAAGCTGCGCTGTCCCGGCGACCCGGTCGACGAGGCCGCGAACGAGGCCGGGATGCAGGCCGCCTTTGCACGCTGCCTCGGCACGCTGGCGCATCCGCTCAAGTTCTATAGCACCGCGAATGCCGCGCACGACATCGAACGCGTGCGCCTGGCGCTGGGCTACGGCAAGGTCAACCTGTTCGGCGGTTCCTACGGCACGCGCCTCGGGCAGCACTATGCGCGCAGCTATCCGGGCAGCGTGCGCAGCCTTGTCCTCGATGGCGTGGCGCCGCCCGAGCGGGTGATTCCGGCCAGCGCCACCTACTCGCAGCGCGCGCTCGATGCGGTATTCGAACGCTGCGCGGCCGACCAGGCCTGCGCCCGCGCCTTCCCGGCCCTGCGCACCGAGTTCGACGCCCTGCTGGCGCGCGTGAATGCCGGCGCCGTGACCCTCGACTTCGCCCATCCGCGCACGGCGCAGGCGACGCGGGTGCCGCTGTCGAACATGCGTTTCGCCTACACGATCCACAACAGCCTGTATGCGCCGCAGACGAGCCAGCGCCTGCCTTACCTGATCCACAGTGCTTACCAGGGCAACTGGGGACCCTTCGTGGCGCGCGGCTTTACCGGCGCCGACCTGTCGCCGGAGGGCTATCTGGCGCTGCCTTTGTACGTGGCCGTCGTCTGCGCGGAAGACGTCCCGCGCCTGACGCCCGCGCTGCGCGCTGCCGACGAAGCCGGCTCCTTCCTGCGTGGTCACGCGGAGCGGATCGCCGCACTATGCAAGCTGAGCGGCGTAGCGGTGGCCGCCGCGCCACCAGGCGGTCCGATCGCGGCGCCGGCCCTGCTGCTGTCGGGCGCGCTCGACCCGGTCACGCCCCCCTCGGGCGCCGCCAGCGCCGCCAAGGCCATGCCGAAGGCGCAGCAATTGGTCGTGCGCGCGGCCGGTCATGGCGTCGCCGCCCTGGGCTGCGCGCCGCGCCTGCTGCGCGCGTTTCTCGACCGCCCGGAACAGGCAGTGGACCAGCGCTGCCTCGAGGAGATCGCGATTCCCCCATTCCAGCTCGGCCACGCCGGCACCCATCCCTGAAGGACGCGCCATGATCGAAGTGACAGACATCCACAAACGTTTCGGCGCCGTGCACGCGCTGGCCGGCGTGAGTTTTACTGCCGCCGACGGCCGCGCCACCGCGCTGCTGGGCCCGAACGGCGCCGGCAAGACGACCCTGATGCGCACCCTCGTCGGCCTGCTCAGCCGCGACCGCGGCACGGTCGGCATCGACGGGATCGATCCGGCCGCCGATCCGCTCGGCGCACGCCGCAACATCGGCCTGCTGACCGATCAGTTCGGCCTCTACGAACGCCTCAGTACCCGCGAATACCTGCGCTATTTCGGGCGGATCAACGGCATGGACAAGGCAGCGATTGCGCGCCGCATCGACGAGGTGACCGAACTGCTGGGACTGGACGACATCCTGGACCGTTCTTGCCGCGGCTTCTCGCAGGGCCAGCGCATCAAGGTGGCGCTGGCCCGGACCCTGCTGCACCGGCCGCGCAACCTGCTGCTCGACGAGCCGACGCGCGGCCTGGACGTGATGAGCACGCGCGCCCTGCGGCGCGCGCTGGCGGCCATGCGCGCCGAGGGTTGCTGCATCATCCTCGCGACCCACGTGATGCAGGAAGTGACGCAGCTGTGCGACGACGTGATCGTCATCGCCAAGGGACAGACCGTGGCGCAAGGCTCGCCGCAGGAACTGTGCAGGCAAACCGGTATCGCCAGCCTGGAGGACGCATTCGTTCACCTGGTCGGCACGGAAGAGGGGATCGCAGCATGAAGCGCCACACCACCACACCCCTCTGGTTCGTCGTCATGTACAAGGAACTGCTGGAGGCGCTGCGCGAGAAGCGCACACTGACCATGCTGCTGATGCTGACCTTGCTGTATCCGGCACTGGTCGGCTTCTTCCTGCACACCACGATCGAGCGCAGCACGCGCACCGAGAAGGCCGGCATCGAACTGGCCGTCATCGGCGGCGCGCAGGCCCCCAACCTGCTGGCGCACTTGCGCGAGAAAAGCGTCAAGGTGAGCGAGCGCGCTCCCATGGACGATACCGCCATCAAGGCGCTGCTGAGCGAGAAGAAATTCGTGGGCGTGCTCAGGCTGGAGCCCGAATTCAGCAGCTACTATGCCGAGGTCCGCCCGGCGCCGCTCGCCTTGTGGTTCGATTCGTCCGCCGACAAGGACGAGCAGCGGCGCGAGCTGGAAGGCATCCTGCGCGACTACGCCAACGGCATCGCGGGCGCCCGCCTGGAAGCGCATGGCGTGTCGCCGGCCGTCCTCGTGCCCCTGCGCCTGGAGCGCTACGATACCAGCGACGGGGCCGGCGGTGCCGGCAAGCGCATCGGCCTGTATCTCGGCATGTTCTTCGTGCCGGTCTTCCTGTTCGGCCTGTCCATGGCCATCGATACCACCGCCGGCGAACGCGAGCGCCGCTCGCTTGAGGTGCTGATGGCCCAGCCGATGCGTGCACGCGAGCTGGTGGCCGGCAAGTGGCTGGCCGCCTCCGCGCTGGCCGCGATCGGCCTGGGCTGCGAACTGATCGTCGCCCACGGCGTGCTGTCGCTGCTGCCGCTGGAAGAAATGGGCCTGTCCTGGCGCCTCGGCCTGCCGATGCTGGCGGTCGTGATCGTGGCCGCCTTGCCCCTGTGCCTGTTCGTCGGCGCCGTGCAGGTCGCGCTGGCGATGAACTCGAAAACCTTCAAGGAAGCGCAGGCCAGCGCCGGCATCCTCACCACGCTGCCCATGCTGCCCTTGTTGATCATGCCCATGCTCGACCTGAGCACGCAGACCTGGATGTACGCGGTGCCGGTGCTGGGGAACCAGACCATGTTCCAGGCGATCGCCGCGGGCAAGGCGATCGGTGCGCTGCCGTATCTGCTGACCTGCGTGCTGCCCCTGCTGCTGGCCTGGGCGGCGGTGGAATTCGCCGCGCGCAGGATGCGCAGCGAGCAGTATGTGATGGGGATCTGAAGCGGTATCTTGTAGCGGGCATGCGCGGCGCTTGACCTGGCCGCCATGCCCGGCCAGAATGGCAGTCCATTCACACGCCCCGGGGAGACGAACATGGTCCAGCCTGATACCGCCCTCCGGTCGGCCGCCTGATCCGCTCGTTCATCGCGACGATGTCCCGGGCGCGTTAGCGCCGACCTTCCAATTTTCGACACACGCTGCCTCGCAGCGGTTTGCGCACGCCTGTTGCGCCCATCGAACTGGAAAACCACATCGTCATGATCGACCTCGATTTCACGACCCTGCACGGGATCGGATTCAAGCAGCATTTCGTTTCACAACTTGCGGCCGCCTCGCCGCAACACCGCCTTGCCCGCGTCACCGCAGTCCAGCGCCACTGGCTGAGCGTCGACGACGGCGCGCATTCCTTCGGCGCCCGTCTTCTTCGCCACACCGAGCCGCCCATCGTGGGCGACTGGGTGCTGCTCGCCGCCAGCGGTGACGAGTACTGGATCGACACGGTTCTCGCCCCGGACACCCGCCTGACGCGCCGCACGCCTTCGGGCCGCCAGGCCCTGGCCAGCAACGTCGACACGGCCCTGCTGCTGATGGGCCTCGACCAGGACTTCAATCCGCGCCGCATGGAGCGCTATATCGCGCTGGTGCGCGCCTGCGGGGTGGCGCCGGTGATGGTGCTGACCAAATCGGACATCGGCGTCGATGCCGCGGACAAGATTGCCCGCTTGCGCGAACGGATTCCGGACGATGTGCCGGCGTTGTCTCTGCATCCGGCCGAGCAGAGCGACAGCGGCGCGCTCGCTCCCTGGATGGGCGTGGGGCAGACGCTGGTGCTGCTGGGTTCCTCGGGCGTCGGCAAGTCCACGCTGACCAACGCCTTGACGGGCAGTGCGCAGGCGACCGGCGGCACCCGCCAGGGCGACGACCACGGCCGCCACACGACGACGGCGCGCTCGCTGCACCGCTGTCCGGGCGGCGCCTGCATCATCGACACGCCGGGATTGCGCGCCTGGCAGCCGGATGCGGACGAGGACGAACTGGCGCTTTCCTTCGACGACATCGCCGCGCTGGCCGCAAGCTGCCAGTTCCGCGACTGCGCGCACGAAAGCGAGCCGGGATGCGCGGTGCGTGGCAGCGTAGATGCGGACCGCCTGCAGAACTACCGCAAGCTGCTGCGTGAGGTCCGGCGTGCCGAGCAGACGGCGCTGGAGCGCATTGCCGCGCGCGGGAAGTGGAAGGTGCTGATGAAGGAGGCCAGGCAGCGCGGCCGCGACAAGCGCGGCGCATGACAGTCCTTAAGCGAACAAGCTCGTGCGCGCGTTGTTGCTGATCGCCAGCGTCGCCGGATGGCGCAGGCGCCGCTCGGTCGTGATGGCGTAGACCTGTTCCACCACCTCGTCGATCCGGCCGAGGGCGACGACGCCATACTGCGCGATCACCTGCGCGGCGATGGCCGTCGGCGCGAAAAAGACGCCGGCGCCGGATTGGCCGAAGGCTTTCATCATGGCGCTGTCGTCGAACTCGCCGACCACGCGCGGGTGTACCGCGTGCTGCTCCAGCCACTGCAGCAGGCGGTGGCGGATCGCGAAGTCCTCGCCGGGCAGCAGCATGGGCGCCTCATGCAGGCAGACCGGAAAGTGCGGTTCCAGGGTGGTGGCCAGTGCGGCGCTGGCAAAGACCGTCATCGGGCTTTCGCCGAGCAGGTGGTTGTAGGCCCGGACACTGAAGTGCGCAGGGATCTGGCGATCCGCGATCACCAGGTCCAGGCGGTGCACGGCGAGATCCGCCACCAGGTTGTCGAGCCGCCCCTCGCGGCAAATCAGGCGCACCGGTTCGGGCATCGCCAAGGCCGGTTCCACCAAGCGGCAGGCGATCAGCTTGGAGACGGAATCGGCGCAGCCGACCCGGAACGACACCGTCGTGGCCAGGCGCTTGTCGCGCACCAGTTCGAGCAATTCATCGCCGGTCGTGAAGATCTCTTCGGCGTAGCGCATGACGCGGCGGCCGGCATCGGTCAGCTCCAGGTTGCGCCCGACGCGACGGAACAATTCCACGTCCAGGCTCTGGGCAAATTCGGACAACTGCCCGGAGATCGAGTGCGGCGTCAGGTGCAGCTGCGCGGCGGCCTTGGCGATGCTGCCTGTCTTGCCGACCATCCAGAAATAACGCAAATGCTTGTAGTTAAGGGCAGACATGGCTTTTCCATACATCGTAAAAATCGATGAATTAGTAAAGTATATTCGATTTGTGCGATGTGACTGGCATGCCTATAGTCGAGCTACCCAATCACAGGAGAACCATCATGCGTATCACAATTCAAGCCAACGGTTTCACGATGACGCACGCCCTGCGTGCCTACACCGAGCAGCGCCTGGCAAGCGCACTGGGCTGGGCGCGTGCGCGTATGCAGAGGTTGGTCGTGCTACTGTCCGACATCAATGGCCCGCGCGGCGGCGTCGACAAGCGCTGCAAGATCCAGGTGCAGCTCGGCGGCGGACGCGCTGTCGTCATCGAAGACACGGAGGCCGATCTGTATGCGGCCATCGATCGCGCCGCCGAGCGCGCCGACCGCGCCCTGGTGCGCCAGGTGGAGCGCAGCCGCGATTTCGCCCGCGAGCGCATACCGGCGCAGCTCGACAACATGGGCACGGCTGCCTACACAGCGGCGGCGGCCGACGATGCCGCCGACCCCACGGCACGCAAGCGATGACTGACAGGAGCGCATCATGAATGGTCTGGAAAGCATTGCAAGCGGCCCGATGTGGGCCGTGTTCGTCGGTTTCGTGATCCTGATGCTGGCGCTCGACTTGTTCGTCTTCGGCGGCAACAAGGCGCACAAGGTCAGCGTCAAGGAAGCCGGCATCTGGTCGCTGGTCTGGGTCAGCCTGGCGCTGCTGTTCAACGGCGGCTTGTGGTGGTATCTGAAGGGAACGGTCGGCGCCGAGGTCGCCGACCAGAAGGCACTCGAGTTCTTCTCGGGCTACCTGATCGAAAAAGCCCTGTCGGTCGACAACGTGTTTGTCTTCCTGCTCATCTTTACCGCGTTCCAGGTGCCGCAGCAATACCAGCGCCGGGTCCTGATCTACGGTGTGCTGGGCGCCATCGTGATGCGCGCCATCATGATCAGCGCGGGCGCATGGGTGGTCAGCGAATTCAGCTGGGTGCTGTACCTGTTCGGCGCATTCCTGCTCTACACCGGCCTGCGCATGCTGGTGGCGGTGGACAAGGAGCCGGACGTCGCCAACAATCCGGTGCTGCGTTTCGCACGCAAGCACCTGAAGGTGGCCGAAGGCGACCATGGCGAGCGCTTCTTCGTCACGAAGAGTGGGGTGCGCTACGTGACGCCGCTGTTCCTGGTGCTGATCCTGATCGAGGTGACCGACCTGGTATTCGCCGTCGATTCGATCCCGGCCATTTTCGCGATCACGACCGACCCGTTCATCGTGTTCACCTCGAACATGTTCGCGATCCTGGGACTGCGCGCGCTGTACTTCCTGCTGGTGGACGTGGCCGACCGCTTCCACTTGCTCAAGTATGGCCTGGCGATGGTGCTGACCTTCATCGGTACCAAGATGCTGATCATGCCCTGGTACCACGTGCCGGTGCAGGCATCGCTGACCATCGTGGCGGTGCTGATCGCAGGCAGCTGTATCGCCAGCGTGTTCATCACCAAAAAGGAAGAAGCGAAGTAACAAAAGACAGCAGGCCCGGTACACCGGGCCTGCTTCTTTTGGTCTTGCAATTAATCTTGCAACTAGTCTTTCAACTGGCCACGCACGCGTTCGATCGCCTTGCGCACCTGGTTCGGCGCGGTGCCGCCCACGTGGTCGCGCGCGGCGACGGAACCTTCCAGCGTCAGCACGGCGAACACGTCTTCCTCGATCAGAGGCGAGAAACCTTTCAAGGTTTCCAAAGACATTTCCGATAGGTCGACGCCGGCCTGGTCGCAGGCACGCACCGCATGCGCCACGGCCTCATGGGCGTCGCGGAAGGGCAGGCCCTTTTTCACGAGGTAGTCGGCCAGGTCGGTGGCCGTCGCATAGCCCTGCAGGGCCGCGGCGCGCATGTTGTCCGCCTTGACCGTGATGCCGCCGGCCATATCGGTAAAGATGCGCAGCGTGTCGAGCACGGTGTCGACGGTGTCGAACAGCGGTTCCTTGTCTTCCTGGTTGTCCTTGTTGTAGGCCAGCGGCTGGCCTTTCATCAGGGTCAGCAGCGAAGCCAGGTGACCGTACACGCGGCCGGTCTTGCCGCGCGCGAGTTCCGGCACGTCCGGGTTCTTCTTTTGCGGCATGATCGACGAGCCGGTGCAGAAGCGGTCGGCGATGTCGATGAAGCCGATGCGCGGGCTGATCCACATGACCAGTTCTTCCGACATGCGCGAGACGTGCATCATGATCAGCGAGGCAGCGGCCGAGAACTCGATCGCGAAGTCGCGGTCGGAGACGGCGTCCAGCGAGTTGTGGCAGACGTCCTCGAAGCCCAGGGTGTTCGCCACGCGCAGGCGGTCGATCGGGAAGGTGGTACCGGCCAGGGCGGCGGCGCCCAGCGGCAGGCGGTTCACGCGGCGGCGCGCATCGAGCATACGCTCGGCATCGCGGCCGAACATCTCGACGTAGGCCAGCATGTGGTGGCCGAAAGTGATCGGCTGGGCCACCTGCAGGTGGGTGAAGCCCGGCATGATGGTGTCGAAGTGGCGCTCGGCCAGGTCCGTCAGCGCGCTGCGCAACTGGTTCAGCAGGGCTACCACGTCGTCGATCGCGGCGCGCACGTACAGGCGGATGTCGGTTGCGACCTGGTCGTTGCGCGAGCGGCCCGTGTGCAGGCGTTTTCCCGCATCGCCGACCAGTTCGGTCAGGCGCTTCTCGATGTTCAGGTGCACGTCTTCGAGGTCGAGCAGCCATTCGAAACTGCCGGCTTCGATCTCGCTCTTGATCTGCGCCATGCCGCGCTCGATTTCGCTGCGGTCGGCGGCACTGATGATGCCTTGCGCGGCCAGCATCTCGGCGTGGGCCAGCGAGCCCTGGATGTCGAACATGGCCAGGCGCTTGTCGAAGAAGACGGAGGCCGTATAGCGTTTGACGAGGTCCGAGACGGGTTCGGAGAAGCGTGCCGACCAGGCTTCGGCTTTTTTGGAGAATTGTTCGGTCATGGTGGGAGGTTCCGTTGGATTTGCTCGATTATAAACCGCCGCCCGCGCCCCCCGCCGAAGGCCACGGCGGATGACAAGCGCGCCGAAATCGCGGATTATTCGACTGTTAACAGATTCTGATCGAGGAACAACAATGAAACGATGGCTCAGCGCCGGCTTTGCCGCAGCACTACTCACCGGTGCGGCAACGGCCGCCCAGCAGGCGCAGCCGGCGCCAGCCGCGGCCCAGCCGGTGCCGCAGGTGCATACTGCGCCGGCCCAGCCCACGGTGACCAGGGAAGCCGACGGCGCCTCGGTCGACAGCATCGTCGCCGCGCTCTACGACGTGATTTCCGGCCCGGCCGGCGCGCCGCGCAACTGGAACCGCATGCGCGCCCTGTTCGCACCGGACGCCAAGCTGATGACCGTCGTCCCCAACCGCGAAGGCGGCGGTTTCGCCCTGCGCAGCATGACGGTCGAGGATTACATCAGCCGCAACATGAGCGCCTTCAACACGAGCGGCTTCTACGAGCGCGAAATTGCCCGCACGACCGACGCCTTCGGCCAGCTGGTGCACGTGTTCAGCACCTATGAACTGCTGCGTTCGCCGAACGATCCGAAGCCCTTCATGCGCGGCATCAACAGCATCCAGCTGGCGCACGACGGCAAGCGCTGGTGGATCGCCAACCTGGTCTGGCGCGCCGAAGATGCGGGTCTCGCCTTGCCTGATCGCTACCTCCAAAGCCGTCAATAAAGCGGGAACAATCGCCGGGGCAATCGAATCTTGACGTTTGTGCAAACGGCGTAGAATTGGCTTTTTTGCCAGATTCGCCAGTCACATGACTACCAACGATTCCAGCTTCGAGGTCAGCACCGACCAGTCGCGGCTCGACATCCCGATGATCTACCGCTTCCTCAGCGAGCAGTCGAGCTGGGCGGTCGGGATCTCGCGGCCGATCGTCGAGCGCGCGATCGAAAATTCCCTCTGCTTCGGCGCCTATATCGACGGGCGCCAGATCGGCTTCGCCCGCGTCATCACCGACTTCGCCACCTTCGCCAACCTGGTCGACGTCTTCGTGGTGCCGCAGTACCGCGGCCACGGCTACGGCAAGCAACTGGTGGCCGCCGTGCTGCGCCATCCGAGCCTGCAGCGCCTGCGCCGTTTCACGCTCGCCACTACCGATGCGCAAGGCTTGTATGAACGCTTCGGTTTCACCACGCCACGCAATCCCGAGACACTGATGGAGCGTTACTTCCCGAACATTTATCTCTCCTGAGAAAGCTCAACACGGCGCCACCCCTCCCGAATCAGGCTTAGCATTTAGCCAGAACAAGGAGGGTCCCATGTGGCCGATCGCAGGTTCCGTTGCGCTTGCCGTTGCTATGCTCGCTACTTCGGCCCAGGCCGCCGAGGTGCCCGCTGCAGGGACAGCAAGCAAGGGTTCGCTTGTCATCATCGGCGGCGCCCTGCGTCCCGACAACGCCGCCGTCTGGGAACGTATCGTCCAGCTCGCCGGCGGAAAAGGCGCGCGCATCGCCGTCTTCGCTTCCGCCTCCGCCAATCCCGAAAAATCCGGCGCCGCCCTGGTCGACCGGCTCAATAAATACGGCGCCGACGCCTTTTTCGTGCCGGTCGCCGTGCGCCTGACCGGCACCGACTACCAGGCCGCAGCCGACAATCCCGAACTGGCAAACGCCGTGCGCGGTGCCGGCGGAGCGTACTTCGCCGGCGGCGACCAGGCGCGCATCACGCGCGCCCTGCGCCGCGCCGACGGCGCCAACACCATGGTGCTCGACGCCCTGTGGGACCTGTACCGGCGCGGCGGCGTGATCGCCGGCACCAGCGCCGGCGCCGCCATCATGAGCAGCACCATGTTCGGCCATCCGAAGCCCGTGCTCGCTACCCTGAAACTGGGCCTGACCGACGGCCAGGAAATCACGCCCGGCCTCGGCTTCATCGGCGACGACGTCTTCGTCGACCAGCATTTGTTGGTGCGCGGCCGCTTCGCGCGCATGCTGCCCGCCATGCTAAAAAAGGGCTACAAGCTCGGGCTCGGGATCGACGAGAACACGGCGATGATCGTCGGGCCCAACCGAGACGTCGAGGTGATCGGCTACAAGGGCGCGCTGGTGGTCGACCTGTCCGCCGCGAACGCGAAGCAGGGCGACTTCAATGTCAGCAACGTGCGCCTCAGCTACCTCGACAACGGCGACCGTTTCAACATCGCGCGCCACAGTTTTACACCCGCCCCGGATAAAGCCGACGGCCGGCTCGACCCGGCGCGGCCCTATTACCGCGAGCCGCTGTTCTCGGCCGACATCCTCGGCAACAGCACCGTGGTCGATTTGATGGGGAAACTCATCGACAGCGACCAGTCCGAAGCCATCGGCCTCACCCTCGACAGCGCCAACTCGGTGCAGCCGGACCTCGGCTTCGAATTCAGGTTCTCGCGCACGGGCGAGAGCGTCGGCTATATGTCGGCCACGACCGAGGCGTATTCGGTCTACAACGTGCGACTGGATATCCGGCCGATCGTGGTCAGAAGGCCGCTGTATCAGTACAAATGATGCACATCTGCAAAATTATGCCCATTTTAAAAATATAGTTCCAGTAGGATATGAATTGTGACAATTGGATAGTTTCCTGAAGAAAATATCTGCCATACTTCCCAGTCAATATCAGGTGCATATACGGCTGGGAAGCGTTTAGACATTCGTCAATAGTGTTTCCCTTGCGTCGCGGCACCGACAAAAAATACCAAAACAAGGGAAAAAAATGCGAGTGATTACCTACCGTGCGCGTGCCGTCCTGTTTGCCGCGATGACCACCATGTATTCAGCCGGCGCTCTTGCACAAGAGTCCGCATATGCCGAGCTCGACGCTTGCGCCAAGGATGAGCAGATCCGCCTGACCGCCAAGGGCGCGGCCATCGGCCTGATGACGGGCCTTGGCGGCGCCATGTTCTCCGGCAAGAAAGACAAGGCCGTCAAGGCAGCCGCGATCGGCGCTGTCGCCGGCGGTGCCGCCGGTTTCGCCACTGCCTATTACACCGGCATCGACAACTGCAAGAAAAAGAATCCGCAGTGGATCACCGAATCGAACCTGGTGCGCGACCCGAGCAAGAGTTACAAGCAAGTCAAGGCCGAACACCGCTACAAGCCGGCCGAAGGGATCAAGCTGTACCTGCAGGACATGGCCGCGCCGGCCTCGGTCCAGCCGGGCGAACGGTTTGCCATCGATACCGTGTTCGACGTGCTGACGCCGACCGATGCCGAGACCGAAGTGGTGTTCCAGCGCAAGCTGTTCATCACCGAGGACGGCAAGGAGTCGGAACTGGTCTTCCCGCTGGCCAGCTCGGCTACGCGCACCGTCGAGGCTGGCCGCTCGAAGGAAACCCTTCAGATCCCGACTCCGTCGAACGCGACCAAGGGCACCAGCTACCGCGTCGAAATCAGTGCGGCGGCAGGCGGCCAGGCCCCAAGCGTGCAGTCGCGCACGATCAACGTCATCTGATGTAAGACCGGCTTGCCGATGTGAAGCGTGCCTGCGGCAGTCGGCGTACGCCCTGCCGCCGCGGCCCGTTTCGCCCGTATGCCACAGGAACCGATCCCATGACCCATTCCCTCCATCGCATGCTGGCGCTGCTTTGCGCCTTGCTGCTCGGCGGCTGCGCCGCCAGCCAGATGCACGGCTACGAACATACCTATCTCGCCTACAAGGTGCCGCAACCCCTGCTTGAGACGATCAGCCTGAAGCTGCGCCAGAACGGACTGGTCAATGCGCGCATCACGCGCGACAGCGTCGGCCGCGTGCGCCTTGCCGGCACGTATGCCAACGAGGATGAGGTCGATCGCGCTTTCGTGATCGTGCAGTCCATCGTCGGGATCAAGTCGACCTCGCCGTTCTATCCCGAAAACGTCAAGCTGACGCGCTGGGAGACCGAAGCGGGCCGGGCACTGAATGCCAACGCGCTTGCCGCCCGTACCGACAAGCGTCCGGGACGGCGCATCGCGTTCGTGGTCGGTATCAATAGCTTCAAGGACGGCAAGCACTTCCGGCCGGTCCCGGGCGAAGACGATGCACGCGTCGTCACGCGCTCGGCTGAGAAAGCCGGCTATGCGGTGACGTCCCTGCTGGGACGTGCGGCGACCAAGGCCCGTATCGAGGCGGAGCTGGCGCGCATCGAAAGCGAGCTGCGTCCGCAGGACAGCCTGTTCATCTACATCTCCACGCACGGGACGCCCCCCTTGCCGACGCCGCAGGGCGGCGACAACCGCCGCATGTCGATCGTTGCCTGGGACTCGGGCGACGCCGCCATCGATAACCGCACCGACTATTACCTGAACCTGCAACGCACCGCCGTATCCGACATCCTAGTCCAGCGCCTGGCGAAGAAGCCGACCAAAAATACTCGGATCCTGATCGACACCTGCTTCAGCGGTGAAATGCTGCGCGGCCTGCCGGACGCCAGTGCCGGCTATATCGCACAGGCAAACAATGGCGCCCCGGAGCGGGCCGGCATCGCGCTCGCCTCCTGGACCGGCCCGGCCTATACCTCCAAAGGCATCCACCAGGCGTTCGATACGCCGGCGGCGGGCGGCACGGCAGGCAGCCAGGGCGCACCGCGCGCCACGCTGGCGGACGAGCTCGGCACCGAGCGCGCCTATACGATCATTACGGCCACCAGCGAGGGCGAGGAGTCGCTGGCGCCGGGCAATCCGGACAGCGTCTTCTACCTGGACCAGCGCCGCCTGCAAGGCTCGTTCTTCACCCAGGCTTTCTTTGCCTATCTCGAGGACAGTCAAGGGCATGTCGAACCTGCCTTCGAGAAGGCACGTGAATTCACCCGCAGGAAGGCACAGGAAGTCAGCCGTGGCGAGCGTACCCAGGTACCGCGCCATTTCGCCACGCGTTCGGCCGATCGCAATACGCTTTGAACGCCGCTCTTTACTTATCTCTTCAGGACAGCATATGAAAAAAGCAATCACCTTAGCGACCCTCCTGTTCGC
>Ga0308160_10002172_pt1 | contig 24553 bp, 36 predicted proteins | sample PhyFR1_FD_201036 | JGI IMG/M metagenome (GOLD analysis project Ga0308160, IMG submission 201036) | Phyllosphere microbial communities from UC Gill Tract Community Farm, Albany, California, United States - DLSLF.R1 | ecosystem: Host-associated > Plants > Phyllosphere > Unclassified | place: USA... | reverse complement strand
ATCCCTGCGCCTTCGTTTACTGGCGTCGCTGTCGTATTCTGGACTAGGTCTCCTCGAGCTTGAGCTACCATTTGGCGTTACGCTCCCGCTTGCACTCCCGTTCCCATTGATTTCCTTCTTGATCATCACTCCTGAAGCATTGAATCCTCTTCCTCCCCTCTTTGCCCTATCTTCTCTCTTTGATTTCTTGTCGTGGGAAGGCGGGATGATTTCAGACATTGGCGTAGCACCTAGACCGAGCTGACCTGGCCGAGATTTCGGCAAGTGGATTTTGGTGTTTTTATCGTCGTTTGGGTTATATCCCATTCCCCTCAGCATTGCCATTCCAAAAGCTTCAACTGGGATATTCCGATAATCGTCTCCTGTCGATACCTCCGGCAGAGCATTCAAATCCCTCTGCAGTGCATCATTCTCCGATATTGGTTGAACAAGTCGGTCCGCTTCGGATCTAATGATTAATTCGCGTTGAGCTCGATCTGATGCGGATTCAACACTGTGATCACCAGTGAGAATGGCTTGTAATGCCTGTTCTTCAAGTGTCATTGGTTTATTCTCGGTCGGTTCCAATTTGACTGTCGTCGTCTGTGTCGTAGTCGTAGTCTGCGTATTTCCATCGATGGTGACAGACTCCTCTTGTTCCCTCTTGACTTCGACTCCATCCGTATCCTCCACTTTCTCCTTTTTGACCATAAAGCTCAATCCAGACTTTTGAGGCTCATCACCAATCCTATCCGGCTTGACGTCTTCTTCAACCTCCCTCCTCCTTTCTTCAGGTCGATAAGAAGGCGTCCGTCGAGTCGAATTCCTCCAATCTTTATTGGGTAAAGCAGGAATCACCATGGGTCCATCAACTTTCTCACCCCTGTTGGTCTCAGTTCGATCATTATTACTATAAGAGACGTACCCGACTGCTCTTCCGTTCCTGCTGAATCCATCTATACGTTCTTCTTTTGGTTTCGAGCGGCGGTCATGCCTCTCATACTCCTCTTCATTATCTTCATCGTCGTCTCCGTTGTTCTGCTCAAAGAAACGTCTAGATGGCGGTCCACTCCTCCCTCCTCCGCCTCCAAGGGGTGATGGTCGATTCGGAGCATAAGTCGGCGGACGAACCGTGAATGAGATAGGTGGGGCCATACTGGCTATAGAGTGACAAAAGACGACTGGGGTTCAATGAGGTGAGTGGCAAGTAGATTCACCATATTTGATCCTCCCTTTTACTTGACCGGTCTCCGGAGTGACGTTCTGTACCACCCTATATACCTTTGTACCATCTGCCAATATATATACATATACAATGGCAGCAGCTACTGCAACTACCCCAATCCCACCTCCATTCTTCTCGCCATACCTCGACGATCAATCTGGAAAGATTCAGGCGAAAGGTGTACCATGGGAGGTACGTTCAATCACTTTGTGAACTTGGACGCGGGACTGACATCTTAGGGATATCAACGAGCCAAGCTCCTCTCTGCTGACGAGTTGACACTTCTCAAGTCACTCAATAAAGTCGTACGTTCATCTATGAGTGAGTGTATACTGATGAGTAGCCCCAATCACAACGTGCATCTATATTCGCTACTCAAGGTTCCCAATATGCTCAACTATATATCGACCTACTCCGTAAACTCCAACGAGTCGATACAGTCCAGGCAGTCTTGGTAGCAGTCAACGAGATGCTAAGTGACCCAACAACAATTCCCTTATTCCATCAGCTCGGATCATCCGAACACCCAGATGATCCTTATGGACCCCTGATCAAGTGCTTGATGATGGAGGAAGAGTATGCTGTCTTGGGATCTTTACGAGTCTTGGCCCCTCTCATTGCGTATGCCATCATCAATTCTACCGAGGATATAGCTGATAGTAGTACGGATCCCAAACCTTTCCCCCAAAACTTGGTCGCTACTCTACTCGCCTCGTTACAGGGTCTTCTCAATGGAACTCGACAACCTCTATGGGAGGTCGCTGCGCAAGTCCTAGGCGCCGTTCTGGGAAGCAAACAGTTCCGATCGGCAGTATGGAAGGAGGAGCATTGTATCTCTGGGTCAGCTATCCGTATCTCGACTCGACTCCGAGCTGATGAAGTAGTTTGATCAAGTCACTTAAATCGAACCCAAACCCCCAATCCCAATATTGGGCAATCACATGTCTTTGGCAATTGTCTTTCGAGCAGACAGCGGCAGAGGGTCTTGACAAGTGAGTACATATTCTGACTACCGTACAGTGCTGATGATCAGGAAGTACGACGTTATCGCCCTATTAACCAACGTGGCCAAATCAGCAGTCAAGGAGAAAGTCACAAGGGTCGTCTTGGCCACGCTAAGAGTATGTCCCGCCGAGACATCCGGGGGTGCAGAGCTGACAATTAGAACCTCTTGGAGATCGCACCATCCCAGAACATACCTTCCATGTTCACCACCAAACTTCTTGTTTTCGTTACTTCGCTCGAATCGAGGAAATTCTCCGACGAAGAGATTGTCGAGGATGTCCAATACTTGAAGGATGAATTGACAAACAGACTCGACGGGTTGACGTAAGTTTACTCTCGCATTCTATCGATAGGAAACTGATGTGCAGCACGTATGACGAGTACGTCTCTGAAGTCGAAAGCGGACATTTGGTCTGGTCACCAACCCATGAAAGTGAAGACTTCTGGAAGGAGAACGGCTCGAGGATCGGACAAGAGAACAATGGAAAAACAGTACAGTGTGTACTTCCCCTCAAGTCGAGGCCCACGCTGACAACCAGACGCCTAGTGGAACTACTCAAAACTTCCAAAGACCCCATCGTCTTATCCATCGCAGCGCACGATATCGGTAAATTCGTAGCTCACGGAGGCGACAAGGCTAAGAAGACAATCTCGGATTTAGAGGGTAAAACGAGATTGATCGAGTTGATTGGTCACGATAATGCCGAAGTCAGGTATAGGGCCCTGATGAGTGTTCAGAGGTTGATGAGTCAACATGTCTAGTTCTGAGCGCCGTAAGGCGCTCATGACGCCAGCGTTGGCGGAGTGATGGATGGATTAGAGGAGGAATGTAGGATTGTAGTATAGATTCGATGACTTGCATATGATTTCTTATCTCTTTTACTTCACTGCCAACTTGTGCTATGATCTACTTGATCTGGATCTTGGGGTGGAGTTTCTTGAGGGAAACGATCTCGCCGATGTTGGAGAGATCATCCTTGAAGGCTGGATATTAGCTTCGATCTCGTTGCCATGGAAGTGCGGTACCGTTATAAGCCTTTCCGGTCCGGTGGTCTATATGTTAGTTCACTTCCAAAGTGCAGGATAGCAGGGTCAACTCACGTTCGTGTCCTTCCTTGGACTTGTACTAGCTATCAGCTAAATGCTCAAATTAAATGCGTGCGAGAGTAGTACAGGGACAAGGAAACAAGTAAAGAGAGCAGGGAAGGGATTAAGGAAAGACTCACCTCCTCCCAGATTAGGATCTCATTCTCATCCTCATCACTCTGAGTGATTTGGTATTGAACAGTCTCGGGTTCATTGCTCTTGACTTCCTCGCTGACTTTCTTGAGGTCTACCTATCAACTATCGTTCCCCGTTCCAGTCATCCTGTCGGATGGTATCATTGAGATGGAGGGAGGAACATACGGTCAAGGATTTTAGCACTTTGTCCAGCTTTAGCTCGGATTGTAGCGAGCTATTCATCAGTACCAGCAAAGGAAGGGACATACGATAACGTAGCTCATTGTTCTTTGTGTGTGGATTGATCTAGTAAGAGGTAGTTTAGAGAATGGGTTCATATATGATAACAGACTGCGGGTATCACAGATGCTTGGTCATAAAGTGGAGTTGACCGGATGACGTTTACCCGGAACAATCCTGGTTTAGCGCATGTGTGCATGTGCATTTATATCGTAACGGTCGGGAGGGTGTATCTGATGCATGGTACCAGATGCTATCCCCTCAGGTTCTGGAAATACGCAGGTGTAGTGATCCTACCCCATCTACCTAATTCTACTACCTTCTCACCATCCTCACCTAGACTTCTCCAAATCTCATATACCCGATTCTGAGAACCTATTTGATCAAGTCCTGCCATCCCCTTTGCCAACTCCAATAAATCATCTGCTGTAGGGCCGAGCTCCGGCGGAGCATTTGCATGGAAGACTCTCAATCCGCACCCCTTTAGTTCGGGGCATGATAGAGTCTCTCTGGAGGAGACTGTGATGTAGAGCTCCTCCAGGTCTGGATACGATCTCAGTATGGTAGATAGCTGAGTCGGGGATATAATGAGATTCAAGAGAGAAAGACGCTTTAGATTGGATGTATTGATTTCGGAGAGGAGTTTCGTAAAGGCGGAAGAAGCCAATGGGCGTTTATCGCTAGACAGGGTGAGGTAGAGAGAGGTCAAGTTTGGGAGATTGGGTAGGGTAGGGATGGTGTCGAGTGCGAAAGTCGGACAGGGGGGTGAGTAGAAGGAAAGGGAAAGTGTATGTAGATGAGTTAAATCAGGAGCGCGGGATAGATCCATCATTTCCTAGATCGTCAGTGACCATACAGCATTTATGGACTCACGGAATGAGGCAGTATATCCAAGCTTAGCTCCTGCATCCCAGTCGCTTCTGATAGGACCTTGTATACGGAGTTCTTTGTGAGTCTCGTACATCCCCATAGCGTCAGGCGACGTAGATGACCAAGGAAAGGAGCAGCAGCTTTGAGGAGTTCATCATCAATCAACGGAGAGCTCTGTCTGTCAGCGAATGATCCCAACAGGGAGCCGTTTAGCTGACCCGGCAGATGAGTCCCAAACTCTTCAGACCGCCTTGACTTCGTTCGCTTAGGTCCCTCAATACGCCTAATAAGCTGTCTTTGAGATTTGGGTCGGGCATCATTACCCTCAATTCCTCCAGGTTTGGCGAACGACCAATCAATTTGGGATCGTAATACCGATTCGAATGACCCGAGATCTCGAGTGATTTGAGTTGAGGATGGGTGGAGATGACTTCTACCAATTCTGGAGTCAGGGATTTGTCCCTCTGTTCATTAGCCCGTTCTGTGGAATAGGAGGTGAGAATGGGGCTTACGGTCCATACTAGTGATTCTAGGTTATCCATCTGTTCCAACGCTTTCCGGACTTGATCATCTAGGTCTGTCCTTTGATTACCTTGAGCAGAGAGTGGGAAGAATCGGACGTCTGTCATTAGCCATGATCAAGGGAAGTCACTTACCGAGTTTCCGAACCAGTCTACATAATCCAGCATTCTGATGTAATGTATCGAATAGTAATACCAATTTGGAATGGCATCCATCCTCCCCTTTCCATCAGCTACATCACAAGAACAAGGACGTACAAGGTCTAACCCAGATACACTCATACAATTTCCTCCTAGCGATCTTACACCAAGACGAACAGACCCTGGCCAATACCGCCAGATCCCTCGGATGATCGAAATGCGAGAGCACAAGAGGTAGTAATTCTGGATAATCAAACAGCCCCCCAAGAGGGGAGATACCTTCCTGAAATCGCGGAAGGGGGTAGATACCACGACGCCGGGGCGGACTGGCTGGTCGGGCGGGCTGTGAAGTGGATGGAGACGGATGGGCTAGACCCCATTTCTCTACTCTGGTGAACATCTTGTCTAGACCTAGTGGGCGGAGACGAGGTCCATCGTCGAGACGAATATGACGGAATTCTTCATCGATGTCCGTGTCCATGGTTGTCGTGTTGACGGTTGATGAGGTTGATAAGATGGTCTCGGGTGGAGGGTGATTACGGGATCCTAATTTAGCTCGACCTCTAGGAGAGTCCCCGCCCAATCCTGCACCATAGAGATGGGTCATGCATGCACACCTCCCAGATGATTAGCCTGGCGGATAAGACTGAACAGGAAGCATATCGAGCACGGATGCATGCATCTCTGCGAAGCGTGATAGATAAAGTGCAATTGTGGAGTTGACGCGAAAATCCACAAAATCAAAACTCGTCATCATCTACATTTCACCATTCAACTCACCACAATGCCAGAAGACTCGAAATACACCCACGCAACTTTCGCTCCCCTCCTCAAGAAGCTCGTCCAATCGCCCTCCGAGTTCACACCAGAAGACTGCTCCGAATGCTTCCAACACCTCTGCGTCCAAGCTGCCTCAGACGCACAGGCGGGTGCATTCCTTACTGCCTTAACCCTCTCTGGCTTGGAACAATCCCCAGAAGTAGTAGCTGCTTGTGCTAAAGTACTTGTGGGGCATTCTGTGGCTGTTAAGGATATTTCTCCTGTGATTGGGGATGGAGAAGTGGAGAAGGGTATGTGGGATTATAGGCATACGAAAGATGAAGGGGATGGGTATGGGGGGTTTGTTGATATCGTTGGGACGGGTGGGGATGGGTGGGATACTTATAATGTATCGACTACTGCTGCTGTTGTCGTCGCAGGGTCGGGTGTCCAGGTCGCAAAGGTAGTCCACATTCTTTCACTCTCATTTAGTCCATAGTCATGAGGCTGACAGGTAGCACGGTTCCAAAGCAGCAACCTCGACCTCAGGAGCTGCCGACCTGCTCATGTCCCTCGACTGCCGCCTAGCATTCCCTCCAACCGAATTACCAAAGTTCCTACCAGCATCACCATTCCTATTCCTCTTCGCTCCGCACTACCACCCAGCTCTAGCGCACATCGCACCAATAAGACGACAACTCAATTTCAGGACAATCTTCAACATCCTTGGACCACTCATTAACCCTTCCAGACCCGGCAGGATGGTTCTAGGGGTAGCTAGGAAGGAATTGGGAGATACTTTTGCTGAAGTACTCAAATTGATGGGATTGGAAAGGGCACTTGTAGTTTGTGGGAAGGAGGGGTTGGATGAGATTTCACCAGAGGGAGAGACTTGGGTACGTCTACTGTGAAGTACTGATTAGGAGCTGATGATAGACCTGGTGGATCGAGAGAGGAGAGATCAAGACTGGATCCATCCACCCCACGCGTGATTTCGGCCTCCCAATCCATCCCCTCTCGTCTGTTCGAGGGTCCACACCCGACCTTAACGCTCTCACTTTCACTGCAATCCTCGAAGGCGCATCACAACCACCTTCTCACCTATCCGCACCAGCTAGTACGGATTCACCCTCATTGACGTCTATCACCGATTACGTCCTTCTCAATTCCGCTGCTTTACTGCACGTTTCAGGAAGGGCCAAAGATTGGAAAGATGGAGTTAGGATCGCTAGGGAGTCGATCGAGAGTGGTGGCGCTAAAGCTGCATTTGAAGGGTTCAGGGATGCTAGTAAGCGTGCCATGGGCGAGGATGTGGATTTCAAGGAAGTTGAGGATGATGGGGGTAAGGCCGCAAGGAATGGGGAGGTTAAATCTTGGTTACGGATGAAGAAGGATGGGACTTTGACTCCCACCAAGAAGGAGGAGAAGTCGGACTAGATCTATAAGGGGACTAGATGCAATGCATTGTACTCGATTCCTACTTGCAATCCCCTGGGACCTGCTCGTACTCTCCAATAACAGCTACCTTGGCCGCGCTAGGGCTGCTCTCATCAAACACATGCCCCAAGAACTCCTTCACTAATCTCCTAGCCAATTCCACTCCAATGACCCTCTGTCCAAGCGCAAGAACCTGACCATTGTTTGACAGTACCAGCCGTTCAACCGAGAATGAATCATGTGCAACGGAAGCCTTATATCAGCTACTGGTTGATGGGAGTGACTCACCCTAATTCCTGGGACTTTGCAAGCACTAATTGCAACTCCCATTCCTGTTCCACAGATGATGATCGCCCGATCTGCTTTCCCCTCTGCAACAGCCCTTGCTGCTGCTACGCCCACATGAGGGTAGGCCGTCTTGTCGGTCCCTTCATTGACTCCGACGTCGATGACTGACTTGACCCGAGAGTCTTTTTCTAGATCGGCTTTGATGATTTTCTTATAGTCGAATCCAGCCTCATCTGCTCCGATAGCTACTGTCCATGATGGTGTTGACATTGTGGTTGATGATGTATTACATTGCCCAGCACCACCGACTCACACTACGGTATAGGCTATAGTCATCTCCATTCCGGCGATAACTCTCCGAGCTCCGAGTGCCGAGTGCCACACTTGCCGTAATGTTTAAGCTCTACCCTGCATGGCCCGAGCCTTGAAGAGATAGGTCCGGTTGTCTATTATCTATCCGGGTGGTGTTGCGATACCGGGCATATACTACGGCTATGCAGAAGATGGATTAAGTATAAGAAGGTGGTGGTAATCAGTGTTGCGACATCACTTATAGCTGTCAATCCCTCTGTTTACGAAATATACCCACACACACACAAACTTACAAAATGCCCAGCAACGTCGTCTTGATTACCGGTGCAGGAGGATGGTTGGGAGGTATCGTAAGTCCCCCCTCCCCCCCACTCTACGAAACCTAACGTCCAGCTCGCCTCTGAGCTCCTTTCCGACTCCCGAACACCAGACGTCCACCTTATCTTAGCCGACATTGTCGAGCCTAAAGCACCAAAGGGAGCTAAACATGTCATCACCCGAAAAGCCGATTTGTGCGATACCAAAGAGATTGATGCTCTCTTCAATACCGAGTTTGGAACTCCAGATACCGTCTACTGTTTCCATGGTATCATGTCTAGAGGATCTGAAGATAACTTTGATCTCGGTCTAAGGGTACGTCCTCTTATCTCCTGGAGATGGAGAATGCTGACTTTCAGGTCAATATCGACTCCATCAGGGGTATGCTTGAAGCGGCTCGACATGCCAAGAAGACTGCTTCCGGAGATCTTATCAAGTTTATCTTTACCTCTTCCCTCGCTGTTTACGGTGGTAAACTCCCAGACGTCGTTGATTCTACTACCATCACCACTCCCGAGGGTGCTTATGGAACCGGAAAATTGGTCGCTGAATTGTTGGTCAACGAATACTCTCGACGTGGATTGGTCGATGGACGTATCCTACGTCTGCCTACCATCGTTGTACGTCCCGGAGTACCCTCTGCTGCCACCTCCGCATTCATCTCTGGTATCATCCGAGAACCCCTCCATGGCGAACCAGCACTTTGCCCCGTCGGAGACGGATTCGATTCCCCCGAACTCGAACTTGCAGCATGGGTCGCTTCCCCCGAAATCACAATCAGTAACTTTGTTCAAGCAAAACACGTCCCAGCAGACAAGTTCTTGCCCCACACACGAGCCGTCTACCTCCCAGGTTTCACCACGACCGTACGAGAGGAAATTGCTGCTCTCAAGGAAGTCGCCGGAGAGGAGGCATTGAAGTTGATTACTTTCAAGGTATGTCCATCTGATGTGTCGAGGGTATAGCTGATAGGTAGGATGACCCAACAAACAGACGTATCGTCTCGTCGTGGCCTGCTAAGTTTGATAACTCTTACCCACTCGGTCTTGGTTTCAAGGCAGATGAGGGAGGTATGGTCCCTATCGTTCAGAGGTTCAAGGATGCGATTGCTCGAGGAGAGGCATAGGTTTTGTAGCTATAGCATTGGGTTTTATATGCATTCAGTCATCATCAAAAGCGTGCACTGCTAGATCCCCTCGCGAGACCCGCTTCTCCGCATTGGAGGATGCCCTTTACTCCTTCATCTATTCATTATTTGACAATGAGCTTCGAAGCGCTGCTGATGAATGATCCAGTATTTGAGTATGGACAGGGATATGGCAAGCTATAGTACCACGGCGTTTACTCAAATAAAGCTATAATCCCGTTGCATCGACTCGCGACGTTAATCTGACAGACTTGAATTACAATACCAAGTCAATGCAACGGGAATATCGATTTATGAGGCAATAACGCCGATCCCGTATACAATCAAGATGAGGGTACTTCTTTGGCTTGCACTGTCACAGCGAGACCGACTCCCCCTCGGGCAGTCGCTACTTCATGCAACACCCCGAGAAGCATGCACACTTTGAAAAAAGGGAATGACATTATGGATACATGCGGCTTTGTGACGACAAGGGACTCTATGGCTGTCATCTTGACATCTATCGCTCCCCCCTACTGAGCATCTCCCTTCTTCTCTCCCTTTGCAGCCTCCTCTAGAGCACCATTGACCTGTGACCGCATATCGGTGATAGTCTGTTTGGGGTCCTTGGATCCGAAAATGGCCGTACCAGCAACCAAAACGTTGGATCCTTTTCATCAGCCGACATTCACATCCAGAGCAGTCGAGAACGTACCGGCCTGAGCACACTGGCAGGCGTTGCCGCTCGAGACCCCACCATCAACCTGAATGTTCTTGCCTGGGAACCTAGACCTCAACTCTTCCACCTTTTTCAAACATTCCGGCATGAATTTCTGACCTCCCCGACCTGGGTGGACGGTCATGACGAGTAGTAGATCTGCTTTGTTGCCCATTTCATCGGTGATGGAAGAAGCGGGGGTGTTGGGAGAGATAGCGAGTCCGGACTTCATTCGGTGTGTTTGGATGAGGTCTAGAACGTGCATTACGTCCGAGGGGGAGCCTGTTATCAGCACTTGATCAAAAAGGGGGACTTACTGCAAGCTTCATAGTGGAAAGTATAGCTTGATCCACCTGCCCTCTTGATTTCGGGTACCCACTAGACCATTAGAATAACTCGAGGAAGATAGGATATCGGCTCACTCGGGCCGGGTCCGAGACCATCATATGGCAATCCATGTAAATCTCTGGGATGTTCTTGTGGACGTGTTCCAAGATGGGCGCTCCCATTGTGAGATTGGGTACGAAGTGGCTGAAGGTCAGTATCCTTGTCGAACGCTTTGGAGTCAACGGACCCATCCATAACATCTGTTCAATCAGCTGGAGACAAAGGAGTGGGGCAGTGGGGTGTGACGACGAGTGTGACATGTGATGCGGGGCTTCGTGCTCCTGATATTGAAGAGAGAGACATACCCATGTGAAGCCAGTCACAGCCAGCATCCAACATTCTTTTGCACTCATCTGTCAATTTAGATAGATCCGACTACCTAGATAAGCTGTTGGACGTCCAATCCAAGAGGAGACAGAGCTTACGGCGAGAACGGAGGGTGAAATGATACACTGGACCATGATTGTTGTTCTGGGTTATCGTATAGGACAGCTGTAAAGAAGGTCAAGATAGGTATAGTACTGGAAATATGTGCAGTTGATAAAAGTAAGTGGATTTGGTCGACGACGTCACAATATCTCTAAAACACGTGGCAAATTCTGTTAACTTCACCTCGCCACCTTTACCTCTCTCATCACTCATACTACAAAGATGGCAGGCCCATTATCAGTCGAGGACATCCTAGCGAAACAAAAGGCAGAGAAGGAAGCTGCCGCCAAGCCCAAGTTCTTGTCGAAAGCGGAGCGAGCAAAGATAGCTCTCGAGAAACGGAATGCTGAAGTTAAAAGTCAGCAGCAGAGGGAAGAAGAGGAGAAGGCTGCGCGTATAGCTTTTGAGCAGCAGGTCGAGGAAGAGAGGAGGAGGAATGAAGAGAGTAGGTATTCTGGGAATAGTAATGGACGTTATGGACAGGGTCAAGGACAAGGTCAGGGATATGGTCGAGATAGTTATGGAGGACGAGATAATCACGGACAACGAAATGATCGATACAATCAACAGAATCAAGGTCGAAATGGGCATGCTCCACCTCCACCTCAAGCTCCAAGTGGTCCACGGAACGCACCATCAGGACCTCGAGCTTCACTGAACAACAACCAGCCATCTACCTCATCACCTCTTGCACGAGCACCCATCGCACCTCAGGCTTCAGCACCGGGAACACCCAAACAATCTAGCGACGCGTCTCTACCCAAGCCAAATACACCAGGCGATGTCTCTCAACCTTCCGAGTACGAAATGGCAGTGATCAAATCTCGGTACCTAGGCCAAAAAGATCCAGATAGGAAACAGAGGGTGAAGAGGGATATCAACACCAAGAAGATGAATTTCGATTGGGCAGCTACGGATGATACGACCGCCCACGAGCAGGGGAGTTGGAGAATGGATGTGAAAGCCAGTGCGCCTGGAGCTGTAATGCTGGGAGGTAGATTGGCTGGGTTCGATGAGGGTGGGACTAGGAGAGGGCAGGTTGCAGTGGACGATCAGTGAGTCAGGTCACCCATCAGTTAAATGGCGACCTATCGGGATAAGGGCGCTGACTATCAGACACGCTGACGCGCTGGAACGTAGAAGAGCAGGAAAAGGAAACAACGATGATCGACATTGGTCCGATAAACCTCTTTCAGAAATGAAAGACAGGGATTGGCGTATCTTCCGAGAAGATTACAGTATATCCGCAAGAGGAGGATCAATCCCACTGCCACTACGTTCATGGCGAGAATCAGATATCCCAGAACCGCTACTGCAAGTCATTGATGAAGTTGGATATACGGAACCAAGTCCTATCCAAAGGCAGGCTATTCCTATCGGAATGCAAAACAGGGATCTGATAGGTATTGCCAAGACAGGTCAGTCGACTTCAGCACTGTTGATCAAGCGCTGACGGGTAGGTTCCGGAAAAACTGCGGCTTTCGTCATTCCCATGTTGTCGTTCATCTCGAAACTCCCTCCACTTGATGAAGACAATCAGCATCTTGGACCTTATGCCCTTATTCTGGCGCCCACCCGAGAGCTGGCTCAACAGATCGAGAGCGAGTGTCAGAAGTTTGCCGCTCCGCTCGGCTATACGGTTGTTTCGATTATTGGTGGAAGGTCTGTCGAAGAACAGAGGTTCTCCCTCCGCAATGGGGTACATGTTATTGTCGCTACTCCTGGTCGACTGAAGGATATGATCAACAATAGCATGATCGTGTTCAGTCAGTGTCGGTAAGTCCATTTCTCAGATTTTTCGATTCTTCGGATTTTTCCCACCTCCTTCGACTTCCTTTTCGATCTTCTTTGACGTGGGACATCGCTGATGCACTCTAGCTATGTGATCATGGATGAGGCCGATAGAATGGTGGACCTAGGCTTCGAGATCGATCTCAATCTCATTCTAGACTCGATGCCGGCGACGTCTATCCAGCCAGACGAAGAATTATCGGCAAAATCCGATGTCAGTCAATTACGAGTCACCTCCCTGTATTCCGCCACTATGCCGATCCAAGTCGAACGCATCGCGCGCAAGTACCTTCGAAAGCCAGCTACCATAACCATTGGTGATGCAGGTGAAGCAGCACAGACAGTCCAACAAATTGTGGAATTCATCGCCTCGGACGAAAAGAAGAAGGCACGATTAATCGATATTCTTCGCAATGGTGGATTCGCTGCTCCTATCGTTAGTCCTCCGTTTGTACAACGTTCCCAACTGACAAGGCACAGATTGTCTTCGTTAATCAGAAGCGTACTGCCGATGTTGTTGTGAAAATGGTACAGCAAAGCGGTTGGTCAGCCACCACCCTCCACTCCGACAAGACCCAAACACAACGTGAGGCTGCTCTGCAGCAGCTTAGGGATGGAGAGGTACAGGTGTTGGTTGCTACTGATGTCGCCGGTCGAGGTTTGGATGTTCCTGATGTCTGTAAGTACTGTTCCAAAGTCTCCCTTCTTCAGGCCTCTACCACCTTCTCTCCATCTCCTCGGTTCCTTCTCACATCCCTCCATCCCTCTTCCACCCCTTCCAATGCCTCTCAGCTCCACGATCCCTTGCTTTATCACGTCCAGTATCATGTCCTTCATCGTTCCAGAAGCGAAAATCAAACCCCCACATTCCTTCTGCTCTTCACTTTCCTTGATTTTGGTCTTAACGTCGTCGTCTTCGTGCTCAGCTGACTCCTAGCTCTTGTTCTCAATTGGCAGATGGCGGACGACGTAGAAAGATACACGCACAGGTGAGTATTCCTCTCCATTGATCGTATACATGTACTGATTAACAGGATTGGTCGAACAGGTCGAGCTGGAAAACTCGGTACCGCCATTACTTTCCTCTCTGAATCCGATTCTCATACCTTCTTCGAGCTCAAGAACCTTATTGAGAACTCGCCGTTATCGAAGATGAACCCCGAGCTGGCTAGGCACGATGATGCTAAGCAAAAGGTCACGAAGGAAATGAAGAGGAAGAGGGATGATCATGAGTAATTGCGAAAGCAAGTCTCCGAAAGCAACGTGCATCTCGTTTGTAATTTGCAAGACAGGCGGGAGATATCTCCGATGCATAATTGTAATCGTGCATCTACTCGATCAGAGGAAGGGGAGATGGAGGTGCAATCCACTACAATTCAGCCAGATCTGTTTTGCGGGATTTCCCAGATTCCATCACGTGTTTACCCGAATTAGAACGTAGATCTGAAATAAAGGTAATCAATTGTGCACCTCCCCTAATTAGTGTGATTCCCATTACATACCCTCCTTTATAATATTACAAAGACTCCTTTATCAACAACACACACTCGAATCTACACAGCTCTTATCTATCACTCTATCACGCTCGGACCTCTAACCCTCTTGACACACGTTCGTTTATCAACACGAGTACAGAAACACGATAAGGACACGACACGCCGCCGGACGCGATGAGGTGAAAATATACTATATAACGACTTAGACTACGATCCAATTACAACAATGTCACTCCCACGAACTGCTACTGGATTTGTTTCGGACGTGCGATCCGGTCGATTCGCAATGCCAACTACATGGGAGAAAACAAAGGCGTTGCTGGGGAGAGAATTGAATTTTTACCGTATCCATCTACTGGCGTTTATATTCGTCAGTCCCCTCTACCCTCTAGAGTGTGTGTACTGATGACAGATCCCATTATTCTTCTCTGGAGTGATGTATGGGATCAATACCGAGTTCCAGATCCCTTACATTGACTGTTTGTTCCTCTGTGTTAGTAGTATGACTGTAAACGGACTCGCCACGGTCGATCTATCGACCTTGAGCGTTATGCAGCAGGTCATCATGTTTTGGCAGATGCTCATTGGGTCTTTGGTACGTCCTTGCTATCGGGTAGAAGAGAGGCTAATGGCAGATCTTTGTATCAATCGTCATGATTGTTGTCCGACAGTATTTCTTCCGGCTTAAATTCAAGCATGTCATTCAGGAGCAACAACGACAGTCGTTACTCCAGAGGACAATGTCTAGAGTCGCGACCACCCGTACCCAACCCCTGAGTGCTATCAAAAGGCGCTTCAGTACCATTCTCAGGCAGCCTACCCAGGAGCAGGATGTAAGTCTCCACCACACTCGACGATATCGAAGCTGACGAGTAGGAGGTACGCGAAGTCAAGCCTGACCCAAACGATGGTTCCTCTGCCCCATCCTCCAATCCCGACTTGCGATCGCCCCCTCCGAGTACGAAAAAGGAAAAAGACCATCATCGGGAACGAGAACTAAAGGAAAAGGAAAAAGAAAAAGAAAAAGAAAAAGAGAAACACAAGAAGAAAAAAGGGATTGATAAAAACATGATTATCCGAGTAGGAGGAGGTGGAATGGGAATGGTCAATCCGATGGGATGGTATGATGAGCGAGGAACTCCCGGTGCTTCGCCCGTCTCCCCACCCAGACCTCTCGCCACCAGTCCCTCGGAGCTCAAGGTTATCGATCACGCGCACTCGAATAGTGGATCCGAGATCAAGGCTATTGATCATGCCCACTCCAATAGTCAGGTCTGGGGAGGAGTCGAGACTCCCGGTCAGGAATGGGCGAAAGCTCCTAGAGAGGAGGGAAAAGCGACGCGACCTAGTAGGAGTGCTCTTGGCTTGGATCTGGGAAGTAGAGATCTGGACGATGATCCTGATCAAGTCTTTACCGCTAGTCCAGAGGATGAGGCAACCGAGTGGGTCTTTTGTCTGTTCGTCGGTGAGCGCTGACGGATAGATTACCACCTACCAAAACTGCTTATGCCGGTAAACACTTGACTGAAGGTGAGTTGAAATAGTGGACTTGGCTGATGGTAGATGCTTTCCCCCGATCTAGGACAATCGCTTTTAACGATGAAGAAGATGACGGGCTCGAGCACGATTACCAGCCCCGTGGCTTTTCTAGTGCGCGAGAAGGAGGATTCATGCCTCGATCAGCAACCGTCCGAAGTCAAGACAGTACGCTACCCATTTCCATGCCGAACGTAGCTGACAAGCAGTCCCCCGTACTCAGACGGGAACAACATCCGCCGCCTTTCCAAGAACATACTCTCTACGTCCCTCCATCTCCCAGCGACCCGATACCAGAATGTCTGGTTTTGGAGGTTTCCCAACTCCTTTTGAACTTATACGAATGGCTATCGACCGGTTCTTTCCTAAAGCTTCGATGAAAGTCTCGAGAACGATGACGATGCCGCGTACGAATTCTATCGCTGGACGGGGTACGATCAATTCGGGTATGGCGGAGGAAACGAAGGAAGTACCTTATATCTCTTTTTCGGCTGTTGTTGGGCGTAATTCAAGGTTCCACGATTTGACAGAGGAACAAATGGATGAACTTGGAGGTGTGGAATATAGGGGGTTGAGAGTGTTGCTGTATATCGTTTCTGGGGTATGTCATTTCGTCACCTCAAGATTTACATGCTGATATACAGTACTTTATCTTTCTCCAACTTGCCGCTTTCGTCATCATCGCTCCCTATATTGATGCTGGGAAACGATACGAGGATGTCTTTGATAGTCAACCCAAACACGTATCGACGGTTTGGTTCTCGCTCTTCAATGCCGTTTCGGCATTTACCAATACTGGAACTAGTTTATCGGATGCTAGTCTAGTACCATTCCAGACTGCATACTTGATGAACTTTAGTAAGTCCATCCCGATGGTCATTTGATGTTGAGCTGATTGTTAGTCATCATGTTCCTGATCTATGCTGGTAACACAGCTTTCGTAAGTCTTCTCTATCTCGTGAGACCAAGCGCTGATGTATAGCCTGTTCTCTTGCGTTTGACAGTGTATGTCCATCCATGAACTCACTCAAGTAGGAGGCTGATATCAAGGTGGACTACATACAAGCTCTGCCCCCAGACTTCCCGACTCAAGGAGACGCTTAAATTCCTACTCGACCACCCGAGGCGATGTTTCGTCTACATGTTCCCTTCGACTCAAACTTGGTTCTTGGCATTCTTGATGCTCTCCCTCACGTAAGCTGATTCCTTCCTGTCCACGGACTTAGCTGATGACAGATTACTTGATTGGGTTTGTTTCCTGGTACTTGATATTGGAACTCCGTAAGTCCCCTCGAGTTTGAGTGAATGATACTGATAACTAGGGCTATCGAAGAGATTCCGGTCGGTACCCGAATTGCCGCTGCTTTCGTCCAGTCTGCAGCTGTTCGAGCTGCTGGATTCGCCATTGTCCCCCTCGCATCGCTCGCTCCAGCCGTCAAGATCCTATATGTCATCATGATGGTACGCTATCCGTATTGTATGGTAGCTGACAAGTAGTATATCTCAATCTACCCAATTGCGCTCTCTGTCCGATCTACCAATGTTTATGAAGAGAGATCTCTTGGTTTGTTTGATGAGGGGGAGGTAGGGGATAACGATGAGCCACAATCGGAGAAAGGAGCGCAGGCAGTTGCTAAATATGTTGGATGGCAGTATGTCCCCTATTTAATGTTGCTTTGCCGTACTGATGACTAGTGCTCGACGTCAATTGGCGTTCGATATTTGGTGGTTAGCCTTCGCCCTTTGGCTAGTCTGTATCATCGAGGTATGTCCACTGGATCCGTAAATAGGAGTTGGCTGATGATCAGAAAAGCAAGATCGACAGGGAAGATACAGCCACATGGTTCAATGTCTTTAACATCATTTTCGAACTCGTCTCGGCATATGGAACAGTCGGCCTTAGTCTCGGTTCACCAATCGCCAATTACTCGTTAGTCTCCCCCTTTTCACTCCCTATTTGTTACTAATGATAGATTCGTGGGTACTTGGAGTACATTATCCAAACTTGTCGTTTGTGCCGTCATGATTCGAGGTCGACATCGTGGACTTCCAGTAGCTATTGATCGAGCAGTCATGCTACCCCGGGACTTTACCGCCGCTGAAGAACAAGCTCTTGAAGAAACGTTTTCTAGAAGATTATCTCGAATGTCCTCAAATCTCGCAGACGATATCGATAGAGTCCACTCCAGGCGCGGCTCAAGGGACACAATGCCCCAACGATCAGGAACTGCGAATTCATTCCAGAATGATAGACCTTCAACACCGCCAAATCAAATGAGATCGTCGATATCGAAATCAATCAATACTACCACTACCCACAGCCCGCGATTATCATTCTCATTACCGAGTAAACCGAGTTTTGAACCGTCACCCGTGATGAGGAGCACGATGGGAATGGGACCTGGTACGGGAGCTTTAACGCCAGTGAAGGAAAATATGTTGAGTCGGAATGTATCTAGGGCTGATGAGAGGGATAGGGATGTTAGTCCTGAGCGGGGTGGTGAGGTTGTATAAGTAATTGTTGGTTTCGTCAATGCTTTTCATAAACCGATTACTTCGGTCTGTTGTACGCATATATATACTCAAACATGAATGGCATCATAAGCAATTTGCATAATGGCCGCTTCTTTCGATGCAAGACTTTCAGACGGCGTTTCACCGATATCTTCGCATGAACTACCAGAGAGCTCAAAGATGTTCGGAAAACGTCACGCTAGAAGCAAGAGGTGCAAGCATGCATGAAGAAGCATTATCATTACTGCCTACATACCCATACCCGTCATTCCCCCACCCATCCCCGACCCCTGCCCCTGTCCCTGCCCCTGGACTCCTTGACTCTGATGTTCCTGCGCCGTAGAAGCTAATAATCGTTGTAGATCATACGAATCAGCAGGTGCAAAAGACATATTTTCAACAGTATATCCAGCCATGAATTCAGATAACCAATATGGGCCTATTGTCAGTCTAAACATCTCTACGATTATAATGAGAGAGATGGGGGGACGTACTTGGTCCTGAAGCTGAATTTGACCTTTCACTCCTTGCTATTGATTCCCGTAAAGATGTTTCTGTGGGTGGGTGTTGGGGGTCTGATGGATCTGTCCTGAATCGCCTTAATAGGCCTTTATCGGGTAATGAAATGAATGTTCCTTTCAGTTGACGGGGGAAGGGTCTTGAGACTCCTGATCCTGTTTGTCAGTCATCTCCCCATTACATTTTCAGAGTGGAAAGAGGACGTACGTTTTTCAAGGAGTTGAGAAACACCAGTAACTCCCGCCCAATATTGTTCCATCTTAAACACGGCATTTAGGATAGCTTGGAAATTCTGTCGAGACATTGACAGGAGGAAAATATCGGTTGGGTTGTTCCCACTCCCACTTCCATTACCGTTTCCACCACCACCATTGTTGTTGTTGTTGTTGCCGGTATCACTTGATCCTGCTGATGCAAAGTGACCATTTCGGAGTTCGTGAATCAGGGCCATACTGTTATTAGCCTCGAGTAGGATGGGGCCGGGGAAAGAATATTGTAAGTTGCCGAGAATAGAGTGGGGGAATTAGGACACAGAGAGAATTGAGGAGAGAGAAGTGAGAAGGGTATTGAACTTACCCAGCGACAAAGAGAGGCTGTGTCAAATAAGGTGTCGAGCACTATTCATCAGCTCCCTCCCCATCACCAGTAATGAAAAACGTACATAGGAAGAGGAATCGACCAAATCGGCGAAAACCATACATTCGCAAATCTGTCTCGAACTCGCCAGAGCAAGCTTGACATTCCTGTTCATTGTTGCGTTTAATGGCGTTTCAGTTCCTGATGGTGATTTGAGTAAATCGGGATGGTAGATTAGAGCTAGGACTGCGTTTGACCAGAGGTGGAGGGCTAGGTATGTCCCCTTTTTTGTCAATATTAGTGATGAAGGGATGAGGGGGCTTACTCCGTGCCCGCGAGATTGTTGGCGTTTGAAGTTCTCTGCTGTCCACCTTCTATCAGTACTTGGACGATTTGGAGGGGAGATGCTTACTTGAGAGTCTCTGGTAGAGTGGACACAAATTGAACCAGCCTTAATTGCAATTCCGCCAGTTGCTCCACCAACGGTTCAGCCGAACTAACCAGAGTCCTAACCCTCCCCCTCCTCCCATTTAGGACATTACTAATCCTCCCACAAATAATCATCAATTTCGTCAATTGAACAAATGGAACAGGTTCAACTACTTCCTCCATGGCCCCAGACCCAGGGATATTCCTTGCTGGATCAGGAAAGAAATCCGCATCTTCCGGTAATGGGATTTCAACGATATCTTCTGGTATACTCGCTGGTCTACCTAATGCGAAAGCGATAATACGATCCATGACGAACATGTTCCAAAATAGTAGACGGGTTCGAACGACGTGTGCTTGTGTTTCGTAGACTTCCGAGTTCTCGTGGAGGCCTAGATCGATTGCCATACGGAAAGTCATGCCACTGTACTGCCACATACCAGACTCGGAGCCTTGGCCATAGCATAGCCAAGTCAACAATAATAATCCAGTGACTACGTCGGTGGTGGGGAGGTGTAATAATGGAATAATGAGATCTTGAGCTTGGGCGATAAATGGCGTTGAAGCGGTCGCGGGGGTGTTGTTGGGGCTGTCCGCAAACCGAGCTCCATGGGCACAGATACAGCATGCCAAAAAAGCCGACATGGTCCCATTTGCCAATCTATCGCTCATTCTCTGTCTCGAAATCGAGGGGAAATGTTGTGACATGTGTTTGAAGAATAAGTCAAATAAAGGGATGTAGATGTGTGGATGAGGGAGGCCAGATGAATCGAATAGATCGGCTGGAGTTGTTGAGCGGAGTGGATTGATATCTGATTCGGGTTGCGGAGCGGTTCGAGTCGATCCATTTCGTTTTTGGAGTTTTAAGGATATTCGATTGATACCTGGATGTACTGCCGTTGCACCAGACTACCATTAGCCCTTTACCTACCTTCCACGAATGTAGAAAAGAACTCACGAAACGATAATAAAACAATTCGATATCCTCATCTTCAGGATTGCCCTCGATATAAGCAGCTCCACTCTCTAAGGCATTAAGTAACCTCATATCGGTATTAGGCGAGGTATTCATGAAATGCCCAATTGTCGGTTCTTGGAATCGTTGCTGTTGTGGTTGTTGTTGTTGAACCTGAGCCGGGTTCATGGTATTTGGCATAGACATTGAGCTCGAGACAGAAGGTTGACCTTCAGGGGTAAAACCTGATGGCCAGACGTAATTTGATGTAGAGGGGGTTGAGGAGAAGTTCCAAAGATCGTTAGACATCATATTGGCAATATCGAATGGGTTATCGTTACTAGTGGATTGATCAAAGGTGGTGCCGAACATCGGTTGTGGTTGGATATTTAGCGGATCATATGTCTGTCGCATCAGTACTGTTTGGACGGGAATGCGGGACATACCGTTCGTCCAGGGGATATACCTGGGCGTAGCTGTGCTTCTATCCGCCTAGCTTCTTCCATTTCTTTACGTGTCCTCTTTTTCCGTCTCCCACTCGGCCATTCGCAGGTAACGTTTGATTTCTTACATGCCTAATATCAGCGCCTTGTCCCTAGTATTAATCCCTCTTCTCCGATCTCATCATCGTCCTAGACCTGCCCACATGACTCGCTTCTCCATGTTCGATATCATTCTCGTCCTCCGGGCTCATACTCGTACTCGCCGACTTACCTCACAAACAGGTTTCGTACCACTACACCTAACCCTCTTACTCCTACACCAAAAACAAGCAAGTTGAACCCTCTGAGATCCACCTTCACCCTCACCATCACTCGATGCCCTCCTCCGTCTTCTCTTTCTAAACATCAGTTCTAATCCATCTTCTGTCTTTATATAGAAGGAGGTTTGAAAATGGACATACTTCTGATCATCTGAATCACTACCATCATCCCTCTCGGGTGATATCTCCTTTTCTTTCCCTTTATTACTCTTCTCTTTATTGACATCTTGACCATCCCCACCCCCACTCGTACTTGGAATTGGAACAGGATCCATTCCAACACCTATATCGATATCGATAGAGTAATCAACAAATCCTCCCTGCTTGTAATGTGGGGCAATGGATCCAGGCCCTGTGTCGGTACCAGTGGCTGAGACTGTTGCCATTCCTCTTTTGCTTTGATGCTATGTATCGGATAGAGATGGCCGGAGTTATTTGTATTGATTATCGTTCCGGGGAGGTGGGTTCAATTTGTTTCCGCATGGGGCCCGCTTGTGGCCGTTTCGGCTAATACTGTATGGTCTATTGTTATGCATGGTCAGATTGGATACGTCAGTATCATGAGCGATGTTGCTGCGTTATCCTACTAAATAAACGAAGGTGTAAGAGGAGTGGGATGAAACCCCAAAGGACGTTGCCAAGAAACAATGACCCCCGTTTTGTCCGATCGTCGAAAGTCCGTGCACATCTACTCAAATCTTCAATCATCTTACATGCATAATCATACGATTTTTGCTTTATATATACACTCTGGAAAGGGTAACTACATGATCAAGCTCGACGTCGAGCTTTCTATCGGCTGTATTGTCAGCCACGACCCCATCTGCGAATGAATGGGACCTACTCCTCGGCCCACTCGTTCTCTTTTCGGATTTGCTCCTCCTCCTCGGATGAGAAGCTGGATATCAGCTGCGAACAAGGGAATAGGGGTGGACTGACTCGTTCTGGATGTTGAAGAGTTTTCGGATCTCTTCTGGGGACTTTCCCTTGATCATGTTGGCCACAGTCTTGCAACCGACGTCGCTATATATTAGCTTCAGCACAACCGAAGAATGTCAGACAGCTTACAGGAGAGGCTTGATATCGAGGTAGCTGTCATTAGCTTTATCATCAAACAAAGAGATGAGCTCACTTGGCGGCGAGGATGATCTCGAACAACATCTCCTGATCAACCTGAATGAACCTATCATTAGCCATGATCTACGATATAAGAGGATGGACTCACTTCGAATCCCATTCTCCAATCTCTGAAGTCTTCCTCCTTGAATCATCAGTGTCGGTGGTCTCCGCAGCGGGGGGATCGGCCCTGTGGTGTTCACACCATTCGAGGATCTTGGATAGGACGGATGAAGAGACGTTGGGGAGGTCGATAGGTTGATCTGATTGGACTCCGATATCTGGATTGTTAGTTTCGGCCAAGCAGAAGAGTGAAGGTGATTGATGGATGAAGGGTGAAGGGTGAAGGGTGAAGGGACGCGTCGACGGTTAGGTCAAGAGGATAGGATGACACGGAGTACAGCATCTAAGAGAAGCAAAGGGCGGATCATGTAATCTATGGAGTCCGGGGAGTGTGATGATTTCAACCAAGAAGTTGAGCGGCAAGGATGGCTGACGAGGTCGTGAATGGACAAGCATTCGACGCGTAAGTTTTGCGTAATCCACTATCCACCTCTCCTTAACTTCGTCGCCCAATCCCCACCCATCCTGCCCACGCAGGAGCACCACCATCATCCCGAATAAAGACTCGCGCTCACCTTCAATCATCATCTTGATCAAACCGCTCTTCTCAGCGACTGATTTATCGACGGTGTACTGCCCATCGTCCGAGGCTTTAAGGATAAGAGTGGTTTTTGTAGTTGCCATCTTGTTGTTGGCAAAGAGATTGATTGTCTAAAGCCGATGAATCGATGTATATATATATGAATGGTAAGAAGGGGTTGTTTGGTTGTTTGATGAGAGAAAGGAAGGTAAGAAGGGATAAGAGACAAAGACGTTCCTTCCATTGGTATGACTCACCTTGTAGTAGCTACCATCAGATAGGCATGCAGTTCATTAGGCGTGACGGATCCTTGGCTCTAAGCGGAGACTTAACCATCCCATGTCATATGACCATATAGCCTTCTGATAGTCATATACATATATACATACATACACCATGGCAGCACCATTATACGTAACTCAATCCGGTCGTTTATGGCACGCAGGTCTCATCCTCATCGTCACTGTTGGTCTACCTGGTATGTATCCCATCCATCCAGTTAGTGCATGTCACTAATGAGCAGCTCGGGGAAAGACGCATATCTCAAGAGCACTCGAACGGTACTTGCGATGGTTGGGAGTTAAAGCTAGAGTCTACTCGCTTGGAGATTATAGGAGAAAAGTACTAGGAGGAGCAGAGAATGTACCATCCGATTACTTCCAAACGCATGGCAAGTCATCCAGGCCCTAATTTGAGGTGAAGCTGATATCAGTGGAAGGCCGTACGGAAGCTACGAATGCATTACGCCGGCGTATCAAGGATGAATTGGAAGAGCAGATTCTTGATTATTATACCAACCAGGGTGGACAGGTTGTTATCTTAGATGCTAACAATGGGAATGTTGCGAATAGGAAAGAGACGTATCAGAAGTTTGAGAGTAAGGGTGTACATGTGATCTTCCTGGGTATGTGCTTCCCCATGTTACACCACCATCAACTACTCGGCGAGGTGGCTCATAATAGAATCAATATGTGATCAAGAAGATATCGTCACGGCCAATATCCGTTCAGTCAAGCTCTCCTCCCCTGATGTAAGTTCCATACTCGCTGCAGTAGCATATTCCATGGCCCAGCTGATAGTAGTACCAAGGATGGGACGCGGACCAAGCAGTGGCAGATTACTGGAGCCGAATCCGAGATCAACAGAAAATGTATCAAACGGTAACAGCAGAAGAAGGACCTTTTATCAAAGTAATGAACGTGGGTGAACGGATTGAAGTCAACAGGATCGAAGGTCAGT
>Ga0308160_10002171_pt1 | contig 24570 bp, 24 predicted proteins | sample PhyFR1_FD_201036 | JGI IMG/M metagenome (GOLD analysis project Ga0308160, IMG submission 201036) | Phyllosphere microbial communities from UC Gill Tract Community Farm, Albany, California, United States - DLSLF.R1 | ecosystem: Host-associated > Plants > Phyllosphere > Unclassified | place: USA... | reverse complement strand
ACGGAATAGTAAGTCGAGGAGGGTCGTGAGATGATGATGACAGGGTTGAGTAAGGTAAGGCGAAAGCTGTGGTACCAATTTTAGTCGAAAGAGTGAAGGGTCGAAAGGCGTGAAGACGAGAATTGGAAAGCTAGTAAGTCGGCGTAAACGTGTTCGTCCGGATCTGCTCATAGATCCACGCTTTCACTGCTGGTGGTCCTCCACCTTCCATCTGCACAGTCAATAATCGAGCGAAGATCAGTATTTCTACGAATCGAATCCGAGGTTTCGAAGATGAGGAAAACGGTTTCCTCACCATGAGACCGTCTGGTACCTGCAAGGCTCGCCGAGACATCTCGTCAGTGATGTTGATCGTGGAACAACGGAATATACCGTATTTCGGTACAAGCGAAGGGAAACAAGAAATGGGAATCAATCGAAACTCACTTTTAGTAACCGCAGGTTTTCGATTGTAACTCCAGCAATCATATCTTGTACATCGATCAAATCAAAGTAACCTCCACATATCTAACCAAATCGCCATTGAAGCGTGATCAGTTCTAGTCAAACGATCAACGGAGAAGAGCGAAAGTTTTTACATACCAAGAGGTCGACTGGTGGTATTTGCGCGTTGAGAACGACACCGCAATCCTATGAGAGTGATCATCGGTCAGCACTGTGAATCGAATGATGGGTCAAATGCAGCGTAGATCAGGAGGAGAGCGATATTCCGAGGAGGCAAGTCTCGCGGGGAAATTGGAAGGGGAGGAGGGGAAGGGACGAGGACACGCAGAGCGAGAGAGATAGCTTACGAGGATATCCGATACACCGGCTACTATCGTGACTATATCATCTGAATTCAGCATGCCTGCCAACGCTTTCACTCCTATTTTGATCAAAATGAGATCAGCGAGAATTTACATCTTTAGAGAGATAGGAAGAGGACAAGAGCAGCGTACGACTTGGATGTTGTCCTAGTAGCACTGCCTGCAGTGGCTTTCTACTTCCTGGCATCTTCTTCTAGCTATCTTCGAAGGAATTGTTGATGCAGTTTTGTCAAAATCCGCTCTTTTTTGATCGAGGTCGACAAGTGAGTAATCGAACAGATATTGACGCGTAGAAGACTTCAAGAGGTTGGCAGCAAGTCGAGAGCTGAGAGGATTGAACGAGATAGTTTGACGATGGCAGGCGGAGAGAGAGAGTCCCCTTAGACTGTCAAATCGTTAAATTCAGGTTCGTCGCAATCATCAAAAACTAGCACTTAGATGCGGAATAGGCAAGTTTTCTCGCCTACTCGGTCGGTATCTTCTTCGTTTGACTTCATGCGAGTAAAGTTTGTCAAACATCGTTGCGAAGTCAAGACGGAAAGGAAGGTTTTTCGCTTCGATCGGGTCATTTCTGCCATCTTCTCTCTTGATTGAAAGCGACTTCGGCACTTCGGGTAGCAGACTCGCGATCAGCACGTTCGACGAGGAGAGAGTGAACAGGGAAAGGAATAAATCACGCAGATAACAAGTTTCGAAAGTTGCTTAATGACAAGAAGCGCAATATCCTCCCCCGCCTAATCCACAACCCCAACAGCTCACAGGATTGCCATAGCCACCAGATTTAAGTAACAGTCCAACGACACTCGAGAATCCTTCACCAAGAACGAAACCTGAAGCGACGATGATTAACCCGAAATGTTCAAGATGAGCCGCCGGTCCATTCGAGGTAGAGTTTCGAGTGTAGTAAAGGGAGACCAAGCCACCGATCAAACGTGCGAGAGAGAAAGACGGGGTATTGATGAATCCAATCGCGAATGCGATGCTTGAGAAGACGAGTTGCAAAGAATCAGTGTCTCTGACGAAGCGCGATCGCACGAAAGAAAAAGATGCGAACTCACCCGGACGGTAGCCATTTCGCCCATGTCCAACCGTTTCCAGCTGCTTCTCGAGCTCGAGCGATCATCTTGAGCGTCGAGAGTCCAACGAAAACGAGTCCGAGAACGATCATCGCTTCTTTACTGCGAGGTGGCAGTTCTCCCGAATTGACCAGTCGAGCGAGATTGAGCCTAAGAGAGCGATATATGAGCGGATACTCATGGAGGAGGAGCGAAGAAGGCGTACCAGATAGCTGCTGTCGGTACTGGGAAAGCGGTTGAGGGAAGTTCGTAGACTCGTCTGTACAAGCAGTATAGACCGGTCGAGACAAACACCGATGCGAGCGATCCCACGAGCTGAAATAAGACTGATCAGTCAAGCTCAGACAGAGAGTAAAGCGAAAACGAAAACTCACTTGACCCTGGAATTGCGCTTTCGGACTCGCTTGCCAAAGATAACCGGTCTTGAGATCTTGCATCAGATCCCCAGCCTGCTGTGCTCCCGCTTCACTGATACCCCCAGCGACGAGGTTCGCGACCACGTTGTTCGGTTGAACGATCGCGAAGAGAAGTTGCGAAATCTTGCCGATAGCTGAGACTGGGTTGAGATCAGTTTCTCCTAGCGCTCGAACACTGCAGATCGAGAAGGGTGAGCTCGGGCTGGCAGGGAGAAGTGAAGAGAGTGCGTACCCGAGAATTGAGAAGATGCTCGCCAAAACCAAAGCGATTATCGTCGCCCACCAAGCGATTCCCTCACTTCCAAACACAATCCCGACCAAGACAACGCATGACACACAGCTCAACGCCACGCCGAGCAATACGACTTGTAGTGATGGTTCGTCATCCGCTCTGAGTTCAGCTGCCGTCGGTTCACGGATTCCGGAAGATCCATCAGTCGAGTTCGAATCGATCGAATCTCTCCGGTGAGGTCCCGGTTCTGTAACGAACAGCGCTGAACGTTGATTGCGTAGTAGGTAGGGCTTGAGAGTGGTAGCGAGGACGACTCCGATGGACATGAGTGACTCGGCACACATAATAGCAAGCGCTGGCCATAGGATCCATCCTCGAGCTCCGTCGACTGTAGAAGCGACAGGACCGGGTGCCCAGCCTGAGTAGTGACTCAGAGGCGAGAGGAATGCCCAGCCCACTAGCATACCCTGTAGTCGGTACGATATAAGCGAGAGAACGAGAAAGGAGAAAGGAGATGAAACATACCAAGTTCATGCTTGCTGTCGTAGGGAAGCCCATGATGATACCTTGACCGATGTAGGAAGTACTTGGCGTGAACCTGGGTCAAAGAAACGTATGAGGACAGGTAGTATGAAGGAAGAGCGAAGTTGAGACTGACCACCAAAGCCAATCGTGAGCAGCGTGAAAACCGATATCGAAGATCGGAATAGCGTAGATGACGGGGAAAGCGAACGATAGCAGCTTTACTCGAAGGATTGTAAGCTCAACAGATCATGAACAGTCGAAAGAGAGGAAAACTAACGGTATAACTCGCAGAAACGACGAAACTCGTTGTCAAAGCCGTCCACGCTTTCGTATCGATCACTTTCTTGTCCTTTCCATCGCTCGACATACCCTCAATTTCGTCCTCTGCCGTGTCTCCCGCTCTCAAAGGTTGATAATCTCCTCCTCTACTCGTTCTTCTCCTCGGTCCCTCCTCTCCCTCATCTTCTGCTTTGCCGATATGTAAAGGTTTGTTGTGTAGTACACCAATAATTTGAGCAGTCGCAGTACCGGAAGGGAACGTGAGCTGTTCCTTGACGATGACTTGTCGACGGAGAGGGACGGCGAGGAAAACTCCGAAGAATGCGACCGAGAATGACCAAGCTATACAAGCCTGCCAAGAGAGGACGAGTGGTAGTGATCGATCTTGTAAAGGGTTGAGTTGAGCGAGAGCAGGAACGACTGTGAGTACCGACTTTGACGAATCAGCTTGTCGAGAAGAGGATTCTTCGATATTGACTGAACTCACCTCCGACGAATCCTGCTGCGAGCGGTAAAGTACCCGTAGCCACGGCAGTAGTTTGTAGTACGATCTATATCGTTCGGGTAGGCGTTCAGCTAATGGTGAACGGAAGGCAGAAGGTAGACTTACGTTTTCATGAATCGAAAGAGGTCTTTTCGAAAACCACGGTATCCGAGGTAACACCTTGAAGATACCGAAGCCTAACAGTGTCGCCTATACATCCTTGATATCAGTTCGCAAGTTCCGTATGAGCAAGAGAGCAGACTACGAACCTGTAAAGACATCATCTGCGAACGAGCGGAATCAAAATCAGCTCGCGAAACTCGACAGAGGGAAAGCTCGACTCACTGAGACCCAACCAGACTGTAAGCCTAAGGACATGTTTGTACAACAGGTGAGAGTCCCGATCATCAATCCACAAACTACAGCTCTCAGCTGAAGACGAACGTTAGCATTTGCCTCTTCGAGAGCTTGAAACGGGGGCTTACAGTAAACTCGTGATGCTCCTCTTGTGTTCCATCGTCCAGCCGTAGTCCATCTAAGCTGTTTCTCCTGTCTGACATCTGAATCCCTCCTTTCGAACTGAAGTGGGGGGTTCGAGAGCTTCTCCTTGATGAGGGTTTCGGTGTGAGAGTCGAGAGTAGCCTAGTGGTGAGATCTAGAGGTATATAGAGATCAGGTGAACGCAAGTGGTGATGCAAGGAGTTCAACATGCTGGACTCGCTCGCTCTTTCTCTCCTTTTGACGGTTCACATCCAGCAAATAGCGAAACTTCACTCTACCTCTGTGCACTAAGAAAAGTATGTAGACAACTCTCTAGGAGAACTCGGCATGAACCCGATGGAGCTCCATTTCATTTCGCTCTCCAATCCAAGGAATGTTCCATTTCTTCTCTCGGAGTTCCTTCGAGACTATCAACCTCCTCAGCCTCCTTCCTTCGACACCTACCTCTCTCCAACTCTTCGGTTCACTCCCAACTCCTCCTCTAGCCGTCAAGATACGCGGTAATCGCCTCGACCCTCTCAACGCGACGCATCTCCGACAAAACAAGAATGTCTTCAACCGTTCACTTGTTAGTCTTAGCCCTTCTCGTCAATCAAGTCACAGCACAAGAACAGGTTTATGCCAGGGAAGTATGGAGGAGAAGATGGAACAGCGGTAGAAGGGCAATCTTTGGAGGTCAAGGAAATAATGGATTAATGAAAGGAAGGGAAGAGGTCTTCAAACGACAAGAGATGGAGACTGTCGTTTCAGGATCATCGCCGACGACGACTGTCGATGCCCTCGTCGGATCTGAGACCGTAGCAACGTCGGCTGGAGTCGCGAACTCGATTCCAACTTCGATGCCTACGAATCAAGCGTTCACTGGAGTCGACTCTCGTGCTCTCGCTGCCACTACAGTCGCGACTACAATCACAACGTGTGACCCTACGTATACTGGAGGAGGCTTCACGATCTCTGGAACTGGAACTTTACCTTCGCCGACAGCTTTCGTCAAAAAAGCTGCTAGATCTCAACAACTCACCGTCAACAACCAACCTTACAGAATCGTCGGTCCGAACATCTACGTGAGCTCCAGCTCTTCTCTTGTATCGCTTCTCGCGCTTGCTGACTCCCTTGCTTCTCTCGTTAGTGGTTGTGCCAAGATGAAAATTACGGTCCTGTTGGTTCCTACACCGATAAAGGACGTATACGAGAGGCGCTCGCAGCTGCAGTAGCTATGGGGGCTAATACTGTACGTACCCTGTCCCTTCTATGGCGTTCTAGTGAGCGAAACGAAACTGACTCGTAGGATATCTTCTCAAAACCAGATTCGAGCTCATTCTTGCGGTATCTCGGTCGGTCCAAACAATCCTTATCAGCTAGAGCCTAGCTGGAACGTCTTCAACGATGCTGCTGTAAGTAATCGCTCGATTGTTCACCTCGAATCTCGGAAACCGCTGACTCTCGCTCTTCTCCGCTCGTAGTGGGACGTTCGAGACTATGCGATCTATGCTGCAGGAAAATATGGTCTACGCATTATCCTTCCTTTCGTTGACAATTGTACGTCTGCCTCTGCGATTTCCTGCTGTCGATTATTTCGCTCACGGTTCTTTCTCAATCGCAGACAAATACTACCATGGATCGAAGTATGACTTCATCAACTTCCGACGAGCGACTAACGCCTACCCCGGAGACGCGTTCTACGGCAATCGAGCCGTCGTGAACGCTTTTGTCGGGTACATTCAGAAAGTTGTCAGTCACGTCAATCCTTACACCGGACTCTCGTATGCAAACGATCCGACAATCTTGGCTTGGGAGACGGGAAACGAGTTGGGAGGGTGAGCGAGAAGTTCCGTTGATTCTCGCTTTTCGAGAACAGAGCTGATGTTTTCGACATTCACAGCTACATCAACGCTGAACCTTGGCCAACAACGTACTTCACTACTCAAGCTATCACTGCTGTCCGCAAGTTCGATCTCAACCACTTGATTCTCGACGGAACGAACGGATTCTACAACTACACGAACAAGGCAACTTCACTCGGATTACAGAACAGAGGTATCGCAATGGTGACGGATCATGCTTATCCCCGGTACGTCCCCCATTCATCGGTGGAGGTTCGCGAGATTGACCCATTTTCGATTAAAGTAATGTTGCGCTCTTTCAAGCACAAGTTCCTCTCGCTGCCAACAATTTCAAGTCGTTTCTTGTGGGTGAGTCAGATTGGACGAATTCCTTCGGCGGGAGCTCACTGGATGACTTCATCGCTGCCGTGGAGGCTCAACCCACGATCGGTCATGTAAATTTCGATTTTTGACTCTTTCTCCGTTGTCAATCGCTGACTCGCTCCTGCAGATGTTCTGGTCGCTCTTCACACATGATCCTCAATGCTGCAAGTACGTCAGGCATCAGGACGGATATAGCATGGTGAGTTTAGCGATCTCGAAAGTCGGTCGGAGAGTTTCTGCGAAGCAGGGTTTCTGATCCTTTCTTTGTCGCAGTACTACCCCAACGGACCACTCAATACCGATGTCGAGCGTGTCAACATGCTCAAGATGGTACAGCACTTCTATCGAGCGACGGGTCGACCGATTCCAGCTACTCTTCCCGGCGTCGCTTGCCCTCAACCCGAATTCTAGGGCGCCGTCTCGTCCCCTTGCCGATGAGTCTACGCAGCTTGCTATGGCCTTTCGACCCTCCTCGCCCTCAGTTTAGTTCCCTCTTCTTCATGAATGTACAACTCCCAGGTTTCGCAACTGTCGTAGCGCCTCTTGTCTGTTTATCGGAAATCTTCCGTAACTTATAGATCTCTGTACTTGACTATCTTCGCACTCGGACATTTTCATCTTCGACCGAAGTCAGAGAGTCAAAGCGTGAAAGGTCGAGTCGAAACGAGCGAACCATTCTATAGCCGACCCTTCCCATCTACGAAACCTTGCGTCGAGCCGCTGAGGAGCAGCTCTATGGTGGCGAGCCGGATAGGCTGGGTCGAAGACTCTGTGTCGAATTATGCAAGGAGCAGCGAATTAGCGGAAGAAAGAGGGACTATCGGCGAAAACAAGCGAAAGAGGCAGACGAAGTGAACTTATGATTCGAGATCAAAGCACTTCGAGCTAGGTTCATTGGTCGTCGATATGCATCGACGAGACCGATGGATGCATCTTGACAGGCGGAGGGACGGTTAATCTCGTTTGTTCTGGGTTGATCTTGAACCATCTCGGTTAGAGGGAAACACAGACACTCCTCAATACGCTACGACTCTCGTGGACGACAAGCGCAGAGTGTACTAGTAAAAGGTACGGAATGGTATTTCTCTGGTGTTCAAGCGGTAACAAGCGTTCAAAGCGATCAACAAGCGAATTCAAGCACTTCCTCTCTGTTTCTTGCCTCAAGCATCTTCTTCACTTTCTTCCTCCTCGTCCTCTTCCTCATCTTCACTTCTTTCATCCTCTTCCGCCTCATCTTCTACATCTTCGTTAAGCCTTGCTGCCTCGTCGGAATCTTCCCCATCCTCTTCTTCATCTTCTTCGCTATTCTCGCGCTCGTCTACTTCCAAGAGATACTCGAGAACGACTCCATCTCCTGCTCGAACTTTGGCGTTCGATGGTCCACGTTGGCTGACGACCTTGAGCTGATTCGACGGCAGAGTTAAGATCAGCGATTACTCAACAATGGGATTAGGCGAAAAGGAACATACGAGACCTGGACAGTCATAAGTCACTTGACGCTTCGAAGTGCTTGGATCGTTCTTCCAAAGGAATCTTTTCCCGACAGCGACGAGATCCGACCAAGTTGCGACGAGAGGGTCGAGATCGGCTAGTTCGAGCATGCAGCGCACAACACTGATCTGACGAACGTTCATGCCGTAAGCGGAGACGGCGTAGAGCCCTCGCGAGTACCATTTCGAAGATTTCGTGGACCCTCGACAGATATCGGGATAAGGTCGAGCATCGAGACCGATTGGGCGGTCCGCATAAATCAGATGAGTGAACGTCGAAGTAGCGAGATTGAAGAAGTCGGAGTTGTAAATCGACTCTGGGTAATCGGACGAATTGAGTGAAAGCGAAGAAATCTGAACGTCGGTGTTGGCAGCGATGATGGTTCGAATAGCTTTGAGCCTTGCAGTTTCTTTGTACTTGAGAAGATCTTGCTGCAGCGAGTCGCGGATGTTGTCGAAAGCTTTGCGAGAGGAGTCAGCGCCGACCGGTTTCCAAAGAGGGAGAATGCTGGGTAGATTGTTGAATTCCCACGAGTCAGGGCGAACGATGTCGTCCTCTCCGAAAGCTTGCATGACTTCTTTATAGTACACGTCCATACTCCATTGGCGCTTGCGTCGCGCATCTGCTTCTTTGCGCTCTGCTTTGCTTTTCGTTTCTTTCGCAAGCGACTTCTGGATGACGGCGTGGAAGACCTCCCAAGCTGTCGCGAGCGATGGTCAATTCCAGATAGTAGAGCTCTAGAGGGGATCGAGTCGTACCTTCTGGGTCGGCTTCTGGAGAATGACGAGGAATCGAGAAAGCGTTTGAGTCAAGATCGAAACTAGAGTGAGGTCTCTTGTAATGGCGGATTTCGTCTTTGGACCAGATACCAATAGCTTTGAGAGACTTCGAGAATCTGTATATGTAGCGAAAGGGTCAGGAGCGCGAAAGGGTCGAAACGGTGGAATAGGTAACTCTTTCGCCTGTTCCTCCCTCTGTCGACGAGCTTGCCTCGCATCTTCAAATTGACGACGTTCGAGCAGATCTGCTGCTGTCTTGAGTACGTGAGATATCTGTTGCCTTGGCAGATCTCGTCAGTACGCGAAATGCTCTGAAGGGCTGATATGAATCGCTAACCTTCAATTCTTCCTGAACCCAAGCGGAACGCTCTTCGATGTAACTTGACACGGCATCAGCATCTGGGAGAGGTCCTGTAGTTCTAGGTCGACTGCGAGTGCTTGACTTTGCTTTGAGCGATTCGAGTTGAGCCAATGCAGCTTCGTCTTCTTCTTCGAGATCTTTGAGTCGTTCATCTGCTTCGGCTAGATCGGCGACGACGTAATCTACTACATAGGAGCCGAATGAACTGTGTGTTCGAGATAGCAGAGTCCGAGAAAGGGAACTGACTCCTACGAGGATCGGCGTATTCTGCACGTCGATCGTTTATTAGTTAAGCGGGACACTGCCATCTGTCCACGAGGAGGTCCATACCTCCAACTTGGTACCTGACACACTTCCTAGCTGCTGGATGAAGAGTAGGCCATTCCTTGCTCAATTTTCTCGACACGATTAGGCTAAAGCGAAATCAATCAGTATCTGCAGTACAGCTGGGGATCGTCGCGAAGAAGGGCTTACAGACTTCTAGAGCACTTCTCGCAGTAGCGACATCTGAGAGCGAAGCGACAGGTGACATTCTTCTCGGTCCCGCAGCCCTGCGAACTCAACCGTCTAATCAGAAGAGAACGTAGATCTCGTGCTGACGAGAGACATACCTGACAATGCGTTCCGTACACGAGAGTAGCCAGCTCGAGCTCGGTCATGTCATCCGGAAGAGGGTAACCATCTGTTTTACGACGAGAAGCCCAAATCGAACGAGCTGCTTTCGAAAGAAGAGTTCGACGGAAAGACTTGTTGACTTGAGCGAGGTTGATGAGATCGATTCCTTCGAGATGAGAGCAAGTCTATCGTATTCGAGCGAGTCAGCTTCAAGGGGGAGGGGAGTAGGGAAAGAAAGGGACTCACCTCTGCGAAAACATCGAATGGCATCCTCAACAACAACTTTGAATCGTACATAGATTCTACTTTGTTCTCCTCTTGTGTAGCTTTCTTTGACTTGCGTGATCTCTTCTTTGAACGTTCTAAAGGAAGAGAGAGATCATCAATCAGCGAAACAGCGACAACAAGACGAGAGAGGGACTCGTAGGACTCACTAGTAGCTTCCTTGGTTCCATAAGTATCTCCTACTGTCCTCTTGATCACTCCCAAACTTCCCATTGACTTGATTTCGCCGCTTTCATCTTGATCTTCTAATTCAATATCCTCGTCACTCTCGACCTCCTGATAGTTGATGGTACGCTTCCTAGCCTTCCTAGAGGTACTTGCCATGTTTGGCGTGGTGGATCTGGACGAAGCGAGAGCAAAAGTTGAAAGTGAGAGAGGGAAAACAAGCGAGACTCTTTCGCAAGACTGCAATCTCTCAAATCTCAAGCGAGCGACGAGGATTTGAGGTGACATCCTCTCAAGAACGTCTTCGCATGCAGCTCTCGTGGCTCGGCTTTCGTTTCTTCGGACTCGATGAATTTCGCAACTTTGGAAATCTGTGAAGTTGCTTACGAACCACTAGCTGCAGAATGTTCCGCGCTCCCTCTTGTTATCTGTTCGGACTCGTAGCCCCTTGTCAACCGGATGGGGCAGACTGCAACGAGCGATACAATTGATCCTTCATCTGTTCATGATTTCGTTTCCCTCCCTCTTGCTTCTTCGCGGCTCCATTCGAGTACTGCGCGTCAAAGTGTGAGATCAGTAGAGCTCAGACAGGAGTCGGGCGAAGTGAAACAGATGGGCTGACTCACGCTGAGCGATCTGAAAGCATCGTCGAAAAGTCAAGCGATTTCGTGTTCTTCGCTTCGGCTTCACTCCGGCTCGAGACGACCCCCGCTCCGACGGTAGTATTGAGCAAGGAGCTTATTCGGTCTTTCGCGCTGGTCCCTGAACATCACCTCGCTTACTTCTCCGTCTTCGCTCCGTGATCCTGCACTTCTCCCCTTTCGACTTTCCTGACGAAGCGCCACCAACTCGTTCCGAAACCCCTCTCCTTCGTTCCTCTTTCTTCGATTTCGTCGACACTGCACTTGATCCCGACGCTCCTTGGTAACTCGACAAATTTTCTCAACAGTTTCTCATTCGGATCTTCCCTCTCCCTTCCTGCTTCCCTCCCTTCCCCCAATTCCTCCTCCTCGCCTTCTTCTTCGTCCGAGGACGGAACATCGCTTTCGAAATCGAGCTGTCGAAACGTTTGTTCGAACCGGAAATGTTCGACATTCCTCCAAGTCCAGAGACCGCTCTTTGAAGCTTGCTGAAAAAGCGAAGAGAATGTGCTGAGGAGTGGTAGGATGGCAGAAGGGTAGAGAGATAGTTGGATGTAAGGGGGTGGGGAGAAGTTCGAGTGAGAAGGAGAGCCGGCGGAAGAGGGAGGTGGTGGAAGAAGCAGAGGGGAGCCGACAATCGAGAGATTCGCTGCGTCCCAGTATAGACCGAGAGTGGTGAGATTGAGAGGCGGTGGCGTGCCGTTCAAAGGGTCGACGAGAATGTCCCACGCTCCTTGATCGAGACTAACTGACTTGAGTCGAGGTGTAGCCGCTCGAAGGAAGGATCGTACAGTCTTTGTTGACTGATCTTGTGCTCCAGTTTGAAATAGTAGATGATGGAGAGTGGGCAAGGAATCTGCATGAATGGGAAGTGAGTCGCGAGCGAATGAGTTGAATCGAAGGTCGAGATCTCGTAGATTTGGATAGGCGACTGGAGCTGGATAGGGCGAAGAGGAGAATGGTGCTGAAGAGATGAATGTACACTGTCGAGCAGAGAAAGAGCGGAGGTCTAAACAGGCATTGCGCTCAGTCGAGTTCCGTGGAAAAAGTATTTCTCTGAGGACTCACTCGGCGTGACGACTTGATCGAACCTCACTCGGTCAACGTGCTCCAGCACTAGCTCTTCTACTCCCTCGCACTGCTTGAGTAGCGCAATCAGCTCATCCGACATCGCTTCACCCCAAAGTGTTAGATCGAGAGAACGAATTTGTCGAGCGATTCCTCCTCCTCCTTGTGATCCCGTGGTGAGCTCGAGTAGCGGTCTGAGTTCTTTCGAATGATAGATCCTGACTCTGCCATCTCCCATCAACAGCCTCTGAGCCACTTCTCTCCATTCCGAGCAAACTAAACTCATCGAATTCAATGTTCTCCATCTTCGACGTCGTGCTACCGGATCCTCTTCGTCGACGATTGGTGCAGCTAGAGTAAGGATGTGGGCTACTAGCTCAGGCGGAAGAGTGTGTAGGCCCGCGAGTGAGGTCATTTAAGTCTGAAAATCTCAAGAGACCGATAGATCAGCGATGAAGCCCTGTAGGGAGTGTGGGGGTGGGCGCACCTGAGCTCTGTGTAGTCGCTCAGGTCCTGTGAGGTTTGCGCAGATTCCTAATGGTGATTGAGGTGAGAAAGGAAGAGTAAGCAAAGGTTGCTCTTGAACCATTCACCACAATCCTCGATGAGCCCGAAGCAATCTTAGGACTCCATTATTCACCTATGCAACCCCTATCACAGTTAGCAAGCCGACCTCCCGACCTCCTTCCCAGATTTAAAACCGCTTCATCTCCCTCGACCCGATCCTCCTCCTCCACAGCTTCCGACAGCTAGTCACGGTCATTCAATCGCTCAAAGGTCTGTGAGCTCCTGATCAGAGCGTCTACGACCTTGCCGGTGTGCAGTTCGACTCCTCTCTTCGACTCCCTTCTCTCCCAACATCGTCGAACAACATCGACTCTGAGGCCAGCAGCGCACTCGTCATGATCCTCCACCTACTTTAAGCTTCCTCTCATGAACGTCAAACCTCGAATCCTCCTTTCACTTCAGACGAATCGCCGATTCTACAAGATACTCATCGCTTTCGCTCACATTTCAACGAAGATGAGCCGACACCGAACGGCTCGACGGATCACATACTCAGCTATCGGCCCGAAAACGGATTTTAAGGAAGGTCAGGGACGGATCGATCGAAAGGGAGAAACCTGAGAAGGGCGGTTCTGCTTAGTCGGCGACGGAAAAGGGCTGTGTGTGCAGGAATGGGGTGGAAGAGGTAGACATCGTTGAGAACGATCCAAGCGGTTTTCTCGATTCACCGGAGTCAACAGCACGTCGCAAGGAGGGAATATTCGAGGAGATCGTCGAAATCAGACTATCGCCGAGTACTCTTGCCTTATGAATTGAGCATCGAAATTCGAATAGACACAGTCGCTGGACGGACTAATGAGCGAGTAGGGGAGAAGGGATATCTCCACTTTGAGCCTGCGAGGAGGAGAATCGGCGAATACTTCGTTCTCAGTCGTGAGTTCAATCACACGCCTCTCCCCTTCTTTGACGCTCTCACTGACTATACTCTCAATGTTCAGCGTAGCTCTCTCCTCAAGGATCGAGCGCGAGCCGGGCAAGCCGATTTGATGTAGAGGACGATTCAGTCAAAGCGAGCTAGACGATTGCGCTAGGGAGGCAAAATGTCCTAGCGTCTTTAACCGTAGTATCTTCTACATCCGCGAAGGACAGTATGGAACCTTGGAGCTCTTGTGTACCTACTTCATTGAGTCGTAATGCAAAACCTCTCCTTTTCATCTCAACTCTTCGCTGAAATTTGCTTACGATGTTTCTCTTTGACGGAGATACGCGTCGCGGTCTATAGCTGTCAAGTATATCAGTCAGCATCGACGATAGCGAAAATTTGGTTGCGAAGCGAGTCTTTCTTCTTTGTTGATTTTGAAACCTTGTTCTCTCCCTCTCCCTTGACTTTCTCAAAACTCGCCAAATCTTCTCTCCAATATGTCGGATAGCTCTAGGAGGAGTAACAAGACGCGTATCAGCTACGCAGAAGTCGAGAGCGACGCAGATCTCAGTTCAGACTCAGAAGGAGGAAACAGCAACTCTAGCTCGAACAAAGGCAATGGAAAGGTCAAGAAGACCTCAGGAGATACGTATGGTACTACTGAAGGCTCAAGTGAGTCCTCTCGACCTCCTCAACAGGCTTTTCATCGAGATTTGCTGACTTTTAACGATTCCTTTCTTCCCTCGCTCCCTCTAGCTCGCTCGAAGAAACGTGCACACAAGTCAAGCAGTAAGAAGAGTATTGAAGCTGAACAACAGGAGGAAGAAGAAAAGGAACAACCAGTCTACGATCCGAAACTTCTTCTCGACATGCCCTTCGATATCTTCGCAGAGGTCCGTCTACTTTCCTCTTCTCTCTCGTACTGTCACCACTGACGCATACGTCCAAATGTAGACTTGCTCTCACTTGGAAGGTGCCGATCTCATCTCGTTGGCGCAACTCAACAAACGTTTCCGTCGAATCCTCCTCTCGCCAGGTGCTCAAACGATCTGGACTCGTCGTCGCATGTCGGATGGCTACCCTCTTCCCGAAGATATGAGCGAGCTACAATTCGCCATGTTCATCTATGGGAAAGCTTGTCAGGTATGCTTTCGCTCTCGATTCGGCTGAGAATTACCGATTGACCTTGCGGAGCGACTTCAAGGGTTGCGGAATGGATCTCAGTCCTCACGCCAACTATCGCCGCAACTTGAATCTTCGTCGTCACATCTGCTGGAACTGTGTCGAGGTCGTGTAAGCTACTCATCTTTGACTTTGTTCGTCGAAGATTCACTGAACGACGGAAACAAGAACAGATTCATCTCAAGTCGTGATATCGAGAGTCAATGGGCAGATCTACACCCTCGAGCTACTGAATGTGTCAGATTCGAATCTCAAGGTGAGCTGAGATACCTCTCTCTAGAATTGTTCGCGTAATTGACCAAACTCGATTTCCCAGAATACGGAAGGAACAAGACGTTCCGTGAGGTCATCTCTCATCGGATCAAGTATCAAGTGCTCACTGATGCGTCTATCTACTGCTAGAGGTCTATCTCATCGAAGAGTTGGACGAAGTTGATCAAACTTTGAAAGAGTTGGAAGATGAAGACGAAGCTATTCAAGCAGAACGAGACAAAGTCAAGTATACGTCTAGTACTCGCTCTCGTCCTAGAAAGTCCGCCGATCTTCCTGAAGCAAACAAAGTGAAGACTTTTGTTCGAGCTCGTCGAGAATGGGTAAAGAAGGAGACGAAGGTGAGCCTCTTTCGCCGAGCTCGCAAGGCTCGATAGTCTTCTGATCCGTAATACTCCCGAGTAGCTCTCCAAACAACTCAGCGACGCAATGGGAGAACGCGAACGAGCGATGAAAGCTGCTCAGCAAGAGGAGCAACGCAGGAGACGCGAAAAGATCACTGAGTATGTTTCTCCCTCGATCACTGTTCATTTATTACCTTAGACTGATAGAAAGCAACCCTACTAGAGCTCGAGACTACCTCGCAGAATTCGGGGGGTGGTTGGAAGATGAATTGGAACTGTTCTTCAACGAGCGTCGTGTCTACTCCACTCCAACTTTCGGACAGGACGGAGTTCCTAAAGAGATGCCTCAAGATGATCCAGAGCGTGAGTCCAGTCAGCGTGTCTCCAGAGCTGACCTGATCGCATTAATTGGGTGGACAGCTTGGGAAATCTATCGTTCGCAAATTGAAGAAAAGCTAGCCGAGAAGGAGGAGGAGCAAGCTCGAAAGGCTCGCCAAGCGACTGTCAGACTAGAATTCTATCCACAAGCGGTCGAAGCTGTCGAGGACCCAACGGCAGGTCTCATCGTTGACCAATACGAATTCGTTGAACTTGCGACTGTTCGACCCCTTTGGAAACCGGATGGCGCCGACTCCTCTCAAGATGCTTTCACCGAACTCCTCCCCTCGATCGTCAAGCAAGTTCAGGAGCAACAAGAGAAATCTCGAGTCAAGGCTATCCGATCAATTCTCGCATCGAACGCAGGAGTTCCGATCTCGAATTACTCGCTCGATTCCTCCGAATATCCGCCTGATCAATACGACTCCTCCTTCTTCGAGCTCGCTACCTCAGTCTTCTACAGCCGCTCACCCGGAGCTCTCACTTTTGCCGAACTCGTCGAGACGAGACGAGGACTCAGTTGGCTTCGGAACGGAATCTCACTTCGACAGAAAGACGCCGTACTCGCTATGCTTGTAGCAGCCGAACTCAATCCTGCGAATGCTACTTGGAACGACCTCGTCGAGCTTGGGCAACGTTTCAAATGGAAGAATCGACCCTTGAAGAGATCAAGACGACCCACCTTGGGAGGATATCATTTGCACTTCAAGGCCGTTTGGAACTGCAACTCGCTCGTGAGCTTCCTTCCGCTATTGCTCACCGATCGTCTGACTGACCTACTTCTTGCTGTTGCGAGCATAGCTTTCTCAAATCATGACCGATGGACCCAAGAACAAGGAAATTGAGGAAGGGAAAGGAGTCGAGATTGAACTCGTAGCTGATGACGAGTAGGTAATGGTGACGATCAGCTTGTTCGGAAAGGAAGAAGAAGTATAGCTTGTCGAGGGTGAATGAAGTGGGAAGAAAACGCTTGTATCGCTTGCTTGATGAATCTCTGTCGTAATATACGCGCCTTTACTCTACTCTGCTCTCTTTCTGCCTGATAGTGTCGTGAGAGAACGAGGCCAGACGTCAAACGGCAGATTGCGAGAGGTTGCGCTCGAAGCATCGTTTCGCGAATCGAGGAGAGTGTATATTGTTTTCCTCGAAAGCGTCGTTCTAACACCATGGAGCGAGACGGCTTCTATAGACGATAGATAACACTCTCGAGAGTGCTACTGGCATGAAAGAAGCTCTCTCTCGGGAATCATTTGACGGATGTCGAGTCTATACCCGACATCTCTCGGTTCCACATCAACTCATCAAGCTTTCTGATACGAGGCCTACAGATAGGCCTCTCGTTGTATACGGCGTGAACGCAGTGTTACACGATTGGATAAAGGGAACAACGAAAATAAGGAAGGGAGAGCGTAGCGAGAGGTGATCGTGACGAGAGCAAGTCGAGCGTGAGAGGACATGTAAAGCTAGCTGTATGATAGTAAGGAGGAACGAAAGGCACGGCGTGTGAGAGAAGGCACAGATCTTTAAGCGCGATAACTCGTCGAAAGGATTTCACGGTGACCGTCTCCCGATCTCGTATCCTTCTCGTTCACTTCGTCGTCGAGCTCCTCCTCGATTCCGTGATTACCAGTGATCTGGAAAGTCCCATCGCTCGCTTTCGACCTGATCGACCTCGAATCGCCGAGAGTCGTTCCCGAAGTCTTGCGTTCCATTTCCGTGCTCATGCCAGCTTCGATGTCGAGGTTGTGGTCAACCTTCTCCTCATCGTGAGCGGGAGCGGCGCGAGGACGACTGATGTTTGAGGAAACGGCTGCAGCGAAGTTGTTCGAAGGGAAAGTTGGAACGAAACGAGGACTTTCGTGAGAACCGTGAGGACCGGAAGAGGTGGTGGTGGAAGCGCTGTGGATGAAAAGGGAGAGCATGAGACGAGATGCCATGACGAAGTTGAGTCCAATGCTGCCTGCAGCATTGAAATTGTGAAGATTCGGGTTCGCGGTTTCTACGAGATTGAGAAAGGGTCAACTTCGACGAACCTGTTGTCGAGCAGAGAAGACGGAAAGTGGACGTACGAGCAGCGAGAATGACTGAACAAAGGTTGACAGCTACCGGAACTGAGAAGTACCAGATTCCATCCCTCAACATTGCTTGAACGAGCGAGACCCTGACGTCAGCGACCGTCATAGTCGTAGATGTGCGATAGAGAGCCAGGCCGAGGAGGAGAAGACTGAAGACGAGAGGCGCAGTCCAGCTGTGATTCGAGAAGGTAAGCGAATCGCATCGTCAGCGTTTGCGACGAGTGAATCTCGCGAGTGCGTGAGTGGAGAGTAAGGCGTCGCTTTGCTTACAATATGATCGTCGGAGCCATCGACTTGCCAGGCTTTCCGGAGACCAGACATCCGTGAAAGTCGAGGAACTCGCGAGCCGCCGAATCAAACTCGATGTCTGCGAAGCGAAGTCGTCAATATGAGAGCAATCGAGCAAGGTGAACGTAAAGAAAGCGTACACGTGAACTGAGCTGCGGTACTGGCCATCGTTCCGAGAAGACCGCTGAGGGACGTGAGAAGACTGAAAGAGAGGGAGGGAAGTAGGGTCAGTATCGAAAGTAACAATACGAGAGAAGAGGGAAGAAGGAACTCACAGGATACGGAGTCTACAGTCGCGGTCGTAGAGAGTATAGACACGGAAAGCGAAGATGGCTCCGCAAAGACTAGATCTCGAGTGAGGTCAGCGAATTGACCGATCTCGAGATCGACTCTCGGAGAGGAACAGGCTCGAGAGAAGAGTGACTCACGTCAAGACGTAGGTGGTGACGAGAGGAGTGAACCAGAAGAAGCGAGAGCAGAAATCTGTGAAGAGAAACGAAATGTCAACCTTAGAAGTTCGCTTGTCAACCAAATCTGATCTCGAAACGCACCAGCTGAGACGTTGGCGACGGAGAGAGACATGTTGAGGATCTGGAGGACGAGAGACCCGTAGCGGCTATGCGAGACGAAAGTCAGTACGGAAAGTCCAAGTTGGGAGAACAGCGAAATCATCGACAAACTTGAAGAAGAAGAGAACCTTGAGGGCACTCCGATCACTTTTCCACACATACCTAAACTCGGAAGGGAACGTGGAGACCTAGCGTGAAGGATTGAATGAAGGAGATGGATTGTTGGAAATGTTGAATGACAGAGAAGAGGAGAGAATCGATTTCAGCTGCAGCCTAAAGGCCAAAGCATCGAACGAAAGCGAAAGGTGAACTCACGACATCCCAAATCATGATGGCAACCCAAGCTACAAGGTAGTCAATACTCGCGGTGAGATCCTTCTTGAGTCCTTCGAGTTCGGGGATCGCGGGAGGGAGACCAAACGGAGGCGGAGCAGGTGGTGCAGGGGAAGACATGGCGTGAGAGATTAGTTGTGAAAAGAGAAAGGAGAGGTTTCGAAACAAAAAACGAGTGTGAGATTTCGGTGAAGAAAGAAGAGAGGAAGAGAAGAGGAGGAAAGAGAGAGAAGAGGAACGACTGCACATCAATCAAAGAAGAGAAGAGAGAGAAAGCTCAAAGTCTCCAAGTCGTAAGCGAAGTCAATTAGGTTCGCTCTCCAAGAGCTTTCGCATTCGAGAAATGGAGAATACTTCAACCTCTTTGCAGTTTGCTGCTTGAACTTCCACCTTGTCCTCAGGTTCTCACTTCTGTCCCGTACCATCCCACGTTTGACACCGAGTCACCTCGATCGAATCAGGAGCACGAACTTACGAACCTGCGAGAAAGCGGACCTCCGCTGCCCCCTCTCCTCTAAAGCCCATGGTGTGCTTGATGCGGATGAATAGTACAACAGTGCAGACGCACTTCTTTTCTACCCCTGTGCGTCTAGACTACCGATCCCTTTATCTAGTTCCCAAGCTTCTCTCCTGCTCCTGCATCTTCACCATAAGCTTTCTCGATGATCTTCTCCACCAAAGCTCTCATATCATCTGCACGTTTCGCCGATGCGTCCAACACCTACAGTCAAACGAGGCGTGTCAATCTCAGCTGTACCATCGGATGAAGGCGAGGCAAAGGGAAAGAGTACCTCTTGATGATTCGCAACTTCATCTTCTTTGCCATCGTGATTCTCCGGTCTACCTTCGAGCTCGGCATCGATAGCTTCTTCGGCATAGCGATAAGGTGTAGCGACCACAATGTTCGTGATCAGACTCAAAACGAGAACTTTCATACCCTTTTAAAAGAGGGCGAAAGTCCGAGTTGGTCAGCTAGCTCAATCGCAGGAGAAGCAGAGGAGACAGGACTTACAGCGTGTCGAGCAGCGATCACTTCAGGTACGGTCGACATCCCGACTGCATCGGCTCCTGCAGCTCGCAAGAGTCGTTGTTCCGCTCGAGTTTCATAAGTTGGTCCAGCAACCTGTGAGTCCGAAAGACACGCTCGATGAGCGAATATACAAGCAATCATCGAATACAGGACTGAACTCGCCCATGCGTAAACTCCTTCTCGAAGAGTTCCTTTCTCGAATCCTAATTCTCGGGCAGCTCGGAAGGCATGCTTCCTCAGCTCAAAGTCGTAAGCTGCAAATCAAGAATGGGCGGTAGTAGCAAACAGTGTCAGCGCCATTCCCACGGTGTTCAGGAGGAATGGAAGGCTTACCATCTGACATCGGAGGGAAACGAGGACCTAGAGTTTCGCGGTTCTGACCGATCAAGGGGTTCATCGAGGTCTAGGATAACAGTACGGCGTCAGTTCGAGGACAATTAGAAACAACGGAGATGTACTCACGAGAGAAGGTAAAGAGACATGATCCAAAATTGCTAGAATCGTTCCAACTTTATCATTTGGATCTAATCCACCCGCTGCATTCGTGATCACCGTCGCCTTGCATCCCAATAGCTTCATGATTCGCATAGGATAGACGACTTGTTGTAGAGGGAAACCTTCGTATGCGTGGAAACGACCGAGTTGAGCGACGACGGGAACTCTTGAGGCGCCGAGGTACCCGAATGATAACGAGGATTGATGTCCCCGGACTATCAAGCTGATTTGTGAGCTCAACAAGTACGCTGTGAGTGAAGGTGATCTACTATCGCACCTGTAGATTCACCAAAACCAGTGATATCGGAATAATTGACTTCGACTCGATCTTGCAAGAGCTCTGCCAATCCTTGCAATCCAGATCCACATACGATTCCAACTTTGGGGTTTCTCAACTCTTGTGGGAGCCTCGAGCGAATGTCGGAGAGGGCGATAGTGAATTGCGAGGTGAGTTCATCGAGAGAGGGAGAGTTGGAGGGGGAAGGAACTGGATCTGGTACACGGGGAAGGGCTGCAAGATCAGCCAAGATCGGTAGCTTTGCTGGTGTTTGCGAGTCGAGAGGAGCCATGCTGATTGCGAGTGTGACGATTTGAGTGGGGAAGTTGAACGATTGAGATTGCCTTCGATCGAGTCTACAAGTCTTTGACTGGGTGGTGTAGGGATAAGTTAAGGTAAGGCGAAAGCGAGACGTCGATAGTCGAGGTGAAGGGGAAGAGACGAAAGTACATTCTCCGAGAAGTTGCGGCTGATCCGTCGCACCTTTCTTCAAACAATTTCTCATGTGCAACACAATGGACTCGCTTTTTAGTCCACTCCTAAAACGATGAGGGAGAGAATAGCCTTTGATACAAAAATCTCTAGAAATATGCGCTATAATATACATTTCCATCTCTTTCCTCCACGCTCGATAGTGAGCTAATCCTCCATACTTCTCTGGATAGCCTTGTAAGCTTTCCCTCCGTTCTTTCTCTTCCCTCTCATCCTCCTCCACTTCTTCTGCATCTCTCCAATCCATTTCGCAACTGCCTCGGCACCGAACTCTTCGAAAGCCCAACTCGCCGCAACGTTCGCGATGATGAGCAACAAGAGTTCGAGGTGGAAGTCGTGAGGGAGAGTGACGAATTCGAGGAGGGAGAAAATGTAGGAGGAAGAAGGAGTGAAGAGGGTGTAGAGCGAGAACGAGGTGAGTGCGAGGAGGACGAAAACGAGCCATCGATTCGTGTAGAGAGGTTTGCGATAAGGTGGGCCGACACAGAAGACTGCTGCGACTAGAATGTATTGGAACGAGGAAATGAGGAAGAGGGAAGTGTTTTCGGCAGAAACGATATCGAGATGATCGGGATCGATTGTAGGAGCATCGTACCTGTAGAATGAAGCAGAGTGAGCTTCTACTAGAACTGCGATCGAACGAACAGATGACATACCAATCGCGAGTACGAATGAAGAGGTAAGTGAAGATTTGGAATCCGCTCGTCAACACGATTTGTCCGATGAGTGAAGTTAGAACCTTCTTCGAAATTAAGTTTGCAGTAGGTCGTTTCGGGTGAATGCGAGCGAAAGGTTCGGTTCGACCCATAGTGACGGCGATAGGCAGAATGAGAGCGAGATCGATGTAAAGGAACTGCAAGGGAAAGAAGAGCTAAGTGACTACTCGGTCAACTACCTCGTATTTTGCACTCACCTGGAAGTCGCCGAGAGTACTCGCGATAGCGTAAAGTAAGGAAACCGTCGTGAACTGAATGAGCGAGTAAAGAGCCCTGTTCGATCGAGCCGAATCAGCGAGAATTCTTCTGAGAGGGCGAAAGAGAGGCGTACATGAACTTGAAGCAACTGAAACTTGTGACCAAACTAGCTCGTCCCTCTTTGATGACCTCCAAGAAACATCTGATATCGGGTTGTCTCGAAGTGAAGGGCGCAGCGACACTCGCTTCAGCTTCAGAGAGTGACAGACCGACGTCGGCAGCTTTGAGAGCTCCGCAATCGTTGGCTCCGTCACCACAGAAACCGACAGTGTAGCCTAGCGATTGGAGACGTTCGACCAACTCGTGCTTCTCGTCGGGTGACATTCGAGCGAAGATGACTCCCTTGACGAGCAGCTAGAAAAGCCGAGCGATAAGGGTCAGCGAGATATATCAAAGTGTAAGAAGAATCGTGTAGAAAGCTCACTCGTTGTAAGGTTTCGAGTGCGCCAAAGTCCATCATCCATCGGAAGACGTCACCAGTGACTGCGAGGTGGTAGTCTCGAGACGAGTCGTCGTATCCGCTGAATATACTCGCTTGATCCGGTAAGATCTCTTTGAGGGAGTAAGAATCGAGTTTTCGGGATTCATCGTCGACATCGATCCATTCGAGGGTCGAACGAGGAGTAGACGAGTTGCCTACACGTGCGTTCTTGGATCAGTACAGTGAGCAGGAAGAGAATCGAAAGCGAGAACATACCTTTCAGGAACGCAGGCAAGTAGATCCTCGAAGTTGGCAAGATCATTCCACACTCTCGTCCAACACTGATAGCAGTCCTAACATTGTCTCCAGTGACCATTCGGGTAGGGATGTGAGCTGATCGGAAGGTAGCGATTGCGGGTGTTGTACCAGGCTTGAGCTTGTTTTCGAAGACGACGAGTCCGAGGAATCGAAGGTCTGATTCGACAGCGTCCCTGAGTAAGCGACAGCAGGTCAGTTGATCCGTAAACAGGAGATAGAGGTAGAAGTAAAGCTTACCGCTTGAGACGTTGAGCCTTGATCCAAGTCAAAGTTGGCATACTCTTTCCTGCAAGAGCGATTACACGGAAACCGTTCTTGGTGTATTCGGCGAGGATCTCTTCGTAATCGTCGGGGACTGGGTCGATCGACGAAGGGTCAGATAAAGTCAGAGGCACAGGTCAGCTGGGGAAGGCAACGAACGGGTAGATTTGTCGCAAATGTCGACCATGACTTCCGGAGCTCCCTTGACGTAGGCTTCAACAGAGTTTGACTTGAGCTTCTTGACGAGTACACTCATGCGACGAAGTGATGAAACGAAATCGAAAGATCGGAGAACACCGAGTTCGAGGAAATGCGCGTGCTAGCCAACGAGCAAAACCAGTCGTCAGCTTATTCACTCGCTGGGGAAACCTGATTGAGCTAAGACATACCTTTGTTCCAGCTTTGAGAGCATCTTCGAGTTTGAACGATTCTCCTCCAGGAGGTCGAACAACGGTTTGAACCAGAGTTGCCGCACGATCGGGAACCTTCGAACTCGCCGAAGCACCAGCTACAGTCTTCTTCTTCCTTTCCTTATCGGTGCTCGGTCGTCCAATCCCTTCCTTGCCTTCTTCGAGAGTCCAACCGGTGAAATCGAACATGCGAAGATCGAGAGGGTCACCGATGACTTCTCCGTTGACGACCTTGAGGGCATGACAAGTTGCTAGAGCGTGTAAGAGAGGAGTCTTGGCATCCGCTGCACCAAAAATGGGTACGTCGTCCGGGTCACGATGAAGTTCGGTAAATTTGTTGGCGGAACGAACGACAGAATGAACTCCGAGAACGTCGAGACCTTCTTCGGTAAGGGTTCCAGTCTTGTCGAAGCAGACGATGTTGACTTTACCACCAATGTTGACCCGAGTAGGTGAGATACAGAAGATCTCCATCTTGCGAAGACGAGCGATAGCGAACGAAGTACCGATGGCCATGGTAGCGGGAAGTGCAGGAGGAACGACGATAGTGACCAAATCGAGAGCACGAATGACGATGACCGACCACGAGATCTGAATCAGAACGGGTTAGCTTCCTACAGAGCGAAGAGAAGAGAAGTCGCAACTTACACCAAGTTTGACAAAGTTGACAGAACTCGCCATGAATCCGACGACGGCGACCATTCCGAGGACACCAATGAATCGGAACGAGTCTCGGTAAAAAGCGAAACTGCTCGTAAAGTGAAGGTTAGTTCAGCAGATTCGACGAAAGACGGAGGAATGTTTTCGACGAACCCGAAAGGTTTGGGGAACAGCATAGATCGAACGAGAGCTCCTTTCGTCGTGTTGAAGCCTGCAGATCTGAAATGTGATTAGTGACGAGCTCGGAAGGCGTTTGATGAGCTGTCGAAACGTACCAGTTCTGAGTACCATTCCGAGAGCTTCCGGTTGATGACCTCCCGGTCCAGCAGTCGCAGCAGTAGGTGTAGTTTGACGAACCCGAATGATCTTCGTACCGTTGAAGACGACGTGTCGAGCCAATTCTCCAGCGATATCACCTCCTGGGATCGAGACG
>Ga0308160_10002170_pt1 | contig 24574 bp, 26 predicted proteins | sample PhyFR1_FD_201036 | JGI IMG/M metagenome (GOLD analysis project Ga0308160, IMG submission 201036) | Phyllosphere microbial communities from UC Gill Tract Community Farm, Albany, California, United States - DLSLF.R1 | ecosystem: Host-associated > Plants > Phyllosphere > Unclassified | place: USA... | reverse complement strand
TGTGCTGGTACATGACCGGGTCGCCGCCGCCGGCCGCGTTGAAGAAGGAGGTGCCGAAGTGGCGGTCGGTCAGGGTCATGGTGATGGCGCCGGCCAGCACCGGCATCACGGCGATCAGCAGGTAGGCGGTGATCAGCCAGGTCCAGCAGAACATCGGCATCTTCATCAGCGTCAGGCCCGGCGCGCGCATGTTCAGGATGGTGACGATGATGTTGATCGAGCCCATGATCGACGAGGCGCCCATGATGTGCAGCGCGAAGATCGCCATGTCCATGCCCGGACCCATCTGGGTAGAGAGCGGCGCATATAAAGTCCAACCCGCCGCGGTCGCCCCGCCCGGCACGAAGAAGGAGGCGGTGAGCAGCAGCGCGGCCGGCGGCAGCAGCCAGAACGAGAAGTTGTTCATGCGCGCGAACGCCATGTCGGACGCGCCGATCTGCAGCGGGATCATCCAGTTGGCGAAACCGACGAAGGCCGGCATGATCGCGCCGAACACCATCACCACGCCGTGCATGGTGGTCAGCTGGTTGAAGAATTCGGGGCGGAAGAACTGCAGGCCGGGCTGGAACAGCTCGGTACGGATCATCAGTGCCAGCACGCCGCCCGACAGCAGCATGACGAAGGCGAACCACAGATACAGGGTGCCGATGTCCTTGTGGTTGGTGGCGAACAGCCAGCGGCGGTAGCCGTGCGGATGGTCGTGGGCGTGGTCGTGATGGTCGTGTTCGTGTGCGTGGTCGATGGTGCTGGAAGTCATGTCAGTGTCCTAAACGATCTGAACTTCGTGAGCCACCTCCGGTGCAGCAAGGTGACCCCGTCTCCTTGAATCCGAACTCTTTTGATTACTTGCCGCGTGCCGCCAGCACCTCGGCCGGTTGTACGATATTCTCCTCGGCCTTGTTCGTCCAGTTATTACGCGTGTAGGTGATCACCGAAGCGATGTCGGTGTCGGACAGCTGCTTCCAGGCCGGCATCGCGCTCGGGTACTTGCCGCTGTGCTTGCCGTTCAGCAGGACGGCGATCTGTTCCGCCTTGTGGCCGAGCACGACCGGCGAGCCGACCAGCGAGGCAAACGCGTTCGGCACGCCCTGGCCGCCGGCCTGGTGGCAGGCCACGCAGTTGGCGGCATACACCTTCTCGCCCTTGGTCTTGAGCTCGTCGATGGTCCAGACCTTGTTCGGATCGTCGGCCAGTGCCGCCATGCGCTTCTTCTCGCCGTTGACCCAGGCCGAATAATCGGCGGCCGACATCACTTCGACGACGATCGGCATGAAGGCGTGCTCCTTGCCGCACAGTTCGACGCAGTTGCCGCGGTAGGTGCCGACCTTTTCGGCGCGGAACCAGGCATCGCGCACGAAGCCCGGAATCGCATCCTGCTTGACGGCGAAGGCGGGAATGGTCCAGGAGTGGATCACGTCGTTCGCGGTGAGCACCAGGCGCACCTTTTTATTCACCGGCACGCGCACCGGGTTGTCGACCTCGAGCAGGTAATTCTCGGTGCGCGCCACGGTCGGCGCCACGCCCGGCTCGCCGACCTGGGTGCGCGGGGTGGCCAGGTTGGACAGGAAGGAAATCCCCTCGCCCTCGCCCTTCAGGTAGTCGTAGCCCCATTTCCACTGCATGCCGGTGACCTTGATGGTCAGATCCGGGTTCGAGGTGTCCTTCATGGCGACCACGGCGTGGGTGGCGGGCAGGGCCATGCCGATCACGATCAGGAACGGGATGATGGTCCAGGCGATTTCGACGGTGGTGGATTCGTGGAAGGTGGCGGCCTTGTGGCCGCGCGATTTGCGGTGCTTGAACACCGAGTAGAACATGACGCCGAACACGCCGACGAAGATGATCAGGCAGACCAGCAGCATCCAGTTGTGCAGGCTGTAGATGTATTCGCCGATGCCCGTGACCGGAGGCTGCATGCCGAACTGGAGCTCCACCGGCCGGCCCGTGATCTCGGGCTCGGGCCGCGCCAGTGCCGGCAGGCTGGCCGCAAGCGCAAGACCGAACATCGACGCTTTCAATCGCTTTGCATAAGTCATGTCGTCCCCAACCACCTAAAGAAATTTATTGAATTTTCTTAAAACGGTCAGCAATTCCATGAACGAACCGCCGCCGCTCCGAAATCCTTTACGCCCGGCCCGCTCCACAGGCCGTGCTTGACTTGCTGATGCTATGCAACCAGTTCGACTTTTTTGCGTTTCTGCCTACATTTTTAGCGCCTTGACCCTGCCAGCAGAAAAAAGTGTCATTGATTATATCTAAATCGCTAATTTTTATTCAAGGAAAATTACCTGACCAGCATGGTCGGGAAATTGCCTATCCGGATTTGGGCGGCCGGTTCTGTGGTTGAAAACGCACGATCGCCTCCCCTGCCGCCGTCGTTTTCGGCGCCGGACGGAAAGCGTGGCCGTAAATGACCTCGAACGTCAGGCCGAGTTTGCCATCGCTGCGGCGTCCGGCTTCGAGTGCCGCCAGCATGCGCTGCCAGGCGCCACGCCCGACCAGGCCGCGGCGGCGCGTGGCCAGCGGATTGCCGCCGAAGGCGCGCACGTCGGCCAGCAGCGCCTCCGCCGTGTCGTAGGTGACCGTGATCTTTTCCATGTCCATCACCGGCGTCGTGAACCCCGCCTCCACCAGCTGGTCGCCGAAGTCGTGCATGTCGACGAAAGGCAGCGTGTGCGGCGTTTCGTCCATTGCCGCGAACGCCGTGCGCAGTTCGATGAAGGTATCCGGACCGAAATTGGAAAACATCAGCAGGCCATCCACGCGCAGCACGCGGCGCCACTCCTGGAACACGCGGTCGGGCTGGGAATGCCAGTGCAGGGCCAGGTTGGACCAGACGAGGTCGACCGAATTCGGTCCCAGCGGCAGCTGGCCGAAGTCGCCACCGATCAGGTCAATACCGGCCTTGGCCGGCAGCAAACGGCTGAGGAATGAGCGCGGCGACTGGGTGCCGCCGGCGGCCGACAACATGGCCGGCACCGCATCCAGGCCCAGCACCTGGGCCGCCGGATAGTGCTTTTGCAGATGGGCCAGGTCGGCACCGCTGCCGCAACCGGCGTCCAGCACGCGCTGCGGCGCGGCCTTGACCAGGGACAGGCGGTCGAACATGCGCGAGGCGATCTCGCGGCGCAAAAAATCCGAGGCCGATACACGGGCCGGATCGGCGAACAACTGGCGCACGCGCGCCATATCGATCGGCGCGCTCATCTTGGAAGGAGTTTGGGGTGAAGCCATGGTCGACTGCAGTCAAATGAGATAATGGCGGCAGTGTACCTGTTTGTCGACAAACAAGCCGATGACCTGACGACGATGATCGATCGCCTGAGCTTGCCGCTGAGCTTGCCGCTATCTTTGCGCCGCCTGCCGATGGCGGTGGTGCGGGTACTGCTGCCGTCCACCTGCGCGCTGTGCGGCGGCGGCTGCGACGGCGTGGTCTGTGCGCCCTGCTGCGCGCAGTTTGCGGGGCCGCGGGCGGCATGTTGCGCGCGCTGCGCGAATCCGCTTGCCAGCGGAAACCTGTGCAACAGCTGCCAGTCGGATCCGCCCGCCTTCGATGCCACCGTCGCCGCGGTCGATTATGCGGCCCCGCTCGACCAGCTGGTGCTGCAGCTGAAATTCGGCGCCCGCCTGCCGCTGGCGCCGTGGTTCGCCGAGCGCCTGCGCGACGCCGTGCTGGCACGCCGCGGCGCGGTACAGCCGAACCTGTTGCCGGATGTGCTGTGCCCGGTCCCGCTGGGCCGTGGACGGCTGGTCGAACGTGGCTTCAACCAGGCGCTGGAAATCGCGCGCCCGCTGGCGGCCTCGCTCGGGGTAGCATTGCACCCGAAGCTGGCCGAGCGCACCACGGAGACGACAGCCCAGTCCGGCGTCTCGCCCGCCGAGCGTGCCGACAACGTGCGCGGTATTTTCGGGGTGGCGGATCCGGACCGGGTCGCCGGGCGCCACATCGGTCTGGTCGACGACGTCATGACCAGCGGCCATACGCTGGGCGAGCTGGCAGCGACCTTCAAGCGCTTCGGCGCGGCGCGCGTGACCAACCTGGTGTTTGCGAGGACGCCACCCCATTCTTAAGGAGAGAGTTTTGTTTCATGTAGTACTGGTCGAACCGGAAATCCCGCCCAACACGGGCAACATCATCCGCCTGTGCGCCAACACCGGCGCGCAACTGCACCTGATCGAGCCGCTCGGCTTCCCGCTGGACGACGCCAAGATGCGCCGCGCCGGCCTCGACTACCACGATTACGCGACCATGAAGGTGCACAAGAACTGGGAAGCCTTCCTGGCGGACGCCCAGCCGGACACCACCCGCATGTTCGCCATGACCACGCACGGCTCCTCGCCGTTTGCCGACGCCGGCTTCCGTCCGGGCGACGTGTTCGTGTTCGGTGCCGAATCGCGCGGGCTCGATCCGGCCTTGCGCGAATCATTCCCGCCGGCCCAGCGTATTCGCCTGCCGATGATGCCGGGTAACCGCAGCCTGAACCTGTCGAACACGGTGGCGGTGGTGGTGTACGAGGCCTGGCGCCAGAACGGCTACGTCGGCGGCGCCTGACACCATGTCAAGGGCAACGCAAGCTAGGGACAACTCTGCCGCATCATCTCCAGCTGCTGCTCGCGGGTTTCCTGCGAAATATTGGGCATGGCCTGTTCGGCGATCGCCTGCCGCTCCTGCGGCGTACGCGCCTGCATGATCTTCCGGTTGAGTTCGCACATGCCGTACCAGCTGCCCACGCCCGCCCGCTCTCCTCCGCCGGACATGGTGGCCGCGCCCATGCTGCTCGATCCGGCGCTGGCACCCGCGCCGCGGTGCGGCGGCGGCGGTTTGTGGTCGGCTCGGCCCGGCGGCGAAGCCTGGCAGGCGCACAATGCGCCCAGGAGCAAAACGAACATGGCTTTCATCGCACATCTCCCGTCGCGGGCGCAACCCGGCTGTTCCCGATTTGACTTCGGGGCCGGCTTGACGGTTCCCTAGTCCATCACGCCCAGCGGCAACCGCACCTCGGCCACGAAGCGGTCGCCCTGCAGGCCCGCCTGCAGCGATGCGGACGGATGCATCAGGCGCAGCCGGTCGCGCGTGTTCGCCAGGCCGAGGCCGGCACCCGGATTGGCCGGCACCCCGGCACCGGCCGGATTCGCCACCCGGATGCACAGCGTGTCGCCGTCGCGCTCGAACGCCAGGCGGATGTCGCCCGGCCCTTCGCGGCAGTCGAGGTCGTGGCGCAGCGCGTTCTCGATCAGCGGCTGCAGCAGCAGCGACGGACAAGCCACCTCGTGCAGCAGATCGCTGGCGCCGTCGATGTGGACGTGCAGGCGCTCGCCGTAGCGCAGGCGCTGCAGATCCAGGTAATCGCGCACGAAGGCCAGCTCGTCGGCGACGGTGGCGGTGTTGCGCACGCTGGCCGTCAGCGCATAGCGCAGCAGGTCGCTCAGGCGCCCGATGCCGCCCAGCGCCAGGGTCTTGTCGCCGTCGCGCACCAGCGCGCTGATCGCATTCAGCGCGTTGAACAGGAAGTGCGGCTCGAGCTGCGCGCGCAGCGCCAGCATGCGCTGCTCTTCCAACGCCAGGCGCAGGGCCAGCATGTCGGTCTGCGAGCGCTGCCAGGCCAGCTCGCGCGCCCGCGCCTGGCGCCAGTAGTTGATCGCCAGGATGGCGGCAAAGGTGCCGGTGGTCGAGAACCAGCCGACCAGCAGCATCTTCATCAGCAATTGCCGGGCGTCGTCGACGCTGTCGATGGGCAGGTAGCCGCGCAGCCAGGCCATGTAGAGCCACTGGGCCGGCTGGAACACCAGCACCAGGCCGGCGGACAGCGCCACCACGTTGCGCGTGCGTTCGATCAGCACCGGCCAGCGCGCCAGCGCCAGACTGAGGCCCGCGCTGAGGACGATCAGCGGCACCGCATACTCGAGGAACCATTTGACGAACAGGTCGGGATAGTGGCTGGCGGCGCCGCCGCGCAGGTTGTCGCTGTAGGTCTGCAGCGCGCCGAGGGCGGTGATCGCGGTCCACACGAGCACCGTGGCGGCGATGGTCCGGACGGCCGGCTTGAGGGTGGGAAGGTGGCGCTTCATTGCCAAAAGTATAGCAGCGGCCGATTGCGCCGGGACAGGCCGGCGGACGGCAGCCGTCACGCGGAAGCGGCGTTTCGTCCCCCTGCCGCTTCTGGCCTGCCGTGCCGGTTCAGATCGTCCGCTTCAACTCCTGCAAGCCGGCCTCTTTGCGCCGGTACAGGTCGGGTGCCCGGTGCTGCCCCCCTTTCCTGCGCGTGCCGGTCGCTTCGATGATGTCCTCGTCCAGCACCTTCTTGCGGAATGCCGCGATGTTGGTCGTCGAACCGGTCACCCGCTCGTACACCGTATGCAGTTCGGGAATCGTGAATTCCGCCGGCAGCAGGAAAGTCAGCAGCGACGAATAGGTCGACTTGTTGCGCAGGCGCCGCACGGCCATGTCGGCGATGGCGTTGTGATCGAAAGGCAGATCGGGAATGCTGTCCACCGGCACGAATTCCAGTCCTTCGACCGGCGTTTCTTCGAGCACCTGCTCGGGCACCAGCGAGTAATACGCGACCGACAGCGACCAGCGCCGCGGATCGCGCAGCCGGCCGGAAAAGGTATACAGCTGCTCCAGGTAAGGCGGATCGAAGCCGAGCTTGGTACGCACGACGCGCGCCGCCGCATCCTGGGCATCCTCGTCCTCGTCCGTATGAATGACGCCGCCCGGCAGCGCGAGGGCACCGCAATACGGCTCGTCCTTGTTCTTGCGTGTGGCGAGAAGGAGCGAAAGGCGGCCTTCCTGGATGGTGAAGAGTGTGACGTCGACGGAGGCTAGCGGGTCTTCGTAGTGATTCATGATTGTCGTCAGCTGCGATTAACGTAAGGATCATACGATACGACATCATAGTTGCAATGAGGAATCAACATCAGCTTTGTTAGTTGTTTATTGCATTTTACGATAAACATGCTAGGATGAAGCATCGATGGAGGAACACGCATGAGCACCGACTTCGCAACCCTCTCTGCCGCCGCATTGCTGGCCATTCCCGAGGACAGGCCCGAGCGCCTGTTCAGGGGCAGTGCCGACGACGCCAGGAAAATGTATCGCCAGCTTGCGATGCAGTGGCATCCGGATCGCAGCCGCGACCCGCGCGCGCAGGCCGTGTTCCAGCACATCCAGCGCATCTATGCGCAGGCGGAAGAAAAGATCGTCCTCGGCGACTGGCAGTGCCGCGGGACCTTGCAACTCACCGCCCTCGACGGCAAAACGTATGCAATCAATTATCTGCGCCGCCACCGGTTCGAACTAGGCAGCGTGGTCGTGGCCGGCACCGTGGCCGCATTCGTGGTCGACTGCGACCATGCCGACCTGGTCCAGCGGGCAGAGCGCACGATCGGCGGTTTGCGCTATGCGGACGAGGGCATGCGCGAACAGATCGCCCGCCACCTGCCCGCCTACCCTTTCGCCGGCGCGTTCCGGACCGCGAGCGCGTATGTCGTCGTCATGCGCAAGACGCCCGACCTGCTGCTGCTGCGCGACGTGCTCGACCACTTTGGCGGGCGCCTGGATCCGCGCCACGTCGCCTGGGTCGTCAGTTCGCTATTGAACCTGTGCTGCTATTTCCAGTACGCAGGCATCACGCACAACGCCCTGTCGCTCGAGACCTGCTTCATGTCGCCCCGGGATCACAGCGTGGCCGTCCTGGGTGGATGGTGGTACGCGGCGGCAAGCGGCGCATCCATGATCGCAGCGCCGGCGGACACGGTCGAATGGGGACCGCACGACCTGCTGCACGCCGGGCGTGCCGACATCCGCACCGACCTGGAACTGGTGCGCGCCATCGGACGCGAACTGCTGGGTGACATCAGCGGCATGCGCCTGGCGCGCGAAAGTACCGCACCGCGCGCCATGATCGACTGGCTGCGGCTGCCTGCCTCCAACAATCCGATCGAAGAATACCGGACCTGGCGCACCCGGGTCCTGCATGACAGCTTCGGCGCACGTCGCTTCGCCGAACTGCCGCTCACACAAAGCGAACTCTATCGTTAAGGAGAACATCATGGGTGGAATGCGTTGGGATGCGGACGACTGGAAACGGGCGTCGGCGGCAACGGTCGGCAAACGGACCGAAGAGATTTTTACGTCATCGGGGATGCACCCGAGCCTGAACCCGTACGGCGTGAACCGCGAGTCGCGCGATTCGCTGGTCAATCCGAACTCGAATGCGATCGTCATCGGCCTCGACGTGACCGGCTCCATGGGGATCATCGCCGATGCCATGGCACGCGAAGGCCTGGGCACGCTGGTCGAGGAAATCCTGAAGCGGCAACCGGTGTCGGACCCGCACATCATGGCCTGCGGCATCGGCGACTCCTATTGCGACGACGCCCCGCTGCAAGTCACCCAGTTCGAAGCCGACATCCGCATCGCCGACCAGCTCAAGATGATCTGGCTGGAAAAAGGCGGCGGCGGCAACGACCACGAGGGCTATCACCTGCCGTGGTATTTCGCCGCGCAGCACACGCAGATCGACTGCTTCGAAAAGCGCAACAAGAAAGGCTACCTGTTCACCGTCGGCGACGAAGAGCCGCCGAAGGAACTGCTGGCCGCGCATGCCGCGGCGATCTTCGGCGATTCGCTGCAGCGCAACCTGTCGGCGCGCGAGTTGCTGACGCTGGTCTCGCGCATGTACCACGTCTTCCACGTCGTGGTCGAGGAAGGCAGTTACGCCCGCCAGCACCTGCCGCGGGTGCTCGACAAGTGGCACAAGCTGCTCGGCCAGCGCGTGCTGCGCCTGAAGGACTACCGCAGGCTGGCCGAAGTGGTGGTCTCGGCGATCGAAGTCAACGAAGGGCGCGACCGCGAGTCGGTCGTCAAGAGCTGGGCGGGCGCCACCTCGGGCGTGGTCGCCCATGCACTGACGGTCCTGCCGGCCAGTCCGGCCAGGAAGCTCCTCGGCCTGGTGCGCTTCTGATCATGGGGCGAACCGCCAAAGCCGTCATCGGCGCCAATTACGGCGACGAAGGCAAGGGCCTGATGACGGACTACCACGCCGCAGCGGCCGGGCAGGACGGGATCGTGGTGCGCTTCAATGGCGGTGCCCAGGCCGGCCATACCGTCACCACGCCGGCCGGCCTGCGCCACGTGTTCTCCCATGTCGGCAGCGGCACCCTGGCCGGCGCCGCAACTTACCTGTCGCGCCACTTCATCTGCCACCCGGCGCTGTTCTTCAAGGAGGCCGAACTCCTGAAGGCAGCCCTGCCGGCGCTGCCGCCGGTGTTCGTCGACGACCGGGCGCCGCTATCGACGCTCTACGACATCCTGGTCAACCAGATCGTCGAGCGCCACCGCGACAAGGGCCGCCACGGCAGCTGCGGCATGGGATTCGGCGAGACCATCGAACGCAATCTCGACCCCGATTTTGCGCTGACCGTGGCCGATCTGCGCCACGGCGCCGGCTACCTGCTGCGCCGCCTGGCCGCGATCCGGGACGGCTATGTGCCCAGGCGCCTGGCCGAACTCGGCATTCCTCGCCTGGATGCGCAGGCCGGCGCATGGCTCGCCAGCGATACCGCGCTGCAGCGCTACGCCCACGCGGCGATGCAGTTCCGCCGCGCGACCCATGCGGCGCGCCCGGGCATGCTGGCGGAGTACGCGCACGTCGTCTTCGAGGGCGCACAAGGCCTGCTGCTCGACCAGGACCATGGCGCATTCCCGTATGTGACACGCTCGAACACCGGCATCCGCAACGCGCTCGACGTCGCCGCGGAAGCCGGCATCGGCCTGCTGGACGTCACCTATGTCAGCCGCGCCTACCTGACGCGGCACGGGGCCGGCCCGCTGGCGGGCGAACTGCCGGGCAAACCCTATGCGGATATCCAGGACAGCACCAATGTGCCGAACGAATTCCAGGGGACGCTGCGCTTCGCGCACCTCGACCTGGACCTGCTGGCGCATACGATCCGCACCGATTTCGCAGAAGCCCAGGCCTGCCCCGGCATCGCCGCGCGCTTGCACCTGGCGCTCACCTGCCTCGACCAGGTCGGGCAGGCGGTATCGTATAGGGAGGATGGGAAGCTGAAGACTGCGGCGCCCGGCAGGCTTGCCGGGCACCTGGCCGCAAAGCTCGATGCGAGCTTGGTGTACACGGCATGGGGACCGACGCGGGAGACGGTCGGCGCCGTGCCGCGATTTATTTGAGGACGACGCGCGCCACGACCGGATCGTGGTCGGACGGATAACGCCCCTCCACCGAATCGGTCAGCACCGCATATTTCAGCACGTCGAAACGCTGGTCGACGAAGATGTAGTCGATGCGGTCGGTCGGGGCCTTGTCGATATGGAAGCCGTTGTAGGTGGCGGTCGGGCCATACGGCGGCGCCTTGCTGACGCGCGAGGCATCGCGCAGCGTTGCCGACATCTTCTGGATCTGCACCGTGTCCGGCGTCGAATTGAAATCGCCGACGCAGATGACCGGTTCACCGTGGGTGATCTCGGCGATCTTGCGCAGCATGAGGTCGGCCGAGTTGCGGCGCGCCACTTCGCCTTCGTGGTCGAAATGGACCGAGAAGACGTAGAACGTGCGCGCGCTGCTGCGGTCGCGCAGGCGTGCCCACGAGGCGATGCGCTTGCAGCAGCGGGCGTCCCAGCCGAGCGACGGACGGTCCGGCGTTTCGCTGAGCCAGAAATCGCCCTTGCCCAGCAGCGTGAAACGGCTCTTGCGATAGAAGATCGCGGAATGCTCGCCGGCGTCCTTGCCATCGTCGCGACCGACGCCGACATGGTCGAATTCTTCCATTTGCCCCAGGTCGGCGATCTGGTCGGCCAGCCCTTCCTGGGTGCCGAGGATGTCGAACTCGTGGTAGCGAACCAGCGCCTTGACGGTGTCCCGGCGGTTGGGCCAGGCGTTGGGACCATCGCCGGTGTTGTTATAGCGAAGGTTATAGGTCGCGACGTTGATCGGTGCCGGCGATGCGCTCACCGCCGACCAGGCAGGTGCCGAGACCGCGCCGAGCAGCGTTGCGACGGCAAGGATGCGGGAAAAGAAAGAAAGCGGTGTTTTCATCATCTGGACAGTCACTGGGGAACTTCGTACCGCCAGAGTTAACCATATGCCACTGCCCATGTTGCGCAAATGAAGCGAAAAGCGCAGCAGTTTATGCCGTTTTACTAAACAGCCTGCATGTTGTCCGAGGCCCCGGCAGGGCGCTTCAACAGTTCTTCGGTCAGCATTTCGAACAGCGTGCGCGCCGCCGGCGCCATGCTGTGGTTGCGTTTGCTGATCAGGCCCAGCGTCCGTTTGATCTCCGGATTCACCAGCGGTACGCCGACGATGCCGTCCTGCCGCCCGGGCAGCACGGACAGGCCGGGCACCGCGGCCACGCCCAGGCCCGCATCGACGAGGGCCAGCACCCCGGAGACGTGGTTGACCTCGCACAGGATGACGGGGTGCTTTTCGATACCGGCCAGCCCGGCGTCGATGACGCTGCGGTTGCCGCTGGACTTGGCCACCGAGATATAGCGTTCGTCCACCGTCTCTTTCCAGCTCAGCTGCTTGCGGTGCGCCAGCGGATGGTCGCGCCGCATCGCCAGCACGTAGTTTTCCACGTAGACCGGTTCGAACACGATCTCCGGATTTTCCGCGCCGGTGAAATTGATGCCGAAGTCGGCCTCCCCCGTCAGCACCAGGTTCAGCACGTCCTGCGCGCTCTCGTCGTGGATGCGCACGCGGATGCGCGGAAAGCGTTCGCTGAAACGCCGCAGCACCTCCGGCAGGAAATGCCAGACCGCGGACGGCACCACGGCGAAGGTCACCGTGCCGGTGCGGTGGGCCGCGAGGTCGGCGACGCCCAGCACCGCGTCTTCCAGGCCGTCGAGTGCCGTGCGCACGTTTTCCAGGAAGGTCTGGCCGACATTGGTCAGCTGCACGCGGCGCGTGGTGCGCTCGAACAGCTTGACGCCCAGGCTTTCCTCCAGCTTGTCGATGCGCCGGCTGAGTGCCGACTGCGACAGGAACAGGTCGGCAGCGGCCTGGCGAAAACTGGCACGTTCGGCGACAGCGACGAAGGCCTGCAAGTCATGGAGGTCGTAATTGATGCGCATGACGCAAGAATACGCCTGAAAATTGCAATTATCAAATCATTCAATTTGGTGAATCATGGCGTACTCATAAATCAGTCATCAATAAACAGCCTCACCAAGAAGGCAGACTTCAATCAGGAGACAAAGTGCGCCATTCATGCGTCCTCACGGCACTGCTCGTCTCGAGTGTCATTCCCACCAGCAATTGCCTGGCCCAAAACAGCCTCAGCTTGTTCGGCATCGCCGACGTCGGCCTGCGTGCCGCCAGCGGCCTGGGCACCAACAACGCACCGTCGCAGCCGGGCCATACGACCGCCGTGACCAGCGGCGGCGACTACACCAGCCGCTGGGGCATCAAGGGGCAGGAGTCGCTCGGCGACGGCTGGAAGGCCCTGGTCATGCTCGAAGGCGGCATCAATGCCGACACCGGCGCGTCGGCAAAGAGCGACCGCCTGTTCGACCGCCAGGCCTGGGTCGGCCTCGCCTCCCCCCTCGGCATGCTGGCCCTGGGCCGCCAGCCCAGCCTCATTTCCGATGCCCTCGCCAGCGTCGACCCGCTCGGCAAGCGCTACGCCTCCTTCAACCCGAACATCAACGTCGCGGGCCTGAGCAACACCGCCTTCGGCACCCACAAGTTCGGGGTCCAGTACGGCCCCAGCGGCTACGCCGACAACTTCTACCGCCTCGACAACACCGTCAAGTACACCGGGACCTTCGGCCCCTGGCAGGCACGCGCCGCGTATTCGGCCGGCGAAGTCGCGGGCAATACGTCAGCGTCGTCGAGCCACGGCGTGGCGCTGGCCTACCAGGGCGCGATCTGGGCCGTTTCCGGCGCCACGATGCAGTTCCGCAGCCCGCAGGACCTGCCGCTCGATGCCTGGTCGATCGGCGCGGCGCTCAAGGTCGCCGGCTGGCAGTTCAAGGCCAACGCCGCGCGCAACGAGGCCACGACGCAGCGCAACGACGTGGGGCCGAACAAGACCGTGCACCAGCGCGTGCTGTCGGCGGGCGCGAGCCACAAGGTGGGTGACGGCCTGCTGCTCACCACCGCCTGGTACGACGTGCGGCGCGAAGCCACCGGCTTCATCGACGACGGCTTCGACCGCGGTTTCGTGTACCTCGAAAAGACGCTGGCGCCGCGTACCACCGCCTACGTCGAAGCCGACTACACCGTCTGGCGCGGCGACGCCGCCGGCCTCACGGCATCCCATACCAACGACCGCCATGGCACCGGCCTGACGCTCGGACTCATGCAGAAATTCTAACGGAGAGACAAGATCATGCGAGCACTTCACTTCAAGCACACCGCCATGGCCGCGCTGGCCGCGCTGGCGCTCTCCACCGGCGCCGCTGCCCAGGCCACCGACGTCCACGTGGTCAGCTCGGGCGGCTTCGCCCAGGCCTACAAGGACCTGGCCGGCCAGTACGAACACACCAGCGGCAACCACCTGGTGTCCGAATGGGGCCCGTCGATGGGCGCGACGAAAAATGCGATCCCGGCACGGCTGGCGCGCGGCGAGCCGATCGACGTCGTGATCATGGTCGGCGATTCGCTGGACAAGCTGATGGCGGAAGGCCGCCTGGAGCCGGGCAGCAAGGTCGTCCTCGCCAACTCGCCGATCGCCTGCGCGGTCCGCCATGGCGCCGCCAAGCCGGACATCAGCACCGTCGACGGCCTGCGCACCGCCTTCCTGCACGCGCAGCATGTGGCCTATTCGGACAGCGCCAGCGGCGAATACATCAAGAAGCAGCTGCTCGACAAGCTCGGCATCCGCCGGCAGATGGAAGGCAAGGCGGCCCAGATCCCGGCGACCCCGGTCGGCGAAATCATCGCGCATGGCGAGGCCGATTTCGGCTGCCAGCAGCGCAGCGAACTGCAGCCGGTCAAGGGCATCGACATCGTCGGCCTGATTCCGCAGGAAGTGCAGTTGAAGACCGAATTCTCCGGCGCCCTGGTGCGCGGCAGCCAGCACGCCGACGCCGGCCGCGCCCTGCTGCGCTTCCTCGCCGCGCCGTCGAATGCGGCCGCCGTCGAGGCGACCGGGCTGGAGCCGGTAGCGGCGGCCCACTGAAACAACATCCCTGAAAGGCCATCATGTCCAGTCAAACCACCGCCAAGGCAAGCCCGCCCACGGCCGCTGCCGCCCCCGCGCCGGCACGCGCGTCGTCGAAGCTCGCCACCGTCATCCGCGTGACGAGCGGGAACTTCATCGAGATGTATGATTTCTTCCTGTTCGGCTTCTATGCGCACCAGATCGCGGCGGCCTTCTTCCCCACCACCAGCGAGTACGCCGGCCTGATGATGACCTTCGCCACCTTCGGCGCCGGCTTCTTCATGCGGCCGCTGGGCGCCATCTTCCTGGGCAGCTACGTCGACCGCATCGGCCGCCGCAAGGGCCTGGTGCTGACGCTCGCGATCATGGCCTCGGGGACGGCGCTGATCGCCTTCGTTCCCGGCTACGCCACCATCGGCCTGATGGCGCCGCTGCTGGTGCTGATCGGCCGCCTGCTGCAGGGTTTCTCGGCGGGCGTGGAACTGGGCGGCGTGTCGGTCTACCTGTCCGAGATGGCCACGCCCGGCAACAAGGGCTTCTACGTCAGCTGGCAATCGGCCAGCCAGCAGCTCGCCGTGATCGTCTCCGCCGCGCTGGGCTATGCGCTCAACCAGAGCATGCCGAAGGAGGTCATCGCCGACTGGGGCTGGCGCATCCCCTTCTTCATCGGCTGCTCGATCATCCCGGTGGTGTTCTACATCCGCAAGTCGCTGCAGGAAACCGAAGCCTACCTGGCGCAGAAGACGCGCCCGACCTTCAAGCAGATGATGGGCACCCTCGCCTGGAACTGGCCGCTGGTCGTGGTCGGCACCATGCTGGTGGTGATGACGACGGTCTCGTTCTACCTGATCACCGTGTACACCCCGACCTTCGGCAAGAGCGTGCTCAAGCTGAGCACCGAGGAAAGCCTGCTGGTGACGCTGTGCATCGGGCTGTCGAACTTCATCTGGCTGCCCGTGATGGGCGCCCTGTCGGACCGCATCGGCCGCTGGCCGGTGATGGCGGTGTCGGCCGCCCTGACGGCGCTCACGGCCTACCCCGCGCTGTCGTGGCTGATGGCGAACGCGAGCTTCGGCCACATGGTGATGATCGAACTCTGGCTGTCCTTCCTGTACGGCAGCTACAACGGCGCCACCCTGCCGGCGCTGACGGAAATCCTCCCGGTGCAGGTGCGCACCACCGGCTTCTCGCTGGTCTACAGCCTGGCGACCGCGCTGTTCGGCGGCCTGACGCCGCTGCTGTCGACGTGGCTGATCGAAACCACCGGCGACAAGGCGGCGCCCGGCTACTGGATGGCGGGTGCCGGGGCGGTCAGCCTGCTGGCGACTTTCCTGGTGTACCGCGGGATCGTCACGGCGCGCACCGTGCCGCACAAACCCGTCTGAGCGACCTGGCGATCCTGGCCACCCCCGGGTGGCCGGGAGGACCTGTCTGTCCCGTCCGGCGCGTACCGTTCAGCGATGCAGCGCGCCAGAGCGCATAATGAGTTCCCGTTTCATTGGATAGCGAGGAGACCTCATGAGCAAGCTGGATCAGGAAGACCGCAACGACATCCCGGGCCGACAATTCGCCTTTCCCAAACAGCGCAAGGAACCGCTGGAAGACGCGAGCCACGTGCGCAACGCCGTCGCCCGCTTCGATCAGGTCGAGGGCGTGACCGACGACGAGCGCGACGAGGCATGGGAGCGTATCCGCGCCGCGGCGAAAAAATTCGACGTGACGCTGGACGAGGATGACTGGCGCGCGCTGGGTGCGGGCAAGAAGGACAAACGCTGAGCCGGATCCTGCCGGCAAGGCCGTCGTTCAGCCGAACTGGCGGATCTTGGCTACCAGCCTGGTAGTCGAACGGTCATGCTCGAAATCGATCGCGACCGCCTTCCCGCCCTGGGCAATCACTTCCTTCCCTTCCGGGATGGCGCTCATGACGTAATCCCCGCCCTTGGCATAGATGTCGGGGCGGGCTTCCTGCACCACTTCCAGCGCGGTATCTTCGTCGAATTCCACCACCAGGCTCACCGACTCCAGTGCGGCCAGCACGGCCATGCGATCCATCATCGTGTTCAGCGGGCGGTCGTCGCCCTTGCCGAGGCGCTTGACGGAGGCGTCTGTGTTGACGGCCACGACCAGCGAGGCGCCGAGTTCACGGGCCTGGGCCAGGTAGGTGACGTGGCCGCGGTGCAGGATGTCGAAAACGCCGTTGGTGAGCACGACGGGTTTCGGCAGTTGTGCGATGCGTTGCTGGAGGGTGGCGCGGGTGCAGAGTTTTTGTTCGAAGGTGGGCATGGTCTGTTTTGCGATGATGCTGAACTTGGGCCCCTGCCTTCGCAGGGGCGACGTGCTGACGCCGTCGATTTTAACTTGCCCCCGGCGCACCCGGCTCCGGTTCTTCCTCGATCAGCATCGACAGTTCGGCCGGTTTCGATGCTGCCCCACCCTCCCCGGGTGCCTTGCGGTCGCCCGACAGCTTGATCTGCAGGCGCAGGCCGTTGGCCGAGTCGGCGTTGCGGATCGCTTCGTCGTAGCCGATGCAGCCCTTGTTGTACAGCTCGTACAGCGCCTGGTCGAAGGTGCACATGCCGAGTTCGCGCGACTTGGCCATGATTTCCTTGATGCCGTGGAAGTTCCCTTTAAAGATCATCTCGCCGATGGTCGGGGTGTTCAGCAGGATCTCGATGGCGGCCTTGCGGCCCTTGCCGTCCTCGGTGCGCACCAGGCGCTGCGAGACGATCGCGCGCAGGTTCGACGACAGATCCATCAACAGCTGGTTCCGTCTCTCTTCCGGGAAGAAGTTGATGATCCGGTCCATGGTCTGGTTGGCGTTGTTGGCATGCAGCGTGCCCAGGCACAGGTGGCCGGTTTCGGCAAAGGCGATCGCGTGCTCCATCGTTTCGGTGTCGCGGATCTCGCCGATCAGGATCACGTCCGGCGCCTGGCGCAGCGTGTTTTTCAGCGCGTTGTGCCAGGAATGGGTGTCGACGCCGACTTCGCGGTGCGTGACCAGGCAGTTTTTATTCTTGTGGACGTATTCGACCGGGTCCTCGACCGTGATGATGTGGCCGGCCGAGTTGGCGTTGCGGTAGTCGATCATCGCTGCGAGGGTGGTCGACTTGCCGGAGCCGGTGCCGCCGACCACCAGCACCAGGCCGCGCTTGGTCATGACGACGTCCTTCAGCACGTCCGGCAGGTCGAGCTTTTCGAAACTCGGGATTTCGGAAGCGATGGTGCGCACCACCATGCCGACGCTCTGCTGCTGCACGAAGACGTTGACGCGGAAGCGGCACACGCCCGGCAGCGAGATGGCAAAATTGCACTCCATCTCGGCTTCGAACTCGGCGCGCTGGCGCTCGTTCATCAGCGACAGGGCCAGCGCGCGCGTGACTTCGCCGCTCAGGCGCTGGTTGCTCAGCGGCTTCATCGCACCCTGGTGCTTCATGCTGGGCGGGAAATCCGCGGAAATGAACAGGTCGGAACCGCCCTGCTGATGCATGACGGTCAGCAGTTTATGGGTGTAAGCCTGGGCTTCGGCCGGCCCGAAAGTCGACGACATGGGAGTATGCCTTTATGATAACGGAGAGATTCCACCGAGCAACATCGCCGGCTTGCCCATTATATCGGCAGGTTTAACGGTAAAATATACCGATGTGCCCGAATTTGGGGCAACCGTGTCGTCCGACATACGGTTTTGCCCCATTCCGACCCGATACGCCCATGACCCTGACCGAACTGAAATACATCGTTGCCGTCGCGCGTGCCAAGCATTTCGGCCATGCCGCCGAAGCCTGCTTCGTTGCCCAACCGACCCTGTCCGTCGCCATCAAGAAGCTCGAGGACGAGCTCGGCGTGACGCTGTTCGAACGCGGCGGATCGGAAGTCTCCGTCACGCCGCTCGGCGCCCAGATCGTGGCCCAGGCCGAGCGCGTGCTCGAGCAGACCGCCGCCATCAAGGAACTCGCCAAGCAGAACAAGGACCCGCTGTCCGGCCCGCTGCGCCTGGGCGTCATCTATACGGTCGGCCCCTACCTGCTGCCGCCGCTGGTGAAGAACCTGATCGACAACGTGCCGCAGATGCCGCTGGTGCTGCAGGAGAATTTCACCGTCAAGCTGCTCGATCTGCTGCGCCAGGGCGAGCTGGATGCCGCCATCATGGCGCTGCCGCTGCCGGAACACGGCATGTCGGTGCAGGCCCTGTACGACGAACCCTTCGTGGTGGCGATGCCGACCGCCCATCCCTGGGCCACCCGCACCGAAATCTCGGCCGAAGACCTGAAAAGCGAAACCATGCTGCTGCTGGGCACCGGCCACTGCTTCCGCGACCAGGTGCTGGAAGTCTGCCCCGAGATGGCACGCTTCTCGTCCAACCCGAACAACGGCATGCAGCGCGCCTTCGAGGGCTCGTCGCTGGAAACCATCCGCCACATGGTCGCCAGCGGCATCGGCCTGACCGTGCTGCCGCGCGCCTCGGTGCCGAACATGAAGGACCCGAACGGCATGCTGACCTTCGTGCCCTTCAAGGATCCGGCGCCGTCGCGCCGCGTGGTGATCGTCTGGCGCAAGAGTTTTACGCGCAAGGCGGCGATCGATGCGGTGGTGAATGCGGTGGCGGATTGCAGGTTGCCGGGGGTGGAGATGGTCAAGCTGCAGGCTGCGGCCTGATTTAATACCAGTAGCGTAAGCACGTCGCCCCCGCGCAGCTTGCCTCGCTCTGCGATGCACGCTGCGTCAGCTACAATTCGGGTTTGTTGTTTATCAACCCGAATCCCATGAACAAGCTGGCGCTCTACTTCCGCCTGATCCGTGCCGACAAACCGATCGGCATCCTGCTGCTGTTGTGGCCCACCCTCTGGGCCCTGTGGATGGCATCAAGCGGCCATCCCGATCCCATGGTGGTCGTGATCTTCGTCCTCGGCACCGCCCTGATGCGCTCCGCCGGCTGCGCCATCAACGACTACGCCGACCGCGACTTCGACCGCCACGTCAAGCGCACGGTCGACCGTCCGCTGACCAGCGGCCGCATCAAGGGCTGGGAAGCGGTCATGGTCGCGGCGGTGCTGGCAATCGTCTCCTTCCTGCTGATTTTGCCGTTGAACGCGCTGACCAAGCAGCTGTCGGTGGTGGCCGTGATCGTGGCCGGCAGCTACCCCTACTTCAAGCGCTTCTTCGCCATCCCCCAGGCCTACCTCGGCATCGCCTTCGGCTTCGGCATCCCGATGGCCTTCGCGGCGGTGCAGAACACGGTGCCGGCCGTCGCCTGGTGGCTGCTGGTCGCCAACGTGTTCTGGGCCGTGGCCTACGACACGGAATATGCGATGGTCGACCGCGACGACGACATCAAGATCGGCATGCGCACCTCGGCGATCACCTTCGGACGGTTCGACGTTACCGCCGTCATGCTGTGCTACACGGTGGCGCTGGGCATCGACCTGGTATGCGGCTGGATGCTGGGCCTGCGCGGCTGGTTCGTGGCCGGCGTGATCGCCGCCGCCGGCATGGCGGTCTATCACTACATCCTGATCCGCGGGCGCGACCGCATGCGCTGCTTCGCCGCCTTCCGCCATAACAACTGGCTGGGGGCCGCACTGTTCGTTGGCGTCGCACTGGATTATGCTTTACGATAACATTGTCCGAAACACAAACAATGAAGAGGCTCCCACCATGATCGAAAAAATCCCGACCCAATCCGGCACCCGCGACCAACTGCTGTCCGACCTGAAATCCTTCGTCCAGGACGCCGAAGCCTGGCTGCGCAACAGCGGCCAGCTGACCGGCGACGAACTGAAGGCGGCCAAGGCCAAGTTCGAGCGCACCGTCGTCAAGGCCAAGGACGACATCATTCGCCTGGAAGAAGCCGCGGTCGAAAAAGCCAAGATCGCCTACAAGGCCACCGACGAGTACGTCCAGGAAAACCCGTGGAAAGCCGTCGGTGTCGGCGCTGCCGTCGGCGTCGTGATCGGTCTGCTGCTCGGCCGTAAATAATGGCCATCCTGGCGGCTGCGGGCCGCATCGCCGCGACCGTGGTCGCCATGGTCGGCACGCGGCTCGAACTGGCTGCCGTCGAATTCCAGGAAGACGCGCGCCGCCTGCTCGGCTACCTCGCGTGGACGCTGCTGGCGGTCTTCCTCGCCGCCGGCGCCTTCATGCTGGTGGCGCTGTTCGTGATCGTGCTGTTCTGGGACGACTACCGCCTGCAGGCGATTGCCGGCATGGCGATCCTGTTCGCGGCCGCCGCCGGCCTGATCCTGATGAAAGTGAAGTCGGGGCTGAACAACCAGGCCTCGCTGTTCTCCAGCACGCTGGCCGAACTGCGCAAGGACGTTGCCTACATCCGCGGCCACGCCGCCGCCGCCGCACCTTCTGCCGCACCTTCTGCGGAACCTGCCCATGAATGATTCAGCCAACAAGCCAAGTCTTGCCGAACGCCGGCGCCAATTGGTCGAGCGCTGCGCCGAGCAGCGCACCGGCCTCGCCTTCGAACTGCAGGCGCTGCGCCCGTCCGCCATCATCGACAACCCGGTGGCCGGCTACGTGGCCAATCACCGCAAGCTGGTGCTGGGCGGACTTGCCACCGTGATCGGTCTGGCGTTCACTCGCAAGAAGCGTTTGGCTGGCATCGTCGCTTCCGCGATGTCGGCCTGGCGCGTGGCGCAGGCGGGTCTGGGAATGCTGGCGCGCTATCGCGGCCAAGGGCATTAACTGCCGGTTATTTATTGCGCCCAAGTTTTGCGCGCATGTTCGCAAGGTTGAAGGTCGGCCTGCCGATATCTGCATAGGTCGGCAGCGAGACGGTCCATTCGTCCAGCCGGGCAAGGGCATCCGCTTGGGCATCGTCGATTCTCGCCTCGACCAGCGTGCTCGTCTTGCGGGTGAGATGCACTTCCGGAATCAACTCGCGCAACTTGGCTTCGGCGGCATCCCTTGCCGCCGGTGTACCCTGATATTTCAATACGACGCGCGTCACGCTGTTTCTCCACTTACATTGTCTTTATTTCAGTACGCCGAATCCTTCGTATTCGTCGGCCCACCCGATCGTGCGCGCCGATGCCGAGAGCAGCTTGATCAGTGCGTCGGCCCGGGCCGCGCTGCGGGGCATGTTCAAGATGCCTGGCTCCTTCGACAGGATACGCGCCGCCATGCCCGTGCTGAACGGCGCCGCCATGGACGTCCCGGACATCATCGCATACTTCCCATGCGGGTAGGTTGATATGACCGCAAGGCCGGGCCCGACAAAGTCTGTCTCCAGGCCATAGTTTGAGAACGCTGCGAGGAATTCGTTCCCTTTGCGGATCGGGCTCTCGCGAAAAATCTCGGGACAGTTGTCCGGAAAGCTGGCATCCCGTCCCAGTGCGCCCACCGCCAGGGTATGGCTGTAGCGGCCGGGATAGCGCAATTCGTCGAGGCCATCGTTGCCGGTTGCCGCGAACACAAGCATGCCGGCGTTGCGCGCCTGTTCGAGCAGGTCCGGCACTTCCGGCATTGCCTCCAGGCTGCCCATGCTGATGTTGACGATGTCGCATTGGTCGGCGATCGCCTGTTCCAGCGCCGCCGCAATGTCGACCGATTGTGCCCGGTCCTTGGGCTCCGTGCGCGCGCACACCCGATAAGCCATCAGACGGCATGCCGGCGCGATGCCATGGACGTTCGTTCCCGGCGCCGCGGCCGCCGCGATGATGCCGGCCACGTGGGTACCGTGGCCGATGCCGTTGTCCGCCCAGTCGCTCTCGTCCTCGCCGGTCACCAGGCAGCGGCCACCGGCGACCGACAGCGCCGGATGAGGTCCGCAACCGCTGTCGATGACACCCACGGTCACGCCCTCGCCTGCCGTGGCGTCGTAGGGGGCGTAGCCGGCCAGCAGCTGGTAGCCGTCCGGGACCAGCGGATCGATAACGAGGTCGACCCGCCTGGGCGCATCCACGCGGTCGAAGCCGGGCGCATACACGGACCACCAGGTGTGCTCCGGCTCGGCGATCACAGCTTCCACGCGCGGGTAGATGATCGGGATGCGCAAGGTCGCTGTGCCTTGTGCATCCGTGATCGACGCGGCATGGACGCCTTCCAGGTCGAGCAGCGCCTGCACCCGGACACCCGCCAGCGGCATGCCGGCGGCGCTCGTGATACGGACATCAAACTGTTTTGCACGAGCGGACGGCTGGACCGGTACCACCAGCCCGGACAACTCGTCGCCAAGCGGGCGAATGAACTGCAGATACGCCATGCTGGAGCGCGCGATCCGTAATCCCGGGCTGAGGTTGCGCATCGCGAGTACGCCGGGCGAACTGGCCTTGACTACCTGCTTGCCGTTGATATGCCGGATGACCTCCATGCGCGGTATGCGCCGCCGCAAAAAGGCGGTGCCTGCGACCTCGGCAAACGCCGACTTGATGTTTCCGGCTGCGAGCGAGTCGAGCGTGCGCATTTCGGCGCTGTCGGCAGTCGTCTGCTTGGGCGGCCAGACGACCAGCGCATCGGAAAACTTGGACTCCGCCAGCATGCGCTTTTGGCGCAGGGTAGCCTGCAACTGCATGAGACCCTCGAACAGGGCCGGCGAGACGGCGTCCGATTGCGCCCGTGCTTTAGCTCTTTTAACAGCGGCCATCATCATATTTCCATCAAAGACTAATTTGATCTGAATATTTTATTTACTTGATCCAATTAATCACGCAATAAGGATAATATGCCGATACCTCCGGCCGGCACTGCGATCTAGTATAACAATGCCGGCTTCAATTCAACATTGCTTTCACCGGAAATTAATTCTATTATTTTTATGGATAGATTCGATAATCTGATCTCATCGATATAGCCGGGTAACGTTAATTGCCTTGCCGGGAATTGCGGCACTTGAACAGGAAATATTCGATACGCATTCGATTGGACTTTTCAAAGAGGAGGCAATGCGTGAGCAATCCATTCCCGACCCGGCAATATCCCTATCGGCGCGATGGCGGCGGTGCGGTGCAACTCAGCGCGGCCGGAAGCGCCGGCACACCGGTCCTGGCGCCGGATACCCTGTACCGTTTTATCGTCGGCCTTGACGATGCTGGACTGACCGGGCCACCAGTGCCGCGCCCGCTCGGTAGCGACGAAGCCAATACGCTGAACGATCCCTTCGCACAACTGCTGCGGCAGACGGCACCGCACCCGCTCGCCGCGCGGCGCCTGGTGGCAGCCCTGGAGCCCGCCGGCATGCAGCGGCAAAGTTTCGTGATCGGCGAGGGTTTGCAGATTCCCTGGAGCGCCGCCACCGCCCACATGAACCGGCAATTGCGCGTGGCAGTGGCATGGACCATGAACAACAATCTCGCGGTCTTGTTGAGCACGGCGCCCTCTTTCGACGATGAAAAGATCTTCCTGCAGGTCATCGGCTGGGATGCAGCGGCACGCCAGTTCAATTTTTATGAAAGAAGACTGGGCGTCTGGAGCTTCGCCGGCAATTCGCACCACGCCTTGGCGGCACCGACCCGCGGGCGCGGCCCCTTCGATAGCCACGTCAATGGCGCAATGGTCATGAAAGAACTGAAGGCGCCGTGGCTGCACTGGAGCTCGATGGCCGCCTTCGAGTTGCCCGGCATTGCGCCGGACGATCCCTTGCGGCAGGAACCCTTGTTTGCCGAGCGTGCCGGCGCACAGCGCCTGGAAACGTTGGTGCGGTCCAGCGTGCTGCGCTGGACCGAGGCCCGGCTCGACGCCGTCACCGGCAGCGGCTTCGACGCCCTGCCCTTCATGCGCCATCTGTTGACGTCGACGACGGTGAACCTGGTGTCGTCCGCGCAGCAAGGCATGGCGCGCCCGGCCGGCGGGCGCCTGCAATTGCCGCCCACGCCGTTTTTCGATGCCAACCTGTTACTCGACCAGCTTGGCATCGAGATCCAGTCCGGGTCGCTTAGCGCAGCGTGGGAGGATTACCAAACGATGCTCGGCACCCAGGGTTACATGCTGGGCGACCAGGACGGCACCCATACTTTCCCAGGCGACACACATTTTGCGTTTCCCGCTTTCGAGCGCTCGATCGAAGACCAGCAGGTCGTCGCCGGTCTGCTCAAGCGCGGCATGTTGCCGGCGCGTGTCGCCGCCTGCCTCGCAATGGTGGATTTCCCGAATCCGGTCTGGTCGGCCCGGCGCGCGGCGCTGCTGAAATACGTGGCACCCACAGCATCGCGTACCCCGGAGGGATGGGACCTGGGCGATCGGATCGTGGCTGCCATCCAGGCATCCGCCGGGGCACCCGGTTCTCCCGAAGCCGAATTCATGGATTTATGGAATACCGGAGATGGCTGGGCAGCCGATTTCGGCGGCCGGCTGGATCGCTATCTGCAGGCACTCCAGAGAGACGGTTTAAAAACTCGGAGGCAACTGTGATGTCCAAATAGCTCCCCAACAGGAGTATGCTATGTGGACAGCAGAGCAACGAACACGGCATAAGGTCCGGGTCCCGAAGGAGCGCAAGGGTTAT
>Ga0308160_10002169_pt1 | contig 24579 bp, 13 predicted proteins | sample PhyFR1_FD_201036 | JGI IMG/M metagenome (GOLD analysis project Ga0308160, IMG submission 201036) | Phyllosphere microbial communities from UC Gill Tract Community Farm, Albany, California, United States - DLSLF.R1 | ecosystem: Host-associated > Plants > Phyllosphere > Unclassified | place: USA... | reverse complement strand
CAGGTTGCCCGGCTGTTGCGGCGCGCCCGTGACTTCCAGGCCCTTCAGGTGGATCCAGCTGCCGGTCACGTTGAAACCCTTGACCCGGCAGTTGTCCTTCATCTGCGAAAAGTCGAACACCGGCGTCTCGCCCGGATAGGCCCAGTAACGAATCAGCTTGCCCGCGCTGCCGCTCTTGTTCAGGGTGACGACGTTGACGGTGTCGGTCATGCTGGCGCACCCATTCAGGCCACCCGTGAAGACGTAGGCGCCGCCGCGGAAGTACACCGTGTCGCCGGCGCTTGCCGCGCCCTGGGCTTTGGCGAAACTCTTCCAGGGTGCAGCCAGGGTGCCGGCTGCGGCATCGTCCCCGTTGGGCGCGACGTACCAGGTGGCGGCTTGCGCCGAAGTGGCGCCGGCCAGGAAGATGAGGGCGAGCGCGGCCTGCAGCGGTGCGCGCCGCCGCGTGGATCGAATTTGCATGCTGGTCTCCGTGATTTGTCGGTGTTGTCGGACCGGCGTCGGCGGTTTGTATGCACGAGCCGGACCGCCATTACCTGCCGATTCGCAGCGAGCGTCAATCCGGCGTATGCGAACGATCACGATCTTGAGTAATTGAAAAGCGGCGGCTGCGGCAGGATTTTTTGCCGTACTGAACTGCTAATATTTTAGTAGACCAGTTCCCGTTCCCGATCGGATCCCCATGATTCCACGCCTTCTTCCACGCCTTCTTCCACTTTCGCTCGCCCTTGCCGGCCTGCTGTCCGCCGCCACCTTGCCCGCCCACGCCGAGCGTGCGCTGTACGACTTCAACCCCGGCTGGAAGCTGCTGGTGGGCGACCCGTCGGGCGCCGAAAAGCCGGGCTTCGACGACAGGGATTGGCGCGCCGTGACCCTGCCGCGCGCCTGGAACGAGGACGACGCGTATGCGAAGGACATCGTCGACCACTCGACCGGCATCGCCTGGTACCGCAAGCACTTCACGCTGGCGGACTTGAAGCCGGGCCAGAAGGTATTCCTCGAATTCGAGGGCGCGCGCCAGGCCGCCGAGGTGTACGTCAACGGAAAGCGTATCGGCCTGCACGAGAACGGCATCAATGCCTTCGGCTTCGAGATTTCAAGCGCATTGCAGAAGGGCGACAACGTGGTCGCGGTCCGCACCGACAACGACTGGGACTACCGCGAGAAGGCGAGCGGCCAGAAATACCAGTGGGCCGACAAGAACTTCAACGCCAACTACGGCGGCCTGCCGAAGAACGTGCGCCTGCACGTGACCGAGGCGCTGTACCAGACCCTGCCGCTGTACGCCAGCCTGGGCACCACCGGCGTCTACGTCTACGCGCGCGACTTCGACATCGCCGGCCGCAGCGCCACCGTCTGGGCCGAATCCCAGGTGCGCAACGATGCCGCGCAGGCGCGCAGCTTCAGCTATGAAGTGGAATTGCGCGACAAGGACGGCAAAGCGGTCGCGCGCTTTGCCGCCCCGCCCCAGACCGTCGCCGCCGGTGCGACCACGACCGTCAAGGCAAGCAGCAAGGTGGCTGGCCTGAATTTCTGGAGCTGGGGCTACGGCTACCTGTATGACGTCGTCACCACGCTGAAGGTCGACGGCAAGCCGGTCGACAGCGTGAGCACACGCACGGGTTTTCGCAAGACCGAATTCGGCAATGGCGTGGTCAAGCTGAACGACCGCGTGATCCAGATGCACGGCTACGCCCAGCGCACCTCGAACGAATGGCCGGCGATCGGCATGTCGGTCCCGGCCTGGGTGAGCGACTACGGCAACGGCATGGCGCTGGCCAGCAATGCGAACCTGATCCGCTGGATGCACATCACGCCTTGGCGCCAGGACGTGGAGTCGCTCGACCGCATCGGCCTGATGCAGGCGATGCCGGCCGGCGACTCGGAAAAGGACGTCGACGGCCGCCGCTGGGAACAGCGCATCGAAGCGATGCGCGACGCCATCATCTACAACCGCAACAGCCCCAGCATCGTGTTCTACGAGAGCGGCAACAAGGGCGTGAGCGCGGCGCACATGCGCGAGATGAAGGCGCTGCGCGACCAGTACGACCCGTATGGCGGGCGCGCCTCGGGCAGCCGCGAGATGCTCTCGAGCGAACTGCAGCAGGTGTCGGAATACGGCGGCGAGATGCTCTACATTAACAAGAGCGCGCGCATGCCGATGTGGGCGATGGAATATTCGCGCGACGAGGCGGCGCGCAAGTTCTGGGACGAACTCAGTCCGCCTTACCACAAGAATGGCGACGGCCCGCTGCACAAGAACCAGGACGCGAGCGTCTATAACCGCAACCAGGACACGTTTGCCCTGGAAGACGTGGCGCGCTGGTACGACTACTGGCGCGAGCGCCCGGGCACCGGTACCCGCGTTTCGAGCGGCGGCGTGAACATCGTCTTTGCCGACTCGAACACCCACCACCGCGGCGCCGAGAACTTCCGCCGCAGCGGCGAAGTCGATGCGATGCGCATCCCGAAGGATGGCTTCTACGCGCACCAGGTGATGTGGGACGTCTGGGTTGACGTGGAAAAGCCGCGCGCCCACATCGTCGGCCACTGGAATTATGCGCCGGGCACCGTCAAGCCGGTGCACGTGATTTCCAGCGCCGATACGGTCAAGCTGATCCTGAACGGCAAGGACCTCGGCAGCGCGAAGCAGACCAACCGCTTCCAGTTCACCTTCGACAACGTGAAGTGGGAAGAGGGCGAGCTGAAGGCGGTGGGCTACGACGCCAAGGGCAAGGCCGTGTGCGAGGCGCTGCTCGCGACCGCCGGCAAGCCGGCCGCGCTGCGCCTCACCCGCATCCAGGCGCCGCACGCGCTGTACGCCGACGGCGCCGACCTGGCGCTGCTGCAGGTGGAAGCCGTGGACAGCGGTGGGCGGCGCAATCCGGTCGCGCTCGACACCGTCCATTTCGACCTGCAGGGACCGGCCGAATGGCGCGGCGGCATCGCGCAAGGACCGAACAACCATATTCTTTCGCGCGACCTGCCGGTCGAGGGCGGGGTCAACCGCGTGTTCGTGCGCAGCACCACGCAGCCCGGCCGCATCACGGTGCGGGCGCGTGCCGATGGCCTCGCGCCGGCCGAGATCACCTTCGATTCGCAGGCGGTGAAGGTGGCGGGCGGCCTGGCAGCGCCGGCGCCGAAGCTGCCGCTGTTCCTGGAGCGCGGGCCGACACCGTCGACGCCGTCCTATAAAGTGTCGCGGGTGGCGGTGCCGGTGGCATCGGTCGATGCCGCCAGCAACCTGGATGAGGCCAAGGCCAGCATCGACGACGACGAGACCACCAAGTGGACCAGCACCCCGGGCGAGGGCGCCAGCATCACCTATAAACTCGCGCGGCCGGCCGAGCTGCGCGAGATCGCCCTGAAACTGGCCGGCTGGCGCGAGAACAGCTACCCGCTGCGCGTCTATGTCGATGGCGAGGAGGCCTGGCGCGGCAAGACGGCCAAGAGCCTGGGCTACGTGACCCTGCCCCTGAACCCGAAGAAGGGCAGCACGGTGAAGATCGTGCTGGACGGCGCGGTCGACCAGGCCGGCGCCATCAAGCTGCTAGAGGTCGCCAACCAGGCCAACGTCGATACCGGCAGCAAGGCCACGCCGAAGGGCGCCTTGTCCATCGTCGAAGCCGAATTCTACGAGGTCCCGTCGCCATGAGAGCGGACACCCATACCGCGGTCCTGCCGGGCGCGGGCTTCCGCCTGGACCGCTCGCGCAATGCCACCGCGCAAGTGTTCGAGCACCTACGCGCCCAGATCGTTGGCCTGGCCATCAAGCCGGGCGCGGTGCTGGACCGGCCGCAGCTCAGTGCCTATTTCAAGCTGTCGCTGAGCCCGATCCGCGAAGCGCTGCTGCGCCTGGAAGAGGAACGCCTGGTCGACATCTTCCCGCAGCACCAGACCCGCGTGCGTGGCATCGACCTGGCGTCGGCGCGCCAGGCCCACTTCCTGCGGCTGTCGGTGGAACTCGAGATCGTGCACGTGCTGGCGCAGGCGCCGAATCCGCTGCTGGAAACGGCCTTGCTGGCGCTGGTGGCGCGCCAGCGCGCCTGCCTGGAGGGCGGCGACCTGGAAGGGTTCACCGCGATCGACATCGACTTCCACCGCCGCCTGTACGAGGAAGCGGCGCTGCCCGACCTGTGGGCAACCATGCGCAGCCACAGCGGCAACCTGGACCGGCTGCGCCGGCTGCACCTGCCGGTGAACGGCAAGGCGGATTCGATCCTGGCGCAGCATGCCGGGATCGCGCGCTGCATCGGGCAGGGCGATGGCGCCGGGGCGCAGGCGCTGGTGCGGACCCATTTGTCGGGGACCCTGAATGCGCTGGAAGCCTTGCGTCGCCAGTTCCCGGGGATGATCCTGCCGCCGGATTACACGGCGGATTGATTCTTGACGCCGCCCGCGGCCGGTGCCTGCACGGTCCTGGAGCGCTGGACAAAGAGGGTGACAGGGGCTGTGGAGGGCGCTTGTTGCCGAACGAACCGGATTTCGTAGGCGCCGGCATACGATGGCGCGGTCACTGTCATGTCGAGGCGCTGGATGGCCGGGCCCTTGTAGGCCAGGGGATGCTCCGCCAGGGGCGGGACATCGGCAGCCAGCGCGGCGCCGCTGGCGTCCGTCACGCGTTTCAATTCCAGCTTGCCTTCAAGGTTGCCACACGGCGCGTCGAGTTCCAGGGTGATCTCGGTAGCTGCGTCGATATCGACAACCTGGTCCTTCAGGACGACGGCGGCAGCCGGCGCAGGTAAGGTCCCTTTGTAGCCGAGCAAATTGCCCAGCAGGTTCAACAGCGCCTTTGCCTGGAAAATCGTCCCGTGCGCGCCATCCACCAGATCACCTTGCGTCCCCGGCAACAGGGCGCTCCAGATGGGTACGGTGCCATCGCCGCCGCCGGGGTGTTCATATTGCTGCACCACCGGCCTGGGCTTGCGCGGATTGATGATATGCATCGCATGCACGGTGGACTTCAAGTTGCCTGTGAACGTGAAGTACCGTATATGAGCGGGCTTTCTGGCCAGGTCTAGCTGGCGATGAAAAATTTCGGCGGCCGCGAGATTGGAAAGTGACAGGCCCAGCCGCTGCGCCAGCACCGGCTCGTAGACATCCAGCGGTGCCGAGCGGCGATCCATTGTCCGATCCCACAGGAATGGTTCGCCGCGCGGGGGCAACAACTGGTACAAAGAGGGGAAATCGGGATGTTCGGCGAGCGTCTTGACCTGGCTCGCACTGAGCCAGAGCTTCTTTTCGAGTCCGAGCGCTCCGGCAAGCGCGACCGGTGCGCCGCGATGCGGCGTTCCCATCGTTACCAGCGTGTGTACGTGCCCGAAACCCTGGCGCTGTAAAAACCTTCCAGACTCCAGATAGTAGCGCGCGACCAGCCCGCCCATGCTGTGTGCCAGCAGCAGGATTTCGACATCCGGCCCGCGCTCGGCAAGCACAGCGTCGATCCGCTCGGCCAGCCCTTCCGCCGCCAGCGCATTGTCCTTGCGCCAGTCATAAGGGTGAACGACCAGAGTGCCGTTCGCTTCCGTAATTCCGGCCGGCTGGAGCGCAGTGATCAGGCCGCCGTACTGGTCCATCACGAAAACCTTGCGGATCACGTCGGCGGCCTCGAGGTCGGGCTTGAGCAGCGCGTTCATGCGGTCGTAGGCGCCAAAGAATCCAGTGGCCGTGCCCGGCCAGACCACGTCGTCGCCATCCTTCAGCACGGAGCCCATGATGCCTGGGATAAAAATCATTGCCTGGTTCATTCAGCCTTCTCCTGTGCGCGGGCCGAGGGCCGGGGAATCTGGTTCAGGGCTTCGACCATCGCGTTAGCGATCCTGGCGTTGGCGCCCAGCGTGACCTGGCAGGCGTCGCAGACCGACAATGATTCCAGGACATCGACGATGCCACCACGGTGCTCGCCCTCGTTGCTGTCAAATACACACCCGGTGTCGTCGTGGTAATTCATTGACGGGGTATGCGCAACCATCAGTGCGCCGACAAGCAGTACGCCGATCGCCACCTCGAAGCTGCGGTCGGCCTTACTAGCGAACTCACGCAGATCGGACGTCGACAGCAAAGCGACAGGGACGCGCTCGAGTCCCGGTACCCATGACGGATCGCCGCCGTCCGGCGCGTCGCGCACTTGCACGGCGGAGAAATCATCGGTGAACAGGGTCTTCTTCCGCTGCCCTGCATGCCGGATCAACCCGGCCACCCTGGCCGGCGTGATCCCCACGACCGTGTGGACGCCGATGTCCTGGCGGATCGGCACCGCAGCGCGCAAAAAATCTTCCATGAACATCTGGTTTTCGGCCTCGCCGCCGACGAGCATGGCTTGTTCCGGCTGTTCGAGCTCATCGGCATGCTCGCGGATCCATGCCTGCACGGCGCTGCCCGATTTCACCATGCCGGCCGGCATAGGCGTGCGAACGTCGAAAAGCGTATAGGCATCCTGCGATACATTGATCCGGTTGATCAGGTCGCCTAGCCCCGTCACCCAGGCTCCCATGTCGATGACGCCGACCCGCCTGGATTCGACGCCGGTTTGCAAGTCATTGAACACCGCAGTCAGCAGCAGTTCCTTTGTCAGTCCCGGCACGCCGGCCTTGGCCCGCACCGTGCCCAGTGCGCTGGCGTTAAGCGTCCTAATGAAGCGTTCTGCGAGCTCCGCTTCGGCGCCGAAGACCTTCTTCATGAATTCGCCGCGCTGTTCGGCGACGATGCCGGCCGCCCTGGCAGCCACCGTCGCGAGCCATTCTTCGGAAGGGTGGGTCGAGAGGTTCGGGGCGAGCAGGCGACGGGTGAGGCCACCGAGTATGCCGACTAGGCCCTTGACACCGCCGATTCGATGGAACTCCGTGCGTGCATTCGCCACCGTGTCGACGATCTCGGCGGCCGTAACGGACGATGCGAACTGATTCAGGAGCGCCTTGGCACTGATGCCCATCGCACTGTCGGCAAGGCCGCTCGGCATGACTTGGAAATCCGCGCGCTCGCTGGTGAATTTGGCCAGCTGGGACAGGCGCTTGGCGGTACGCTCGATGGCGCCGGCGTCGACAATCGCTTCCAGCGTTTGCGCTACCTCGGCCGACCAGGGCGCGGAAACCGCGACCTCGCGCGCCGCCTCGACTGCGGCTTGGTCGAACGCATCGGAGGCGATTTTTTCGATATTGTCGTCCGACTTGCCGTCACCAGCGTCGGCCACATTCACCAGCACGAATGGAGAAGGGATAGTCATCTTGATGGTGTAAAGAGTTGTCGACCGTCCGGCAGGCGATGCAGGGTGGGTACGCCCCATATGATCGGGGTGCTCGCGCCGCTTGCAGCTTCCGCATGCTGCAAGGCGCTCCGGGCGGTGGCGAACGCGCGGTCGATGTCACCAAAGGCAAGCAATGAATTGTACAGCCCGGCGATGAAGGGCGGGATCGTGTTGACATCGATTTCGAATTGATTTGCCACTACTGCCGGCATGCCGGCGTCGAGCAGGGCATTTGTCACAGAGCCGAAAGGCGTGGCGCTCTTGCTGGTCCAACAGGCGCTCAGGATAGCAAGGCGGATGCCTCTTCCAGCAAGGAGCGCGCCAAGCGAACGGGCGTCCACCGGTTCGGGTGTCGGGCCATTCGCTTTCTGGAACAGCAGCCGCCCGCCGTTCACGGTGTCGCCATGGCCGAGGAAATGGAAAATATCGAAATCCGATATGGCCAAGGTCCGGTGCAGCGCCTGGTAGCTACATTCTTCGAGTATCGTCAGCTCGACGGGGTTCGCGCCGGTGCCGGTCGACACATTGAGCGTGAATGTGCTCGTGAAGTATTCCAGCGCTTCCTCTGCAGGAACCGGCATTTGCCCCTTGCCGGGACTTGCGGTGGCGAACAGGACACGCAGTGGCTGGGTGCGCGGGCGAGGCGGCTGTGAGCGAAGTGAATGCGAACGATGCACACGTACGACCAGGCGGTCGGGATGGGGCGGCGGCGCAGGATCGGACATTGCCATGTATTCCCAGGCAATGCCCGTGATCTCCTCGCAATCACTGAGGATCTGGAGCGACAGGGCGTCGGTGGAAAGGCTGGCATAAAGGCGACCGAGGCTGCGCGGCAGCAGGAACTCGAGCAGCGCATTGCCAAAGTCCGTCATGTCTTTCGGCAACATGTGAGGGCCATCACCACTCATGGCTTTTCCCATCGCTTCGCTCGACTCGAGAAGGAATCGGTGCTTGTCGTCGAGGCAGACAGTCTCGATGGCCGTGAGGTCGCCGTGCCGTCCCAGGACGACGACGCAGTCATGCGGCGCAATCGCGTGATCGTCTCGATCGTTGACGCGGGCATCCTGCGCGTCGGCTGCAGATGCGCAGCCCGTACAGGCACCGCGGTCGAGGAGAAAGAGTTCGAACGGAATCCGCCGGTCAGAGGAGGACGTCATCGCTTCACTCCGGGCTCTTCGGTCGACTGCGGCCGGTAACGACTCATGACTTCGGCCCCGGCTTGAGCACCGAATCCGCCCGCGCTCGGTCCTGCGCCGTCAGTTGCGGCCCCACCTCCCGCAAGGCCGCCGCCGCATGGTCATGTCCGGCCGTGCCGGCAAGGCTCAGCCACACGTAGGCCATGGCCAGGTCCTGCGGGCCGCCTTCGCCGCGGCTCAGCATCGCGCCCAGGTTGTACATGGCGTCCGGCTGGCCCTGTTTCGCGGCGGCGTCGAACCAGCCGCGCGCGGTTTTCGCGTCCTTGTCCAGCAGGCCGCCTTCGTAGAAGAAGGTGCCGAGGGCGAATTCGGCGTCGCGGTCGCCCTTGAGCGCCGCTTCCTTGTAGTAGACGATCGCCTTGTTCTGGTCGGCCGGCACGCCGAGGCCGAGGTCGTGCATGCGCCCGACCGCGAACAGCGCTTGCGGATAGCCGGCCCTGGCGGCCAGGTCGAAGTAGGCGCCGGCCAGCTTTTCGTCGCGTGCAATGCCGGCGTCGCCGGTGTAATACAGGCGGCCGACGTGGAACTGGCTCGGCACGTAGCCGGCCAGCGCGGCTTCCTTCAGCCAGGCCAGGCCCTTGCCGGTGTCCTTCGGGCCCAGGCTGCCCTCGAGGCGGTCCGTGCCGAGGATGTCGAGCGCCGGGACGTAGCCGAAACCGGCGGCTTTTTCGTACCAGTGGCGTGCCCTGGCTTTGTCGACCGGGACGCCCACGCCGTGCTCGTACATGCGCGCCAGCATGAAGGCGGCCTGGATACGGTCGTTCATGACTTGCGGGTTGGCCGGGTCGAAGCGCAGGCGGTCCACGCCCGGATCGAAGCGCTGCCCGGCCACGCGGTCGAACCAGTAGACCGCCTGCTTGCCATCCTTGGGCATGCCGACGCCGTACAGGTGCATCTGGCCCAGCATCAGGCCCGCCGCCGGGTAGCCGAGCTTGCTCCAGGCCGTGTCGAACAGGGACAGGGCGCGCGTGTAATCCTGCTTGTTGAAGGCGTCGAAGGCCTCGCGCAGGCTTTTGTCCTTGCGCGCGATATGGACCTGGGACGCCGCCATGCGCCAGTCGCTCGGACCGCAGCCGCCGCGGCCGCCGCTGCCGAATCCACCACCGGTCGCACGTCGCGCCGACGGGATCAGGCCGCGCAATGAGGACGACAGGGGCATGTTCGAGACATCGCCGTTCGGCGCGTATTCGGTGACCGAACGCACGTCCCAGGAGATGCTGCCCGGGTGGCTGAATTCCCGCATGTACGCCACCGTGACCGGGTCGAAGGCCGGGTTGTAGGGGTTCATGAAGGCGCACGAGGACGCGTAGGCGCCGGACAGCAGGCGGTTGGTCGCGGCTTCGATCACGCGTTCGTCGATGTTGTCGTGGTTGCCGGTGATGACCACGGTACCGGGTCCGCTGATGACTTGCGCCGGCGCGCGCGCGGCGGGCAGGGACATCAGTGCCAGCAGCGCCGGCGCGGCAAGCAGTTTGCGCCAGTCCGGGCGCGTCAGGTGCTTCATGGCTTCTCCCCCCTTTTTCGAATTGTTGTCCAGGCGTGCCCGGCCAGTGTAGCGCAGGGCGGGGCGCATGCAAACCAGCTGCGCAGGCGCGCCGCGCGGCGGCGGCCAAGCGCTCAATCGATCATCGCGTGATCGATCCATGATGCTGTGCGGATGATTGGCCGTGATTGCAATTTTGGCGTGCGTAGCCCGTCAATCGCCGCGTATTGACGCGTAAATACGCGGAGATCCTGCCGAAAATGCAGGGGGCATGCGGTCGCCTTGAGCGGTTCCGGCGCCGTATTGACTGGAAACGCTCATTTGGATGAGTGTTTTTAATCAAACGATCAAATCGTGAATGCATGGCCATACACTGTGCACGAAAAGAAAGTCATACGACGACCGCAGCCCCAGAGCTGCGGCGGATTGCGAAGAAGGCCGCCCGCCGGCCGCAAATGGAGACAGAACCGTGCGCACTATCGAGAAAGTCATTCACGTCAACCGCCTGAGCTATGCCGTGTCGCTGGCCCTGGCCTCCCTCGTCGCCGCCAATGGCGCGCTGGCCCAGTCGACGGCACCATCGACGACGACCGGCGCCGCGACCGCGCCGCAGGCGGGCAGCCCGGGCGACAACCCGGCCGATGCAGCTTCCAGCCAGGCGGCGCCGGCCGCGACCAACGTACAGGTCACCAACGGCAACCAATCCACCGGCTCGGTCGCCACCGTGGTGGTCTCGACCCGCCGTTCGCAGCAGTCGAGCATCTCGCGCAAGAAGAACGCGGCCACCGCGATGGATTCGATCGTGGCCGAAGACGTCGGCTCGCTCCCTGACCGCAACATCGGCGAGGCGATCTCGCGCATGGCCGGCATCGCGCTGGACCGCGGCGACTTCGGCGAAGGCGTCAGCGTGGCCGTGCGCGGCAACGGGCCGGAACTGACCCGCGTCGAGATCGACGGGCAGGGCATCCAGTCCGCCGGCGGCACCGACATGAACGGCGGCGGCGCCGGCCGCGGCAGCGAATTCCGGCAGTTGTCGGCCGACCTGATCAAGAGCGTGGACGTGGTCAAGGGCTCGACCGCCGACATGACCGAGGGCTCGCTCGGCGGCGGCATCGTGATCAAGACCCGCACCGGCCTCGATTTCAAGGAGCCTTTCGTCTCGGTGCGCGTGGCGGGGCAGAAGAACACCCTGAACGACAAGTGGCAGCCGGACACCAACGTCATCCTGTCGCGCAAATTCCTCGACAACCGCCTCGGCGTGCTGCTGAACGCCTCGTCCTCGACCCAGGCCAACGAAGGGCACCAGGTCCAGGTGGCCAGCGGCGGCGGCGCGGGCCAAGGCTATGCGCGTTCGATCGACTTCGACAACTCGCCCAACAAGACCTTCACGTTCAACCCGGGCACGCTGAACATGCTCGACGCGGCGTCGACCCAGCCGACCGCCCAGTACCAGAACAAGGACGGCAGCTATTACAACACCTTCACGCCGCTGGAGATCCTGAATAAATCGGCTGCGGCCCAGACCAAGGCGGACTGCTACGCAGCCTTCCCGCAGTTGACCACGGCGTCGCCGGCGCTGGCGAACATTACGTCCAGCACCAACCGCACCAACGCCGTCAACACGCGTTCGAACGAGCTGGCCACCTGCCTGAACCAGTGGAACGACTACACGCCTTCGCTGATCCGCAACATCGTCAAGAAGGAAGTCGACAAGCGCCAGAACCTCGACCTGCGCGCCGACTTCAAGGTCAACAACGACCTGACGGTCTACGCCAAGGGCAGCTACAACAAGCGCAAGATCGACAACAACTTCCTGACCTACGGCCTCGGCGGCATGAACGTCAACACCTCGGGCACGTATACCGACGTGAACGGCGTGCGCCAGGTGGCATCCGGCACGAACGGCGCCGGCTACTACCTCTACCCCAGCACGGTCAGCTATGTCAGCGGTGTGCCGGCCGTAACCGGCGCCGTGACCAATGTCATCCCGGGCTCGGTGGTGGTCGACGCCAACCACCACGTTACCCAGTTCGGCATCACCAACGCCACCGCCAGCACCGACCAGGTACATTCGGTGGCCGAGACCACCTCGAAGTACTTCCAGTTGGGCGGCAACTGGAAGCACGGCCCGTTCAACGCCGAATTCTTCGTCGGCGACGCGCGCTCGGATTTCTCGCGCGAGGACAAGCGCACCACTTTCAACTACAACTATGGTTCGGCGACCCTGAACGTGCTGCCGAACGGCTTGTGGGCCTACTCGCTGCCGACCAGCTTCGACCAGACCAATCCGGCCAACTACGCCACGCTGAATCCGCTGCTGGCCAGCGCCGCCGTCAAGCCGAGCACCAACATCATCAACGCGGTACCGGCCTACACCGCCAACCAGCAGCCGCTGATGACCCAGGCACCGCAGCTGACCTACACTCCGCAGCTGCGCGGCACCGAGGAAAAGACCGCCAAGTTCGATCTGAGCTACGCGATCCCGGAATCCGTCCCGTTCTTCAAGCGCATCAAGACCGGCTTCAACCTGCGCGACACCTCGGGCGACTACTACAACGGCAACAGCCAGGTGATCCAGGACGGTACCGGCACCGCCGGCACCGCCGGCTTCGTGGCGCCGATCACCACGCCGAACGCCTACATCCGCAGCTCCTTCGTCGGTTGCCAGGACACCCCGGGCTCGCTGGCGGCGGGCGGCAACAAGTGCCAGTACGGCTTCGTCCCGACCAACAACTACAACAGCACCCGTTCCGGCCAGGTGGTGCTGACCCCGGCGCAGTTCCAGGACATCATCGCCCAGTCGCTGAGCGGCAACGCCACCGCGACCTCGTTCTTCAACGGCGCCAACGGCGCACCGGCGGGGCTGGTGAACAACTGGACCCAGATCGACGTCGACAAGGTATTCCGCCTGAGCGGTGTCCCGAACGTCAACATGGATTGCCTGAAAGAGTGCACCGCCAACGACGGCCAGGTCTACCAGCAGCCGGTATCGACCTACAAGGAACGCAGCCAGGCCGCCTACTTCATGACCGACTTCGGCATCGATCGCATTCCGTTCACCGACCGGGCCCTGCCGTTCGGCTGGGAGCTCGAAGGCAACCTCGGCTGGCGCTACGTGCGTACCAAGCTGAATGGCATCGGGGTGATGACCTTCCAGTCGATCACCAAGACCGCAGCCTACGATCCGGCCAACTCAGGCGCCGCCGCAGGCATCTCGACGGGCACCGTCACCCGCAATACGCCGATCGATTCGACCACCCACGACTTCCTGCCGATCTATAACCTGGCGATGTGGGTGGTGCCGGACAAGGTCGTGCTGCGCTACAACCGCGCCAAGACCGTGGCCCGTCCGTCGGTCAACCAGATCCTGCCGGCCGGCACCTGCGTGTACGATGAACGCCTGGGCAACGGGGAGGAAGTCGACCAGCGCTGCACCTCCACCGTCGGCAATCCGGACCTGGCGGCGCAGAAGAACCTGAACCAGAACTGGACCGCCGAGTACTACCCGAACAAGGACACCATGTTCCAGCTGCAGTACTTCAAGCAGAAGGGCATCGTGGGCCCAGCCCTGGTGCAGGGCGTCAACGGCGGCAACCTGTTCGCGAACTCGAGCGCCGTCGATCCGGCCACTGGCATTCCGCTGTCCAGCCTGCAGTTCGACTACTCGACCTACCAGAACGGCGTGCCGACCACCCGCAAGGGCTGGGAATTCGGCACCAAGACCGCGTTCACCTTCCTGCCGGGCCTGCTGCGCTACACCGGCTTCGACGCGAACTACACGCGTTTGGCCTCGGTCACCTCGACCCAGAACATCGTCGACCTGATCACCGGCGACAACCTGCCGCCGATGCGCGAGTCGAAGTCCTCGTACAACTGGGCACTCTGGTACGATGACGGCCGCTTCCAGGCGCGCGTTGCGGTCCAGGGCGTGGACAGCTACTTCAACTGCATCGCGGCCTGTGCCGGCAACCAGTTGAACAACTACCCGAACGCCTACGGCAACGCGCGTCCGCTGCCTTACAACCCGGGCTCGCCGAACTTCCGCGACGCGACCCGCTTCGTCGACGCCAAGATCTCGTACAAGATCAATCCGAACTTCGAAGTGTTCCTCGAAGGCCGCAACCTGGGCAATGCGACCACCACCAACAGCCAGAGCATCTACTCGCCGTTCGCGGACGGCATCCCGAACCTGCTGGACTATAACTACGCCGGCCGCCGCATCATGGCGGGCCTGAACTTCCGCTACGGTGGCTGATCGGGAACCGGGCCGCCGCTCAATACCTTGAGTATTTCCAGCACAGCCGGGCAGATGGGTCTCCAACAGGCCTGTTTGCCCGGCTTTTCCTTTATATTGACGCGGCTTGCGCTGTGTCACCCACTGCGCCACTACCACGCAGGAACGATAACAATGATCGAGACAACCCGCCCGCTACTCGCCGCGATGGCGCTTGCCTTCCCGCTCGCGCTGTCCTCCACCTCCGTATTCGCCGCACCGAAAGCCGCCGTGCTGGACCTGTCAGGCACCTGGCAATTCGCCCTCGACCGCGAAGACCAGGGCGTCACCCAACAATGGTTCGGCCAAGGCCTGCCCGACAAGATCAAGCTGCCCGGCATCCTGAACGCGCAAGGCTACGGCGACCCGATCAGCGCCCAGACGCCCTGGGTCCTGTCGCTGTACGACCGCTCCTGGAACGTGCGCGAAGACTACAAGGCCTACACCGAGCCGGGCAAGGTCAAGGTGCCCTTCCTGAGCCAGCCGCCGCGCCACTACCTGGGCGCCGCCTGGTACCAGAAGGAGGTCGAGGTGCCGCGCGGCTGGCAGGGCAAGCGCGTGCTGCTGCGCCTGGAGCGCCCGCGCTGGGGCTCGACGGTCTGGGTCGACGGCAAGGAGATCGGCAGCGTGAACAGCCTGGTGGCCGAGCACGACTACGAACTGGGCCTGCTCGCGCCGGGCAAGCACCGCATCTCGGTGCGCGTCGACAGCCGCCTCCTGATGCCCTACCGGCCGGATTCGCACGGCGTGTCCGATTCGCTGGGCATGAGCTGGAACGGCATCGTCGGCAAGGTGGAGCTGCGCGCGAGCTCGCCGGTCTACATCGACGATGCCCAGGTCTATCCGAACGTTGCGGACCGCACCGCGCTGGTGAAGCTGCGCATCGGGAACGCCGGTGGCAAGGCGGGCAGCGGCTCGGTGGTCGCAAATGGAAAGCGTTTCCCGGTGAGCTGGAGCGGGGAAGGCGGCAGCACCGAGATCCGCGTGTCCTATCCGAAGGATGCGCAGACCTGGGACGAATTCCACCCGACGCTGCAAAAGCTTGCGCTGGCGCTGTCCGGCCCGAACGCCGACGACGCGCGCGAGCTGACATTCGGCTTCGTGCAGATCGCCGCGAAGGGCACCGACATCCTGGTCAACGGCCGCCCGGTCTTCATGCGCGGCACCCACCACGGCGGCGACTTCCCGCTGACCGGCTACCCGCCCACCGACGTCGCCTACTGGAAGAAGCTGTTCCAGACCAACAAGGCCTGGGGCATCAACCACATGCGCTTCCACTCGTTCACGCCGCCGGAAGCGGCTTTCGAGGCGGCCGACGAGGTGGGCGTCTACCTGCAGCCGGAACCCGGCATGTGGAACCGCTTCGCGCCGGGCTCGCCGCTGGAAGCCCAGCTCTACGACGAAACCGAGCGCATGATCCGCGCCTACGGCAACCACCCGTCCTTCCTGCTGCTCAGCCCGAGCAACGAGCCCTCGGGCAACTGGAAGGAAGTCTTCGACAAGTGGATCGCGCACTACCGCGAGGCCGACCCACGCCGCATGTACACCAACGGCACCGGCCACACCGAGCCGAGCGTGCCCAACGTCGACAAGGGCACGGACTACCTCGCCATCCAGCGCATCGGCCCCAAGCCGCTGCGCAACAAGACCGGCTGGTTCGGCCGCGATTACTCCGCCTCCTTGGCGGGCATCACGGTGCCGGTGCTGTCGCACGAGACCGGGCAGTGGGTGGCCTATCCGGACTTCGGCATCATCAAGAAATTCACCGGCTACCTGCAACCGGGGAACTACGAGATCTTCCGCGACTCGGCGGCCAGGCACGGGGTGCTGGACAAGAACCACGACTTCGCGCTGGCCTCCGGCCACTACCAGCTGATCTGCTACAAGGAAGAGATCGAGGCGGCGCTGCGCACCAGGGGCCTGTCCGGCTACCAGCTGCTCGACCTGCACGATTACCTGGGCCAGGGCACGGCGCTGGTCGGCATCCTGGACACCTTCTGGGAATCGAAAGGTTATGCGACGGCTGAGGAATTCCGCCGCTTCAACGGCGTGACCGTGCCGCTGGCGCGCCTGACGCGCTCCGTGCTCACCACGCGCGACAGCCTGGATGTGCCGGTGGAAATCGCCCACTACGGCGAGCAGCCCCTGAAGCACGCGACGCCTGACTGGCGCATCGAGGATGCGAACGGCAAGACCGTGCGCAGCGGGCGCTTCCCGGCGCTGGACATCCCGATCGGGAACAACACGGCGCTGGGCACGATCCAGGCGCCGCTGGCCGACCTGCCGGCACCGGGCCGCTACAAGCTGGTGGTGGGCCTGGAAGGCGGCAAGGTCGCCAACGACTGGGACTTCTGGCTGTATCCGGAGCGCGCGGCGGCCCCGGCCCCATCGTCGGTGCTGGTGACGCACTCTTGGAGCGAAGCCGAACAGCGTTTGAACGCGGGCGGCAATGTGCTCTACATGCCGCGCAAGGCGGACCTGGACTGGACCTCGCCGCCGCTGGCCGACGTGCCGGTGTTCTGGAACCGCCTGATGAACCCGGGCTGGGGCCGCATGCTGGGCCTGTGGATCGACAACAAGCATCCGGCGCTGGCCCAGTTCCCGACCGCGCAGCACATGGATTGGCAGTGGACCGAGCTCGTTGCGAGCGCCCGCGCCATGAACCTGGACCGCCTGCCGCGCGGCTTGCAGCCGATCGTGCAGCCGATCGACGACTGGAACCGCAACTACAAGCTCGGGTCCCTGTTCGAGGCGCGCGTCGGCAAGGGCAAGCTGATGGTGTCGACGATGGACCTGGAAAATCGCCTGGAAGAGCGCCCGGTGGCGCGCCAGATGCGCGCTTCCGTGCTGGCCTACATGGCCGGCGCGTCGTTCCAGCCGAAGACCGAGGTGGCGCCGAGTGCCTTCCGCGCGGTGCTGTTCGATACCCGCGTGATGAAGAAGCTGGGGGCGCAGGCCAGCGGCTGGCCGGATGCGGCCAACGCCATCGATGGCGATCCGAACACTTATTCCTTGGTGAGCGTGAAGGGCGACGCATCAAAAGGTGATGCAGCGCGCCCGACGCCCGAACTGACGATCACTTTCCCTCGGCCTGTCCCGTTCACGGGTCTCGTGCTGATGCCGCGCCAGAACCACCGCGACCACGAGGGCGACGTGCGCGAACTGCTGGTCCAGGTCAGCGACGACGGCCAGTCCTGGCGCGAGGTCAAGCGCGCCACGCTCGGTTCGACCTTCGATCCGCAGACCGTGGCCTTCGAGCAGGGCGTGAATGTGCGCTACCTGAAACTGACTTCGCTGTCCGGCTTCGGTGCGGACCGCGCCAGCGCGCTGGCCGACGTGGCCGTGCAGTATGCGGGCCCGGCGCTGCCGGAAGAGGTGGGGGAGGTGGAGTACAAGCGTTCGCGGTCGGTGTCCGCGGACGTGGATGAGGCGGGGATGGACGATCGCAAGCCGGGGCGGAAGAAGCAGTGAATATGCGCGCCGGCAATTCCGGCGACAGGAGGCATCCTGAATTGATCCACGAGAAGACGCCGTCTGGTCATGCTGGCAGGGACGCGGCAGCACTGCCTTATGGGCAGGCTGCCCACACCGGGGGGCGGGCCCGAAGGTGCACCCGCGCCTTCATGGCAGGATGACGTCGATCTCGACCAGCGCACTGCCTTTCGCCGCATAGCCGAGCTTGGCTGCGGCCACGTACGATAGGTCAATGAGCCTGTCGGAGAGGAAGGGGCCGCGGTCGTTCACGCGAACGACTACGGTTCGGCCGTTCTCGAGGTTGGTCACCCTGACGTACGAGGGGATGGGCAGGATCGGGTGCGCAGCCGTGAGCTTCATCACGTCGTAGGGTTCGCCACTCGCCGTCGGCAATCCCTGGTAACGGGTGCCGTACCAGCTCGCCACGCCACGCGCATGGTAGGGCGTTAACTTGTTCATCGGCCGGAAGCTATTTCCCATAGCGACATAAGGCTTGAGCGTACCGGAGACAAACCGCTCTGCTCGGGGAACCGGCTCCTTGACTGCATCAATCTGCGCCTGCGTTACGCCTTTGGGTGGACCATCGTTGAGGTAATAGCGCCCACCAGCTTTCGCTGGCTGGACTTTGGTTGTCGAGCAGGCTGCCAGAGACAGCGCCAACGCCGCTACCAGCGCTGGTCTTGAACAGATACGTAAAATGCTTGTCATCCTTGCTTTCCACACGTTTTTGATCGCGCCCGATGCGCCGCGGATCAGCCACCTTGCCGGTTGACTTCCCTCGGCATCCATAGGCGAACACTGCAAGGCTCATGGCCGAGCTCGTAGATCATACATGTGGAAGGGCAGAACAGAAAAATCGTTTTCAATGCTTCAAGTAGTCCTTCACGTCCGGCACCACCCGCACCAGCTCCTTCGCCACCATCCCGGAAAAGTATTCGGCGCCTTTCTTGCCCAGGTGCGTGCGGTCGAACGCCGTCTTCGCCTGTCCCTGCCGCTCGACGCCGGCACCGCCGCCGTTCGCCGTGGATGGCACGACCGCCGGCGGCGGCGCCATCGCCAGCGTATCCGCCTCGGCCTGGCCCATTGCCTGCACCGCCTCGGCGCTGACGCGGTTCAAATCGACCAGCGCCACGTGCTCGCCGGCCGCCACGCGGCGGGTCGCCTCGGCCCACGGCATCAGGTCATCCTTCAGGTAGTCGCCGACGAAGGTCCGGCGCGTCAGCGGCGTTACCAGCACCGGCACGCCGCCGGCTTCCTTCACCTCGCGCGCGTAAGCCGCCATGTTGGCCGGGAATTCGGTCACGATGTCGGTCGAGCGCGGCGCCTTGCCCGGCTGGTCGTTGTGGCCGAACTGGACCAGCACGTAAGTCTTGCCCGGCGCCCCATCGCGCAGCAGCTTCTGTACCTTGTCCCAGTGCCCTTCGGCGCGGAAGCTCTTGCTGCTGCGGCCGCCGAGCGCGAGGTTGTGGCAGCTGACCTGGGGCGTAAAGCGGGCGCACAGGGCGTCGCCGTAGCCGGACTTGGGCGCCATGGTCGAATCGCCGACCAGGATCACCTGGATCGGCGCGGTGTCGGCGGCATGCGCGGCGTGGGCGCCGAATGCGGCGGCGGCGAGCAGGGCGGCGAGGGCGAGCTTGGGAAGGCGGGGCATGGGATCTCCTTTTATATATTAGTGTGCTCGGGAAATGCTACTGCGATTCTACATGCGCGACGCATCATTAATGAAGACTTAAGCCGCTTGCCCGGGATGGCCGTGTAATCTCGTGGCTCACCGTTTCGGAGACATTGCGATGCGCCGCACCATCCTCGGTTTCAGCCTTGCCGGCACCCTGCTGTTCGGACTCGCTTTCGCGGTCTCCTTCTTCAAGCCGATCTGGATCGAAAGCGCGGCGCGCGAGATCGTCCGCCTCGAAGTCGAGCGCCAGGCCAGCGCGCGTATCGATGCCCTGAGCGGCACCCGCGTCGCCAGCTTGGCCCAGCAGGTGCTGGCGCGGACCGACGCCGACAACGCCGGCATGCGCGCCGCGCTGCGTGCCGAACTGCCGCACAAGGTTGGGCAGGTGGTGGACGACATGCTCGATCCGGACTGCGACTGCCGCCGGCGCCTTTCCGCGACGGTGGATGCCGGCATGCGCCTGCACCTGCGCGCCCTGGAAGGCATGCGTGGCCGGCTGCAGGCCATGATCGAGTCGAGCTACGCCCACGTCAGCGCCAGGCTGCTGCGCGAATGGCGCATCTTCACGCTGTCGAACGCGGTGGCGTTCGCGCTGCTGGGCGCCGTCACGCTGGCGCGGCGCGGACCGGCCTTGCAACTGGCGCTGCCGGCCGCCGTCATCGGCGGCGCCGTCGTGGTGACCGGCGGCTGCTACCTGTTCGCGCAGGACTGGCTGCACACGATCGTGTTCGGCAGCTACGCCGGCCTGGCGTACGCGGGCTGGCTGGCCGCGGTGGCGCTGCTGCTGGCGGACCTCGCGTTCAACCGGGCGCGCGTCGTGAATGGCGTGCTGCAGGCCGTGGGGGCGGCGGCGCCGGCCTGCTGAACTCAGTAGGGCCCGCGGATATGTTCCCGCACCTGCTCGCGGTACACGCGGGCCAGCGCCGCATGCAAGTCGTCCGGCAGCGGCGCGACGCCGGACGCGCTGACGTTGGCCTGCACCTGGGCCGGCGAACTCGCGCCCGGGATCACGACAGACACTTCCGGATGGTCGAGGATCCAGCGCAGCGCCATCTGCGCCATCGTCATGCCCGGCGGGACGAGGGCGGCCACCTGTTCGGTCGCATCGATCCCGCGTTCCAGTTCCAGGCCGGCGAAGGTCTCGCCGACATTGAAGGCCTGGCCGTCGCGGTTGAAGTTGCGGTGGTCGTCGTGACGGAAGGTGGTGGCGCGCGTGATCTTCCCGCCGAGCAGGCCGCTGGCCAGCGGCAGGCGCACGATGATGCCGACGCCCTGGCTGGCCGCGCGCGGCAGCAGTGCCTCGGCCGGTTTCTGGCGGAAGATGTTGAAGATGACCTGCAGCGAAGCCAGGCCGTCCTGTTCCAGGCAGATCATGCCTTCCTCGACAGACTCCACGCTGGCGCCCCAGCGGCGGATCAAGCCTTCCTGCTGCAGCTCGCGCAGCCAGTCGAACACGTGGCCCTGGCGCAGCACGTCGGTCGGCACGCAGTGCAATTGGGTCAGGTCGAGCGATTCCATGCCCAGGCGATCAAGCGAGCGCAGGGTGGCGTCGCGCAGGGATTCGCGCGTGTAGCCGTCCGGGTAGATGCCGGCGCGTCCCAGCTTGGTGGCCACGACCAGGCCCTCGGGCTGGCGCTCGCGCAGGAAGCTGCCGATCGAACGCTCGCTGGCGCCGTCGCCGTAGACGTCGGCGGTGTCGATGAAGCGCACGCCGGCCGCATAGGCATTCTCCAGCGTCTGGCGGGCGACCGCGTCGTCCCAGTCGTCGCGCCAGCCGCCGCCGAGCTGCCAGCAGCCCAGGCCGATTTCGGGCACGCTCAGGTCCGTCTTGCCGAATTGTCGCAGCTTCATCGCGCGTTCAGTCATGGTGCAGCCTCATTGAATAGTTGGGGCTGCCATTGTATGCAAGTTACGATTTTGCCGCCGGCTTCAGGATCGCGTCGGCGCGCGCCCGATCCTGGGCAGTCAGCTTCGGGATGACTGTCTTGAGGGCGGCGTCGGCCTGGGCGTGGCCGCTCTGCCTGGCCAGGCTGAGCCAGACGTAGGCCATGGCCGGGTCCGCCGGGCCGCCTTCGCCATTCAGCGTCATCGCCCCCAGGTTGAACATGGCGTCGACCTGGCCCTGTTTCGCGGCGGCGTCGAACAGCTTGCGCGCCGTGGCCGGGTTCTTCTCGACCAGTTCGCCGTCGTAGAAGTAGGTGCCGAGCGCGAATTGTGCGTCGCGGTCGCCCTTCAGGGCCGCTTCCTTGTAATACACGATGGCGCGCTTCTGGTCGGCCGGTACGCCTTCGCCCAGGTCGTACATGCGGCCGGCCGCGAACAGGGCGCCCGGATAGCCGGCCTTGGCAGCCATGTTGAACCAGGCGCCGGCCAGCTTGGGGTCGCGCGGCACGCCGGTGTCGCCGTTGTAGTACAGCTTGGCCAGGTTGTACTGGGCCGTGACATAGCCTTCCTGGGCGGCGGTCTGCAGGTAGTCGAGGCCGCGGCGGGCGTCGTGGGCGCCGCCATAGCCGCTGAGCCAGGCCTGGCCCAGGATGTTGCGCGCCGGGATGAAGCCGAACTCGGCCGCCTTGCCATACCACTTCAGCGCTTCCGCCGGGTTCCTGGCCGTGCCGATCCCGCGTTCGTAGATGCGCGCCAGCATGAATGCTGCTTCCACCTTGCCGCTCATCGCTTGCGGTTCCTTTGGATCGAAGACCATGCCGTCGCTGGTCGGATCGAAGCGGGCGTCGGTCACCTTGCGCAGCCAGTCGATGGCTTGCGCCGTGCTCTTCGGCGTGCCCATGCCATACAAATACATCTTGGCGAGCGCCACCGCGGCTTCGTCGTAGCCGATCTTGTTGTACGCCGTCTTGAGCAGTTCCATCGCGCGCGGGTAGTCGCGCCGGTCGAGGGCTTCGAAGCCCTGGGCCAGGGACTTGTCCTTGCGCAGTATCTCATTGCGGGCTGCGGCGAAGCGGCGGTCGTTGGCGCCGCATTTCACCGAGGGGTCGTTGGGATTGGTGGGCGCGTCGCCGTTCAGGCCAGTGAGCGAGGATGAGTCGACCGTGCGCGAGGCGTCGCCGTCCGGTGCCAGGTCGGAAAAGCGTTCGGCCTCGTTCGAGATGCTGTCTTCCATGCCGAAGTCGGCCATGTAGGCCAGCGCCACGTCGTCCTCGGCGGCGTTCGGGCTGCTCATGAAGGCGCAGGACGAGGCGTACTTGCGCGACAGGACCTTGCTCTTGGCGGCGATCACGGTGTCCGGCGTCGGCGCGCCGCCGCGGTTGCCGGTGACGACGACCGTGTTGCCGGACTGGCCAGCCGGGGCGGGCGCGGGCGCCTGCGTTTGCGCGAGGACGGGCAGGACGAACGCAGTGCCCGCCAGCAGCAAGGCAAGGGTGCGCTGCTTCTTGTTCAGGATGGTCATCGTCGTCTCCTTCTTGGTGTTATGAGCGATGTAGCAAAGGAGTGTATCCGAACAAAATTCTGCCGAAGAAAATAATGGCGATCAAGATCTTGATTCTTTATCGCAAAAGCAGGGCATCGACGGCGGCATCTGCACGCGGCATCGATGCGAATGGCAGGTGAGGCGAAAAAACAACGCCTACACCGCGTTCAGGAGGCTCGCAACATGATTCGATTTTGGATGGCACCTGGCGGAAATCGAATCGCTTCGCTGGTTCGATCGCTGGCGATCGCTGCTCTGCGATAACGCTTAACACGCGGATTTAAAACTTTCCGTGCAAAACGTTATCGCTCGAACCGGGTTGGCGCGTAAACCCGGCGTCGACTCAGCTTCGCGCACAGACGATCAACCCCGGTATTTACGCTGCATTTTCCGCTCATTTCCATGATTGTTTTTTCCAGCCCGATTTTGGCCTTAATTAGCGGCAATACACTAAAAAAAACGTAACGACGCATAAATACGTAGCCTGCGGCAGCTTTTCCCCATGTCGCAGGCGATAAAACCGGCCCCCAAAGCGGCCGACATCATGGAGACAGACATGCGGATCAATACACAGGGGCTGCGCCCCAAGAGCCTGAGCGTGGCCATTTCGGTCGCACTGGCCTCGCTGGTCGCCGGCAACCTGGCCATCGCTCAGGAAAACCCGCCGCCCAACCCGAACCCCACGCCGAGCTCGGAATCGGTGTCGCAGGGCAGCAGTGTCGCCACGGTCGTGGTCAGTACCCGCCGCTCCCAGCAGTCGAGCATCGACCGCAAGAAGAACGCGGCGACCGCGATGGATTCGATCGTGGCGGAGGACGTCGGGGCGCTGCCCGACCGTAACATCGGCGAGGCGATCTCGCGCATGGCCGGCGTGGCGCTCGACCGCGGCGACTACGGCGAAGGCGTGACCGTCGCGGTGCGCGGCAATGGCCCGGACCTGACGCGCGTCGAGATCGACGGCCAGGCCGTGCAATCGGCCAACAACACCGGTTCCAGCGGCCGCGGTTCCGAATTCCGCCAGCTCTCGGCCGACCTGATCAAGAGCGTGGACGTGGTCAAGGGCTCGACTGCCGACATGGTCGAAGGCTCGCTCGGCGGCGGCATCCTCATCAAGACCCGCACCGGCCTGGACTTCAAGGAGCCCTTCGCCTCGATCCGCGTGGCCGGCACCCAGAACAACCTGAACAAGAAGTGGGAGCCGGACACCAACATCATCCTGTCGCGCAAGTTCCTCGACAATCGCCTGGGCGTGATCCTGAACGGCTCGAAGTCGACCACTATCAACGAACTGCACCAGATGGCGATCGCGACCAGCGGCGCCGCGGGTTACGCGCGCCTGGTCGACTTCGACAATTCACCGGAAAAGACCTTCACCTACAACCCGTCCACGCTGAACATGGCGGACCCGGCGTCGACCACGCCGATCGGCGTCTATCCCTACACCGCAGGCACCGGCAACTACAACACGGCGACCCCGCAGGAAATCCTGACCAAGTCGGCCGCGGCCACGAGCAAGGCCGCCTGCTACACGGCCTTCCCGCAGATCACCACCTCGGCGCCGGCGCTGGCGAACCTGAGCACGACCAACCGCACGAATGCGGTGAATGCGCGCCAGAACGAACTGATCAGCTGCCTGAACCAGTGGAACGACTACACGCCGTCCCTGATCCGCAACCGGGTCCAGACCGAGACCGACAAGCGCCAGAACCTCGACCTGCGCGCCGACTTCAAGGTCAACAACGATTTCACCATCTACGCCAAAGGCAGCTATTCCAAGCGCAACTGGGAGACCAACAACTCGCAGCTGA
>Ga0308160_10002168_pt1 | contig 24590 bp, 18 predicted proteins | sample PhyFR1_FD_201036 | JGI IMG/M metagenome (GOLD analysis project Ga0308160, IMG submission 201036) | Phyllosphere microbial communities from UC Gill Tract Community Farm, Albany, California, United States - DLSLF.R1 | ecosystem: Host-associated > Plants > Phyllosphere > Unclassified | place: USA... | reverse complement strand
ATGACATTCCGATCATTTCGTTTTTCCAGCGCGTGCTTGATCCCCTGATCATCATGGGGTCGCTGTACGTGTCGTCGATGGCCTTCCATGAACCCTTTTCCGGCTATCTGCTGGTGCTGATGATCCTGGCCTTTTTTATTTCCTCGGCCGTCTACCAGCATGTCGATCCCTACCGCACCTGGCGCAGCGGGCGCATGCTGGCGTATGCGCGCGACACCGTGTTCGGCTGGTGCCTGACCATCGGCGTGCTGTACTTCCTTGGCTCGGCCAGCGGCCTGAAATATTATTACGACCAGCGCGTGCTGCTGGCCTGGACCATCGCCGCGCCCAGCACCCTGCTGGTCTGCCACATCGCGGTCCGGCTCGCGGCCGGCCGCCCCAGCCGCAGCCGCGAAGTGCGTTCGGTGGTGGTGGTCGGCGCCAACGAAGTCGGCCTGAAATTCGCCGCCATCTGCGACCGCCACCCGAATCTGTTCATGCAGGTGCACGGCTTCTTCGACGACCGTGCCGGCGAGCGCCATCCGTCCGCGCTGCGCCATCCGATGCTGGGCAAGATGTCCGAGCTGAGCCAGTACGTGCGCCTGCATAACATCAAGCTGATCTTCATCAGCCAGCCGGTCTCGGCCCAGCCGCGCATCCGGCGCCTGATCGACGAACTCCAGGACACCACGGCCTCGGTGTATTTCCTGCCCGACGTCTACGTGTTCGACCTGATGCAGGCCCGCTTCGACAACGTCGGTGGCATGCCGGTGATCGCCATCCGCGAAACCCCCTTTATGGGCCTGAACAGCCTGGTCAAGCGCATCAGCGACGTGGTGCTGGCCAGCCTGATCCTGGTCGGCCTGGCGCCGCTGATGCTGGTGGTGGCGATTGCCGTGAAGTGGACGTCGCCCGGACCGGTGATTTTCAAGCAGCGCCGCTACGGACTGTATGGCGAGGAAATCTGGGTCTACAAGTTCCGCTCGATGACCACGCTCGACGACGGCAAGGACGTGGCCCAGGCGCGCCGCAACGACGGCCGGGTCACGCCGATCGGGCGCTTCCTGCGCCGTACCTCGCTCGACGAACTGCCGCAATTCGTCAACGTGCTGCAAGGTCGCATGAGCATCGTCGGGCCGCGGCCACATGCCGTCGCCCACAACGAGCAGTACAGGAAACTGATCAAGGGCTACATGCTGCGCCACAAGGTGAAACCGGGCATCACCGGCTGGGCCCAGGTGAACGGCCTGCGCGGCGAAACCGCCACGCTCGACAAGATGGAAGCGCGCATCCAGCACGATCTCGACTACCTGCGCAACTGGTCCCTGTGGCTGGACCTGTGGATCATTTTAAAGACAGTGAAGGTCGTTTTGACGCGTGAGAACGCGTACTAAGACGAAACGCAGCAGCGCGACACTCAGGAAGGGTTGGTAGTTCGCTCTACGGCCCCTGCGCGCTTCGATCCGTGTCAAGGATTGCGCTGCGTTCGACAGGTAGGCTTGCAACGGTATTGTGCCCAACCGTACACGTCTGCGGATGAGCTTGCTGCTTCGCATTTCTTGCACCCGTTTCCATTCCACCAGGAGGGCAGCTTGAATCACTTGGAACCCCGCATCTATGTTGCCGGCCACCGCGGCCTGGTCGGCTCGGCCATCGTGCGCGCCCTGCACGCGCGCGGCCACCGCAAGCTCGTCACGCGCAGCCATGACGAACTCGAACTCACCGACCAGGCCCAGGTACGGGCTTTCTTCCGCAGCGAACGCATCGACCAAGTCTACCTGGCGGCGGCGAAAGTCGGCGGCATTCATGCCAACAATACCTATCCCGCCGAATTCATCTACGACAACCTGCTGGTGGAAACGAACGTCGTGCACGAAGCCTGGCGCGCCGGGGTGCAGAAGCTGCTGTTCCTCGGTTCCTCCTGCATCTACCCGCGCCTGGCGCAGCAGCCGATCCGCGAAGACTACCTGATGGGCGGTGCACTGGAGCCGACCAACGAGCCGTACGCGATTGCCAAGATCGCCGGCATCAAGCTGTGCGAAAGCTACAACCGCCAGTACGGCACCGACTACCGCAGCGTCATGCCCACCAATTTGTACGGACCGGGCGACAACTACCACCCGGAAAACAGCCACGTCATCCCAGCCATGATCCGGCGCTTCCACGAGGCCCGTGTGAGCGGCTTGCCCGAGGTCGTGATCTGGGGCAGCGGCAAGCCGATGCGCGAATTCCTGTACGTCGACGACATGGCCGCCGCCAGCGTCCATGTGATGAACCTCGCGCCTGAGGTCTACCGGAGCAGCACCGACGCCATGCACTCGCACCTGAACGTGGGCACCGGCGTCGACGTCAGCATCGCCGAGCTGGCCCACCTGGTGGGCGAGGTGGTCGGCTACACGGGGCGCATCGTGTTCGACACCACGCGCCCCGACGGCACGCCGCGCAAGCTGCTCGACGTCGCCAGGCTGCACGCACTGGGCTGGCATGCCAGCACGCCCCTGCGCGAGGGCCTGGGGCGCGCGTATGCCGCCTTTCTCGAGACCGAGGTGGTGGAGGCGGCGGCCTGAATCCTGCCGTGCCGTTCCCTGTTCCGGATCGCTGCAAGCATCATTCACGAGGAGTCATCTTGAAGAATTGTCATCAGGCCCATGTTCATCCGCTCCCAGGTCGGACGCGTGTGGCGGCGCTGTCGAGCGTCATCCTGCTTGCGGCCACGCTGGCCGCCTGCGGCGACCGGGAAAAGGAATCCAGGCCGGGCCAGGCGCTCGCCAGTGTGAATGGCGAGGAAATCACCGTCCTCCAGCTGAACGAGGAAATCCAGCGCGCCGGCGTGCCGGCGGCGCGCCAGCAGGAAGCCAGCAAACAATTGCTGCAAGCCTTGATCGACCGCCAGCTGCTCGCGAGCGCGGCCGCCCAGGAAAAGCTCGACCGCGATCCGAAGGTGGTGCAGGCGATCGAGCGGGCGCGCGCGCTCATCGTGGCCCAGGCCTACATGCAGAAGCGCCTGGCGAACATCGCGCGGCCCACAGCGGCCGAGGTCGAGGAATACTTCAACAAGCATCCCGAATTCTTCAGCAAGCGCAAGCAACTGCAGATAGACCAGCTGGTGCTGGCCGCCAGGGACCTGACGCCCGAGACCCGCGCCGCCGCCGATGGCGCCAAGTCGCTGGAAGAGGTCGCCGTCTGGCTCGATGCGCACAAGGTGAAGTATGGCCGCGCCCAGGTCACGCGCAGCACTTCCGACCTGAATCCGCAACTGTCGAAGAAATTGCTCGGCATGCCGAAAAACCAGCTGTTCAGCGTGCGCGAAGGCGAGCGCGCCATGTTGCTGACCGTGGCCGAGGTGCGCGATGCGCCGGTGCCGCTGGAAGTGGCCGCGCCCCAGATCGAGAAATTCCTGATGACCAACAAGAACAAGGAACTCGCCGCCGCCGAAGTCGAACGCCTGCGCCAGCATGCGAAGATCGAATACCTGAACAAGGAATTGGCGGCCGGACCCAAGGCGGCGCCGGCCAGCATGGCGGCGCCCGGCGCACCCGCCGCGAGCAATGTGCCAGGGCCAGAGGGCGGCGTGGCGCCGGATGAGGCCGCCGCTGCGATGACGGATGGGGCGCCTGCCAGGGCGCCTGCCGCCGGGTCGCCTGCCGCCGCAGCGCCGCCCGCCGCAGAGTCGCCCGCCGCCGAGTCGTCCGCTGCCGCCGGACCCGACCATGCCGCCGTCGACCGCGGCGTGGCCGGCCTGAAATGACACCGGCCGGCCCACGCAATCAGGAGGAAGAACCATGAAACCACTTGCACACTGGATGGCGGCAGCCGTGCTGGCGCTGGGCGCCGGCGTAGCCTGCGCCGCCGAAGTCCTGCTCGGCCCCGGCGACGTGGTGCGCCTGTCGGTCTACGGCAGCCCGGACCTGTCGATCGAAACGCGCGTCAGCGAAAGCGGGGCGATCACCTTCCCGCTGCTGGGGCAGGTCGGCATCGGCGGCCTGTCGGTGGCGGCAGCCGAACGCAAGATCGGCAATCTGCTGGAAAAGGGCGGCTACCTGAAGAAGGCCGAGGTGAACATGATCATCACCACCCTGGCCAGCCAGCAGGTATCGGTGCTGGGCCAGGTCAACCGGCCCGGGCGCTATCCGGTCGAAGGGCGGCGCAAGGTACTCGACCTGCTGGCCATGGCGGGCGGCGTCAGCGGCGATGGCGGCGACCTGATCAGCCTGGTGCGCACGCGCGACGGCAAGACCACGCGCGAAACCATCGACGTGGTCGACATGGTGCGCAAGGGCGAACTCGACAAGGACTACGAGGTAGCCGGCGGCGACATCATTTTCGTGGAGCGGGCGCCGCGCGCCTATGTCACCGGCGAGGTGCAGCGGCCGGGCGCCTTCCGCATCGAGCGCGGCATGACGGTGCAGCAGGCGATTTCCGCCGGCGGCGGCCTGACCCCGCGCGGCAGCGACAGCCGCCTGCGCATCACCCGGCGCGACGCGGCCGGCAACCCGGTGACCATCGAAGCGCGCGCCAGCGACCCGGTGCAGGTCGACGACGTGATCACGGTGCGCGAAAGCTGGTTCTGAGCGGAGGCACGCCATGCACTTCTACCAATTCCTCCTGCTGCTGCGCGCGCGCAGGAGGCTGATCCTGGCGACCTTGCTCGCCACCATCCTGCTGGCGCTGGGCTGGAGCCTGGTCCAGGGCAAGACCTATACCGCCACCACCTCCGTGCTGCTGAACTACAAGGGCGTCGACCCGCTTACCGGGCTGACCATGCCCGGCCAGCTGCTGCCCGGCTACATGGCGACCCAGATCGACATCATCAGCAGCAAGAACGTGGCGCTGCGCGTGGTCGACCGCCTGCGCATGGCAACCAATCCGGCCGTCATCGCCCAGTTCCAGGAAGCGACCGAGGGGCGCGGCACGGTGCGCGACTGGCTGGCCGACCTGCTGCTGCGCAAGCTCGACATCAAGCCCTCGCGCGAGTCGAGCGTGGTCGAGATCAGCTTCAAAGGCGCCGATCCCGGCTTTGCGGCGGCGGTGGCGAATGCCTTTGCCGAGGAATACCAGAACGTCAGCGTGCGCCTGAAAACCGAGCCGATGAAAAAGGCCTCGAGTTATTTCAACGAGCAGACCAGGCAATTGCGCGACAACGTGGAAACCGCGCAGGCACGGCTGTCGAAATACCAGCAGGACAAGGGCATCGTCAGCCTCGACAACAACCGCGTCGACATCGAACTCTCGCGCCTGAGCGACTTGTCCTCGCAACTGGTGGCGGCCCAGACGCTGGCGCTGGAAGCCACCTCGCGCGAACGCATGGCCGGCGCCGGCAACGCCCAGTCGCCGGACGTGGCCAACAATCCGCTGATCCAGAACCTGCGCGTGTCGCTGGCGGCGGCCGAGGCCAAGCTGGCCGAGAGCGCCTCGCGCTACGGGCGCAACCACCCGGCCTGGCAGGCCGCCAACGCGGAGGTGGAGAAGATGCGCGCCGACCTGAACGCGGCGCTGGCCACGGTGTCGCGCAGCGTCGGCGGCAACGCCCAGGTGCTGCGCCAGCGCGAGGAAGACCTGCGCAATGCACTGGCCGCGCAAAAGGCGCGCGTGCTGGAACTGAACCGCACGCGCGACGAACTCGGCGTCCTGCTGAAGGACCTCGACAGCGCCCAGCGCGCCTTCGACGCCGCGGCCGGACGCTTCTCGCAAACCCGCATCGAGGCCCAGTCCGAACAGTCCGACATCGCCGTGCTGAACCCTGCCGTGGCCCCGGCCGAACCGTCCGGTCCGCGCATCCTGCTCAACACCCTGGTGGCGGTGCTGCTCGGCACCGTGCTCGGGGTCGGCATGGCGCTGCTGCTTGAACTGCTGAACCGCCCGGTACGCTCGAACGGCGATGTGCAGGAACTGCTCGGCATCCCGGTGCTGGGCACCGTCACCTGGCAGCCGGCGCGCCCGCGCAGCGGACTGCGCGCCTTGATGGCGCCGCGCCGCCTGTTGCGCCTGAACTAGGAGGCCTCGATGAATTCCCCTATCCTGTCGCCGCTGCCGGTCGACCCGCTCGACTCCAGCATGGGCGCCTTGCTGGTCGACGCCGGCAAGCTCACGATCGAAGGCGCCGAACGCGCCTTGCGCATGCAGAAAGACCTCGGCATCCGCTTCGGCGAGGCGGCCGTGCGCCTGGGCCTGGTGAGCGAAGACGACGTCCAGGAAGCACTGGCGCGCCAGTTCGCCTATCCCTACCTGCCGAAAGGGCAGGCGAATCTGTCGCCGCGCCTGGTTGCCGCCTACGAGCCGTTCTCGCCCCAGGTCGAATCCCTGCGCGCGATCCGCAGCCAGTTGATGCTGCGCTGGTTCGCCCGCGGGCACCGCGCGCTGGCCGTGCTCGGCGCAGGCACAGAGAACGGCGCCGAAGACGGCGCGGCCCTGTTCGCGGCCAACCTGGCCGTGGTGTTTTCCCAGCTTGGCGAGCAGACCTTGCTGGTGGACGCCAACCTGCGTGCGCCGCGCCAGCACGATGTCTTCGGCCTGCGCCCGCGCCAGGGCCTGTCGGACCTGCTGGCAGGGCGCGCCGACCTCGACGTCGTGCTGCGCGTGGGCGGCTTCGTCGATCTGTCGGTGCTGCCGGCCGGTACCCTGCCGCCGAATCCGCAGGAACTGCTCAGCCGCGACGCCTTCCGCACCCTCGACACCTCGCTTGCCAGCCGCTATGACGTGGTGCTGTACGATCTCGCGCCTTTCGGCGCCGGCGCCGATGCGCTGGCGGTGGCGGCGCGCGCCGGTGGCGTGCTGCTGGCGGTACGCAAGGACCATACCCGCGTAGTCCAGCTGGCGCGCATGGCCGAGCAGCTGGCCGAGGCCGGCGCCGAGGTCGTGGGCGCGGTCGTGATGGAGTTCTGAATGACGACCCAGGTGCGCCCCGATCCGGCGGCACAGGCGGCGCCAGCGGCGGCGAACCCGCCGATGGGGGCGCAACTGAGCGCCGCGCTCCCCGAGTGGTGGCCGGTGCTGGCCGGACTGGCCGCGCTGTTCCTGCCGACGATGTTTTCATTGTTCACCGGCGCCTGGGTCGGCGAAGAGCAGGCCCACGGACCGATGATCTTCGCGCTGGCGCTGTGGCTGGCCTGGCGCAAGTGGCCGGGCGTCCTGGCGCAGCCGGCGGCGCCGTCCTGGCTCGGCTGGCCGCTGCTGACGGTCGGCCTGGCGCTGCACTTGCTGGGGCGCTCGCAGCACATCCTGATGTTCGAGATCGGGTCCATCATCCTGGTCCTGGCGGCCATCGTGCTGGCCAAGCTCGGTGCGCCTGCCTTGCGCGTGCTGTGGTTTCCCTTCTTCTTCATGCTGTTCATGGTGCCGCTGCCAAGCGAATTCGTGGCCGCCGTCACCATGCCCATGAAGATGGCGGTGTCCTGGGCCACCGAACACCTGCTGTTTGCCGCCGGCTACCCGATCGCGCGCTCCGGCGTGATCCTGCAGATCGGCCAGTACCAGCTGCTGGTGGCCGATGCCTGCGCCGGCCTGCAAACCCTGCTCACGCTCGAGGCGCTCGGCCTGTTCTACCTGAACCTGATGCGCCACCCTTCGGCCTTCCGTAACATCGGCCTGGCGATCCTGATCATCCCGATTTCGTTTTCCGCGAACGTGATCCGCGTGATCACCCTGACCCTGGTGACGTATTACCTGGGCGACGCCGCCGGCCAGGGCTTCCTGCATGGCTTTGCCGGCATGGTGCTGTTCCTTACCGCCCTGGTGCTGATCCTCGCGGTCGACTCGAGCCTGCAATGGTATGTCGCGCGGCGCAGGGGAGGGGACCGATGAAGCGCCGTTTCCTGGCCAGCATGGTGCTCGGCCTGGCCATGGCCGGCACTTCCGCGCTCACCGGCGCGCTCACGCCTGGCCTCAGGCTGGCCCAGGGCCAGGCGCCGTTCCAGCTCGAGACCATGATCCCGCAGCGCTTCGGCGCCTGGCAGCTCGACCCCAGCGTGGTGCCGCTCACGCCCGACCCCGAGCAGCAGGGCATGCTGAAAAAGCTCTACGACCAGACCCTCTCGCGCACCTATATCGACGCGGCAGGGCGGCGCGTGATGCTGTCGATCGCCTACGGCGGCGACCAGAGCAAGGCGCTGCAATTGCACCTGCCCGAAGTCTGTTACGTGGCCCAGGGCTTCCAGCTGGTGCGCGACGGCGCCGGCAGCCTGGCCACCGCATACGGCGCGCTGCCCGTGAAACGCCTGGTGGCGCGCCAGCAGCAGCGCAACGAGCCGATCACCTATTGGATCACCATCGGCGACAAGGCCACGCGCTCGGGCATCGAGCAGAAACTGCGGCGCCTGGCCTATGGCTTGTCGGGCGAGATTCCGGACGGGATGCTGGTGCGGGTCTCCAGCATTGCCATTGACGAAGCCGGCGCCTACGCGCTGCAGGACCGCTTCGTGGCCGAAATGCTGGCCAGCCTGGACACACCCAGCCGCGCACGCCTGATCGGTACCCAGGAGGCGGCACCGCAGGCCGGGCAGCGGACAAGTCCGCGGACAGGGCAGCAAACCGTGCACCAGGCAGGACAGCAAGCCGTGTATCAGGCAAGACAGCAAGCCGTGCAGCAGGCCAACCAGCAGGCGGCGCCAACGGAGCCAGGCGCGCGATGAGCGAAACCCTGCTCCAGTACCTGTTCACCTCGCTGCCCTTCATTGTGGTGGTGCTGCTGGCCCTGCTCGCCGTGCTCGGCATCGGCCTCGGCCTGGTGTGGCCGCGCCTGCTGGTCTATCCCTACCTGTGCATCTTCTTCTGGATGAATTCGACGAGCTACGGCAACCTGTCCGTGTTCGCCTCCCCCGGCGTCTACAGCCGCGGCTCGGGGATGCTGCTGTTCCCGGTGGTGCTGTGGTACGTGCTCGGCGCCTGGTGCTGCGCGCGCATCGCAGCCGGGTTCGGCCAGGGCCTGGCGCCGGGCGGCGGCCTTGCGGGAGTACAGGGTGGAAGCTACCGCGGAATGCAAGGCAGGGCGCATGCCGGCATCACGAACGCTGCGCCGTTTGGTGCAGCCTGCAACCTGCTCCCCTGGTTCTGGGGTTGGGCCGTGCTGCTGGCCTGCCACACCGGCGCCGCCTTCATCGCCGGCGTGCCCGTCAAGGATGCGCTGGCGCCGTCGGGCTTCTCGAACATCGTCTGGATGGGGCCGCTGGTTGCCTTGATGCTGCTGTCTTTCCGCACGCGCGAGCAGGCCCTGGAACTGGCCCGCTTCATCATGCTCGCCGGACTCTGCCGCGCCCTGTTCGGCCTGGGGCGCTGGGCCGCCTTTGGTGGCGACCCGAACAATGTGTACGCGAACATGAACGCGATCCGCATCCGCCTGACCTTCTTCGACATCAACGACAGCCTGCTGTGCATGCTCGCATTCGCCATCGCTGCCGTCGGCCTGTTCGGGGCCGCGCAGGTGCGCCGCGCCACGCCCTGGCGCCTGCTCGAATGGCTGACCCTGGGCGCCACCGCCGCCTGCATCGTGCTTTCCTACCGGCGCAGCGCCTGGATCGGCTTCATGCTCGGCTTCGCGGTCGTGATGCTGCGCTTTCCGCTGCGCCGGCGCGTGCAACTGGCCCTGGCGGCCTTGCCCCTGGTCGGCGCCGCGCTTGGCTACGCGGCCCTGCGCCGCCTTGGCCAGACCCGCGGCGGGGGCGGCCTGTTCTACGACATGCAGTCGCGCCGCTTCGGTCCTGAAAGCGAACGCGTGCTGGAACTCAAGCTGGTGCTGGGCGACATCCTGGCCAAGCCCTTTACCGGGATCGGTTCCTGGGGCCGCTACTCCGGCTATGAACAGATTTCCTGGCAAGCCAATCCGGACGGCGGCCTGTTCCTGCACAGCGGGGTGCTGCACGTGGCCCTGAAGAGCGGCTTGCCCGGCATCGCCCTGCTGGCGGGCACCGTGTGCGCCTTTGTCCTGGCCGCGCGCCGCGCCCTGCGCACGCTGCCGCCCGAGCTGCTGCCGCTGGGCGCGGCCGGCGTGGCGGCGCTGGCCTTCATGATTCCCGACGTGCTGGTCGGCACGCCTTTCCCCCAGGTGCGCACCACCCAGATGCTGGCCATTGCGCTGGCGCTGCCGTATGTGGCGCTGGCCGCCGCCGCGCCGGCCGTCCTGGCGCCGCACCGGGCGGCGCATGGGCGCGGGCGCGTGCACCCGCTGCCGGCCTGATATGGATCTGCGCCTGTTCCGCAACGCCTGGTCGAACCTGCTGGGCGCCGCCGTACCGGCGCTGGCGGCCCTGGCCACCGTGCCCCTGGTGGTCGCCGGCCTGGGCGAGGCCAACTATGGCGTATATGCGCTGGTCACGGCCATCGTCGGCTATTTCGCCGTGATCGACATCAACGTCACCGCCGGTTCGGTCAAGTACATCGCCGCCCAGCATGCGCGTGCCGAACCCGAGCGCATTGCCGAGACCCTGTGCTTCGGCAGCGCCGTGTATGCCCTCATCGGCGCCGTCGGCGGACTCGGCCTGTTCTTCGGCGCCGGGCAACTGGTGACCGAGGTCTTCACCGTGCCGCCGCACCTGGGCGCCGAGGCCATCGCCAGCCTGCAACTGGCAGGGCTCGGCTTCTTTCTCGGGCAACTGCAAAGCTACCTGCACAGCGTGCCCCAGGCGCTGATGCGCTTCGATGTGTCGGGGCGGCTGGAGATGGTGTTCGGCGCCCTGGTGCCGCTGTTCACGGTGGCGGTGCTGATGCTCGGGTACGGCCTGTTCGCGCTCATCGCGCTGCGGGTGGCCGCCAGCGCCATCCACTGCCTGCTGCTGTGGCGCGGCATCCATGGCCTGCTGCCCGGCCTGCGCTGGCGCTGGCCGGGCCGCGCGCTGCGCAGCGGCATCCTCGGCTTTTCCGCCTATTCCTTCCTGTCGCGCTTTGCCGCCTTGTCGTATGCGCATGCCGACAAGTTGATCATCGGCGCCCTGGTCGGGGTCACGGGCCTGGCGTATTTCACGGTGGCGGCCACGCTGGCCAACCGGGTGCTGGGACTCACGTTTCGCCTGTCCGGCGTGTTCTTCCCGGCCGCGAGCATGCTGGCCGCCGGCGGCGAGCTGGCGCGCCTCGACCATGCTTACCTGAAGGCGACCCGTTACGTGGTCTACCTGAACGCGGCGATGCTGGTGCTGCTGGCGGTGTTCGCCGAGCCCTTGCTGCGCTACTGGATGAACCCGGATTTCGCCGCCAGCGGCGCCACCGTGCTGGCCGTGATGGCGCTGGCGCAGTTCGTCGATTCGCTGACCAGCCTGCCTTCCCTGGTGAACGACGGCATGGGCCACCCGCGCGTGTCCGGCCTGTTCGCGGTGGCGCGGGCGCTGGCCGGACTCCTCATCGTCTACCTGGGCGTGGCGGGGTGGGTCATCCTGGGTGCCGCCTGGGGCCACCTGCTGGCCTCGCTGCTGTTCACGGGCGCCTTCCTGGTGCATGTGCACGGCCGCACGGTGCCGACCTCGCTCGCGCGCCTGTTTGCGCGCGGCTTCCTGCCCGGCATGGCGGGCACGGCCGGCGTGGCGCTGGCGGCCGGCCTGGCCGAACGCTGGTTCCATCGCAATGCGCTCGACTTCGTGCTGGTCGCGCTGGCGACCACGCTGCTGCTGGGGCTGGCCGGCATGCTGCTGGTGCTCGAAGGCGAGGACCGGCGCCGGTCCCGGGCATGGTTCCGGATGCAGGTCTGGCCCCAGATCCGCGCGCGCATCCGCGCATGGGCGGGAGGCTAGGGTGCGCATCCTGCTGGTGTCCGAAGACTTGCCGGGCGAGCAGATCGGCGGCCTGGGCAAGCACGTGGTCACGCTGGGAAATGCCTTATTGGCGCGCGGACACGCGGTGCGCATCCTCGGCCGCAGCGACCGCAGCGACCGAGGATGCGCGGGTGGCAAGGGCGGCGCCGGCACGAACCCCGCCCGCCAGATCGGCTTTCTCGGCAGCTTCGTACCCGGCTTCGACTATGCCCATCCCGGCTGGAAGGAAAGCAAGCTCGGCATCTTCAATCCCCTGAAGCGTCCCTATTTCGCGCGCAAGATCGGTACCGCCATCAACCGCCATGCCGCCGATGCCGACGTCGTGCATTACCACGGACACCTGCCGATGGTCGGGCTGCACGTGGCGCCCGGCATGAACTATGTGCAGACCCGCCACGACCAGGGCAGCGAGTGCCTGACCCACCTGCGCTTTCGCGACGACACGCCCTGTACCACGCTGGCGCCGCGCGACTGTTCGGCCTGCATCTGCGCGCATGCCGGTCCGCTGCGCAAGTCTGTCACGGCCATCGCCGTCAACCGTTACCGTGAAGACAATGCACGCGCCTTTGCCATGCACAAGACCGTGTTCGTGTCCCACTTCCTGCGCCGGCAATTCCTGCGCGCCGTGCCGCATGCCGACCTGGCGCGCTGCCGCGTGATCCCGAATTTCGTCGATTACCCGCGCCTGGCCGCCGTCCTGGACACCGCGCTGGCGCCGGTGGCGGGCAGGGTGGTGCTGGTCGGGCGCGTCGATGCCGGCAAGGGATTCGGCGAATTCCTGGCCGCCGCCCACGCACGCCTGCCCGAGCTGGCCCAGGTGCTGGTGGCGGGCGACGGCCCTGAGCGCGCCGCCCTGGAAGTCCGCCATGCCGGTGCGCAGGTGCGCTTTCTCGGCTGGCAGGATTACCCGGCGGCCCTGTCCCTGGCCGCTAGCGCCCACGTCTGCGTCGTGCCCTCGGTGTGCGAGGAAGCCTGCAGCACCACCGTGCTGGAAGCGCTGGCCCTGGGCCGCCCCTGCATCGCACTGGCGCGCGGCGGCACGCCCGAGCTGAGCGGCTTCCAGCGCTACCCCGGCCAGTTGCAGCTGGCGCGCAGCATGCCGGAGCTGGTCGAGCGCCTGCGCAGCCAGCTGGCCGCCGCACCCACCCGGCTGCCGCCCGCGGCCAGCTTCGGCGCCGACGCCGCCCACATCCTTCCCCGCCTGCTGGAGCTGTATGCCGACTGAACCCGACCGCCCACGCTTCTCGATCGTCACCTGCACCTGGAACAGCGCCGCCACCCTGGCCGACACCCTGGCCTCGGTGCGCAGCCAGAGTTGCCAGGACCTTGAACACATCTTCGTCGACGCCGGCTCGACGGACACGACCCTCGACCTGATCGATGCCCACCCGCTACCCAAGCGCGTGCTGCACAACGTGCGTGGCGGCATCAGCCGCGCCATGAATGCCGGCATCCTGGCCGCGCGCGGCGAGTTCGTCGCCCACCTGCATTCCGACGATTACTACGCCGATCCCGGGGTGCTGGCGCAGGTCGCGCGCCGTTTCGACGACAGCGGCGCCGCCTGGGTGGTCGGCCAGATCCGCGTGCTGCGCGACGGCGTGCTCGCCGAACCCTACCCGATGCGCCCCTTCAGCTACCGCGCCTATGCCTCGGGGCACGCGGCGATCGCGCATCCGGCCGTGTTCGTACGCCGCAGCCTGTTCGAGCAGGCCGGCCTGTTCGACGAGGGCCTGCGCTATGCGATGGACATCGACCTGTGGCTGCGCCTGGCCGCGCGCACGCCGCCGGCGCTGATCGCGCAGCCGTTGACGGTGTTTCGCGAGCATGCCGGCAGCGTCTCGTCCGCCAACAAGCTGCGCGCGCGCCAGGAAGAGTTCATGGTGCGACGCCGCTACCTGCACAGGGCGCCGCTGGCCTTTGCGCTGTATTGCCTGCGCTACCTGAAACGGACCCGCGTCTTGCGCCTCGACAGCGAAGCTTGACTGTGCAAAAACGGAAGTTGTCGCGCCGTCTTTGTGAACACAACACAGCTATTACCAGAGTGAAAATGATGCTGAAACAAGCTTAATATTCTTGCGTTGGATTTCTGCGATGCACGCAAAAAAAAGAGTGATTTCGAGAAAAAAGTTGCCGCTGTTCAATTTCTTACTGCGGTAACATCAGTTCGTATCGGTCGACAAATGTTCAGTAAAAGCGTCGATCATCCGAAATCCAGGCTATTCCCGCCGGATGGCCTTACCCGATTGTCATCGCATCGTCCGGAGCATCATTCAATGAAATTCACCCGACAAGGCCTGTTGCAGGCCCTTGCCCTGGCGTCCCTGTGTGCACTGTCGCTGAACGCGCGTGCCGATTGGGCGCAGTCGACCGACCCGCTGATCGTCCAGCCGGGTCCGACCAACAATGCCGTACAGGCGCAAAACCCGCCAGGCTTCACCTGGGCGCGCCACCCGAACGGTCCGGCCGCCTACGAAATCGAGATCACCCCGGTCGGCGGCGCGCCGACCAAGGCCATCGTCGAGCGCAACTGGTACCTGCCCTCGAAGGCGCTGCCGCTGGGGAACTACACCTGGCGCGTGCGCCCGAACGGCAGCAACGACTGGTCGACCGCGCGCAGCTTCCAGCTGACCAGCCGCTCGACCGTGTTCGAGGTGCCGGATAACGCCACGCTGCGCAAGCGCATCGCCGCGAAAGCCCGTCCGCGCGCGCTGCCGCCGTCGTTCACCCTGTATTCGAGCTGGACCGCCGCCAGGAAGGCCGAGCTCGACCCTTACGTCAGCCGCATGACCAACGAGATCAAGCTGCAGATCAATGCGCTGCCGGCGCTGAACGATGCGCGCTGGCCGATCGCCATCACCACCCCGCTGACGGCGGCGATGGCCTCGCAGCAGACCGACATCCGCCAGCGCATCAACGAAGCCAGCCGCCAGCTGGAAGCGGCCGCCATCATGTGGCGCATGAAGCGCGATCCGCTGTTCCTGAACGAGGCGCTGCGCAAGGGCGATCAATTGGCCAGCCTGAACCCGGCCGGCCCGACCAGCTATGCCAACCAGGACCAGGCCACGCGCCAGATCTCGGTGTCGCTGATCAAGGCGGTCGACAGCCTGGCCGGCGACCTCGACGCCACCCGCAAGGCGCGCTGGCTGGAAACCGTGCGCGTGCGCACCGAAGAGATCTACGGCAACCTGGCCGGCGACAACGGCCGTCTCGACCAGTACCCCTTTGATTCGCACGGCAACACCAGCCTGGTGTTCCTGGTGCTGATTTCCTCGCTGTCGCTGGGCGACATCCCGGAAGCGCAGAAGTGGTTCGACTTCTCGTTCCGCGCCTACGCGAATGCGCCGTCGCCCTGGGCCGGCCCGGAAGGCGGCTTCGCCAACGGCACCGCCTACGCCGAATACGCGGCCGGCTACCTGGTACAGCTGTGGGACCCGATCACCCAGGCGACCGGCGTGAACTTCTACGCCAAGCCCTGGGCCCTCGGCTTCCTCGACTTCGCCACCCAGTTCACGCCGCCGGGCTCGAAGATCCACGCCTTCGGCGACGGCTCCGAGACCAAGCCCGACACCCGCGTGTTCCACGCCTTCGGTTCGCGCATGGTGTCGCCGCGCGCGGCCTGGTACGTCGACAAGCTGGGCGGCACCGAGGACACCTTGTCGCTGTTGCAGGCGCCGTACCCGATGCCGGTGGCCGACACCAAGACCCAGGCGCCGCCGTCGAGCAGCGCCTATTACCCGAGCATCGGCTGGGTGGCGATGCACAGCGACATCGGCTCGACCGCGCGCAGCTCGCTCTACTTCAAGTCCAGCCCCTACGGTTCCTTCAACCATAGCCACGGCGACCAGAACGGCCTCCTGCTGTCGGTGGCCGGCCAGCCGCTGCTGGTGAAAGCCGGCTGGTACGACTGGTACGGCTCGCCTTACTGGACCGACTGGTACCACCAGAGCCGCTCGCAGAACGCCATCACCTTCGACGGCGGCAAGGGGCAGCTGGTGAACGGCTACCGCGAGCAGCTGCAGCGCAACGGCAAGATCACGGCCTTCTCGGCCCAGCCGGGCTACGACTATGCCGAGGGCGATGCCACCGCGGCCTACGGCGGCCAGTTGACCATGGCCAAGCGCCAGGTCTGGCACCTGCGCGATGCCGGCAACGCCATCCTGGTGCGCGACAAGCTGGGCGCCAGCGTGCCGCACACCTACGAGTTCAACCTGCACGCCCCGGTGGCGATGACGGTCGAGAACACGAGTGCGGTGAAGATCGCGGCGAACGGCCAGTCGGTCTGCGTGCGCAGCCTGAACGGCAACGCCAGCTTCGCCAAGTGGGCCGGTCCGGCGCCGAAGGCCGGCGTCACCGAAGACCATGGCGCCTTCTACCTGCCGAACGACGGCAAGTCGGTCGCCGAATTCCTGGTGCTGCTCGACGTCGGCTGCAAGCGTCCGGCGGTGCAGGTGACCACGACCGGCGCGGTGCGAACGGTAACGGTGGCGGGGCAGACGGTCACGCTGAACTGATCGCACGGCAAGCTGTTCACACAGCAAGCAATCCCCACGGCTTCCATGCCGTGGGGATTTTTTTCGCCTGGGATTCGTGGTTTTCGGTCTCCAATTCATTCCCGCGCTTGACCGGTCGCAAAGGCGCCGTGCGCGCGCTTGCCGCGGCCGGGTCTCAAGCATGGCGCTGCGCTAGTATCGACCGGTCTCCACCAGCCGGCCATCCCATGCGCTCCAGTCCGCTATCGATTGCCTACATCGTCCGCGACCCCTTGCCGCCGCGCCGCGCCGACGTGCTGACCCTGTTCGGCGCCGAACTGCCGCGCCATGGCGTGCATGCCGAGCTGGTGGGGCAGGCCGATGCCGATGGGGCGGGGCGGCACGACACCGGCGGCATGCACGTGGTCGGCAGCCTGGGCAGCCGCTTCGCCGCCTTGCTGTCGCCGCTCTGGGATCTGCTCGGCCTGCTGCGCGCCTGGCGCCGTACGCGTCCGGGCTGCATCCAGGTGCGCGACAAGATCGCCAGCGCCTGCCTTGCCTGGCTGGCCGCGCGCCTGCTGGGCCTGCCGTTCGTGTACTGGATGTCCTTTCCCATCGTCGAAGGCTTCGAGGTGAGACGCGACGCCATCGGCAGGCGCGGCAGGGGCGCCTTGTGGCTGGCCCATGCGCTGCGCGCCGCCGCCTCGCGCCTGCTGCTGTACCGCCTGGTGCTGCCGCGCGCCGACCACGTCTTCGTGCAAAGCGAGGCGATGCGCGCCTGGCTGGCCGGGCGCGGCATCGACGCGGCGCGCATGACCGCCGTGCCGATGGGCGTGGACAGCGCCCTGTTCGAGCGCAGCGCGATTCCCCCCAGCGCCGACCCGCGCCTGGACGGCAGGCGCGTGCTCGTCTACCTGGGCAGCGTGGCCCAGTCGCGCCAGTCCGGCTTCCTGCTCGACGTCGCCCTGCTGCTGCGCGCGCGCATGCCGGAGGTCTTGCTGGTGATCGCCGGCGACGCGCCTTCGCCCGACGAAATGGCCTGGATGCGGCGCGAGATCGCGAGCCTGCAGCTCGGCGGGCACGTGCTGCTGACCGGCTGGCTGCCGCAGCGCGAGGCGCTCGGCTATGCGCTGCGCGCCGAAGTCGGGCTGTCGCCGATCCCGCGCGCCACCCTGTTCGACGTATCCTCGCCGACCAAGCTGGTCGAATACCTGGCGCTGGGCATCCCCAGCGTCGCCAACGACATCCCCGACCAGGCCCTGGTGCTGGAGGAAAGCGGGGCCGGGCTCTGTGTCCCGATGCAGGCCGAGGCCTTTGCCGACGCCACCCTGCGCCTGCTGGGCGACCCGGCGCTGGCGGCGCGGCTGGCCGCGCGCGGGCCGCCCTGGGTGCGCGCCAACCGCAGCTACGACATCCTCGGCCGCAAGGTCGCGCAGGCCTACAGCGCCATCTGTCCGCCATGTGGACCTACTCATTGAAGTTCACGCTGCGCGCGATCATGCGCGAACTGCTGCGCGGCTTCTGGGGACGCTACCTGGTCTACCCGCGCCTGGCGGCGGTGGAACGGTCGGCGGCGCTGCTGAACGCCGCCATCGCCCGCCGTGCGCGCCGCATCGGCGTGACGGTGGCGCCGGACGGCACCCGCCTGCGGCGCATCGATCCGCGCACCCGGCTGCTGGCCAAGACCGAAGTCGGGCGCCATCCGGAGCGCTTCCTGCGTCCGCGCACCCTGGCCACGCTGCTGCGCAGTACGATCCGCACCAGCGGCACCTCGGGCTCGCCGCTGGCGCTGGTCCAGACCCTGGGCGCCGTGATCCGCGAAGAAGGCTTCATCCAGCGCCAGCTGGCCTGGATCGGCTTTCGCCATGGCCAGCGCCGCGCCTGGATCCGCGGCGAGATCGTTTGCCCGAAGCAGCCGCCGGACGGGCGCTACTGGTGCCACGACTGGTTCGGCAAGATCCTGATGCTGTCCTCCTACCACCTGTCGAACGCCACCATCGGCGCCTACATCGGCGCGCTCGAGCGCCACGACCCGGTGGTCATCCACGCCTATCCATCCTCGGTCGCCGCCCTGGCGGCCTGGCTGAACGCGGCCGGACAGCGCTACCGGGGCCGCGCGCTGCGCGGCGTGATGACTTCCTCGGAAACCCTGGAGCCCGGCGTGCGCAGCGCCGTCGAAAGCGCTTTCGGCGTGCCCGTCTACGACTGGTATGGCCAGGCCGAGCGGGTGGCGGCGATCGGCAGTTGCGAGCGCGGCAATTACCACGTGCTCACCGACTACGGCGGCGTCGAGCTGCTCGAGCTGGCCGATGGCAGCTGCGAGCTGGTCGGCACCACGCTGAACAACCCGGCCATGCCGCTGTCGCGCTACCGCACCGGCGACCGCGTCATTCCGGGAAATGGCACGCCCTGCGCCTGCGGCCGCGTCTTCCCCACGGTGAAAGCGGTAATCGGACGCCAGGAAAAGACCGTCACCTTGCCCGACGGGCGCATCGTGGCGCGGCTCGACCGCGTGTTCCAGGGCCATGAGCGCGGCCTGCTTGAAGGTCAGGTGTTGTATCGGGGCGACGCCCGCTTCGTGTTGCGGGTGGTCACCACCGATGCCTTCGACGCCGCCGACGAAGCTGCGCTGCGCAGCAAGTTTCTCCTGCGCGTGCCCGGCGTCGAGGTAGACGTGGAGCGGGTTGCGGCGATTCCCCGTGGTCCGAATGGCAAGTATGAATTTATTGCATTTGAAATGTGAACCGTGCGCGGGAGGAGAAATACTTGATGTATGATCGAAATATTGTACCTTTATCAAGAAACGTGAACCCCTTCCTTTCCATCAGAGTTGCGCGAATGCTGTCCGGAGTCCGTGCATGAAAGCGCGCGCGCCGCGCATCCTGATGGTCGGCACGGCCCTCGACGGGCGGGGTGGGGTGGCTGCGGTATTGTCGGTGCTGCGCGCGAGCGGCCTGTTCGAGCGCGAGGCGGTCCACTACGTCAGCACCCACCGCGAAGGCGGAACGCTGGCCAAGCTGGTCCATGCCGGCGCCGGCCTCTGGGCCACGCTGCGCACCTGCCTGCTGCAGCGTCCCGCCATCGTCCATGCGCACGCCTCGACCGGCGCGAGTTTCGTGCGCAAGTCGCTGGTCCTGCTGCTGGCGCGCGCCAGTGGCTGCAAAACCATTTTCCACCTGCATGGCGGCACCTTCCGCCAATACGCGCTGGAGCGCTCCGGCGTCCTGATGCGGCGCTGGATCCGCCACACCCTGGAACGCAGCTCGCTCGTCATCGCTCTGTCCGACAACTGGGCCGCCTTCCTGCGCAACTTCGCGCCGAAGGCACGCGTGGCGGTGGTGCCGAACGCGGTGCCCCTGCCGGCCGTAACGGTGGGCGCGGCCGGCGAGGCAGGCGGGGCGGGCACCCCGGGCCGCATCCTCTTCCTCGGCCGCCTGGAGCCGGCCAAGGGCACGGCCGAACTGCTGGACGCCGTGGCCCTGCTGGCGCCGCGCTTTCCGCAGCTGCGCCTGGTCATGGGCGGCAATGGCGACCTGGATGGCTTCCGGCGCGGCGCCGCCGCACGCGGCATCGCCGACCGCATCGCCTTGCCGGGCTGGCTGGACGGCGCCGCGCGCGACGCCGAGCTGGCGCGCGCCAGCGTGTTCTGCCTGCCTTCGCATGCCGAGGGCTTGCCGATGGCCGTGCTGGAAGCGATGGCGGCCGGCAAGGCGGTGGTGGCCAGCAGCGTGGGCGGGATTCCTGAGCTGGTGCAGGACGGGATAAACGGTTTGCTGGTGCCGCCGCACGATGCCACGGCCCTGGCTGCGGCCCTGGCGCGCCTGCTCGGCGACGACGGCCTGCGCGCCCGGCTCGGGGCGCAGGCGCGGGCCACGGTGGAAGCGCAGTATTCGACGCAGGCAGTCTGCGGCCGCCTGGCCGCGATCTACAACGATTTGGCGGGGACGCGATGAACGCAACAGTACGCATGGTTTGGCTGGTCAACCGTTTGCGCTGCATGTCGGTGGCCGAGATCGGCTACCGGGTGCGCCAGGCGGCGCGCACAAGGATGAGCCGGGGTGCGGCCCATCGGGCCGCGCCAGCGCCCTTGCCGCGTGCCCGCACCTTCGACGTCCATGGCGCCCCGGCGCTCGACCCGCTCCAGGTCGACGCCCTGCTGGCCGAAGCCGACCGCGTCTGCGCCGGCCACGTGGTGCTGTTCGCCGACCGCAGCTTCGACGTCGGCGTGCCCACCGTCTGGAACCGCGACCCCGACAGCGGCATCACCGGTCCGGCCGTGTTCTCGGGCGACATCGCCATCGACAGGCAGGAGCTGGTCGGCGACATCAAGCACGTCTGGGAACTGAACCGCCACCTGCACCTGGTGCGCCTGGCGCAAGCCTGGAGCGTGTCGGGCGAAGTGCGCTGGCTGCACGCGCTCGAACAGCAACTGCGCAGCTGGCTCGATCAGTGTCCGCCACTCACCGGCCCCAACTGGACCAGCCCGCTCGAAATGGGCATCCGCCTGGTGAACTGGGCCTTGCTGTGGCAACTGGTGGGCGGCGAAAACAGCAGCCTGTTCGCCGGCGAATCCGGCCAGCGCCTGCGCGCCGACTGGCTCGACAGCGTCCACGCCCATTGCCGCACGATCGCGCGCAACCTGTCGCGCCATTCCTCGGCCAATAACCACCTGATCGGCGAACTCACCGGCCTGTTCGTCGGCGCCTCGGTCTGGCCCTGCTGGAAAGAATCCGGCGCCTGGATGGAGCAGGCGCGGCGCGAACTCGAGCAGCAATCGCGCCTGCAGTATTCGCTCGACGGCGTGAACAAGGAACAAGCCTTTGCCTACCATATCTTCTCGGCTGAATTCCTGTTCGTAGCCGGGCTGGTGGGGCAGGCAACCGGTGTGCCGTTTTCGCGCAACTACTGGGGCGTGCTGCAGCGCGCGCTGCGCTTCCTGCGCTCGGTGCGCGACACCGGCGGCCATGTGCCGATGGTGGGCGACGCCGACGACGGCATCGTGTTCCGCCTCGACGCCGCCGGCAGCGACCGCGCCGCGCAACTGCTGGCGCTGGGCGACACCGTGTTCGGCGCCGCACCCGACAACCATCCCGGCGTGCGCTGGCTGCTGCACGCGCTGCCGGGGCGCCGTCCCGACGCCGACGCCCACGAGCCGGACACCGGCTGGGCCTTCCCCGATGGCGGCTATTTCCTGTTCGGCTCGCATTTCGGCGAACCCGACGAGATCAAGGGCATGCTCGACTGCGGCCCGCTGGGCTACCTCGGCATCGCCGCCCACGGCCACGCCGACGCCTTGTCGATGACGCTCTCGGTGGCCGGCGAAGAAGTGCTGGTCGATCCGGGTACGTATTCGTATTGGCAAGACCAGAAGTGGCGCGACTATTTCCGCGGTACCTCGGCCCACAACACGGTGCGCATCGACGGGCGCGACCAGTCGGTCTCGGGCGGACGTTTTCTGTGGCTGCGCAAGGCGCGCGCCAGCATCGAGCGCATGCCCACCTCGCCCCACGAATTCGATTTCCGCGGCTCGCACGACGGTTATGCCCGCCTGTCGGACCCGGTGCGCCACGTGCGCAGCGTGCGCTTCGACGCCGCCAGCTCCACGCTCACCGTGCGCGACGAGGTGGCCGGCAAGCGGCCGCATCCGCTGGAACTGTTCTGGCATTTCGCGCCGGAACTGAATGTGCGCCTGACCAGCACCGGCCTGCACGTGCGCGGCAAGCGCTTCGCTCTGCAGATGCAGGCGGCCGGCGCCGATTTGAAGCTGGAACTGGTGCGCGGCGCCGAAAATCCGCCGCTCGGCTGGTACTCGCGCTGCTACGAATCGAAGGAGCCTTGCGACGTGCTGCGCATTAGCACCGTATCGTCCGCCGTTCCGGTCGAGTGCAGGTTTACAATAACGTTTTTCTAATTAGTTTCAATAATTGCTAGTCGCCACAATTATTTCTATAATTACAAGTCTTTGCGGTTGAAGCTTTCATAATTACTACAATGCAGGATGGTCCAAACATGCTTATCTATCTGGTTGCAGGCGCACGTCCGAATTTCATGAAAATCGCGCCGATCGTGCGCGCCTTGCAGGCGCAGGACACGCTCACGTTCAAGATCATCCATACCGGCCAGCACTATGACCGCGACATGAACGATGTCTTCTTCGAAGAGCTCGGCATTCCCCAGCCCGACGTGTTCATGGCCGCCGGCGGCGGCAGCCATGCCCAGCAGACCGCGAAGATCATGGTCGGCTTCGAGGAACTCTGCAATAACGAACGTCCGGCCGCCGTGCTGGTGGTGGGCGACGTGAATTCCACGCTGGCCTGCTCGATCGTCGCCAAGAAACTGAATATCCCGGTAGCCCACGTCGAGGCCGGCCTGCGCAGCGGCGACATGTCGATGCCGGAAGAAATCAACCGTCTCGTCACCGACAGCATCTCGGACTGGTTTTTCGCCACCGAGCCGGCCGCCGTCGAGCACCTGCGCCGCGAAGGCAAGGCGGATTCCGCCGTCCACTACGTCGGCCACGTGATGGTCGACAACGTGCTGTACCAGGCCGACAAATTGAGCGCAGCCGATACCTCGGGCTTCGAGACGGCCGCCTTCAAGGCGGCAAGCCAGGAGAACGGCGGCCGCTACGGCGTCGTCACCATGCACCGCCCGAGCAATGTCGACGAGCCGGCAACCTTCGCCCGTATCGCCGGCGCGCTGAAGGAAATTGCCAGTGAGCTGCCGCTGATCTTCCCGGTGCACCCGCGCACCCGCGCCAACATCGAAAAATTCGGCATCGACCTCGGCCCGAACATCACCCTGGCCGGCCCGCAAGCCTACATGGCCTTCCTCAACCTGTGGAAAGACGCGGCCGTCGTGCTAACCGACTCCGGTGGTTTGCAGGAAGAAACCACGGCCCTGGGCGTGCCATGCGTAACGATCCGCGAAAATACCGAACGTCCGGTGACGGTGGACGAAGGCTCGAACGTGCTGGCCGGCACTGATCCGGAAAAAATCCTGATGGAAGCGCGCAAGGTCTTGCGCGGCGAAGGCAAGCAGGGCCGCCGCCCGCAACTGTGGGACGGCAAGGCCGCGGAACGCATCGTCGCCATTCTCGCCAAAGAGCTGGCTTGAGAATGACATGACATCCGCCATCACGATGATGGGCTGCAGGATCGACAACCTGTCGATGGAAGAAAGCCTCGTGCGTATCGAGGAATTCATCCGCTCCGGTCAGCCCCATCAGCACGTGGTGGTGAATGTCGACAAGCTGGTGAAGGCCAGCCGCGACCCGGAACTGCGCCGTATCGTCAACGACTGCGCCCTGGTGAATGCCGACGGCATGCCGGTGGTGTGGGCTTCGCGCCTGCTGGGCAAGCCGCTGAAGGAGCGGGTGGCCGGCATCGATCTGTTCGAGGCGCTGATGCGGCGTGCCGGCGAGAAGCATTGGCGCGTGTTCCTGCTCGGTGCGCGCGAAGAGGTCGTATCCGCCGTGGCCGACACCTACCGCCGCCGCTATCCCGACCTGACGATTGCCGGCTGGCGCAACGGTTACTGGAACGGCGACGCCGAGGAAGCGCAGGTGGCCGCGCAAGTGCGGGCCAGCGGCGCCGATCTGCTGTTTGTGGCGATCAGCTCGCCCAAGAAAGAACAATTTCTTGGCCGCTGGCAGGCCGAGATGAAGATCCCGTTCGCCATGGGCGTGGGCGGGACCTTCGACGTGGCGATCGGCCTCGTGCGCCGTGCGCCGCGCTGGATGCAGCGCGCCGGCCTGGAGTGGTTCTACCGCTTCCTGCAGGAGCCGCGCCGCATGTTCCGCCGCTACTTCATCGATGACATGGCCTTCGTCTGGCTGTTCATCAAGGAAGCGGCCGGAAAGAAAGTGTAAAGCGCCTCATCGGGCGCGAACAGGGAAAGGCAGCCATGAGAAATCTGCCGCCGAAAGAACAAAATGGGGGGATGGCATGACGCCATCCTGAGCGCCAGGACAGGCGCGTATCAATCGTATAGAGAGTGACGACAATGAAGATTCTGGTTACGGGCGGCGTGGGCTACATCGGTTCCCACACCGTCGTCGAGTTGCAGCAAGCCGGGTACGATGTGGTCGTGGTCGACAATCTCTCGAATGCCCAGCGCACCGTGCAGGAGCGCGTGCAGCAGATCACCGGCAAGACCTTCGAACTCATCGAAGCCGATATCCGCGACCGCGCGGCCATGGAAGCGGCCTTTGCCGCCCACAAGGTCGATGCCGTGGTCCACTTCGCCGGCCTGAAAGCCGTCGGCGAATCGGTGGCGCAGCCGCTGCGCTATTACGACAACAATGTCTCGGGCAGCGTGGTGCTGTTCGAAACCATGGCCAAGTTCGGCGTGAAAACCCTGGTGTTTTCGTCGTCGGCGACCGTCTACGGCGACCCGGCCTCGGTGCCGA
>Ga0308160_10002167_pt1 | contig 24593 bp, 19 predicted proteins | sample PhyFR1_FD_201036 | JGI IMG/M metagenome (GOLD analysis project Ga0308160, IMG submission 201036) | Phyllosphere microbial communities from UC Gill Tract Community Farm, Albany, California, United States - DLSLF.R1 | ecosystem: Host-associated > Plants > Phyllosphere > Unclassified | place: USA... | reverse complement strand
ACGGCCACCACGGGTAGCCATACGTGCGCGGAAGCCGTGCGTGCGCTTGCGACGGACGACGGAAGGTTGGTAAGTACGTTTCATGGTGGTCTCGCTTAAAGCAAAATAAAATGCAAATCGGGTCTGACGTCTGATGTCAGATTCGGCGCCAATGACTGTTTCGCATAAGGTAAAACCAGCGTCATGCCACAGCAAGTCTCTCTTCGCCCGATCACCAGCCGCTGAAGAATCACAGCGTTTGCATGGCGCACGGACGGGGAACCCTGAATTAGACTCTACTTCGCATCGCGCTGTCAAGGAAGGTGTTGTATGGCCCACCCACCCCTGACGACCGCTCACGACCGGCAAGACGACCCGGGATCGGTGGAAAATATGTGCGCCGCCTGTGGATAACTTCGGCCGAGACAGGTAAAATAGCGTGTTACGTATCACATAGCGAAGTATGGAAAACTTTTGGCAGACCGCATCCGCGCAGCTGGAGCTCGAGCTGACGCCCCAGCAGTACAGCGCGTGGATCAAATCGCTGGTCGCCCTCGACTACGAAGACGGCAAGCTGCGCATCGCTGCGCCGAATCGCTTCAAGCTTGACTGGGTCAAGACGCAGTTCGCCACCCGCATCACCGAGCTTGCAGCCCAGTATTGGGAAGCGCCGGTCGAGGTGCAGTTCGTGCTCGATCCCAAGACCCACCCTGCCCGCAACACGGCAGGCCCGATCACGACCACGTCCAGCGTGGTCGATTTCGACGCCCCGCGCCCGGCCCCAGGCCAGGAGCACCCGGCTGCGCCGAGCCCGACCCAGAACCTGAACATCGCCAACTCGCCGAAGCGCGAGCAGAGCCGCATCAACACCGAGCTCACCTTCGACAGTTTCGTGACCGGTAAGGCCAACCAGCTGGCGCGCGCTGCCGCGATCCAGGTCGCCAACAACCCGGGCGTGTCGTACAACCCGCTGTTCTTCTACGGCGGCGTCGGCCTGGGTAAGACCCACCTGATCCATGCGATCGGCAACCAGGTCATGGCCGACCAGCCGAACGCGCGCATCCGCTACATCCACGCCGAGCAGTACGTGCGCGACGTCGTCACCGCCTATCAACGCAAGGGCTTCGACGACTTCAAGCACTACTACCATTCGCTCGACATGCTGCTGATCGATGATATTCAGTTCTTTGGTGGCAAGAGCCGCACGCAGGAAGAATTTTTCTATGCGTTCGAGGCGCTGATTGCAGCCAAGAAGCAGATCATCATCACGTCGGATACCTATCCGAAAGAGATCACCGGCATGGATGACCGCCTGATCTCGCGCTTCGATTCCGGCCTGACGGTGGCGATCGAGCCGCCCGAGCTCGAGATGCGGGTGGCGATCCTGCTGAAAAAAGCGCAGTCCGAAGACGTGACGCTGTCCGACGACGTCGCCTTCTTTGTGGCCAAGCACCTGCGCTCGAACGTGCGCGAACTCGAAGGCGCGCTGCGCAAGATCCTGGCCTACTCGCGGTTCCACGGCAAGGACATCACCATCGATGTGGTGAAAGAAGCCCTGAAAGATCTGCTGTCGGTGCAGAACCGCCAGATCTCGGTGGAGAACATCCAGAAAACGGTGGCCGACTTCTTCAACATCAAGGTGGCGGACATGTACTCCAAGCGCCGCCCGGCGAATATCGCCCGGCCGCGCCAGATCGCCATGTATCTGGCGAAAGAGCTGACCCAGAAGAGTCTGCCCGAGATTGGCGAGCTGTTCGGCGGACGCGACCACACCACCGTGCTGCATGCGGTGCGCAAGATCGCGGGCGACCGCCAGAAGAACGCCGAGTGCAACCACGAGCTGCACGTGCTGGAACAGACCCTCAAGGGCTGATCCCGGTGCCTGAGAAGACACGATTGTGTTTTTCTCAGGCAATGGCAAAATATCGTATTAGCAAAAAACCTATTCAATAAACGTACTGAGGATAACTATGCAATTGGTCAAATCCACCCGAGACACGCTTCTCCGGCCACTGCAGATCGTGAGCGGTATTGTCGAGCGTCGGCACACTATGCCGATTCTGGCCAATATCCTCATTCGCAAAAACGGCGAGAGCGTGTCTTTCCTGTCGACCGACACCGAAGTGCAGATCACCACGCACGCCAATATCGGTGCGGGCGACGATGTGGCTGGCACCACCGTCGCGGCGCGCAAGCTGCTCGACATCCTGCGCGCGCTGCCGGAATCGGGCGACGTCACCATGACGCTGCAGAACAAGCGCCTGGCCGTGCAGAGCGGCAAGTCGCGCTTCGCGCTGCAGACGCTGGCGGCCGAGGAATTCCCGACCGTGTCGGTGGCCGAAAGCCACAACGCATCGGTGACGCTGCCGCAAAAGACGCTCAAGCACCTGTTCAACATGGTGCACTTCTCGATGGCCCAGCAAGACATCCGTTACTACCTGAACGGCCTGCTGCTGGTGCTCGACGGCAGCAACATCATTGCGGTCGCCACTGACGGCCACCGCCTGGCTTTCTGCCAGGTGGAAACCGAACAGCAGTTCGAGCGCCAGGAAGTGATCATCCCGCGCAAGACCATCATCGAACTGCAGCGCCTGCTCGAAGAAAGCGATGAAACCGTGCGCCTGGATATCGCGGCCTCGCAAGTCAAACTCACCTTCGCCGACATCGAGCTGGTCTCGAAGCTGGTTGAGGGCAAGTTCCCTGACTACACGCGCGTGATCCCGAAGGGTTACAAGAACGATTTCACGATCGGCCGCGAAGCCTTGCTGCGTTCGCTGCAGCGCGCCGCGATCATGACCAGCGATAAATTCAAGGGCGTGCGCTGCATCATCGAGCCGGGCGTCATGAAGATCAGCTCGACCAATGCCGACCAGGAAGAAGCGGTCGAAGAACTCGAAATCGATTACGGCGGCGATTCGATCGACATCGGCTTCAACGTCACTTACCTGCTCGACGTGCTGAACAACCTGAAGTGCGACCAGATCAATATCGCGCTGGGCGACTCGAATTCGTCGGCGCTGATTTCGATTCCCGAAAATGGCGACTTCAAATATGTCGTCATGCCGATGCGAATTTAAAAGCGCGCCATACGGCAGCTCTTGCGAATGACATAGCCTCTGAACCGTCATTCCCGCGCAGGCGGGAACGACGGCGCAGGGGTTGCGGGTCAAAGTTTGCGATTCAGCGACACTGCAGTTACTGCACGACCTGATTCACCGTTTTATAGAAAGCAGTCCATGTCCGAGAATATCCCAGCAGAAAACATCGCCCCCCAGGCGGAGGAATACGGCGCCGCCTCGATTCAGATCCTGGAAGGCCTGGAAGCGGTCCGCAAGCGTCCGGGCATGTACATTGGCGACACCTCGGACGGCACCGGCCTGCACCACCTGGTGTTCGAGGTGCTGGACAATTCGATCGACGAAGCGCTGGCCGGTTATTGCACCGAAATCCACGTCACGATCCATTCCGACAATTCGATCTCGATCACCGACAACGGCCGCGGCATCCCGACCGGCGTCAAGATGGACGACAAGCACGAGCCAAAGCGCTCGGCTACCGAAATCGCCCTGACCGAACTGCACGCTGGCGGCAAATTCAACCAGAACGCCTATAAAGTCTCGGGTGGCCTGCACGGCGTTGGCGTGTCGTGCGTGAACGCGCTGTCGAAACTGCTGCGCGTGACCGTGCGCCAGAACGGCAAAGTGCACCAAATGGAATTCGAGCGCGGCGTTCCGCTGAACCGCCTGCTCGAAATGCGCGACGGCTTTGAAGTCTCGCCAATGCGCGTGGTCGGTGAAACCGACAAGCGCGGCACCGAAGTGCACTTCTGGGCCGATGAAACCATCTTTACGCACGTCGAGTTCCACTACGAGATCCTGTCGAAGCGCATCCGCGAACTGTCGTTCCTGAACAATGGCGTCAACATCAAGCTGAGCGACCAGCGCAACGGCAAGGAAGAAGTATTCGCCTTCGAAGGCGGCACGCGCGGCTTCGTGGAATACATCAACAAGACCAAGAGCGTGCTGCACCCGACCGTGTTCCAGGCCACTGGCGACCGCATGTCGGACAACAACACCAACGTCTCGGTCGACGTGTCGATGCAATGGAACGATGCCTACAACGAGCAGGTGCTGTGCTTCACCAACAACATCCCGCAGCGCGACGGCGGCACCCACCTGACCGGCCTGCGCGCAGCGATGACGCGCGTGATCAACAAGTACATCGACGAGAATGACTTTGCCAAGAAGGCCAAGGTCGAGATCTCGGGCGACGACATGCGCGAAGGCCTGACCTGCGTGCTGTCGGTAAAAGTGCCGGAACCAAAATTCTCGTCGCAGACCAAAGATAAGCTGGTCTCGTCCGAAGTGCGCGGCCCGGTCGAGGAAATCGTCGCCAAGACGCTGACCGACTTCCTGGCCGAAAAGCCGAACGACGCCAAGATCATCTGCGGCAAGATCGTGGAAGCAGCGCGCGCCCGTGAAGCGGCGCGCAAGGCGCGCGACCTGACCCGCCGTAAAGGCATCATGGACGGCCTCGGCCTGTCGTCGAAACTGGCCGACTGTCAGGAACGCGACCCGGCGCTGGCCGAACTGTATATCGTCGAGGGTGACTCGGCAGGCGGCTCGGCCAAGCAGGGCCGCGACCGCAAGTTCCAGGCCATCTTGCCGCTGCGCGGCAAGGTGCTGAACGTGGAAAAGGCGCGCTTCGAAAAGATGCTGTCGTCGGAGCAGATCACGACCCTGATCGCCACGCTCGGCACCTCGATCGGCCCGGACGAATTCAACGTCGACAAGCTGCGCTATCACCGCATCATCATCATGACCGATGCCGACGTCGATGGCGCCCACATCCGCACCCTGCTGCTGACGCTGTTCTATCGCCAGATGCCGCAACTGGTCGAGCGCGGCCACATCTACATTGCGCAACCGCCGCTGTACAAGGTGAAAGCCGGCCGCGACGAGCGTTATCTGAAAGACGATGCCGAAGAAGCGAGCTACATGATGAAGTTCGCGCTCAATACCGCGGTACTGATCCCGCGCGACGGCGCCGAACCGATCGGCGGCGAAGAGCTGCTCAACCTGGTGACCCAGTACAACCTGGCCAACGTCATCATGATGCGCCTGGCGCGCGTGATCGACCGCGCCGCCCTGACCGCGATCTACAGCGGCGGCGTGGCGCTCGACTTGACCACGCTCGAGAACGCTGAGGCGTCGGCCAAGGCGATGGAAGCGGCGATCAACGATCCGGCAGTCAAGGTCAAGGTGCGCTCGGACGAACTGTCCGAGAAGCACGGCCTGCGCATCGAGCGCATCTATCACGGCAACGTGCAAGTGACCGGCATCGACGCCGACTTCGTCGCCGGCCCCGACTACGCCGTGCTGGCCAACTCGGCCATCACCTTCCAGGGCGTGATGGGCGAAGGCGCGATCGTGCGCCGCGGCGAAGGCGAGCGCATGAAGGAATCGGCAGTACGCGATTTCCACGCGGCGATGCTGTGGCTGCGTGATGAAGCCGAACGTGGCGTGTCCAAGCAGCGTTACAAGGGTCTGGGCGAGATGAATCCGGAGCAGCTGTGGGAGACGACCATGGATCCGACCGTGCGCCGCTTGCTGAAGGTGCAGATCGAGGACGCGATTGCAGCGGATCAGATCTTTACGACGCTGATGGGTGATGAGGTTGAGCCGCGGCGCAATTTCATTGAGAGTAATGCGTTAAGGGCGGGGAATATCGACGTTTAATTTGTCGGGTGACATAGAAAGTGAAAACTGTGCCAAGTTAGTGAAAACTAGCTTGCACCGATAGAAAGAATGGTTCCTGTCTGCACGAGTAATTTACTCAATCAACCGCTGGGGTCGAGCTTAGTTTCCGGCTAGGGATAAGAAACGAAGCTCGATTTCGACCAACCGCAGGTATTCCGAGCAGGTTCGGGCTGCAAGGATCCGTTGTGGGCGAGAAAAGGAAAACATGACGCAAGCATTCCACTATCCTCCCGAACTTCTTGAGCTTCTTATTGAAACTGTTGCGCGCCTCAGCCGCAGTAAAAAGGGAGTAGTACTGTTTCTTCGTGGATCCGGAGTCGCTGGAGAAGATCTTAATGAAGTTGACGAGATTGTGAACCGCACGCCGAACTCCATCAACAAGTTCGAAATCGTCCGCAACGTTCTCACAAAGGTCAACGCACGCGGGGATAGCGGCTTGCGACCACGACGCGAAATCATCAAACGTGTAGTGGAGTTTGAACATTTCGAAACTTGTTGGCCCGAGGACCTACTCAAGGCCAAAGGGCTGGTTGCGAGCGTTCGAGAAGCAGTCAACACGAAAGATGCATTCACGCGTATGAAGCAGGAGCGTGATGCCGAGCGTGAGCAAATTTTGCTACGTCAGCAAACTGTCCAGGCAGCAGCGGCAGAGAAACGCGCCAAGATCGGTGACGTTACCGTTCGGCTATCAGCTTTATTCAGCATGGATGATAAGCCTCACGAGCGCGGCAAGCTACTTGAGGGCGTGCTAAACGACCTCTTCCGCGTATATGGAATACACGTACGCGAGGATTTTCGTCGCAAAGATCCAGACACTTCGACTGTGCTTGAACAAATCGATGGTGTGATCGAGCTCGATGGCGCCATACACCTCGTCGAAATGAAATGGCTCAATGCCCCTGTGGGGGTGAGCGAATTCTTCCCACATCTCAGCCGCCTTTTCCTTCGCGCAAATGCTCACGGCATTTTCATTTCTTCGGCGGGCTATACCGAACCCGTGATCAAGGAATGTAGAACAGCTCTGACGCAAAAAACCATGGTTCTCTGCTCCTTGCACGAGATCGTCATGCTTCTGCAACGACAAGATGATTTCATCGCTTTCCTTAAGAAGAAATCACATGCCGCAATTGTGGACAAGAATCCATACTTGGAAATATTACAGTGACTCTGTATTGCAATTGAACTAAACGCAGCTGTGAGTAGTCGGGCATCAAGTGGTTCACTGTGCGCTTGGCCGCTATCTACGTTCTGTCCAAGTTTTCACACGCCATTCTGGCAACGCGAAGCGTCCAATAAACAGTGCTAGCGGATCTCTATTGCATCAACACTAAGCTGTTCCCGCAGCAGCTTTTCCTGAGCCGCTAACCATGCCTTCGCGTCGTCTTTGCTACCGCTTGCGCCTGATTTGTGCATCGCGATTTTCGCGGACTTGTATCTCTCGGATTTGTCGTTCGTGAGAAAGCACAACAAGAAAAATTCATTTTCCCGAAATGCAGATTCTTGGGCATGCAATGCTTGGCTGTCGTGCACGACTTGATCAAACCTGTTTAATCTCGTCGCCAGCGTTTCAAGTTCCTTGCTCTTCGGTTGTGCGCCCAGTTCGCCCGCAGCGACATACGCCTGAGTGATGTCACTCATGGCCACGTATATTGTCTGAAACGATTGGGGGCTCGTTACGGCCAAGCCGCCTAAAGAGCCAAGAGCTTGGCGAAACACGCTTCGCTCGGAATGTCGCTTACCCTTAGCATCGACCTCTTCCCGAATCTTCACTGCGCCAATAACGACTTGAAATTGCCCCGTTCGAACCATGTCTTGCAGGCGCCGCGTGGTCAACGGTCCAATCTGGCTCAAGAAGTCACCGATGCCCAGCGCAAGCGTCTGCAGGCTAGTCTTAAGCTCAACAAGTCGCCGCAAACGGCTGTCCTTCTCCTCGAGCTGCTTCGCCAGCAGCGACAGTCGCTCCAGCCTCCGCTTTTCGTTGAGGTACCTGCTGCGGTCGGAGATCATTCGTGAATCGGCACCGAATTTCTCGTGCGCGCACATGTTACCAACTACAGTGATGGTTCCATCATTGCGCTCGACGACCCACCCCTTCTTGTGAAGTTCTCCGCATAGCTTTCCGTTTTCTTTTTGAAGGCAGCAGTGGATTTCGTCGGCAAAGTTGTAGTCCCCCACGATCCGCCGGTATGTCGCCTTAGTAATGGGGTTGCTATCGCGAAAATTCCGATGTGCACGAATTTCCTCAAAACTACCGAACGACCGAACTTCGATTGAGCCAGAAGACGTTGACATTTCGCTCACCTCATTGCCGTGAATGGATGAGCTCATTATACTGTATGTAATTACAGTTAAAGGTGCTTGTGTGCTGCCGCCGCGTCGCATTCAAGAGGGAGCAACAAGACTACAGGCGTGTGTGAAAACACGTGCCATGTACTTGGGCCAGATTGTTGAGCAGAATGCTGCTCTGGCTGAGAGTTCTTCATCACAGGACCAATACGCGCAATCGGCATCCAATAGCTCGCCGACATCAGCGAGTTCGCTTCCCACCAACGGTGGTTACTGCATGAAACATTGGCAACGGGTCGATTTTTTTCATTTTTTGTGGCAAAAATTCCGAATTTATTCATTAAATGTGGCACATCGGCTAGTTTGCGACGCCACAATTACTGAAAAATCCTTGCCAAATCAATGCTCAAGTTTGCACGATATGTGTCACACGACATAATTACGCTGTACCTCAAGTCAAACGGCCTCTTCGTGAGGCCGTTTCCATTTCTACACTTGAAATACAACGTAAAGCCTGGGGTTGGCTCTGCCTTAAGATCTTTTCCTCTGCGTCGGCTCGATATTCTCTTCAAACTCATTCAGGCGCTTCATTACCATCTGATTTCTGGCGTACTTGTGCTTGAGCTTATTGAGCTTCTTGTCGGTGCCGGTACAGAGCTTGCGGATTTCGTTCTCGATTTCTTTCATCCTCTGCGCATCGGGCGGATCTGGCACCTCTCCGCGGAAATGATCACAGCCTTCACGCTGTTCCACATACTTGACTACGTCGACGGGCAGCCTTTCTTTGGCAGCGCTTGCAGAACCAGAGACGATGCACAGCATGATGAAAGTTACTCTCGACATTCGATTCATCTTCATGCCCCTAGGTTAGTCCTGCTCGGGAATCGGCCGCACCACCAGAAATTGATAAGCCATCGCACTGATCAAGCAAATGCCGGCGCCAGTCAGTAAGGCCGGCACAAACGACCAACTCTGCGCGATAAAGCCCGTCAGGATCGGCGCCAGCGCCCCGCCCACAAACCCGCCAAAGTTCTGAATCGCCCCAAGCGAAGCTACCCGACTACGCGGCGCCACTGCCGTCACCAGCGACCACGAACACGCCGACGCCGCGTTGGCCAGGAAGATCACCACCGAGATGCAGGCAATGGCCGCCGTATTGCTCTCGACCAGCGCCGCAGGAATCGTGAACGCTACCATCCCCAGCATCGACAACACCACCGCCGTACGCCGCCCCTGCACGACCGACTTCGCACGCCGGGTGATCTGATCAGACGCCCAGCCGGCAGACAAGGCGCCGGCAAAGCCGCACAGGAACGGAATCGTGGCCGCCACGCCGACATAGGCCACGTCCATATGGCGTTCGGTGCGCAGATAGCCCGGCAACCAGGTGAGGAAGACCCAGTTCAGGTAGACCGAACCGAAGAAGCCCAGCAGCATGCCCCAGGTAGCGCGCTGGCGGAACAGCGCGCGCCAGGATGCGAACCCGGCCTCGGGTGGGGCGTCGAGCGACTGGCCTTCGTCCAGGTAGGCACGCTCGGCATCAGTGAGCTGCTCGCGCACCGGGTCGCGATACAGGATGACCCAGACCACGGCTGCGACCAACCCCAGCGCGCCGGTAACGAAGAAGGCCCAATGCCAGCTGGTGGCGGCGATCAGGGGCGACAGGCACAGCGGCGCCAGCGCAAATCCCAGCGGCGAGGCCGAGTTGTAGATGCCGGTCGGCGTGCCGCGTGCGCGTAGCGGGAACCAGTTGCTGACCACCCGCGCCGCCGCCGGGAACTGCGGCGCTTCACCGATGCCGAGCACGATGCGCGCGAGCACGAACCAGCCGAACGAGGACACCAGTCCGCCCGCAGCCTGGGCCAGCGACCACAGCACCAGTCCCAGGCCGAGCAGCCAGCGCGGTCCGATCTTGTCGACCAGGGCGCCGACCGGCAGCTGACACAACGCATAGCTCCACGAGAATGCCGACAGCAGCAATCCCATCTGGCCAAGCGACAGGTCGAGGTCGGCGCGGATGAATTCGTTGGCGACCGCGAGCGTGGCGCGGTCGAGGTAGTTGATGACGCCGGTAACGACCAGCAGGACCAGCGACAGGGTCTGGCGGCGACGGATGCGTGGAGGCGCAGCCTGGTGGGCAGAGATAACATTCATTTCTGGATGGTACCAAAGGGGTCCGTCGCCGGGAGCCCCTTTTTTGCTATGGCGCGATTGCCACAGGGGTGACTACAGGGTGCAATAGTCGTGCTACGATCTGTTCCGGGCTGCGCAGGACGCCCACTCTCGCGAAAGCCAACGCACCTGCTTCCGTCCATGACGGTCCATTTTCAGGAATCAACCCTGTTCATTCACTGATGCCGTAGCGAGAACGGCGCAATTTACGTGAAAGGACTTGGCATGCGCCATCATTCCCACCGAAACACCACGCTTGAAACCAATACCGATTTCCTGCGCCGTTACGCACGCCGCCTGCTGCATGGCGCACATTCAGCGCAGCCCAGCACCGCCCTGCCGATCGTGCGCCGGGTGCATGGCGCGCAGGCGATTGCTTCAACGCGCTTGACCGCGCTCTATCATGCCCGCGAGACGCTGCAGCTCAAGCACATGTTCCACACCCTGGCTTACGAACTCGGCTACGCCAACTGGGATGCCTGCAAGCGCGATATCGATCGCCGGCCGGCGGACGTGCTGGACCGCTTCCGGCTTGAATCGGGCGTGTTTGGCGACTACCAGCAGATCTGGTTCGCGGATGAGCCGGCTGCGGTCGAATGGCGCCAGCAACATGGCGGCCGGATGGTTGTCTATGGCAAACAGGCGGTCGTGATGACGGCCTGATGTTGACGTTCAATATGTTGTTGTAGAGATATTGAACAGTTGATAGATTGAGTGGACTTTCCGTTCACTCAGTCATGTCCGAATCTTTTCAAGAATCGCTTGTCCTCAGCAATAGCTATTGGACGGATGAAGAACTCACCAGCGCAATCCAGGCCTATCTGGCGATGCTGCGCTCTGAGCTGAACGGCGAGCCATACAGCAAGGCCGAGGTCAATCGGCAGCTACGAGAAGGTCCACTTGCGACCCGTACCAAAGGCTCGATTGAGTTCCGCATGCAAAATATCTCCGCTGCGCTGTACGAGCTAAAAATGCCGTGGATCGCGGGTTATCTGCCGGCCAAGAATATCGGCACTTCGGTAAAACAGAAGATGGTAGAGCTCTTGCGCGCGAATGGCATCGCGTTCCTTGAGCCTTATATCCCGACGGCCGATCATCACGAGCTGTCGCACAAGGTTGCTTCGTTGAGAAGGCAACCGCTAGCGGTACGGCCGCTCGGTTCATTTCAGCCTGCGATGATGTCAGCGATTACCACATCGTATGTGCGCGACCCTGCCGTGAAAGCATGGGTACTCCAAGGCGCTGACGGAAAATGCGAAGGATGCGACGCCGCCGCGCCTTTTGCCGGAATCGATGGCCTGCCTTATCTCGAAGTACACCACGTCATGCCACTGTCCAGCCATGGCTCGGACACGACGACGAATGCCGTGGCACTATGCCCAAATTGCCATCGCCGCTGTCATTCATCAATGGACCGCGATGAATTCAAACTGTCGCTGTACCAAAAAGTTCCGCGCTTGATCGTCGAAGCGCCAGAATGCGATTAACGCACCCTAGCAACCTCAGAAACACGCGGCACAGCCGCAAGTGAATCGATCTACGGCAGCCTGATCTTGACGATCGCATTCCCCGACGTCGCATACAGATTGCCCTTGCCATCCGCAACGATGCCGCGAATATCCGCCAGGCTGCCCGGCAGATCACCAGTACGCAACACGTTCGCACGCGTGGTTCCGGCGATCGTCGTCACCACACCAGCCGACGTAATCCTGCGTACCAGGTTATTGATGGCATCGGCCGCATAGACATTGCCCTGCTGGTCAACCGTCAGCGCCACCACCTGTTCGAAACGCGCCGCACTACCGCTGCCATTGACTGCCCCTCGCACATCGCGACCACCGGCCAGCGTGATCAGGTTGTCCGAGCCCAGATTGGCACTCGGGTTCCAGCGGCTGATCTCGCGCTCGAGGTCGAACAGATACACGTTGTTATTGCTGTCGAGCGCCACGCCGCGCGGCTCGAAAGCACGCGTGCCCGACAGGTCGTTCAGCGTGGATTGCCCTTCCAGAATCGCGGTCGCGCCGGTTGAAATCCTGCGCGTGCCGTACGCATTGGTGACGAACAGATTGCCATTGCCGTCGAGCGCGATGGCGCCAGGGCGCGCGCTTGGCAGGCTATTTTCGACGACGCCGCTGCCGGCCGGGATCGTTGCCCAGGTGCTGACTTGCCCTGATGACACGATGCTGCGGATGAACAGGTTGTCGGCGACATACAGCGTTCCGCTGCTGTTCACCGCCACCGCGACAGGCATGCTGAAACGCGCGTTGCCAGCGCTGCCGTTGGCATTGCCGCTGATTCCAGCCGCCCCGGCCACCGTCGTGACCACGCCATCCGGCGTGATCTTGCGAATGGTGAAGTTGCTGGTATCGGCCACGTACAAATTGCCGCTGGCATCGATCGCGAGACCGCGCGGCGCGTTGAAGCGCGCGGCGGCGCCGGTCGCGTCCATCGTGCCTTCAGCGGTCGGATCGCCCGCGAGGATGCTGAGCGCGGCGGTCTGCACAGGCGGCGTGCCGCCGTCATCGCCGTCGTCCTTGTCCTTGTCCTTGTCCTTCGGGATGCCATCGCCGCAGGCCGAGCACAGCAGCATCAAGGTGGCGGCGCCGAACAATTTCAGGCGCAGGCGGGCGGTTTCGGTGGCAGGACGACGGGACATGAATCTCTCCAGAAAAGGTCGCTGACGATGCTATCACGCACGGTCGCGTTATTCCCTATCCTCGGCCATGGCAGCTGCATAATCTGCATGCAACCTGGCAATCGCTGATGATCAAGCGACAGCCTCGACGAGCAATCACAAGCGAGCACACCACCAAATCGCCATACTTTCTTTGCCACATCAATCCATTGTCCGCTTGACATACGGCGCCAGACTCCTTAAAGTCGAAATTATGTCTTTCACCCTGCACTTGCCAACCTCCCTACCAGCCGCCCGCGCGCTAGCGCCGGCTGCCCTGCTACTACGCGCGTAATCCACGCCGTACGCCCGGTTCCGCCGGCCTCCCCAGCAGTCAAGGAAGTTGCAAGATGTCTAGCTCGCCAGTTTTCGCACCATCACTTTTCACTACCCGGTTTGTCCTGGCAAATGGCTTGCGCGCACGCACCTGTGCGCTGCTAAAACTACCGATCGGTTGCCGGGCCTAGCGTTTCGTGGCCCGCCCGGCAGCCTGTGCCACCGAGAGCCGCGCGCAATTCCGCGCCTGGCCGCCAAGCGACCAACCCTACAGGAGCCCCCGATCATGCTGACCAATCCCGCCGCCAAGTACCGTCCCTTCCCCGCCATCGACCTGGCCGATCGCCAGTGGCCGAGCCGCGCCATCACCCGCCCGCCGATCTGGATGAGCACCGACCTGCGCGACGGTAACCAGGCGCTGATCGAGCCGATGAGCGCCGAAAAGAAGCTGCGCTTCTTCAAGATGCTGGTCAAGGTCGGCATCAAGGAAATCGAGGTCGGCTTCCCGTCGGCGTCGCAGACCGACTTCGACTTCGTGCGCATGCTGGTCGACGACAATCACATCCCGGACGACGTCACCATCATCGTGCTGACCCAGTCGCGCGATGAGCTGATCCGCCGCACCGTGGAGTCGGCGGTGGGCGCCAAGCGCGCCATCGTCCACGTCTACAACTCGGTGGCGCCGGTGTTCCGCCGCGTGGTGTTCAACATGAGCCGTGACGAGATCGTGCAGATCGCGGTCAAGGGCACGCAGCTGATCAAGGACCTGGTGGCCCAGCATCCGCAGACCCAGTGGGGCCTGGAATATTCGCCGGAATCGTTCTCCACCACCGAACTCGATTTCTCGAAGCAGATCACCGATGCGGTCAGCGCCGTGTGGCAGCCGACGCCGGACAACAAGATGATCGTCAATCTGCCGTCCACCGTCGAAGCGGCCACGCCGAACGTCTACGCCGACCAGATCGAGTGGATGTGCCGCAACCTGAACAACCGCGAGTCGTTGGTCATCAGCGTCCACCCGCACAATGACCGCGGCACCGCCGTCGCCGCCGCCGAGCTGGCGGTGATGGCCGGCGCCGATCGCGTCGAGGGCTGCCTGTTCGGCAATGGCGAACGCACCGGCAACGTCGATCTGGTGACGCTGGCGATGAACTTGTACACGCAGGGCGTCAACCCGGGCCTGGACTTCTCGGACATCGACGCGGTGCGCCAGCTGGTGGAAGACTGCAACCAGCTGCCGGTGCACCCGCGCCATCCCTATGCGGGCGATCTGGTGTTTACCGCGTTCTCGGGTTCGCACCAGGATGCGATCAAGAAGGGCTTCGCGCAGCAAAAGGCCGATGCACTCTGGGAAGTGCCGTACCTGCCGATCGACCCGGCCGACCTGGGACGCAGCTACGATGCGGTCATCCGCGTCAACAGCCAGTCGGGCAAGGGCGGCATGGCCTATCTGCTCGAGCAGGAATTCGGCCTGCAACTGCCGCGCCGCCTGCAGATCGAATTCTCGCGCGCCGTGCAGCGCGTGGCCGACGAGAGCGGCCGCGAAATCAATGCGGCCGACCTGCATGCGCTGTTCGCGCGCGAGTATCTGGAACAGGAAGAGCCCTACCACTACCTGGCGCACCGCATGGTCGAGGATAGCGCGCACGACGTGCAGCTCGAGGTGGACGTGGCGCGCCATCACGCGCCGCAGCAGTTCGCCGGCAGCGGCAACGGGCCGATCGACGCCTTCGTCAATGCGCTGGGGCTGGAAATCAGGCTGATGGATTATCACGAGCATGCGATCGGCTCGGGGGCCGATGCACGCGCGGCCTGCTATGTCGAGCTGCGCGTGGGCGACGGCCCGACCCTGTTCGGCGTGGGCATCGACAGCAATATCGTGACGGCGTCGTTCAAGTCGGTGCTGTCGGCGGTGAACCGGCATGTGGCGGCGAGCGCCAGCGATCCGACCGCGCTCGCGGCTTGATACCAGGACGCTGATGAGTCAGCGTCCGGAATATTTACCCGTCAAATGCACGCGCCGGCTGCGCATAAAAAAAAGCCCGCATCCGCGGGCTTCGTTTCAAAGTATTACCGATTGTTCGCCGCTCCAACCCATGCTATCTGCGTGGTGTCGAGGCTTTGGGCGCCCATGCTATCTGCGTGGTGCACCCGCTGTACAGGCTGACTGACATACCGAAAACACGTCCTCCGGGCGGTCGCGCACTGCACAGGCGCGGTCACGAATTCGAGGGACTCCGATGCGGCATTGCCTCATCGAGCGACGCAGTATAACAGCATTTTTGTGCGGCGCACAAAAATGTTTCGACGATTGTGAAATCAGTGTTGCAGGGGCTCGTCGCCGTCTTCGCAGCCGGCCGATATGCGCTCGGTCGAAGTCGAGTCGTCGGCGTCGACCTGCGAATAGGCGAGCGACTCGGGCGGGTCGAGCATATCGGCCAGCATCGCTTTCAGCTCGGGCGTATCCCACTCCTTGCCGGCACGTTCCTGGCGATGAATATAGTGCAGCACTTCGCTGTACTGTTCAGGGATCAGCGGCAAACCATCGAGCATGGCGCCGGGGGTCTTGTGTTGCATACCACCTCCTGTCCTGGCCATTGCGGCCAGATGCATCGACTATACGCCTACTTTCAGCGTGCGGCGCACTGCATCGCGGCCCTGGCAGGCCGGCAAAACCAAACCGGATCCTGCTGCCGTCTCAGCCCCCGCTCATCCGATCGAGCATCTGCACCGACGCCCGTTCGCTCATCACCAGCACCAGCTTCAAGCGCGCCCGCGTCATCCCGACAAACAGTTTGCGCAGCGCTTTTTCGTCCAGCTCGTCGAAATCGATCTCGGTAAAGATCAGCGCCGGCGCCGATTGTCCCTTGAAGCGGTACACCGATTCGGCCAGCAGGCCGCCCTCGCGAAATACCGGATTGCCGAACAGGTCATAGGCCCCGGTGAACGAACGCAGCGTGTGCGTGTCGCTCAGGCGGTCGAGCTGCAGGATCGCCGACTTCTCGCGCCCGCGATAGGCGCAGATTGCGATGTCGTGGCGCGCGTAGCCCGCCGCCAGGCATGAGGTGACGGCGCGCCGCGTCTGCGCCAGCATCGCTTCGTTGTCGCCTTCGGGATAGGTCAATTCTTCGATATCGGCGCCCTTGAACGGACTGCCCGCCTCCACCGGCTGGTGCGAAGCGCCCAGCCTGGTGAGCATGCTGACGATCTGGCGCGGGCTGCGGTAGTTGGTGTGCGAGTGCAGCGTCACCCAGCCCGGCAGCGGCACCATCGCGCGCCCATACAGATTCTGGTCGGGGTCTTCCATCCAGATCGCGCGGCCGTTCGGTTTCAGCATGCGCAGCACGATGTCGCGCCAGGCCACCGAAAAGTCCTGGCCTTCGTCGACGATCACCACGTCGTACTGCCAGGTTTCAGGCAGGGCCGCGCCGGCCATCGAGGTTTCGATGCGCTCCCACACATCGTGCGCAGCATAGTCGGGCGTGACGTCCTGCGCGCGCAGCCAGGCGTCGGACAAGGTGTGGAAGGTGGCCACCCGGCCGCCATTCGGCACCAGGCGCTCGATATGGTCGGCCAGCGGGCGGTTGAAGCAGACGTACAGCGGGCGCAGGCCGGCGTCGATCGCGGCCGCGTATTCGGCCAGCGCCAGCTGGGTCTTGCCGCTGCCGGCGGTGCCGATCACGTGCAGGCGAAATGGCGAGAACTCGAGCCGGCGCGCCCAGGTGGCCAGGCCGCCCGAAAGACGCGTGACCATCTGCACCGCATTGCCGATCATGGCGCTGGGGTCGGGCCGCAGGTTCAGGGTATCGCCCAGGAAGCGCGTGACCCGGTCGAAGTCGTCGGTTTTCTCGGTGAGCGGCAGCGCCTCGCGGATCACGCGCGCCAGCTTCGGCTTGTTGCTGGCGTCGATGATGTGATGCGGGTCGATGCCGGCCAGCTGCTGGTCGCGCACGATGTAGTCGGGGCAGTACAGCAGGTAGTCGATCGACAGCACGCCGTGATAGCGCTTGGCCAGGCCCTCGATATTGGCCAGGATGTGGGTGCGGATCTTGCGCGTCTTGCCCTGGAAGCTCTTGACCAGGCCCTCGGGCGTCTCGTTCAGGAAGCCCGCCACCTGCTCGATCACCAGCATGCGCCCGTTAGGGGCCAGCACGATGAAGTCGATGTCGCCATATACCGAGTAGCCCTGCTCCACATTGGTCCAGTGCACGCCGTGATAGATGGCGTATGGCGCGTCGGCCAGGCGCTCGTCGAGGTAGGCCAGGGTTTCGATTTCACGGGCCGCGGCGCCGGTCACGGACATTTCGCGCCAGCCAGCTGGATGGAGATGGGCCATGGGTCTCGGGGAGCGTTGGTAAGATGAAAACTATTGTAAGACTGTTTCCACGATACTCACACACCGTTGTCTCAGGCACGCATTTACCCCAGTGATCGGCGCCGAATCATTGCCGAATCGAAAAACTTATTGTCGCCGTAGGGCAATACAGTGCACACTTTCGCCTGTCCATTCGTGTTCAGGTCTCCTTGTGCGTTTCGCTTCCATGTTCCCGGCATTCTTTGCGCAAGCGCTGCGCCGCGGCCTCGCGCCGTCGTTGCTGCTGCTCGGCTTGTGCGCCGCGCCAGCCCATGCCGGCACCACCTATGCCTTCGATGGTGGCAAGGTGCTGAGCTGCTCGAACAAGGCCAAGGTGTACACCTGTAATTCGATCGCCCTGCCGCAGTGGGATGACCGGATGATCATCGGCGACGGCTATACCGTCAATGTCAGTTCCGACGTCGTGTTCGGCTACAACCACGGCCTGGCCATGAGCGGCAGCGCGCGCCTGACCAGCAGCGGCAACATCGACCTCACCGGCCTGAATCCGCCCAACCTGGTAGTCACGGGTGGCTCGTTCGACGCCGGCAAGGCGTTCAGCGTCGCCGGCCCGAACCAGATGAAAGCCGATGTCAGCGCCGGTTCGCTCAGCCTGGGTACCGGTCCCACCTTCCAGATTACCGGCACCATGCTCTCGCGCGGCGCGGTGGCGATCAATTCGGGCACCACGGTTGTCGGATCGGTCAGCGGCACGGCCATCATGACCAACTCGCCGTTTCGCGTTACCGGCAACCTGAACGCAAGCGATACCCTCCTGATCGCATCCGGCGGCACGGTCGAAGGCACGGTCGTCGGCAATACCTCGATCACCATCAATTCGCCGGCCACCCTGAACAAGTCGGTCACTTCGCAGGGCCCGGTCTCGATCGGTTCGGGCGCGAATATCGGCGGCGTGGTCAAGGGCAGCACCATCATTGCCGATTCGCCGGTCACACTCAGGAGCGACATCATCGCCACCGAACGCTTCACGCTCGGCTCGGGCAGCACCGTCACCGGCAACATCACCGCGCCCGAGGTCGAGCTGTACGCATCGGGCAGCACCATCACCGGCAACGTTACCGCCAGCAAGCTGCTGACCATGGCCGACAGGGTCACGATCAAGGGCGCGGTCGACACCGGCCAGCTGACGATGTACGCGTCCAGCGCGACGATCGAGGGCAGCGCCAAGGTCGATTTCGCGTCCATGCAATACGCCGCCCGCGTGACCCAGGCCATCGTCTGCAAGTCGGGGACGCGCGCCGGCGCGTGCGATTGCGTGGACAACCAGACCGGCTTCGCGGCCAGTTCGGCAGAGGCGCCGCGCTGTGAATCGGGCAAGCCGCCCGCCAGCCCGCTGCACCACTTCCTGATCACCCATGACGGCGTCGGCCAGACCTGCGCCCCCGAAAGCGTGACCGTCACCGCCTGCGCCAACGCGACCTGCAGCGCGCCCCACTACAGCGGCGGCGCCAGCGTGACGCTGCAGCCCGGCGCCGTAATCGCCAACATCGGCAGCGGCGGCAGCGCCACAGCGCAAGTGTCGCGCAACACGGCCGGCAGCGAAACGCTCAGGTTGAGCTACACCGGCACGGTCGCCTCCGCGCCCCTGTGCCGCAACACAGCCCCGAGCGGCGTCAGTGGCGCCTCCAGCTGCAACATGACGTTTTCCGGCGGCGTCGCGTTCAACATCGATGTGCCGAACCACCGCGCCGCGCAAGACGCGGTCGCCACCATCAAGGCGGTGCAATCCGATCCCGAGACCAACCAGTGCGTGGCGGCGTTCAAGGGCACCGTCAAGCAGGTGCAATACAGCTGCGGCTACGACACCACCAGCAAGGACACGGCCGGCCTGACGCTGGCCGACGCCACGCTGGTGTGCCGCACTGGCGCCAGCAAGGCCGTGACCACCAGCTTCGACGCCAACGGCGAGGCCAGGCTCACGCTCAATTACCAGGACGTGGGCAAACTGAAACTGATGGCGCAACTGGACGACGCCAGGGGTGACAAGGTATTCACCGTGGCGCCGCACAGCTTTGGTTTTTCCGCTCTGCCAGTGGCTGCGGCGGGACAGGCGCTGCGCGCCGGTGACGATTTCAAGGTAACCGTCAATGCGCTCAACGCCAAGGGCGCCGTCACGCCCAGCTTCGACAACACGGCGCTGCAGCCGGAGACCCTGGCGACCGAGCTCTCGGTGTCGTGCGTCCCCAAAGGCGATGCGGGGTCGGTTGGCGTCACCAGCGCCACCAGCTTCGTTTCAGGCAGCGCCAGCCCTACGCTGTGGTGGAGCGAAGTCGGCGCGTTCGACCTCAAAATCGGGCTGGCGAATTTTCTGGGCAGCGGCCTGGGGGTCAGCGGCAGCACCAAGGGCGCCGATGTGAACTGCCCCGGCAAGGTCGGCCCCTTCATTCCCAAGTACTTCATGCTCGACCAGACGCTTGAAGAAATCGCCAAAAAACGCCCGTTCTACTATGCCAGCGAACCGGTTCCGGTGCGGATCAGCGCCATGAACAGTCGCAACGCGCTCACCAGGAACTATGACGGCGCGCTCGGCTACAGCGCCAAGGCTAGCCTTGCCGCCTACGACAAGGAGCGAACCACCCTGAATCCGAACGGCGGCAAGCTCACCGCGCCAGAAGTCGAGGCGGGCAGCTTCAAGGCCGGCGTGGCGCTGGCCAGTGTCGCGTATGCAGCGTCGGTCACGGTGCCGATCGCGCCAACGCTGATCGTGCTGCGCGCGGCGACGGCGGCCCCGGTCGTGACGTCGTACGACGCCGATGGCGGCTTCGAGAAGGTACGCCCCCTGATCCTGAGCGGACGGCTGCGCATCGGCAGCAAAGCCGGCCGCGTCAACACCACGCTGGCCCTCGAAGTGGCGACCGATTACTGGAGCGGCTACAGCTGGCTGCTCAACGACCAGGACAACGTCACCAGGATTCCGGGCGATGCGTTCGCCCGGACCTCCGCGCCAAAAGCCGGTGCGGCTTTCGGCCCCGACGTCAAGGCGCTGACCCAGGCCGTGGTGATCGAAAATGGCAAGAGCCAGGTCAGCATCAGCGGCAACCGGGCCGGCTGGATCGACGTCGCCGTCAATCTCGGCGTGGGGCCGAAGACGGTCGATCTTTCGTGCCAGGGCGCCCATCCGCCCAGCACCGGCGCCAACCTGCCATGGCTGCGCCTGTCCAAGGGCTGCCGCGATCCGGCCGCCCGCGCCACCTTTGGCGAACTGGCGCCGGAAAACCGCCGCATCATCCATCTGCGCGAGGTGTTCAATTGACGCACCGGATTGGTCACGCGCATGGCTTCACCATGGTTGAACTGATCACCGTGATGGTGATGATCGGCGTCTTGGCCGCGATCGCGATTCCGAAACTGGTGGGCGACAACATCACCGAAGCGGCGGTCTACGGCGACAAGGTGGCCAGCGCGCTGCGCCTGGCCCAGAAGTCGGCCGTGGCCAAGCGCCGCACCGTGTGTCTTGACACCGCCAGCGGCTCACTGAGCGTGCGCACGGCGGTAGATCCGGGCACCGTCCCCTTTGAATGCAATACCGGGCTCCAGGATGTCGACAACGGGCTGTTCGCCAACAACAACGCCAGCATCGCCATGACCGGCGCCCCGCCCGTGCTGCACTTCCAGCCCGACGGCAGCATCACCGACGCCAATAACGTCCAGGTCGGCGCGCTCAGCATCGACATCACGGTGGCCGGCAAGCCGCAGCGCAGCATCCGCATCGACGGGGGCACCGGCTATGTCGACTGAGCGCACACCCAAAAAAATGGCCGGCGTCACCCTGATCGAGTTGATCATTGCGATGGTGATCATCGGCGCGGCCCTGGCCGGCCTGGTGGCCGCCTACAACCGCGCCAACATCGCCAGCGCCGATCCACTGGTCACGCAGCAGATGCTGGCCGTGGCCGAGACCATGATGGAAGAGATCATGCAGAAACCGTTTACCGGCGCCGATCCGGGCCAGCCGGCCAGCCGCACCCTGTACGACGAGATCGGCGACTACAACGGCTATGCGCAGACCGGCATCGTCAACGTGAATGGCGACCCTGTCGCCGGCCTGGGCAACTACACGGTGAAGGTCGTCGTCGACCGTCCCGGTGACCCTGGGGTGCCGGCGATCACCGGCATCAACATCGGCGACGCGCGCCGCATCCGGGTCGACGTCAGCGCGCCAGGCGCGCTACCGATCTCGCTCACCGGCTGGAGGACCCGGCCATGAAGCGGCAGGATGGATTCACGCTCGTCGAGCTGATCGTCGTGATCGTTTTGGTGGGCATCATTGGCGGCGTGCTGACCATGATGCTGGCGCCGGCGATCCAGAGCTATCTGCTGGTGGGCCAGCGCGCGGCGCTGACGGACGTCGCCGACACCGCGCTGCGCACGATCGCGCGCGACGTGCGGCGCGCGGTGCCCAATTCGCTGCGCCAGGCGAATGCGCAATGCCTGGAACTGGTGCCGACGATCGACGGCGGGCGCTATCGCACCAAGACCGATCGCGAACTGCCGGGCGCCGCCTACATCAACGACGCCGAACCGGGCAAGACGTTCGACGTGCTCACGCAATTTGGCGCCATGCCGGCAAGGGGCGACCTGATCGTCGTCGGCAACCGCAGCCCGGACGAGGTGTACAAGAAAACGAACGTCGCCGAGATCAACAGCGTGGGCACCCCGCCGGACCCCAGGCTTGGCAGCGCCCGGATCGTACTCGTGAGCGAGCTCCAGGTGCCGCAGAGCGACGACGGCGGCCGCTTCGTGGTGGTGCCCGCTGCGCGCCAGATCGTGACCTACCGCTGCGAAGGCGCAGGCCTGGATGGCGCCGGCACCGGGGCCGGCCGGCTGGTCCGCTCGAACGGCAATGATCTGGGCGCGGCGCCTGCCTGCAGCGGGGCGCTGCCCGCCGGCGCGCAGCTGGTCGCCACCAAGGTCTCGAGCTGCAGCTTCATTCACTACGCCAACGCCGGCGCCACCCAGGACAGCGGTTTCGTCCAGCTGCAGCTGACCCTGAGCGACAAGGGCGAATCGGTGCCGCTCACGGTGGGCGTCAATGTGAGCAACGTGCCATGATGCGCCGCCAGTCCGGTTTCGCCTATATCGCCGCAGTGGTGTTCCTGGTGGTGATGGCGGGGATCGCGGTGGCGCTGCTGCGCCTGACCGATACCCAGCAAACCACCGTCAACCAGGCCCTGCTCGGCGCGCGCGCCGGCCTCACGGCGCGCGCCGGCATCGAGTGGGCGTTCAAGGGACTCGAAGCGAACTGCTCGCCGGGAGGCACAAGCACCACGCTCAACGATTTCAGCCATGCCTCGGGCTTCCGGGTGACGGTCAATTGCTCGTTCCTCTCGTATAACGAGGGCGAGAATGCCGTTGGCCCCGTGGCGAAGCGGATCTATCGCATCCAGGCGGTGGCCTGCAATGGCGCTGGCGCCAACTGTCCGGATGGGCCCAGCGTGCCGCGGGCCGACTACGTCGAACGCGCGCAGGTCGCCACGATATGCACCATGGCCCCGGCAAACAGCCCTTGCCAGCAATGATTGTTATCGCACCCCGAGCCAAAATCCCGGTTTGCACGCACTGACCGTGATTCGATAACAGACGATGATAAAGTGCTTGAACATTCATCAGGAGCCCGCCATGCAGCAAGCAAACAGCACCCGCGTCGCCATCGTCACCGGCGCTTCACGCGGCATCGGCGCCGCCGTGGCCCAGCGCCTGGCCGAAGACGGCTACAGCGTCGCCGTCAACTACGCCAGCAATGAAGCCGAAGCCGACCAGACCGTGGTCGCCCTGCGCGAGGCCGGCCACAACGCCATCGCGATCCGCGCCGACGTCTCGCAGGCCGACCAGGTGCGCGCCATGTTCGACCGCGTCGAGCGCGAACTGGGCAAGGTCGATGTGCTGGTCAATAACGCCGGCATCCTCAAGACGGTAGCGCTGGCCGAGTCGAGCGACGAACTGTTCGCGCGCACCTTCGCCGTCAATGTGCAGGGCACCTTCAACACCCTGCGCGAAGCGGCCACGCGCCTGAACGACGGCGGCAGCATCATCAACTTCTCGACCAGCGTGGTCGGCCTCAAGCTGCCCGGCTACACGATCTACAGCGCCACCAAGGCGGCGGTCGAATCGATGAGCCAGATCTTCGCCAAGGAACTGCGCGGGCGCCGCATCCGCGTCAATGTGGTGGCGCCGGGGCCGGTGGCGACCGAGCTGTTCATGGACGGCAAGACGCCCGAGCAGATCGCCCACTTTGCCAGCCTGCCGCCGCTCGAGCGCCTGGGCCAGCCGCGCGACATCGCCAACGTGGTGGCGTTCCTGGCCGGCCCCGATGCGGCCTGGGTCAACGGCCAGGTGCTGCGCGCCAACGGCGGCGTGATCTGACCTGGCAAACGCCATGAACGCAATCGGCGAACTGGCCGGCCTGATCGCGCGCCATCAGGCCGCCGACGGCCTGCGCCAGAGCGCGGTGCCGGGCATGTGGCTGATCCGCAGCGCGCAGCCGACCGCGCCGCTGCACGTGCTGCATGGTCCGGCCGTGTGCATCATCGCGCAAGGCGCCAAGGTGGTGTCGCTGGGCGGCGAGGATTATCGCTACGATACGGCCAAGTACCTGGTGGTGTCGGTCGACCTGCCGCTTACCGGCAGCGTCACCGGGGCCTCGAGCGAGGAACCCTATCTGTGCCTGCGGGTCGATCTTGATCAGCAGATGCTGGCGGCGCTCGAACTCGAGCTGCCGGCGCGGCCCGGCGGGCGTAGCAGCGCTGCGCCGGCGCGCGGCCTGTACCTGAGCCAGACCACGCCGGCGCTGCTCGACGTGGCGCTGCGGCTGGCGCGTCTGCTCGACGCCCCGCACGACATCGGCATTCTGGCCCCGCTGCTGCTGCGCGAGCTGCATTACCGCCTGCTCACCGGCGAACACGCCGACGTCGTGCGCCACATCGCTTGCGGCGAAGCGCGCATGGCGCAGGTCACGCGCGCAATCAGCTGGATCAAGGACAACTACCACCGGCCGCTGAGCGTCGAGCAGCTGGCGAGCGACGTCGGCATGAGCGCATCGACCCTGCACGAGCACTTCAAGTCGGTGACCGCG
>Ga0308160_10002166_pt1 | contig 24601 bp, 27 predicted proteins | sample PhyFR1_FD_201036 | JGI IMG/M metagenome (GOLD analysis project Ga0308160, IMG submission 201036) | Phyllosphere microbial communities from UC Gill Tract Community Farm, Albany, California, United States - DLSLF.R1 | ecosystem: Host-associated > Plants > Phyllosphere > Unclassified | place: USA... | reverse complement strand
ATATTCGTTGACTTCTATGCTTTTTGAAGATGATGTCGCGATATCACCAGTAATAGTAAATAATAAAACTGGTAAGATCTGCAATTTTGAAAGAAAGGAGATGGATGAAGTTTATACAATTTATAGAGCTTGGTTTCGGCGTATGAAGAAAGATGAATTTTCCCAGATTAAATGGCCATTAAAGAATTCAGTTTATATGTGGCTTGGCGAAGATATTGTAGAGGATATTGAGGAATTAATTAAGAAAGAAATGTAAGACTTTGTATATCAGCTTGATTACGAGGCATGTTTCTATGATGCCGAGATCGGCAGATGGAATGTGGTGGATCCGCTTACGGAGAAAGGAAGAAGATTATCACCTTATAACTACGCGTTCAACAATCCGATACGTTTTATAGATCCAGATCGGATGTGGCCTGGACCGGCAATGACATACTTAAATTTTTCAAGGGCTTTGGATCAACATTGATGGCTATTGGAGGAGGAGGGGCACCTCATAATCAAATTATATCTAAAGCTATTACTGGAGCAAATATAGTCGGTAGTCTAGTAAAGGGAAATTTTTCAGAAGCTGGGAACACGACTTTAGAATCTAGCGGGATACCTCAAGCAGTTCGAACAGTAAGCAACGCTGCTCAGGGTGATTCAGAGGCAATAGGCAGTGTTGCAGCCGTGGTAGCTTTTTACTCCTGAATATATCAACTTCGGTTTCCCGTAACCAGTCCTACTTTCAAACCCATACCTTAGCCTTACAGTTTGTAATCATCTTGAGAGTTAATAGCTGTAAACATATTCATTCAGCATACCACCATCAATTCCAATCTTCCAATAGCAGCCAATGTTGTCATCGGCACCACTATCTTTAGCGATATAGGAGCGAGCGATGTCGATTTCTTTGGCGGTCGCTCTACCAGCTATGAGAAGAAGATGCAGGAAATGTACGAGAGCGTTACTGAAACGCCCAAGCAGCATACACAAGCACTTCGTGCTGACGCTATTATTGGGCTTAGTGTAGATATCGACAAAACCTCAGGAAAGGGGAGTCAGCTATTTATGCCTAATATTATGATTATGAACCTCATAAAGCAATCGGAAATAATGCCGAATTATTTAGAAAAAGAATTGGTTAATTAACCTATCTGTTCTATTTTTGCTCCACGCGATACTGCCCCTCTGCACAAGTCACCAAGAGTACTTTCGGAAGCTGACTGATCGACGGCCATCGGCTAGAGATATGGAGTGAAGATCGCAATTTTAATCAATAATGAACATAAACTGAAAATCACATTAAATTATTGCAAACATAAATGAACCAGGTTTTTAAACTCACCATATTTGTATTAACAATACTATTTATTCCTCATTATTCTTCTGCACAAAAGAAAGCGGATTACGTAGAAAAAATTGACAATTTATTAAAAAACCGAAATCCCAGAGATTTTAACGGAGTGGTTTATATCCAGCAGAACGGAAAATTAAAATATGTAAAAGCCTATGGATTTGCCGATTTTGATAAGAGAACACCTCTAAAAATCAACGACCAGTTTTCTACAATGTCCATTGCCAAACAATTTACAGCGGCCCTTATTTTACGGCAGGTAGAACAGGGTACAATCGATCTGCAGGTACCTATTCGTAAATATCTGCCAGATTTTAAATATGCCTGGGCGGATACCGTTACTGTTCATCAGTTGTTAAACAATACTTCGGGATTGAATAGTGACAGTATGGACGAACCCCTGAAGTTTAAACCGGGTTCTGCTTTTAGTTATTCAAACATAGGATATTATGTGGCGGGACTGGTTCTGGAGAAGCAGAGTGGTAAAAAATTTGAAAAACTTGTTGCTGAATTGTTTAAAGAGTGCAAAATGAACGGGAGTTATTACCCTAACGAAACAAATAGTAAATTTTTAGTGAAAGGACACACTATCAAAAGCGACAGGAGTTTCGTAATTAAGGAAAAATCCGGATTTGATGCGCCCCAATACTTTGGAAGTCACCTAATTGTTACTGCGCCTGACTTAGCTCTTTGGAACGAATGCTTGCACAGGGGCAAAGTTTTGAAGCCTGAAACCTATAAAATGATGACTGACTATGTAATCACCGCTGTACACCCGATTTTTGGTGACGAACCCATTGGTTATGCATATGGTTTACGAATAAATGACAAGGCTGATATTTATGAAATAGGACATACTGGCTTTCACCCATCGGAAGGTTTTACAGCTGTAAACCTGTATTATCCGAAAACCAACACGAGCATTGTCATTATGGAGAATGTGGGCAATGAAAATTTTGACATCGCCTATTTTTACGAGCAGAAAATCAGGGACATTATAAAACAAAGTACGCTTTCAAGGTAAGTCGCTTCTATGAGAAAAATATTTTTATTGATCTACTGTTTACTATCATTAATCGCAAATGCACAGACCGGGCGTACCATTTATTCAAAATCTTACGGACAGCGAAAAGATCCTGTGATCATATTTATTCACGGCGGACCGAGTGGAAATTCAACACTTTTTGAGGGGACGACCGCTGAAAAGTTAGCAAGCAAAGGATTTTATGTCATCGTTTACGACAGACGTGGTGAAGGTCGCTCCATTGACAGCACCGCAACATTTACTTATCAAGAAGCGATTAATGATCTTAATGAACTCTATAAAACATATTCGCTCCAAAAAGCCAATATTATAGCTCATAGCTTTGGAGGCTTGGTAGGGACGCTTTTTGCAGCGCAGAATCCTGACAAAGTAAATTCGCTGATACTTGCAGGTGCACTGTTTTCCCAGCAGGAAACATATGACCATATTTTAAAAACCACAAAAGAATATTATACGGAGAAAAAAGACAGTCTGATCCTTCAGCAGATTGCGGAGGTGCAGAATCTTTCGAAAAATTCAGCCGAATATAGAAAGAGGTGTTACGAACTTGCTTCCAAAAACGGTTATTTTACGATGCCTTTTCCAACTGCTGAAGCAGATGAACTCCGTGAACATTTTGAACAGGGTACATTCGCTAGTTCCAATATCAGAAATAACAATGCACCTATTGTGTCCTATAGAAATGAACCTAGAAATAACATTGACACACAACCTATTTTAAAGAATCTAAAAAAACAGGTTAAATTATTTGCAATTTATGGAAAACAGGACCATATATTTTCAGACAGGCAATTAAGCAATATGGAGAATATAGTAGGAAAGCAACACTTTATGATCGTTGAAAACTGTTCACATTTTCTTTTTGTTGACCAGCAGAAAATATTTATCAACGCGGTTGTTGAATGGCTAAAATAATAGGGTTGAAAATTTCCATATTTAATAACCGACCAATATCAGGTTTTTAGTGAAAAAGCCCCTTATAAAATAGATTTATTCATGAACAAATTTTTATTATTTCTCTGCATTTTCTTCTTTTCAGTTCACTCTTTTGCACAACAAAGTAATAGCCTCCGCAAAGAACTTCATCAAATCATTTCAACAAAAAATGCAACAGTGGGTATTGCAATGAAGGGAATTGAAGACAAAGACACGTTAAGTATTAATGGACATTTAAATGCACCATTAATGAGTATTTTTAAATTCCATATTGCTTTGGCGACCTTAAACTTGGTTGATAACGGGAAACTTTCTTTATCACAGAAATTTTTCATTAAAAAAGAAGATCTTCACGCAGATACTTGGAGCCCAATTCGGGACGAATTTCCGAACGGAAATATAGATTTAACTTTGGACCAACTATTACGATATACTGTTTCGCACAGCGATAACAATGGGTGTGATATTCTTTTAAACTTGATTGGAGGTCCGGAAACCGTCCAAAAGTTTATCAATAAACAAGGAATAGAGGATTTTACCATAAAAGTCAATGAACAAGAAATGCGAACTTGGGAGAATCTTTATATAAACACAACAACGCCATTAGCATCCACCGAATTATTGGAGAAATTTTATGCAGGACGGGTCCTTAAAAAGAACACCACAAAATATCTTTATCAACTCATGGTTGAATGCTCGAGAGGCCTTACCTGGATGAAAGCAGGGCTTCCCGAAGGAACAGAATTAGCACATAGAACTGGAATTTCAGATAGAAATGAGAACGATTTAAGAGCAGCGATGAACGATGTCGGCATTTTTAAACTCCCAAATGGAAATCACGTCATTCTTTCTATTTACTTAAAAGATATCACAGAAGAACGAGAGGTAACTGAAAAAATTATTGCCGACATAACAAAAGCTATTTGGAATTACTACACGAAAAAATAAAAACTGTCGTTCGACTCTGTTAACTAAACCTACGAATTGCCATTCAAGTCTTTTTATGGTTTCCCGTAACCAGTCCTACTTTCAACCCCATATCTTAGCCTAACGATTTGTAATAATCTTGAAAGTTAATAGCTGTAAACATATTAATTCAGCATAAATAATGTATATTAGGCTTGGGTATTAACCTTGCCCGATTGAAAAGTAGCATGCCATGATAGTAACCACGACCAATTTCAACTTTCCAATAGCTGCCAATGTTGTCATCGGCACCAATATCTTTAGCGATATCGGAGCGCGCTATGTAGATTTCTTTGGCGGTCGCTCTACAAGAGAAAACAATGGCGGAAATATTTAAGCAATCATATTTATTTGATTAGAAATTTGGTAAGTTTAGAGCGAATACAACGGAAAAAAGATGCACCAGTTATTTCTTTGTAAATTTAAAGGAGAAGAGTATGTATCAGTCAGTACCTTAGAAGAGGTAATGGCTATCGTGGAGCATTATAAACCAGAAAACTGGCACGAATTTGAAAAGTACCTGCGACGTAATGATCCTCCGGGCTATAATGAGTATCTTGCTGAATTGTATGATGCAAGCTTGCCCTTCGATAAGAGAAATTTAAAAACATTAACAATAGATCGTTATAAGCGTAAAGCTATTGATAATCTTTTGTTTGAACAATTACAGCATTTTAAGTTTCAAAAAATTAGCTTTTCAGAATCCTTATTGGATATTGAGCTGCCTAAGAATGTACTGGAGGTAAGACAACTCTATTGCAATGGGAAATCGACAAAGGGAACCATCGATTTAAGTAAATATAGTATGCTAGAGGAAATTCATATTTTGGATTTCAATAAGGGCATTAAATTTAAGAATTATAGTAGTTCTACAAAACACATTACATTATGGTTTTTCAATCCTACAGGTAAATCTATAGAAGGGATTGTTGAGGCATTTCCCAATGTGGAAGAGATATTGGTCCATCATACTAATGTGGAAAATTTGAAAGGTATCGAGAAGCTCAAAAATCTAAAGATGCTTCGTATCGACTATGGCAGAAACTTACAATCTGTCAAGGGTGTAAACGAATGTGAGCACATCGAAATGGTTATTTTCAATAATTGTAGAAAAATAGATGATTTAGAGCAGATAGAAAAGAGTCCAGATCGGACAGTCCTGCATACTAGATTCCCAGGGTAATTTTTGAAAAAAAATAAGCAATATGTTAGATACAATTTGGGTTTTTCATGGAGAAGGAGGGCGGTTTTCAAGTGGAGTTTTTACTTCAATAGAAAAGGCAGAAATATGGATAAATAAACATAAATTATCAGGGGTTTTGACAGCGTATCCAATTGATGAAGGGGTGTACGACTGGGCATTGTTTAATGATTTTTTCAATGTGAAAAAACAAGCTCAAATGGAACCCAATTTTATCCAACAATTTACTTCCGCAAGTCAAGAGCATTATCATTATGATAATGGAACGAGGGATAATTGATCTTTGAATACTATTTCCAGTAACCGTTAAGGTATTTGTCAATCTGATTTCTGTTACTTAAATCGATTAATTGCAAGCTATTCCAGTCCGCTAAAACCATTTCGTATTCTTCTCCTAAGCTATATAGTGCATCTTTAATCAATTTGAATTGTTCTCGTGAAATTTCCGTTCGAGAAGCTGTCGAGTTGATCGAAAGCCAAATATGTTCTACAAATTCTTCTTCTGTATCAAAAAATATAGTGAAGTTTGAGAAACCAAACGCTTTAGTGGATGTTGTTTCGCAGTTGGCTATTTTATAGCCGACATAGTTAATGCTTTTTGCTTTTTCAAATTTATAATTTGTTAATAGTTGACTCAGCGGCTCTGTTAGGATTTCTTTTGAAAAAGTCGTTATAGACATCTGGCCGACTTCGAATATTTCAGTAAAACCCAGACCTTCTCTTGATTGATCCGAGAGAATTTTTACTTCTATAATCCTCTTCTCTATAGACTCCCTATTTTCGGCGGGGACAATTTCAATTTGACAATAATCGTCGTCCCAAGACAGGGGCAAGTATGCATTTCTTTTAGCTTTTGATGCAATCTTTCGTTTAAATATTCTGAAAAAGTCTAATATCTTCATCCTGTCTTTTTCGCTGTTCTTATTTTATATCTCAACTGTGTATTCCCAATAATGATCAGTCTTGTCATTACAGAGAAAACCCTCAAACAAATCGCTAGCGATAAGTTGATCCATTTTTTTATGATCCGTTGCGATAAGAAAGAAAAAGCTATCCCACTCAATGGTAAACAGAATTTCTTTATCAGCCGAGTATAGGTAATAATCTTTGCCGCCGATCTCCTCACAGAATTCATATTCCGTTAATCGATCAAGACCCACAGTTGTTGTGTTTTCATAAAACTCGTCGGTTATCATGATCTGTTTCCTTCCCAGGAGTTTGAACGCTTTATAGATAGCCATCTTTGAAAGCATGCCAAAGGCACCTTCGGTCGGATGGTAGATACTTTCGCTATCCGTATAATCGTTAAGCTTTTCCATGAGGTCCGGTCTCGTAAAATTCCGGTTTAGCCCACCTATAGAAGTCCTTAGGGCCGTATTAAGTTCCGCATAACCTGCAAGACCAGAACCTTTCACAATATTTTCCCAAAGTATTGATTTGCCCTTCCGAAAAATGTCTTCATCGGCAGGGTATCGGTCATTGTCGTAACTATAGATTTCTCTATTCGCTTCGGGAAGTTTTTTTATTAAATCAATTTCCTTCAGCGCTTCTTCATGCGATAGTAGCTTGGCCTTTTTTAGATTACTTTTATCAGTTTCCTTTCTGTCAAGTTGAAAGAAGGGGAGGAATGCAATGAAGACGCTGTGATAATGGTCTTTGAAATGCTCTTTTATTGCCCCTTCATAAGGATATAACTTTTCCTCGTCAAATATGTTGCCCATAAAATATTGGTTAAATATGAATAGCCTTTATTTCAAATCCAATATATGTAATTTTGCATTAAATGAGTTGGGCAAATCATTTATTTACAAAGTGATTTCAGCTTTTCAAAATCTTCATCTACTTCAAAATGGGGATCTTTCAGAAGGTTTAGGGACAATGCTTTTTTAAAATCTTTGCAAGCATTGCTCTCATCACCAAGATCTAAATAAATGGCAGCCCGATTAAAGTAACCTATGGCATAATTCTTATTTGATTTTAAAGCTTTCTCTATTTCCAATAGTGCATCTTTAGGTCTATTGGTTTCTCTATAGAGATTCGCTTTATTGTTATAAAATATATGGAGGTCAGGTTGATTAGGAAATTCATTTAGTATTTTATCATAGTCCACAAGCGCTTCGTCAAATAGTTTTAGTTCCGTTTTAACATTTATCAAATTTGCAAGCGACTTAAAATCTTTTGGCGATATTTTTAATTGTGCTATTAGATCATTTTTTGCATTCTCATAATCTTTTAATCTGATATAAGAATATGCTCTGTCAAAATATATGTCCGTATAGGATGGATTTATTTCAATTACCCTCGAATAGTCAGAAATTGCTTTGTCGAATGCATCAACTTCTTTATAAACACCGGCTCTAGCATAGAGCACATCGACGTTATTAGAAGAGAAATCCAGAAATTTTGAATAATCAGCTATTGCAAGCTCGTAATTTCCACGAAACCGGTGAATGTTGCCTCTATTTACATAGGTGCCGGGTGAATTGGGATACAGATTTATTGCTTTATCGAAAGCTGAAAAAGCCTCGTCAAATTTTTCTTTTTTAGCATATTTTATCCCTAGCGCATTTAATTCTTCTATAGTCTGGGCGCTTAAATTTTGACAGAACAAAATTACAACAATGAGCGATAATATTTTTTTCATTTTTGGGAATATATCAAGCTAGATAATATAGGGTTATCCAGCCAATATACAAAAAGTTCAATAAATTGATGTGGTGCAATGTTACTACTTTTGCGCATTTTCCGAATAATTATAAAAGTTATGCTAATTTATAAAGCCACTTTAGCGACTTGTCAGGAACTTTATTATGTAACAATCTGGATAATTATATTTCATGTTTTTTGTTTACGTTAGATAGTATTTATTACGCCAACGGATCCTAGCGTCTTAGCCGAAATGATGTCCTATTTGACAAATAAGTATGGTAACGCAGCAAGCAGTCACAACACACCCTGCAGTTGTTGTAAATATCGTTAAACCAAAGAATGAAAGCAATTCACAACCTATTAAGTAGCCATTAATATAAACCCTATAATGAGTCCAGCCATTTTCATCGGCTGGACTTTAGTATTTATCTTTTCAAAGCTTTCTTTTTTTCGAGTTCTTTCAGCATCCAGTTACGGAGCTTTTCTTCCCTTTCAGGGCTTATACGCTTTAAAACAACAGCCCCTTGGAGATTTTGTGTCAAGTCTGCTGTAAACCTGTCAAATTCAACCGTAATATCATATTCTAAGTGGTTCCATTTCGGTGAAGTGAGGCTGTCAAACGGCACAGTTGTTATGGAATCCCCCCGTTGAACATATACCAAATTTGCCCAATTGGCTGATGTCCTACTTGGAACACCAGACATCATTGCAACATCACGGAGATCCAAATGTATTTTTTCAACCAAAGTCTGAAGTATCGATAAGTCTTTTTCTTTTTTTTGACTGTAGGCAGATGTTAAAAAACAAATACCTAAAATTGTTAAAATGTTATTCTTCATTTTTTAATCTATTAATTAGCGTAAGAGGACACACCATGGATCGACAAGCCATCATCCTAGGTTGCATAGGTTTGATCGCTTATGCTAAAGCATTTGCATATAGACATGTAAGACCGCTAGCGTATGAAAAAATAAAAACCTATTTTCATTTATTCTTGAAAGTACAGGAAATAGGATTAATTAACTTGCATGGTAGTCCTTCCTTTCCGAGCCATATAGTCATTAATATAAACCCTAATGAGTCCAGCCGAATCTATCAGCTGGACTTTAGTATTTATCTCTTCAAAGCTTTCTTTTTTTCGAGTTCTTTCAGCATCCAGTTTCGGAGTTTTTCCTCTCTTCCAGGGCTTATGCGTTTTAGGACAATTACTCCCTGTAGGTCTTGGCTTCTAACTTCTGTAAACCTATCGAATTCAACTGTAATATCATATTCTAAGTGATTCCATTTTGGTGAAGTGAGGCTATCGAAAGGCACTGTGATGATAGAGTCGCCCCGTTCTACATATACTTGTTTGGACCAAAAAGCTGAAGACTCATAAGGAGTGGCTGAGAGTGTAGCGACGTCCCGTAGATCCCAATGTATTTTTTCGACCAGATTCTGTAATATCGATAAATTCTTATCAGTTTTTTGACCAAAAGCCGATGTTAAAAGACAAACACCTAAAATTGTTAAAATGTTATTCTTCATTTTTTAATCTATTAATTGGGGGTAGAAGACACGCCGTGGACCGGACAGTTTCCACCATCACCTAAGTTTGCATATGGTTTGAACGTTTGTGGTTGACCATTGGCGTCCGTTACTTTGATCCCCTGGTTTCTTACCCAGCTCTCATTTATTGTAACAGTAGGATTACCAAAGGTTGCATGATTATGAGCAAATGCGAAAGCTTCGACTTCATCCTCAATCCCATAATCGAATTTTATCTCATTATCAAACGTATTAAATCCAATTCTACCATCTAAAAATTGTTCAACATGCTTTAATTCATGAGCCAATACTTCATTAAAAGCCGCATAGTTTAAATGATTGAATTATTCCTTTGATACAGTGTGTGTTACAGTCTCCTTATTTATTAATGACTGAGACAATTCTTAAATATGGTATACTGGTTCACGGTCAATAGCGATTATTCCTCAGCTTTCTTCATAACGTAGATAATGCCAGAGGTGCCGCCCGATCCATTATAATTATCAGTTAAATCGAATGAATTTACTAATTCATATCCAATCTTCGACATATGGTTCAGTATGGCAGCATAAGATTTTTTATTGGTCAATATTTCTGACAGCTTTTCACCTTCCGCGATCTGTTCATCTGAATCTCCTAGGTCAACTTTAACTTTTAGTTTTTTTGAAAGGAATTTTCCTTCCACCCTTATATACGCATAAGAATAAGTGCTCTGTATTTTAGTTAGAGAGTTGAGAGGGGGATAATTTGCTGAACTATTACTAAGACAACAGACTGTTAGAAAAGTGATTAAAAGTAATTTATACATCATCGATATTATTTACTAGGCTATAATGCTAATTTATGACATACTAAGTAACTCATAAAATTTGATAAAGACTAGTTTGTCGGTAACTTTTCAGCTCGTGCAATTGATTATCAATATAAGTTACTTACCCATCTATTTTTTTTGCTAATTATTTTAGCTTTTTATTCATTTAATGTTGTATATTTGTCTGATAACCAATTAATAAATATTATGGCTGGATCAAAAAAGCACTTGGGTAGGTATGTAGATCCACGTACCGATTTCGGTTGGAAGTTTTACTTTGGTAGAGAGGACAACAAGATCTTACTGATTGAGTTTCTCAATAGTCTATTTCATGGAGAGAAGATAATTTCGGATCTTAGATATAAGCCTGTAGAACATGATGGTGATTATGAGGAAATGCGTCGTGTTGTATTTGATTTACACTGTATCGGCAGCGATGGTGAGGTTTTCATCATTGAGATGCAGCAGCTCTTTCAAGAATTTTTTAAAGACCGCGCGGTGTATTATACCTCACGTCTCATCAATAAACAATTAGCGCGAGGTAAGAAAGGGAATGATTATTACCTACCAGAGTTTTACTTTATCGGTATTCTGGAGTTTAACATGGATGGAAATGGAAGTTCTAATATATCTCGTGTGACAGAGCGTCCTTATTTTTATGATGTGGCGCTATGTGACAAATTGACCAAAGAAATATTCTATGATAAATTGGGATATAAGATGATTTCGCTTCCCTTGTTTAATAAACAGCCAGAAGAACTAAAGACAGTTATGGATCAGTGGTTGTACTTACTTAAACACTTGAGTACCATGGATAGATTGCCATCTTTTTTGGATAAAAGAATATTTGGTCTTATCTTTGAGATAGGAGAGATAGGTAAATTAACGGAGGAGGAACTAATGTCATACGAAGCAAGTTTAAAACATAAGCGTGATGCTGAGAGTGTATTCAATTCGGCCAAGAAATCCGGAGAAGCTTTAGGACATGCTAAAGGTAAAGCGGAAGGTCTAGCAGAAGGGGAGCGCAAAAAAGCTTTTGAGACTGCTAAAGCATTTAAGGAAATGGGGCTACCTATAGCTGATATTGCTCAAGGTACAGGACTTTCAGTCAAAGAGGTCGAAAATCTCTAAGTTTCGCTATTGGGGGCCTGTTCTACTAAGTGTGTAAATAAATTACGGAGTTTAACTATGTTCCTTATAATTTGACTCTTTTTCCATATAAAGTAGAACTAATTTAGGATAATGTTCAATTATAAATAGGCATTGCTCATTTTCTGGAGATTTCTCTCAAAACCAAGTATATAGATTTCTCTAAACTAATCTAACGATCTTTACAATAGATAAAAGCCCCAAGCCGGTTGAATTAGGCGACAGAGCATTTAGCCAACATGGCCTCCCTTGACGGTTAACAAGGGGGGCTTTTTTTTTACTTTATTGTCCTACTAAAACTCCTGAATAAATCAGCTACGGTTTCCCGTAACCAGTCCTACTTTCAAACCCATACCTTAGCCTTACAGTTTGTAATAATCTTGAAAGTTAATAGCTGTAAACATATTAATTCAGCATAAATGATGTATATTAGGCTTGGGTATTAACCTTGCCCGATTGAAAAGTAGCATGCCACGATAGTAACCACGACCAATTCCAAACTTCCAATAGCAACCAATGTTGTCATCGGCACCAATATCTTTAGCGATATAGGAGCGAGCTATGTAGATTTCTTTAGCTGTCGTTTTAAAAGAAATGGCTACCAATTGGCTGCCATTTCTTTTCCCATCCTTTAACTCGGGAATTTATAGATAGTGTACTAAATCTTGTCTTCTGTCCCCAATTGCGGAGGAATTAATTTATACATTACCGGAGTTACGATCCTAGAAAGAATAGTAGAGCTAATTAATCCACCAATAAGAACGATTGCTAATGGAGCTATAAGAGGATTTGGATTTAAGGCAATCGGGAGCAGGCCACAGATTGCGGTGATCGAAGTCAGAACTACCGGTAGAAAACGGGTTTCACCAGCCATCTTTACAGCCTCATCAATGCTATGTCCTTCTAGACGCAGTTGATTGGTAAAGTCCACCAATAAGAGAGAATTTTTTACCTGAATTCCTGAAAGCCCAATAAAACCGATAATGGATACCAGTGACATGGGATTTCCTGTTAACAATAACAAAGTTACTCCGCCAAGGATTCCAAGTGGTATAATCGATAATACGATAATAATTCCTTTGAATGTCTTGAATTGAAGTAGGAGCACCCCAACAAATAGGAAACCGCTTAGCAAAATCACGGAAAGAAAATTTCCTCCCAGTGCATCACCTTCCGATTCTGCCTCTCCTGACAATTTATAATAATATCCAGCTGGCATTTTCATTTTATCGAGCTGTGGAACAATATCTTTTAAAATATTATTGGCATATATGCCGTCTTTGGTCAAAGAGGTGACTTTAGCAAATCTCGATTTGTTGAAGTGGTTGATCGCTGTAGGAGAGGTCTCGAAACCAATAGTGGCAATCTGGTCAATCTGGACAGGTGTTCCTTGGAGATTGTTGACATAGAGTCCCTTTAGCGCATCAAGGGTTGCGAACTTTTCGCGCGGAAGCGTTATTACCACATTTCGTGAATCGCCTCTGTCATCTATATAATCACCGACATTGAGTCCTGCTACTGCCATACGGATCACCTTATCAACATCACTGGTCAGCACACCTAACGTCCTTGCTTTTTCTTTGTTAATGGTTACTTTCACATCGGATTTGTAGGCATTGAGCTCATTGTTTACAAAGAATGTTCCCGGATGTTTCCGTAAGATCTCCTCGGCTTTAAAAGAAAGAGCTCTTAGGGTATCCTGATTTTCCCCGAATATCCGTACAACAATATTCGCTTCAATAGGAGTTCCCTGTTCAAAATCTTTTACCTCAATTCTGGCTAATGGAAAATCAGCAAACTTTTTACGTAAGGTTTTAATCAGCTCCTGTTTGGACTTAGGACTGGCTTCTTCAGCCATCTGAACGAAAATCTGCGCGAAATCCGGCTTGATATCCTGCTGATGTACATTGTAATAGATCTGCGGATTACCTTTCCCTACATTGGAAGTGAAATAGACAATTTCTTTATGCTGTTTTAATTCCATTTCTACAAGTTTAGCAACGCGGTCGCTTTCAGGAATATCAGCCTGTAAAGGTAATTTGATATTGATCAGGAACATCGGTTTTTCAGATGTCGGAAAAAGCTTAAACCCTGCCAATGGAAATAGTAGAAAGGCAAGTACACTCAAAATGATAGAAATTCCAACGGTGACCTTAGGCCAAGAAAGTGCTAAAGGCATCACCCTACGATAGGAGAAACTTAAAAACTGCTGCAATTTCTGCAGAAAAAAGTTTCCGCCCCCATGTGTATGCGTTTTCAGCATCCGGCTACCCAAAAACGGAACTAAAGTAAGTGCGACAAGCATCGAGGCAAGTACACTTGTGATGACTGCAATTGGTAAGCTTCGGATAAACTCACCTGCAATATCAGGAAGAAAGGCGAGGGGCAGGAATGCAATGACGAGCGTAGCTGTACAGCCGACCACAGCGACGCCGATTTGCTGGGTTCCTTTTAAAATAGCATCTTTTTTTGAATGCCCTTCCCTAAGCCATCGTTCTATATTTTCCACGACTACGATACTATCATCAACCAATAGTCCTAAAGCTACAACAAGTCCAACGATACTTAGCTGGTTAAGCGAGTAGCCCATCAGGTTCATAGCGATCAATCCCAAGGCAAGTGATAATGGAATAGAGATCATAACAATCAGTGAGGCACGAAACCCAAGTGGGAGCAGGGTAATTACGACCAATAGAATCGCAAGACCAAAATCAAATCCCAAATGCCCCAATCGTTTGGATACCATGTCTGCCTGATCAAAATTTTTGACCATTTTAATGTTTTCAGGAAGATCTTTGCTGAACGCGTCCAGTACAGGCATGTATTCTTCTTTTACCTTACTGATATTTACATTGTCCTTCATTGCTGCTGTAACCAAGATACAGCGATGTCCATTGAGACGGGTAATGTGATTTACCGTTCCGTCTTTATAACTTACCTCAGCCACATCCCTTAGATAAACAATTTTGCCATTGGCGTTGTATATAACCGTGCTGGCAACATCATCCACGTTTTTGAATTTGCCGCTGGTCTTTACATTGAAAACCTTGCTGTCCAGATTGATGCTTCCGCCCGGAATGTCGGCAGCTTCACTTTGGAGACTTCCAATGACTAGACCCAATGGTATTTTTAATTGTGCAAGCTTATCCAACTGCATGTCTATCCGGATTTCCTGTTCGGGGATACCCGTATATTTAACCTCTTTTAGATCGGTTATCTTTTCCAGTCTTGTTTTCAGTATGTCTGCATTATCGCGCAGGACTTTGGCTGATGCTGTGCCTGAAACTAGGGCAACCTGAATGATCTTCACATCAGATGAGGCGACCTTTTCGGTTTTGACAAGATAGATATCCTTCGGAAGCTCACTATTCTTAAGTGCATTGATCTCCGTGGAGATTTCCTGATATTTATTGTCAACATCAACACCATACTTAAATTTTGGCTGGATGACAGCGACTCCATCTTCGACTGAAGTCAGTATCTTTTCAATGTTATCGAGTCCATAGATCTTATTTTCAATGGGTTTTACCACCTGTTCTTCCATATCTTTCGGACTGGTACCCGGATATATAGCAGTAATGATATACTGTGGGGAATGTGTTGTCGGATCTTCCGATCGAGGCATCGTAAAGAGTGTCAACAGTCCAACAACTGCGAAAAGAACGAATATGATCAGCGTGAACTGATAATTCTTTACAGCGAAATTTGTTATTTTCATCGGATGCAGGATTACTTGATTATTTTAATGATGGACTGCTCGTTGAGGTAGGCACTGTTTGAAACGACAATGTTATTGATTCCCTCAAGTTGACCTGTTAGGTAAACTTTATCATTGTCAAACTTTTCAATATTGACCGGCAATTTTTTGACTTTATTGTTCCCAATAGCCGTAAATACAAAGGCGTTTTTTCCATCTGCTTCGACTAGTGAACTGTAAGGAATAACAATAGAAGTTTGCTGTTGGTCGGTGACAATTTCTGCCTTACCAAACATACCGACAGCAGGTACAATACCTTGAAGGTTTAGTTTTAATTCGACCTGAAAGGAACCGATTTGTTGGTCAGCAGACTGTAGCTTTCTTAAAACACTTGCCTGGAAAACTTTATCAGGATAACCGTCCAGTTTAACTTTTGCAAGCTGTCCTATTCTTACTTCTGCCCATTCAAGGTCCGTTACGCCAACTTTTAATAGATAGCTTGCATTTTGTTTTACCGAGTTGGTCAAAAGAACTGGCATGCCACCACCAACAACTTCACCTTCACTGGTAATCTTTTTGGTTACAAAGCCATCTGAAGAAGCATAGATCTTTGCATAATGTTCATTAAATGCAATCGCTTCCTTAGATTTCCTCGCAATATCAAGAGCTGTTTTTGTGTTCTGCAATTGCTCAAGAGTAAATACACTGTCCTTGTAAAGACTCACCGCACGTGTATAATCACGCTGTGCTTTTTCCACTCCTAATCCCGATTGAGCGACACCGGCTGCTATCTCTGTTGTATTCAGCGTTGCCAAAAGTTGTCCCTTTTTGAAAAATTGTCCTTCATTCACTAGAATTCTGCTGATAACACCACCAATCTTGAAGGAATAATTGGTTTCATCTTCTGTACTTACCAGCCCTGTAACGTTTATGGAGCCGGATGTATTTAATGAGGAGATAGGGGATACTTTGACTGATATAATATCGGGTTCACCAAGTGGATTTTTATCTTTTGGTTTCTCATTACAGGATAGAAGAAATAGGCCTGAAATGAGAAGTACATATTGGAACTTTTTCATTTTTTTATTTTTGAATGTTAAAACTAGCTGCGGCACGTTCAATGGCCGAATAGGAAATCCATGTATCAAAAAGGGCAATGTTTGCCTGGAGCTGGGAGTCTACCCATTGATTTTGGGCATCCAGCAATTCAATATAGATTGCCATGCCTTCTTTGTACATCAGCGCTACATCCTTGTAGTAGGTCTGACTTGTAGTCAATTGGTTCTGGGCGGCCTGGTACTGTGCAATGGCACTCAGCATATTGGCCTGACGGACTCTGAGTTCGGTCAAAAGCTGCTGCTCGACATATCCAGTCTGGGACTCAATAGCGTGCTGCTCTGCAACGGCCTGTTTTATGCGGTTGGTATTTTTACCTGAAGCAAAGAGATCCCATTGTAAGGAGACCCCCAATAAATAGTAACGGCTCTGCTTATTGAATTTCCAGTCGAAAGCCTGAGAGCCCAGATCCATGCTGGCGCCAATTTTTGGGATGAGGTATGATTTTGCCAATCCCGTCAGGTCTTCATTGATCCCTTTTGCTATTTTTAGTTTGGATAGTTCTTCACGAGCAGAAACATTGTCCATAAGGGACAGATCCTGCTCAGGCAAAGTCGTTATTTCATCAGCCGCAATACTGTCCGATAAGGGGCGGTTGAGCAGAAAATTAAAATAGAACTGTGCGGACTCTTTTGTTTTTTGAGCCGTGACTATCGAAGCGTCTATTTTAGAAACTTCATTTTTACTGCGGATCACTGCTGTACGATTGATCTTGCCATTGTCAAAAAGCTTTTTATTGACGCGTTCCCCTTCAAGTACGAGTTTACGGTAGGAGAGGTAGATCTTTTCAGCATTGACAGCTTTTAGGTAATTATAGTATGAAGTTTTGATCTCTTTCACGAGCTCACGCTTGTAGAGCTGGACTTCCGTTTTCTGAAGATCGATCTGCCTGGATTTGATCTTTTTGTTATAGCTGATCTCTGCATTTAAGATGGGTTGGCTGATACGGAATTTTGCATCGTAAAAGTTATCCGGATTTAGCTGCTCACTACGGTTTTGAAGTTGTGGGAAAGCGTTTGTTCCTGTCAACTGATTTAGGGTCGAGTAGACATTATTGAGCATATCACCAACTGGAATATCTATAGTACGCCCCCCATCTGCTTTGGTATAAGTCGTGGAGAAGCTGACATTGGGCTTAAACATACTTTTGGCTTCACCAAGAGCATAAATACTCTTTTCAAGCATGAAATTCTGTTGATGAATGCTTTGGTTCGACTCAAGACCTTCTGAAATGTAGAGGTCAAGTCTGCTTTGTGCACTGGCTTTTTGTATAGTAATAAGCGATATAGCCAACAAAATTGGCCCAAAAAAATTATGGTTATGAAATTTATTAATCATTGTAATATTTTTAAACACTGTTCAATAGCAAGGTAAAAAAAAGGCTTAGCCTTTTTCAAGCAAAGCAACAAAACATTCGTAGCCGTTTTCCATAAGCTCATCGTCTGTTTTGTCCACAAAATTTGCCATACGATCCTTACAAAATAGGGCACATATGCCATGCATTGCAGAAATAATCATAAACGTAAAATAATCCGTATCCATATCCTTAAATCTTCCCTGTTTCTGGCAATCAGAGATCACAGCATGTAGATGATTGATGGCTTCCTGTGCTATTTGGAACTTACCTTCGGTAGGGGCTTCCAAAGTTTCATTTACCATAAACATCAGATTATAATAATCTTTGTTCTCCTGTGCAAATTTAATGTATACACGGCCGGTCGCCTTTAGGCGTTCAAATGGATCTGCGACAGTGGTCAGTACTTTTAGTTGGTTTACCAGCAATGTGAAGCCCTCATTGTGAAGTTCCTGAAAAATTTCGCTTTTATCTTTAAAATGAAAATAGATTGTGCCGGGACTATAATTGATTTCATTGGCGATATTCCGCATACTTGCTTTTTCATAGCCTTTTTCAAGAAATACTTTTCGTGCCCCGTTAAGGATACGTTGATGCATTTCCTGTTTTTCTTCCTGTTTTCTTTCTGATATACTCATTTTATGATCACTATGAATCGTTAAAATATTGTTTAATCCATCCTAGGAATGGGTCATTCCGGGACTAATTTTACCCATGATATTAACTGCTGCTTTTCGGTTTAAGAATCTAAAGCCAAATAGCATCAATCTATTCTTAAACCCCTGAACAATCCTAGGTTTGCTCCTTGCATTTAGTGCATTTATCAGTTCAGTGGCAACTTGCTGGACTGAAGAGACAACAAATTTAGGAAATGCACTGGTCTGGCTTCCTGCATTTGAATGGAAATCAGAGTCGGCAGCCCCCGGGTTGAAACCTGCAACAAATATACCCTTATTTTTAAATTCGTACCACAGCGATTCAGAGAAATTGGCTACGAAACTTTTTGTGGCAGCGTACACAGCTCCTCCGGGAAGTGATGAGTGTGCCAGCAATGAGCCGATATTGATCAATGCATCGCCAGATTTTGCATGCTTTAGAAACGCATAGGAGAGAGTGACCAAGGCTTCCATGTTTAAAGTCATCGTTTCGAGCTGATCTTCCAATGGTATCTCGATGAATTTTCCATAAGTTCCTGTACCTGCATTATTGACTAGTAGGTCATACTTATTTTCGGCTAAATGCTCACTGAGATAGATTATGTCTTCTTGGTTTGTTAAGTCGAGTGGCAGGATTTGGTGACGGTCCCGTCCCAAAGAATCTTGTAGTGAGCCTAATTTTTCTTCGTTCCGTGCAACCAGGGTTAAAAGATATCCCTCTGCTGCCAGCCGTTTTGCAACCTCCTTACCAATACCGCCACTGGCTCCGGTTACTAATGCTTTTTTCATTTTATATAAATTTTAATTAATGATGATGCAAATTTATTGAACAGTGTTCAATAAAACAAATAAAAGTATAAATTTAATATTTATGAAAGCCTTATTAGTTGAAATTGGTTGCATATGACTTTATTTGAATGGTTTGATGTCAGTGTGGTGGTTGTTTTTTGATTTTAATTCCAAATTTTGTTTCGATCTAAATTTTAAATATATTTGAACAGTGTTTAATATTTGTATTCAAATTGTCTTAGATTATTTAAAGTAAACGTATGGAAACAGGTAGATCTATTGAAACGGAAAAAATATCAAGACGACAACTAATAAAACAGGGTGGGATTGCTTTATCGGCATTAGCTTTACCTTCAACCCTAATATCATTTTTAAATTTTAGTGAAATGACAGATAACAAAAATTTTGACGTAATTATAGTTGGCGGAAGTTATGCAGGACTTTCGGCAGCTATGGCTTTAGGACGTGCTTTAAGAAGTGTTCTAATCATTGACAGTGGACAGCCTTGTAATCGACAGACACCTCATTCACACAATTTCATTACCCAAGATGGTGAAAAGCCAAAAGTTATTGCAGAAAGGGCAAAAAAGGAAGTATTACAATATGACACCGTAAAATTTTTAAGTGATAGTACCGTTAGCGTATCTAAAACTGAAAAAGGATTTGAGGTTTCAACTCAATCTGGAAAATTATTCACCACTAAAAAATTGGTTTTTGCAACGGGCTTAAAAGATACCATGCTAAACATTGAAGGCTTTTCTGAATGTTGGGGAATTTCAGTGCTTCATTGTCCATATTGCCACGGATATGAAGTAAAGGATCAAAAAACAGGGATTTTTGCAAATGGATATGGGGCATTTCATTTGGCTCGACTTATCCATAACTGGACAAAAGATTTAACGATATTTACCAATGGAAAGTCGGAATTAACCCAAGAACAGACGGATGAAATCAAAAGGCATGATATTTCAATAGTTGAAAAGAAAATTACCTCGTTGAACCACAAAAACGGAGTTGTTGAAGAAATCATATTTTCAGACAATTCGACTTTCCAGTTAGAAGTGATCTATTCAAGGCCTCCATTTGAACAGCACTGTAAAATCCCCGAATTGTTGGGCTGTGAATTGACAGAGCAAGGACTTATCAAAGTTGATTTATTTCAGAAAACTACGGTAGATAACATATATGCCTGTGGGGACAATACCAATCCTCTTCGTTCTGTATCCTATGCTGTCTCAACAGGAAATAATACTGGCGTATTTTTAAATAATACTATGGTAGAAGAGGATTTTTTAAAATAACAATAATAACTGCCTATAATGTAAACGCGGCCTTATGTGTTTGACACAGCGCAAAAACAGCACTGAATAAAACATTTAGGTATGCTGGCCAAAGAATTATATTGGTATCACGCTCAAGTTCGCAAATACTGATTAGCTTGATTATAATGAATATAAAAAGGCGAATTGCGCCGGGTTCGCCTACTGGAGCAATCGGGGGGACTATTGCAAAAAGGTTGAAAGTATTTGGGTTTCTGAACAATTAAGGCGTCCTGTTATTAAAGCCTTCAATAATTTATTGGCGGAAACGTTGATCAATGGCGGAAAGGAGCAAGGAGCAGAAAATAGAATTGCGATGGCCATTTCGGGTGATAATGAACAAAGCAAAAAAATTATATCCAGTCTGGCCAATGATGCAGGATATGATGTAGTTGATGCAGGATCTTTATCGGAATCTTGGAGACACCAACCAGGTACACCGGCATATTGTACTGAAGTCGATCTCAAAGATCTTTCACATGCACTTTTAGATGCAGATAAAGATAAGGCAGCAGAAATCAGAGATTTTGTTATTAGCAAATTTATGGACGGTGATGCACCAGCATCACATCAAGAGGTTGTAAATTTAAACAGATCGCAGTTTGCGCAAAATCCAAAGATCGCAATCTAAATTTATAGAAGTTTATCATAGTAGTATTTTCCTAAGAAAATGCTACTATTTTTTCCGGATCTAGTCTAATAATACGTTTATATGTTAAACAGATTTAGCTTGGTTGTAGTACTATTTTTCTAGTTGCCACTTTTCTAAAGCCCCATTTGCCTCATATAAATCGATTATTTTTTTCTGGGCGGCGATAACCGCTGCTTGATGTGCTATAGTTTCCTTTTGTTGTCCGATTTCTTGCGCTTTCAAACTAATTTTATCATCTAAAATATCTCTATTTGTCAGATTGCCCATTACAGATTGCTTAAGGCTAATGAGAATTTCGCGCCCCTTACCGAGACGAGATAAAATGGGGAACATGGCCAGAACATTCAGTATTTCCAATGATTTATTTTTCGGAATTTGCGCAGTAGCAAATTGATTTTTAGTTATTCCTTCTTCAATGACGGAAGTCAACCAATCAGCAAGAAAATCATAAAATTTACCTATTTCCAATTTGATATTAGAATCTATATCATTCATATCTGAGGAAATAGAAACAATGGGACACATCTGTCCTTTATCTGCTAAATCCACATAAAAGTCGATCAGTAGAGAGAGTTTTTCCTGTGGTTTCTTCGCCGATATGGCTTCAAATAAAGCGGCTTGTATATTTTGAGAATAATGTATTATTTCAACGATAAGGTCTGATTTGGACGGGAAATAATAATGGATTGAAGAAGTTTTAACTCCGATTGCGTTTGCAATGTCATGAAAACTGAATGCATTAAAACCATTGTTAGATAACATCTCTGCTGCTGTATTGACTATTTTCTCTCTTGTTGTCATAATCTATCTACTAGTAGGTAGATAAAGATATGATTTTTTATTACAAATAAATTGGATGAATTTAATTTTGTTTAATACAGCAACAGGATCTTATAGCATATAAGATCCTGTTGTTAAGGTTTTAGTATGATCAATACTTCATCATCTAAGGCAGGTTTTAATGATTCAAAGGTCCCCAAAATATGGATCGGTCTTTTAAAAATGCTGTAACCCAAATCAAGACCAAAGGAACTCCTGGATTAAGCATTGAACCGTCGTGGGATAATTCCGTAGCCATTGCTCCTGCAAAGTAACAGCACAGCAAGATAAAGCCTATTCGCATCGTTTTCGGAATTAGAAAGAGAATCGCAAATGACATTTCCATTAACCCAAGTATGGTTGCAGAATTTGGCAAATTGAATTTAACCAGACCAGCGACAGACCACGGTAAATGAATTGCTTTCATGAGTCCACTTCCAATAACCATTATCCCAACCAGTACACTAAGCGAAGTAGTGATGATTTTATTTGTTTTCATTTAGTTGCTTAGATTTAGCTATCAATTGTTCAGCACTCTTGTTTCAATAATCAGAAAATGACCTATACGTTGTTTGATTAACCATTTCCCATTCTGGTGGATATATACGTCTTCATATTTGACACTATAATCAGTCACAATATCTTTCCCTTCTTTTTCCCGGATCATTTTAAGCTGTGAAAAGGAAATTCCTGTAGCATCATTTCCATCAATTTCTACGGTATGCTGTCCATTTAAGGTAAAATAAGTTTTAACCTCTGCGGCATGTACACTAAATTCCTTTTTCAAAGTTTCTACTCCAGTTGTATTGGCAATTTCGAATCCGTTCATATAGACTTTATAGGTAGCATCTGGAGTAAATAATTCCATCTGCTCATCTAACTTTTTATCATCACCTAAATAGGCATAAGCATCTACTAAATCCCTTAATTCTTGTCTTGTTTTCAAATTCTCTAATGACATAATTCTGTTTGTTTTATTTTTTAAAAATTATTTTTAATAAACACAGGATCAATTGTTTTATTGATTGAACATTGCTTTTTAGCTCCTGTTTGTATGACAAAATTACCGTATATTTGCTAACAATTTATTAGTTGTTACCTAAAGGTTAGTAGATAATTATATAGAAGTGTGTTATGAAAAAAGAGGATGAAGCATTACAGAACAGTAAAGAATTTTCTGATGATTGCCACAAATTATTAGCCTCTGTAAGTGATGCCATGTATGCCATTGGAGGAAAATGGAAACTCATGATTATTATTGCGATGGCAAGGGGCAATAACCGTTTTACCGAGCTTCAGCGCATGGTGAAGGGCATTTCGGCTCGAGTTCTCTCCAGTGAACTAAAAGAACTGGAAATGAATGGATTTATTGTCAAAAAGGTTTCAGTAGGATACCCGGTTTCTATTACTTATGAATTATTACCCCATAGTGAAACGCTGGCGGAAGTTGTCGGTGCTTTATCAAAGTGGGGAACGCTGCATCGAGAGAAGATAAAGAGTGATATGTCAAAAGAAAATTCAGCCAAACGTTAGCGATGTGATATACTATGTTACATGGGTAGGTTCAAAGTACAAGATCATATCATTTTCGTTAAGTCGCGATAAGTTTTTAAATTTGCTATATGCAATCCGATCTCACATACGACAAAGTGAAATTGCGAGAATTGGCTTCTTTAGTGTCCCATGCGTCATTCAAGAAGCTTTCATGCAGTACCAATCAGTCTTCTTATATCAGGAAGATGAAGATTGCACATTCTTATCATCTACTCGAACAAAATTATAGGCACGAATATATCTACAAGAATAAGTTGCTCAATGAGTATGTTTTAAAATATTACTCTTTGGATGACACGATACTGCTCAACGAATTTCGGGTAGGGCAGTCCATCGCTGATACTGTTTTGGTCAACGGAACAAATAAGATTTTTGAAATCAAGACAGAACTGGATTCTCCCGAGCGCTTAGAAAGTCAGTTAAACGATTATTACAGAGCTTTTACCGAAGTTTATCTATTTACGCACATATCCCTGCTAAACAAATATGTAAGGATACTTCCTGCTTACGTTGGCGTATTGATTTATACAGAAGAAGGAGAGGTGTCTGAATATCGGCCAGCTGTCAAATACACAGCATCTCTTGATGCCAGCTATATGATGTCGTCCTTGCGAAAACCTGAGTATAGCCGGCTTATAAAAGAACTGGTAGGATTTCTACCAGATGTTACACCCGTATTTTATTATCGGGCATGTTTGGAAATATTAGCGGAGCTGCCAATGTTTTCATCGGCACCACTGTCTTTAGCGATATAGGAGCGAGCTATGTTGATTTCTTTGGCGGTCTATCTACCAGCTATGAGAGGCCCCATCCATCCAATTGCATATAAAAAATGAGAAACCCTAAATATCTTTACTGTATATAATATTACTAATATTATTAGTAATATTGTAAGATGAAACCGCTAGAAATCTTTTGTCGCAATCGGGTAATGTACGCTCAAATTACCGTGCATGATAAAAGCATGGGCATGAAAGATTATCATCTTTACAACAAAAATGGTCTTGCTTTTTATGTTTTCA
>Ga0308160_10002164_pt1 | contig 24613 bp, 28 predicted proteins | sample PhyFR1_FD_201036 | JGI IMG/M metagenome (GOLD analysis project Ga0308160, IMG submission 201036) | Phyllosphere microbial communities from UC Gill Tract Community Farm, Albany, California, United States - DLSLF.R1 | ecosystem: Host-associated > Plants > Phyllosphere > Unclassified | place: USA... | reverse complement strand
CCCTCGCATTCGGATGAAGCATATCAGGCTGGAAGAAAGCCTTAGCCAACGACTGGGGATATCTCAGATAATGATCGAATACCATCCTTTTCATTCTGACATCAGCCCCCACTCTGTCGGCTCGACGCCTCCGTCTCTTGTCAGCTGGATGGAAAAGGACGTACGAGATATAGGGAATATCATAATAATGAGCAATAGGCAGATGAACCATTTGAGGATCCGCATACCCCACATCCTGAGCTACTTGGGGTGACCAGGCCCCGAGGATGATTATCGCCGGTTGATTCTTGAAGCGGGATAGAACTCTAAGGAGCTGGTCGAAGAAGGCTTGGTAGATGTTGTCCCTGGTTGTCAGCTCAGATGACTGCCAAGGGGACGTACGCTTGATCATTGACGTCGAATTCGAGGATAATTAGGTCGGTGTCTAGGGCAATGTGATGGGTCTGAAATCAGCTTTCGTCTTTGACCTCGAGCGTACTCCACAGAACGCATAGTAGCTATTGTATCAGTACCTCACTCGTCCCGATAGAGTGTGGGACATACCTAGAATCCATCCCACCAATAGCGCCATTCATAAATTCATGATTTGCCTATTATGAGCCTTACCCCTTTCTCTCTTCGTAAGACCTACACCTGGGAAGGTCGATTCGAACCATGAACTTATTAAGGTAGTATAACACCCCGGGCCAGCAGGATCACCTTGCGGGAAATCCGGACTTGGGTGTAATCCATGGCAAGCGGATACTACTGGTTAGTATCGTCTCATTTGACATTGACATTTGGAACATACCGCTTCCACCCAGTATTCCCACTTTGATTCGCTCCCCATCTCTGGCCTTTTGCATCATTCTCTTCACCCTCGCCCCTGATCCTCTCACTAGTTGACTCTTAGCAAGTCCCTCGGGTCTATACACTTCACATAACCTCCTCCCTTCATCCGTTTGTCCACACAAACATCCATCTTGACCTATACTATCCATCTCTCCATGATCTAAATGAATTTTGACCTTAGGTAAAGCCGGTAAACCAGGTACATGGGGGTGTATGACTGAATAAAGAAAGACGAGGGCGAAAGGTATCGAAATGAATAGTAATGGTCTCCAATATCTCCTTGTACTAGGTCTGCGAATAGCCATTATTTCTTCTGTATTCGTATTCCGCTCTTCTAGACTTGTATATCCTTCTGAATGTAGTAATGGTTGAGATGAAGAGGAAGGGTCGGATGGGTATGGATAAGGTGATAATTCGATTTCAGGCGTAGGAGCCGGAACACCATGACGGGCTGTCATCGTATCACAGCCAGAGGTGTGGACAAAGGAGCTATAAAGTCGATGATTCTATCCTCAGCGACTATGGGAATATGCTGTGCTCGACATGTCCTATATAGAGGGCGAAGGTAGCCTTTAGGGATTGGTAGATTGAGGAGTCAATTCCGAGATTAGTTGATCATATGACACTTGATTGCGGTTGTTCCTGGTAAAGAAAGATCTCAGGGAATGATCTGCGCTGGGAACGGGTGTACGAGTACGTATCATCAATGCTGGACATTACAGACTGGATGATCAAGATGTACATGCATGCTTGAACAGCAGTAAGACTTCAGACGTTTAGCTATCTACTTTTCAATTCGATTCTCTCAACTATCCCACTACCCAGTCGAGCAATCTCGCCCAAAACAGCATCCTTGTTGACAGAAACCAGCGCGGCCTGAAATCAGCTTGAGACCACATATGCGTAACAGAAAGCCCACCTCTCCACCAGCAGGTTTAGTCGAGTACCCCAAGAAAGCCTTCAATGCTCTAGACTGTTCTTTCTCCGGATTCCAAAGCAATCCAACAACGCCCCCACCATGTTTATCATAAAATACAAGTACCGTTTCGTGATATCGTTCTTGTAGATCTTTGACAAAGGTGTAGACTGGATTAAAATCTACATTCACTTGTTCTTTCGTCACTAGATTTCGGAATGTTTTGCCGTCCCATTGTGTGTGATCTGGAGATATTGATTGGGCGTATGTTGAGATTATCGAGGGATTTAAGTGGAGGAGGACGTCGTAGTCGCTTAGTGGGGTGGTAAAGAGCGACTGATCATTAGCTGTGTTCTCACCAAAGTAGGGAATCAAGCTTACAGTGACATTGACACCTTGAGCCAAGGTCACACTATCTTCCAAAGCTTTCACTGTCGCCCTAGCCAATACTCCAATACGCCCAGCAATAACCCGACTAACTCCCTTTGTCCACCTATATCCCTCCAAATCATCTTCAGTAGCAATACACCAAGCCCTCTCTGAAGTCTCTGGTCTCTTCTCAAATGCCTCAACTACAATCTTTCTCAATTCAACATCGAATTTGGGTTTCAAAGTCCCACCCTCCTGATCTCCGAATAAGGGTACCAAGATAGGGTCAGACCTCCATTCCCAATTTGCGAGTTTCTGGATCGTCCGGATGAGACCTGTAGTACCGCTTGCTGGAGCTGATAGAGGTCCTGGGTCGAGGTATGTGGCTGCAACCAATAACTCGATCGCTTCAGTTGTGATAGACAGCGAAAGCATGTGTGCTGCAAACCAACGTTTGACAAGTCGAGTGGCGATTGATAATGATGGATATCGGTGATGCAGGGGTGCTAGCCCATGATGATGTTTAGGTGCATGGATAAATCGGTACATGTGTTTCTCCATTGCTGGTAGTACCAATTTCCTCGGTGGTGTAGGCAAAGCGGTTCCGAAAACAGGTTTCGTATCTTCCAAAGCACGTTCCAATAACGTCTTTTCCTTTTCATGGAATATCCTCATATTAAACGCGACTCCCTTGGGAAGTAGGACTTCGAGAGATACATGGTCTTCAATCTCGGAATATGAAGAATCAAAGACCATCCTGGTTTTTGATCCCCTCAATTTCGATTCGATCAATGATCCTAGCTTTTCAAATAATGCCAACTTGACTTTTTGAATAGCAGATAAATCGTCAGGCCATCGTGGGGAAGATTCGAATTGAACGGTAATTTCGGCAGTGGGGATATGTTGTAAACAAGCAGGAGATGATGCGATTCGGTCCAAATCGATAGGATGAGGGATGAAAGGTGCCGAGTATCGTAACATTTCAGTCACGGGCGAGACGTTGAGGATAGCGAGTGGTAATTCGTCATCGACATCCTTGAGGAGTTTATAGAGTTCATCGTATGATTCTATGATGGGTCTGAACCCAAGTTTCTCGGACCCATTCACAGCGACTCCCTCGCGGGCAGATTGGGGGACTTGAATGATATTCGACCAAGCCTGATCGGAGGATAATGATTTGATATCAACTTCCGATAACCCAGCGTGCCTCTTCAAGATATGGTGGACAATCCGTCCAGGGATCCGACTAGCTTCTTCCGGTCGAGCGATATCCCAAACGATAGATTCAGCAATAGAACCATCCTTGAACCTCCTCAATTCAGCTTTATCTCCCCACAACTTCCTAAACGCCTCAACCTCTGCTGTTTTATTCGTAGCGGGTCCAACGTCGAGAATACGAGTAGCTTGGGAGGGATTGTAGATGACTCCGATCGTCAATCCTGAAGTGGAGGGGGCGAGGTGGATAAGGTGTATACGGTCGGTGAATGCTTTACGCAGGATTGGTGAGATGTGAGCTATAAGCCTATCGGATTCGTTGAGGTGTTCGGAGCGGGATAGTAGTTCTTCCGGCATCTTGGCATCTGTGGTATCGATCCTGTCTGTCAGCTTCACGTCAACCGGGAGTAAGATGGCGTACTGGAAGAAATCATCAAATACACCAATAGGCAATGTCTGATCCCTCAGGAAAACCTCAGAGAAACTATCAACACTAGAATCCTCGAGCATGGAGAGTGTCTGTCGAGCATGGTATCGTAACTACAAGTCAGCTTGGACCGATGTGAAGGGATTCCTAGCTTACAAGGTCGATATCACCTTTATCCCACCCTGCAAAGAGGTTTATGGATCCAGTGGGATCGACAAAGGTGTGATCGTACGATTTGATCATTTCCTCTCGCGAGATCTGGTATCAATTTTCATTCCGACAGGGGACGAGCGGACATACGGTAGGATCCTCACAAGCCATAAATACTGGTTCTTGAGCGAAATCAGTCTGAGCTATATGATCAGCTACATACATCCAACCCCAGATAGAGTCGACATACCCAAAAACTCCCATCCAGCTCTGAGAGCACCCCAGTATCCTAGACCTTTACCCAACCCCCTCCTCTTAATCCCCTTAGCTCCAACTTCACCACCATTAATAACCCAACCCAGAACCATACCAGCAAACCAACCACTTCCACCCCTCTCCCTTCTGATTCCTCTTCTGGAACACCAAATCCTCCATAATGCCAAGAAAGAATCTACGACACGCTCAGAGAGGGTTGTTGATAATTTGTGTAGGTGGAGGAGCGTGGATTTGTGAATTGTATCGTGTAATAATGAATTTGAGTATAAGGGGGTTGGTGAGGATTGATCCAGGTCAGCGTGACGAAGTAGGGTTCGCGAGGGGGATAATGTGGAAGGAACGAAGATGTTTGGAGGAGGCGCAGCATGGATGCGGATCTTCAAGCGGTGTTTTAGCCCTTGTTCTTGATATCAGCTTCATCTCACCGAAGAAAATGAGTAAGCAGCTACCTTTTCCGACGATGATAGCAATCACTGGTCTCCTCTCATCTTGACTGTCCCAAGTAATACTTGCGCCGTTCAAACCTCCCTCGGCCTTGGCAGCTTTAAAGAGCCCAGCCTTGACGATCCCAAGGTAATAGCCCCTCTTGTAGAAATATCGATAATCAAGTCTATCTTTCGGCGTGAATAGCTCCTACTCATCAGCTCTGCATCCTTACCTTGGAAAATGAAGGAAGGAGGACGTACATCAGGCATAACAAGGACCATATCAACACCCCCCTGTTCCCCTTTCCCGACTTTATATCCACCCACCACACTCCAACTTCCACTCACAAACACTTCCTTAGGCTTATCATACCCCACAGTCCAATTCACTTTCCTAGGTAAAAACTCGGCAGGTGAAATACTAGGTAATCCGACTTTCTTAATCCCCTCCTTGGGTGCAACAGGTTCGGTAGAAGGGATAGAGTTGATGACACTATGGAGGTCGGTCAAGAGGGTTTTCAAAGTTGAGTGTGGGGTTGTTGGGAGTAATGTTGATTGTAGTAGGGCGGAGAGTTGGAGTGTAAATGCCGCTGAGGAAGTTGAGGATAAAGTGTCGAGTTCGTCGAGCGTAGGTGGGGCATACAAGTTTCGGTGATTCTTTGGTTTCGAAGGTCCAGCCTCTGGCTCATCCATATCTTGCGCGTCCTCGATTCCCTCATCATCCATCATCCCCTCCTCATCATCATCTCCGATTGACTCATCGTCCGCGCTTCCCTCGGATTGGATGTCAATCATATCATCATCCAAGATACTTTCATCCCCTAGACTCCCATCGCTGGTTTCTACCGAGACTTCCCGAACAGCCTTAGAGATCTTCGGCGCAGTCTTTCGCTCGACCTTCTTGGTAGAGCTCGCTGCTTTGGGCATAGTATGGTTAAATCGTGAAGAGTAAAGTATAGGTGTAAATCCTAAAAATCTTTGGAATCTCAATTCAGAATGTGGGGCCCACTCCATACAAAAGTTGACTCAAAGCTATACTGAACCCTCATACCTATACTATACAAGATGGCAGGTCTCTTAGCAGCATTTCAAAGCAAATTAGAAGAATCAGAGGCTGGCCCAAGTACTCCAGCAGCACCAAAGAAGAAAATCCCAAAAGTCGCAGTCTACGTCTCGGGAGCTACTGTACGTCCTCTCGCTTTCTTTGGCTAATGTCAGTTCGCAATAACATTAGGCTTGACAGCTTTAATCTTACCCTACGCTCGACAAGCTGCGAAATTAGCCAGACCACCACCTGAATTTAAGTCAAATACGCATCTACTCCTTAAACGTGCGCCTCGTCATAATGTCGATTCTGCTCCTACTCTTGCTTCGAGTACGCAACCTAGGCCTATGATGGAGGAGACTACGCCGGAGATGGAGGAAGACAGGGGAGAACCTATGAGTGGATTTATGGCTTTTAAAGCTCTTGGGATAGCTACTGCTGTTGTCTTTGGTTCTGCAGGCTTAGGGGCTTTTGTTGTAGCGAAGTTACTAGGAGTGAACAGTGTACGTTCCATCTCTTCTTTCTTTGTTTTGTTACGCTCAGCTAATTTGCAGATGGAGGGCTTCGCATCGAAAATGAGAGAAGGGGTCGATAATAAGATGCCAGGCCTAACAGGCGGGATAAGGAAGTATGGGGAAGAACACGATGAGCTTGCGGATCTACTAGATGATATGGCAATGGAACCAGAGGAATACGAACTGCAACGGACATTAAGAGAGGGGACAGCCAGACCATCATGATTTGATATGAATGCATGAACTTGTACATGACATGATGACTTCGATCTTCCCATTTCTTATTTCAATGACCAGACATGGCTTGAAGTCTAGATCTTCCTGTGCTTCCAAGCTTCCTTCAAACCTTGTTCACTGAGCGTCAGCTTGTCCCTGAAATCTCAGAGGTGGACAACATACCCAGCCTTGGCCTCTGGGGGAGGGTTCCTATCGGCCAAAGTACCCTCTTTAGCCTGCTGAGTCAAGACGTTATGAGGAGGATCCATGCTTGTCGAAGAAGCCCCAGTCTCATGGGATGGCTTCAACGATGGATCCGCCTTTGGGGTCGCCTCGGCAGAGTAAGCTGAATCGAGGGTAGAAGGGAGTGCCTCGGGAGCGACGTCCTACAATCAGCGACCAACCTCAAAAAAAGATGGTGGAAAGACATACATGTTTCTCGGCACCTTCCGGTTTGAAAGTCTTGGAGTAACCTCCTGGGGGCCTAGTAGCATAGCCCCTCTTCTGCTCTCCCTGCTTCGAGGGTAGATGAGGCTCAGAAGCGGCATTGCCTTTTCCCGAATCTGGCTTTTTGGGGTCTTTGTGCTTGAGGTGTGGGCTTTGATCGGATTGAGGTTCAACTTCGTGTTTGGGTTCCCTTGATTTAGGGCCGGCATCGGATGATGGTTCAACATTGGATCGAGCAGAAGTGTGGAATGATTTCTGTATATAAGTCACACGGTCTACCTTGGATTGATAGTTTCGCCTGGCTGAATTAGACTTACCTTGGCACCCTTTCCGAAATTACCAGTCAAGACATTCTTTGCCATATCGGTATAACTCTCTCCAGCAGCATCAACTTTTTCGCCCTCCTGTGCACCTCCAGCCCCTTGTCCTCCTACTTGATCCATGAAAGCTCCAGTACCAGCAGCGGAATTAGTCTTTAATTCCCCTCCCTTATTCCCCTGTCGAGCAGCATCGAAAGGTTGATCTTCCCCACTTTTTGCTGGGTTGGCTCGGGCTTCTTCTTTATTCTGTTTCCCGCCTCGCGCGGCAGATGATTGGATATCTTTATCTTTGTGGATTGGATCTTCAGATTTCTGGGTGACGTGACCTTGGGTAGAGGGGGTTGTATCGGCCTTGGCCTTCAAAGTGGGGGTGAATCGGGTGAAGGTTCGGGCGTTGGTTGATCGGAGTTGAGTCCTTGCGATTTGTGTGGCTGGGCGCAGGAATGACATTGTGATTGAGTGTATGGGTATAAGTGGTGAATGAGCAGATATATGGTTGGATAGACGGCTTTAGGTGATGCTTACCACCACTATCGGATCGTGTAATACTGCTGCCGGCAATACGTCATGATGATCATCATCGCTTACATCCGAAGCATTCACCCTCTACACCTAATGCCAAGTGCAGGGTGGGGTAAGGCGATGTAGGTGCATGCAGACCTACAAAGTACCTTCTTCAAATATACTGATAACAAAGCGACTAACAGAATGCTTAATTTCAATGACCGTAAGTAGACCCCTACTAACAAAGGCTGAACCCAGTCCCACCCCCGCCTCCGCCGTACGCCCCTCCGACCAAAGCACGAGTTGGGCCCGCAAACATGTCGAACCTACCCATCAATGTTTTACACCGAGTCATAGCTTTCACGTTAGATTCAAAAGCGACGCCGAGTAGGTTCATGGGTGATGAAGAGGAGGAGAGGGTTCGGAGGATATTCCAGTTATTTTATGGCTTGAGAGGGGTTGATAGGCGTTTCTACCTCAGTACGTCCGTTGACTCCAAGAGTCACAAGAATGTGGCTGAGACTCAGTATCAACATCCTTGCTACGGTCGATATATCTACCGTCCTATATGTCTAATGTAAAGCGGGGGAACACTTCATCTCCAATACCTGAAGTTTCACTTCCATTGGAAAATGGACCAGTAACGACGTCTGTGCTTGAATATCGGAAGAGAGAGACTGCGATCCTGGATAGGTATATCGCTATTACAGTAGGAGAGGAATTGAGAAAAGTGGAAAGTGATCTGAGTGAGGAGTCTGGCGGGCTGGATGAACTATTTCATCGCTTACAAGTACGTTCTCTTATCTAAACGCCTGTTGAAGCTGACAGAAAGCCTTGTGCGCGAATAGAAGATCTCCTTCTAACTCTACCTACATCCATCATAAGCCTTTCCCTTGGGTCGGGGAACAAGACCTTTCCACTCCCACACTGGCACCTCGCAATAACATTAACACCCTCATGGGTTCAGGTGATTTTACATTCCAAACCAGTTTGGGAGCATGGTAATCGATCCAAAGAACTTGTTATAGAGGTGAGGCGGGAGGCTACGTTAGAAGGCTGCGCAAGGAGGGTGGGGGAGGGGTTAGATGATATTAGAAGGGGGTTTGTAACCTGGGGTGAACGGGTTTGGTAATATTTTCTCATGTATCTCTCTTCCTCAAAGACATCTTTTTCGCGCGCATTCACTGGAGTCGTACCCATAACTGGCTCGCTGCTATGCACTCTTGACTTCTATGCATGCACACCAGAATACCCACCGTTCTACTGGCAGTCCAAGCAGCCACGTGTCGGCGTTACTCGAGTGTGGCACCCTATTAACGCTGACGCGCACCGTTGATCGTCTACTGTTCTAAGTACACCTTCCTCATATTCTACATACATAGACCAAGATGCCAGGTCTAACTACAGCACAGGTAAGCTCCCTAGTCCTCTCAGTCCAAGGACCAAGCTGATCAGTCAGGTTACCGAGCTATCAGCTCTGAATGTGTATGTTGCAGCTAATTAGGACGTGAATCCAGCTGACATATAGCGTCGTTCACCCACTGGTCCTTCTATCTGTAAGCTTCGTGAACCCTTGGATGGACGTGAGCTGACAATTAGGTCGTCGATCATGCCCATCGAACACAGATCTCAAAGAGCAAACGAGTTCTAGGTTTACTACTAGGTCAAAACGATGGATCAACGATAAACGTCGCTAATTCGTAAGCTTCCTCGAATCTCTGTCCGACCGCAAGCTGATGGACAGGTTCGCTGTACCATTCGAGGAAGATGAGAAGGATCCCAAGACTTTCTTCTTGGATTTGGATTACGTCGAGGAGATGTTGAGGATGTTCAAGAAAGTTAATGGTCAGTCAGCTACACATCGCTCGCGGACACCCAGCTGATCAGTAGCAAAGGAACGCCCTATTGGATTCTACCATACTGGTCCAAGACTCCGTTCTTCAGATTTGGAGATTACGGAATTGTTCAAGCGATTCTGCCCTAGACCTGTCATGGTTATTGTGGATATTCGAGCAAAGGGGGGTAGGGGAGATACTGGTATTCCCACAGATGCCTACTTTGCTGTCGAGGAGATCCGTGATGTAAGCTTTCTTGCCCTGTGGACAAGAATGAGCTGATGAATAGGACGGAACAACGACCCAACGTACATTCACCCATATCCCCACATCGATCGAAGCGGAAGAAGCCGAGGAAATCGGAGTAGAACACCTCCTACGAGACGTATCCGCCTCATCATCCGCACCATCTTCATCACTCCTAACCGCCCAATCACTATCCACACGCGTCGCTGCTCAACTCCAAGCTCTCAGGGGTTTACATACCAGATTAGCCGAGATTGGAGAGTATCTGACTTTGGTACGGGATGGGAAATTACCAATCAATCATCAGGTCATTTATCAATTACAAGAGATTATTGGATTGTTGCCTCAGCTTGGTGGGGATGTGGATTTGGGCAAGGCATTTAGGGCGGGAGTAAATGATCAGAGCATCATCGTTTATCTATCGTCAATCATCAGGACCGTCTTGGCACTACACGATCTCAGTACGTTCCCATTGTTCATCGGAGAGAAATACTAATGGGTAGTCGAGAATCGAATATCAAACGCTCAACAGGAATTGGAAGATGTTAAATCGCCTGAATCGAAGGAACATGAAAAAGCAGCAGAAGCAGCGGGAGTTACACCAGCCGAAGTAGCAAAGGCCCTAAGGGAGAAGGAGGAGGATAAAGACGGCAAGTAGATCATGTATAGACGAGAGGTAGATTACGAGGTGATATGTGAATTTGACGAGATCATGCATTGTGATAACTAGTCCAAGATGTGTTGTACATTGAGAGCACTGCGTGCTTGAGCTGGGGGGACACCATGGCATGGAAGAGAGGGACAACTATTGCAGGGGTTCACGACTGATTGTCAGCTGAGAACATCGTGGATTTCTTAGCTGACATACCTGGAAGACAACTTGTTCAGGTGAATATAAACATCGGTACCGTACCCGTCCATTGAGATTAACCGTAAATCACCGCCAAAGAACCGAGCATATAGTCGAGAGAGGGGTAGACCGTATCTACCATTAGCTCGTCTCTGAGCGGGGTGGAGTAGACATACCCGAAACCAGCCATTGGAGCTGTGAAATCTGACGCTTCGATATTTGCTTCTAGACCCGCATCGCTCATTGTTGTATATAGATATCTATTATCAGCCTAATTCTTCTGATTGAAGGGTAAGGAGAGTGAAATGGGGAAGAGGAGGAAGAGGTTGAGAACGTGGAAAATGGAAGAGAGACTCACGTCCAGATCATGGGGACAGCAGATCTAGGAATCCCACCTCCTTCGTCGCTAATCTTGATTGTGATATCCTCACTACCCTCCACAACGACAACTTTGATAGGTGGGAATTGATCTTCATTATCAACTCCGAATCTCTCCACTACAGCTCGTAAAGAGTTTTTGAGTAGTTCGAAACAGATATGTGATCTTTCATCAGTCTTTGTGTAACAATAAAAAGATAGAGAAGGAGCGGGACTTACAGATGCCCTGGGACGTAAGGGAATGATACGTCTTTCGGACATAGTAATTGGATTGGAGGACCTTTGAATAGTGCGTAGTGTTCTTCACAGACGTATCGGGCATTTTCAATTGCTTCATGACATATATCGTGGACGTTCTGCATGTTAGCCATTTTATTCCTCTGGTGGACGCAGTAGCTTACTGCTCTTGTGCAGATGATTCCGACGTAATCCGGGTGAGCCTGTAAAGTATTCAGTGCGACGTCTAAGAATCAGTTTAGAGGTGCTGATATGGTGTATGACGGCCTAACGGCCTGGCATGACTCACGTTGCCCAATCAAGAACCTAATTCCAATACGACTCAAATAAAACCTATCCAACCATTCTTGTACGCTCTGATCAATCCTTCCAGCTCCCCGCTTTCTCTTCCATTCCAGTACACCCTGCGCGACAGTCGTTACCGTGGGATCATGACGCTTTTTGATATTTTGGAGTAGATTTGTAAATCGGTCATTATAGTCGTGCACTTCGGGTGGGTAGATTGTATCTTTCGGTGGTGGTGAGAAATACCTGACATCAGCTCCCACAAGCCTGGTAAGAAGGGGAAGAAATTACCTCCGCTCAATTGGGATTCTCATACGGGTGGCACTACCCGACCCAGCTCCGTTTGATCCAGGCGTCCAAGCTCTGTCCATTGCGAGATTTGAACCGGATGGACCTTCGTGCATGAGTGGGTCCAGGGAAGGGTTTTCGGTAGCCTGTGGGAAATTTGGGTCTCTTATTTTATCAGCTTCGAGTGACCGGGACCAAGTTCGGAAACATACTGCGAAGACATCTTGAGAGTATCCAGTAGCTCCTTACTTAGATTCGGTCTCTCAAATGTCACCAATTCCTACCCATCAGTTTACACTCTTTTGATGAACAGGTGACTCACCTCGAATGATTGAGCATACCACTCTTTAACCTTTTCGATACTTGGCATTTTATTTAACCCATCAGGGAGAGCATCAAGTTCCGCTATACGATGCGAAAGCCTTATTGGTAGTTCTTCCGATAAGAACTGTGATGCTTTGAGTAAAGTACCCTGGGAAGGGTTTTGGCCGAATCGGACCATCTGCTGGAGTGATACTGGCTGTTAGTCTTCCTGTTCACGCACAAAGGTGGGAGAATAGGACCTACCTCCAGTCTGTGGGAATGCTGCGAAATGGTTTATACGATCCCATAGCGCGTTTGTGATCTTGAACCGTGACATGGTCGGACGACTCGTTCTCCTTGATGTACAAGTATTTCGGCCGAAGTGTTTCTCGCGAGGTGTGGAGTCTTGACTAGAGTGCTTGGATTATCCTTGGGGTAACCTGATTGCTGCCAGGTGCTAGTTGCGGTGGTGAGTGGATAGTGGAAGTGTGAGACAGTGAGTGTTGAATATGTATATACTATTAACCCGGGATCGTCATTTCATGTACAGACTAAGTTAGATCTACTCTCTAAAGCGGGATCAAATTGTATTAGTACCGAAAGCCGATCCGGGTATCACTATCACCGGGGAGAGTGTTAACCGGGTGTGTGGGCTGCTATAAGCTATAGACAGGCTGTAGTCATGTACTACGTGGGCCATATGCATGTGTTCAGTTGATGGTATATATCAAGCAAGGCTCATGTCGTCCGTATGATTCCAGAGGATCACCACTTTCAGATCCCATATCTATTGCCAAGAAGGGATCAGCAATGTTGCCGATGATAGTTCGGTGGATATCCGGCGGTAAACCACCGAGAAACTCCACTTGACCTCCACCTACCTCCACTCCACATAAGCTATACATATACTCCGGTCCCCCTCATACATCTTCAACTTACCCCCCACTCTTATCACTCCCGCCCAAAATGAGAATCGTATTCACAGGAGGATCAGGTAAAGCAGGTCGACACTGTATCCCCCACCTCATCGAAAAGGGACATCAAGTCCTCAACCTCGATCTAGTCCCTCATCCCGATCCAAGAGTTTATACTCTTAAAACCGATTTAACCCAGTCTGGTCAAGTATTCAATGCCCTCTCGACTCATTTCAGTATGGACGAGTTCTCCCTCCCTTCTTTACCTGGAGTCGACGCTGTCATTCACTTTGCGGCTTATGCGAGGGATTTGATCGTTCCGGACAACGAGACTTTTACCGCAAACGTTACGAGCACTTATAATGTCATTGAGGCTGCTTGTAAACTCGGTATAAAGAAGGTTATTATCGCGTCATCAGAGACTGTCTATGGAGTGTGTTTCACTCAGGGAGAATCGGATTACAACTCCTGGCCCCTAGACGAGGGTACGTCCCCTTTCTTACCGCTTTGTACTGCATTAACGAACAGACACCTACGACTGTAACCCAGAAGACCCTTACGCACTCTCCAAATTATGTGGAGAAAGAACCGCAAGGAGTTTCGCTCGAAGATTCAAAACCGACATTTACGTATTCAGGATCGGAAACGTAGTAGAGCCACACGAGTATGAAAAGGATTTCCCAACTTATCTCGCCAAGCCGGAAAGTAGAAAGAGGAATGCATGGAGTTATATCGATGCTAGGGATTTAGGGGAAATGTGTCATTTGGCAGTAGAGAAGAATGGTCTTGGGTTCCAGGTGCGTCCTTTTCTGGTTTCAGTGATGAGTGGCTGATGATAGGTGTTCAATGCTACCAATGATACTATCACGCTACATGGGGTCAACACTACTCAGTTCTTGAAGGAGCAAGGACCGAATGTACCATTCACTAGGGAGATGGGAGAGATTGAAGCGCCATTGTCCAACCGAAAGATCAAGAAATTACTGGGATTCAAGGAAGAGCACGACTGGAAGAAGTACGTCAAGAGCCCTTAGGCTTTGTCAATGCAAAGGTTTTGGAGAGTGTGGAGACAGGACGTCCGACGAACGGATAAGCTACATATGCATTTGATACTGCGTGATTTCTGCCTCCCTCACTATGAGGTCATCTTCTCGTACCTCTTGCCCATGGTCGAGTCCCACTCGCTGACAATCTCATTACCCGGTCCAGCCGTGATTGTCTCCTGTCCCTCCTCCCACCCTTTCCTAACTTCATCCATAAACTCCTCCTGGGTCAAAGCAATCTTGTTCCCCTTATGTCGTTTGTTATCATCCGGATCGACCCTCTCCCTATGCAGATCCGACTCCACAGCAGGAGGTACAATCTCCACAATCCTAATTTTATCTTTTCCAGCTTGTTTAATCTGAGTTCGTAGATTGGTAGTGAAGAAATGAACCCATGCTTTCGCGCCATTGTATACCGGATTGACCACTGAGAATGGAACGAATCCAAGAACAGAACTAACGTTCATGACCACACCACCGTTTTCTTTCTTATCGAAATGTTCCCTAATCATAAGGATCGAAAGGTGCATAGGACCCCGTATATCAATATCGATTTCCTGATCGGCTTTTTTCAGATCGAAATCGTAATCAGGTCCAAAAATCTGGAAAGGTCGTTGAACACCTGCATTATTGATTATACAATCGAGTTCGGGGTGTTCGGATGTGATTTTAGATACGAATCCAGCAAGGGATGAAGTGTCTCCAACATCGAGGAGGTAGTACCCTGCAGCTCCAATTTCGGATGAGGTAGATTTGAGTGATTCCTCAGTTCGACCAGCGAGCAAGACTTTCTTGCCTCTTTTGATCAATTCCACAGCCATCGCTTTGCCCTACACGTCAGCCATCTCTGTCGAACATAATTGGTGGACGTACAAGACCTCCAGCTCCACCAGTCACCAACGCACATTCGAAATCTAGTGTTCTAGAACTCATGTTGGATTGGTGGTTGATGTTGCAGGTGATTGATCATATTTATATATACACCTCTCAGACGTTGGTTGACATGTACGCGTAGTAGATGATGTCATTAAATCATTCACCGGCATGGTACTGCGTCGCCCGGCATGATTCAGCACTCACACTCCAGTGAATGGGAGGTTCGAGTGGAGGTCCGAGGTATGCCGAGCTGCCATACGTGCTTTGTGTTTTTAGCCTGATGACATGTAAGGCAAGGTCGACCGCAACAGGGAGATGCCGGCGACAAGGAAAAGTCATGGCCGCAGACATAGCCGAGTAAGCACAGGTACCAAGCCGTAATGATCACCTGTGTGCATCACGGTGAAGGACGCAACAGGAGGATCCTGTGCACCTTGCTCGCCATCGGTATTGAGGGGTTTTGAGTGTGAACCCAAAAAGTTATGAACCACAACACCTAACAGGATTCGCAAGTGGTCCCCCACCTTGCTACTAACTGGGCGATATCCAGGTTGTCTGCGCAGATCGGACGGGATGCGGAATTTTCTAGATTCTATGGTCGTGGATAACTGGGTGTGCTCTTTGCGTATATAAATTTACATTCGAGCATCTCTCTCACCACCACTAGCTCAAGCATCTTAGAGGTATCTCTGCGACGAACGACATCTATGGGACTCATCTTAGCTAGTTTCTAAGCCATCTAGTTGTATTTTCGGCGCTCCGGTGACCGTCGTCCAGTCACCCGGATATTCTCGATGACCTCCTTTCGACTTCCTTTCCGTCAACTCTCCACCTATCGTCGTACGATGTCATCAGCCAGCTGGTCACGACTTATCCGATTCAACCCAAGATCAGCCCCATCTACCGTTCTGATCGGTGAACCGGTTGATCCCGAACTTGACGTTGGACTCGCGTCATATAAATCTCAAGAGATCAAAGTCAATGTTTACTCTGGAAATACCGTTCTTGATGCTGGGCAACAGACGGGCAAGGAGGAAGTTGTGGAGCGAATCCTGAGTCCATTGGCTAAGAACGAAGTAGGGACTATTAGGTGTATTGGGTTGAATGTGAGTCTAGCCTTTATAGATTAGTGGCTGACGTTAGTACCTCACCCACGCCCAGGAGATGGGTATGGAAACGCCCGATGTCCCTAGTGTATTCATGAAGCCCTCAAATTCACTCGGAGATCCATATCCCGCTCCTACAATTCTTCCAGCTGCTTTCGTCAAGGATGATGCGGCGGATTACGAGTCGGAGGTAGCTCTGGTAATTGGCAAGACAGCAAAGAATGTCTCGGAGGAGGATGCTATGGATCACTTGCTAGGGTAAGTCCCGCTCATTCTCAGAGCACCGTAGCTGACGGCTCAGGTACACGGCTGCCAACGACTTGTCTTCGCGACTTGCTCAATTCGCTCAATCACAATGGTGTTATTCCAAATCATTCGACGGGGCTTGCCCAATCGGACCCGCTCTACTTCACGCATCACAAGTCAAGTCAATCAGCGACCTCACCATCCGAGGCGAGCTCAGCGGAAACACAGTACAGGAGATGGGTCTCCAGTAAGTCCAAATCGTCGTTCAAACCTTTGCTGATCAATAAGTGACCTGATCTTCTCGGTTCCCAAGATCATCTCATTCTTATCACAGGGTACAACCCTTGATCCTGGAACTATCATCTTGACTGGGTATGTCTTCCGCTTGGACCTTGTTTATGCTGACGAGAAGGACACCGCCTGGTGTAGGATGGAAAGCCAACCCTCGGAGGATGCTCAAGCAAGACGACGAATTTAGGGTATTTGTCTCGCATGGCGTTGGGACTTTGATCAACAAGATTGAAGAGGAAAAATGATGTGAAGCGGAGAGAAGAAACACGATAGATAACTTGGGTTCCGGGCCTGGCCCGTACATTGTATAGTATACTGCTGATGCATACCATCTTGACTACTTCTATCATCCCTGATGTCTACAATACTGATACACTCTCGCGATACCGATGACATACACCAACAGACTCTTACTCGTATGGGATCAACCCAGCGGCCTGTTGAGCTTTCTTGGAGAGGGTAGGCTTTCCATATGGGAACAATATGTTCCACTCCTCGGTACTTGACGCTTTGGCGATAAAAGTACAGGGATCATGGGAAGTACACCATCCTTTGTTGAAGTATTCGATCTTCTTCTTTCTAGCTTCGTCACTGAGGAAAGCGTCGGGCTTGTAACATGTGTCTAGCGGTCAGCTGGCATTATGAACTGGGTCGTTGGGTACTTACAGATTGCCATTCGGTGGTTCTGCTCTTCAGGAGCTGCTCCCCAGTGCACAGTCCTTGAATCCCAGACGATGAAGTCTCCTGGTTCGAGGCATGGTTTCTCGATATAACAACCCCTCTCTGCCAGCCAGGCCATTTGCTCATCGTTGCACTTGATATGGTCGTGAGAGTCGTATGGGCCCTGCCACGTTAGCGAGAGATATCCACTTTGGAGAGATAGACTCACCTGCTTATCCTGAAAGTAATCCCAAATTTCCTTGAAGTACTTGGTCGATCCTGTGACGACAGTCAATCCACCATCCTTTGGCCCGTTGGGCAGCAAGTTCAAGATACCCTGAATAGAAGCAAGCTGGGGCTTCAAAGGGGACTGATCCATATGAGGCCATGGTGCTCCACCGTCTTCGAGCTGCTCCTTGGGCAGAGGTACCGAAAAGTTTGCGCCATCTAGCAGCATCAGAATCGCATTAAAGATCTCAGGAATGGAACTTACCAAAGCTGACGGTGAGCTTATCGGTCCCCCAGATCTCCTCAAAGATCTTGACAACTCCGGGTTCGGTCTTGGCGTCCCACATGAACTGAGCGTGGGCGACCGAATAGGCCGAGTAAAGTCCGCCCCTGGACTGTTAGCGATCGTTGAATTCGGTCAGCGGTAGTGACTCACTTGTTGTTCCTAGGTAGATTTTCTTTCCTCCAGGTAGATGGGTCATCGTGTTTGTAGCCGTAGCCGAAACCTTCAAGCCATTTGGTAGCTTCCTGGACGTAGTGCTCGGCTCGCTCCTCAGATATGGCCTTGGGAATGATTGCCCACTAATTGCATCAGCTTCCACTTCTATGACGAGCGTATGAGGCTTACACCTTTCTTATCGAGATCCTTGATCCATTGAGGAGAAGAGTCGGTGGTGGGTGCGGCAGTAACAGTGACGTGTGAGAAAGGGTTGTCCCAGGGGACGGAAGGTGGTGGTGCGGTCTGAACTTGAGCCATTCTATTTGCACGGTAATTGAGAAAGTCAGTGGGCAATGAAGCGGGGAAATATCATCGCTGTATATATATCCTAGCCCAATAGGCGAGTGGGGTTTTAGAAGACCGGCGAGAATGTACCGACACCGTTTACAGCCGCCCGAAGGGGAACATCTGAGCTTTTCTGCTCCGCACCCGCCCCGCCGATATGGAGGGACGGTATTGGGACGGCATCGGCCTCTAGTCGGAGTCTGTCCGGTGGCAGTCGGCTTCGAGAGACTACCACACCAAACGAAGTCGTGACGTGTTGTTGCGGACTCTGACTAGGTAGCAAAATGTCATACTAGAGACAAACAGAGATATGGTCATTGGAATAGATCTCCTACTTTCCCCCTATATACAGATAAGGTCCAGCGGTTCGAGACTCAAAGATTGAGGTCGTCACAATAACGACAAAATAATCAATCAAGAGGTAGTACCGCCTCTACCAATGACTCGAATCGCGATACAAGCTCGATGTGCCAGCTCACTTATCAAAGTGACGTATGCGCGGCGGGCAAATAAATTCTTATTCCGCTCAGAGCCGTGTTGAGGAGCGAGCAAGTCAAGAGTACGCGAAGCGACAGAAAGAAATTGTGCTCGTAGTGAGAGGTAACCATAATGCATGTACCAATATTCCCATAACAAAGACGGATAGACTATACTTCAGTGTCGTAGTGACACTGCTCTACATCTACAGACATTTACAATCGGTGACCTGAGATCTCGTCCTGGTGACCAATGTCAACCTTTTCAATATCCTCAGTCTTTCCCTCGTGCATACCGACTCGCTCCATACCGGGGGCGACCCTGACATTGGTGTCACCGAACAAGAGACCGATCTCCTCGAGGGTCTTGTTCTTGGTCTCGGGGAAGAGGAAGTAAGAGACGATGGCGTTGGAGACGTTGGTGACGACAAAGACCATGAAATACTTCCATCCGAGGACATCGAGACCGATAGGGGTGATTTGACCAATGATGACGTTGTTGAGCCAATTGGAAGCGGTGGAAGCGGCAGAACCCATAGCTCGCAAGTTCATAGGGAAGATCTCGGACTGGTAGATCCAGGAAACGGGACCAAAGGACCAACCGAATGCCCACGAGAAACAGAAGAAAGAGGCGACACCGGCGACACCAGCCCCGAAGTTCGAGTAGCCAGGAGCACTGAACTGTTTACCGATAGCTGCTTGCCATGCGAGACAGATGGCCATCAGGATGGGGCCGACGATGAGAGGCTTCCTTCGACCGAGCTTGTCGACAATGAAAGTCTGTGACGTCAGCAAACGCAGGCTCACCAGCAAACGAGCAAGGACTTACGATGAAGATGAAAGTGGTAACGACACCCCAAGCACCGGATAGACCGTTAATCATAAGAGTAGTCTGACCTTCAAATCCAAGCTTGGCGTAAATAGTAGGACCGAAGTAGGCTCCAACATTGACACCGGTCCATTGGCACATGGCCTGAACGAGACAACCGCAGACCGTTCGGTGAAGATTGGGCCGGGTGTTGACGAGATCCATGATGTTGGTGGAAAGGTTCTCTCTCTCCCACTCGATCTGGAGCTGCATCTCTCTGAACTCCTCCTCGACAATCTCGATGTGGGCGGTTCGGCCACCGTGTAGTCGGATCATGGTAGCCTTGGCCTCTTCATCTCGACCTTGCTTGGCGAGCCATCGAGGAGAGTAGGGTAGCAAGAACATACCGCTGATAGGTCAGTATGACTCGGAGGTGAGTTGACTGGCAGGGCTTACAAAAGAAGGGCGACGGCTGGAACGATCTGAATACCTAAGGGGACTCGCCACTGGGCATTGGAATTGAGGAAACCACAACCGTAACCGACCCAATTGGCGACAAAGAAACCCCATCCTTTTAGGTCAATTCATGATCTCTGCTAGCAAGTGGAAGAGACTTACCGATCATGAGCTGGGTCCATCCGGAAAGAAGACCCCGAGCATGTGGTGGCGAGATCTCGGCCTGGTACATGGGTACAATCATCGACAAGACACCAATGGACCAACCAGCAATGAATCGACCGGCGATGAGCATACCGACGTTGACAGCGGCAGTCTGGAGGGTACATCCGACGATGGCAATGACGGAACCGATCTGGATAGTCCTCTTTCGACCGTATTTGTCGGCGGTCCATCCAGCCATGAGGGCACCGAAAAAGGCACCTGCGGCGAAGAGGGATACAATGGCTCCAATGATAGGGGCTCCCGGTGCGTCGAAGTAGTCATGGAAGTGTACGTAGGATCCCGAGATGACGGATCCAATAATACCGGAATCGTAACCGAAGAGAAACGAACCAAAGGCACTGGAATTGTCAGCTTTGCGCAACTATGTTGAGGCTATCTTCCTCACGCGAAGATGGCTGCCACGTAGTTGATCAAGGCGGGTTTGGCCTGACCAACAGCGTTGCTGCCCGAGTGGAGCTCAGACATATTGAGTGGTGAAGTAAAGAGAGAGACTCTTGGGCCAAATTTGTGATTTGGTGTCGGGACCGGAGATGTGGCTCTCGGTTCTGTTGATGGGAGGGTGTGGGGCTTTCAGATCACCAGCATGCCCCTCTTTATATGTTTGGGCTGGTCGATCAGTCAGATCCCTAGTTTGGCTAGTCGGACAAGAAATAGACCGCAGATCACGGTACGAATACCCTGTCTGGACCTGGCCAATTCGCCGCGTCCGACTGGGCTTCCGCCCTCTCCGCCGGGTTATGCACTGTCCCAGTCTCTCCTCTGCCGCTCACCGGTTATTGAGAAACAGCGAAAGGCATTTACGACACCTGATTCGAGGCTTCAGGCACTGCAAACGCCAAGGGTGGTGAAATGGGGAAAAATAGGAAGCGAGGCCGATCTACCGAGATCTGTTTTGCACCCAGGCACATTTACACATCCTCCCGACCGGGCTCCGCGTTTCAGTCCAGACGCTCCCGATCTCATTCCCCGCATAATTCACCGCACATTGTCTTGCATTTGGTTTTACGCATATAGACTACCATGATCCGGGGTATATCACACGATGTGATTGGTGGCTTTCGCATCATTCAGCCTGTGTGAGCCCCGGGTTGCCGTCATGTCCGATCTTTGGGTCCGATATTACAGATCCGCAATACCAAATGCAGCTCGGACTAGCACCGATAGGCTGTTTCGAGCGGTAACATTGGCAATAACGGTCTCGGAGCCTCGCCGAGCGCCCGAACTCTAGCTGAGATCTTAGCCTGACTAGCCTGACGGGATATGGGTGCTCCGCGGCGCGACGACCAGCATGGGATAGAGACGCGACCTGGGCCCAGCCTTCGGCGTCAACATCTCCCGACTAGACTGTAGTACTAGCTGTAATATCAGTTCGCCGGTGTATGGGTCTTTCGCGGCAAGACAACACGTTATTGCTAGCTTTCGGCTGTAGAGGGAACCGATCAGTATCGAACATGGCTGCATCTTAGCCTGCGGAGTCGTACGTCTCTTGCAGCATGGTGACTAGTAGAGTTCAAGAAGTGACACGCCGGTCTATCGGCATTACAAGCTACAGAATGTACTTTCACTCATACCAATGTCTGTTTGGATTACCTGGAAGCGCTGGACATCGATCGGGATCTGTAGAGATCTTTAATGCCGCCCAAGTGCAGTAGTCTCTCACTATATGTAGTTTCTCAAAAGGTCTCTTGAACAGCCAGAAAGCAATGTTGTGACTCCAGACATCTGTTCCGTCAGCTGTCCGACATCTTTTTCATCAGTACTCACTAGTCCACCATTTGATAATGGGAAGGCGGAGAATGACATTGTTCCAGTGAAACCACTTTTCTTCGTATGCGACCTGGACAGCTGGGTTAATCAAGATTCTTGGTCTACCTTCGACCTCTGCGTAAAGCCTGTGAAGATCGTATGAGGAGAGAAACGCCTCGGAGTGATCGCATGCTTCGAGCTTTGACGGTCGGAAGCGGAGAGGTATCTCGAGAGGAGGGGAAAGCTGAGAGAAGTCATCAGTGGCTGAAGGTCAGTATAGTCCAGTGGAATAGGGTAGGGTCGACGTACGGTCATCTATTCTCCGCCAGCCACGCCGCGTTATTTCTGGAGAGGTCAACGTTATATCCGACAGGTTTGCACCATACAGGAAAGGACGAGAGTTGAAGACTACAGCGCCGTTCCAGCACGACGACACCGGAAAAGGCTTGAGGTCACGGACGGCTTGCTGGGACTGTCTATCGGTGACATATGGCCATCGTCCGTCCAGGGGAGTTCCACATATATCTCTGGCTACCCAAGTGTCGTAAAATTCTGGCATTCGTCAGTTCAGTGTCGTTGACTTCTAACTGGTACTTACCATATTCGCCAAAGTCCATCGCACATGCCACATCGTAATCCTCGTTCTCCTTTCCTTCTACCCGAGTTGCTATCAAGCGAACGATATCCTCCCACTCAAAAAGGATGTCGTTCAAGAATACGATTTTGGTGAAATCGCGCCAATTCTCGAGTCGTGTGTCGGGGTCGGCGTCTTGGAGAGGTTCCATTGCCTTATTCCGAAGCTTGGCGAGAAACTCTATGCGCTGCGGTGAGGTGCCGTAGGGCCAGCTCTCCCCTTCGTCTTTGCCCATCGGCACGACCTGATTTGGGATGCCGAGCGCATCCAGGGATTTCCTATATTCAGCGAGGTAGAGTCCGGTTCCATCATCGGAATTGGATTCGTATATCGAGATAAACACCTTGTCTAGACCGACTACTATGGTCAGCAGAGAATATCATGCATCAGACGATACTCACTATGTTGGGCGAGAGACGTCAATTCGCGGGTGAAACCAGGCAAAATCTCTTTGTTGTTGTGAAGATTGATGGCGATGAAGTATTTGTCTCCATTTCCCGCCAGGCTTGGTAGTGACTCGTATCTCGGATCCATACTGATCAAGGCCCACCAAATGACAAGGGCAGTAGATGTATACAGGGCAGTATTGTAAAGATGAGGTGAACGATATGTACCGGGGACGACCATCGAATATCCAGTCCGTCTAGCCAGGAAGAGTTTGGTCCACGTCGAACACACCCATAAAACCATGAATATCGCGATCCCTATGAAGACCTGAACGGACGAGGAGATCCAGTATCGCTCATAATATCCAATCGTAGCGAAGATGCCGGTGAAAGCGTAAACCCAAGTCATCGGGTCCGGGCGTCGCCTGAATGTCTGGTCGTGGTATTTTTCATTCCTGTGATCTGCGCCTATATGAATCGGGAGAGATCCGGGGTAGCTCATGGTTGAACCAGCGCTAAGTTCTGCTTGATTGGCCGATTAGACTGGGAGCGAGTGGATGGTGAAGTCATGACTCGCAGCACATTGAGCACCATTGAAAGCAAAAGCGGGTAAGTGTGTGTGTGTGTGTGTGTGCGCCCTGGCGTTTCAGACTTGCTCTTCATGCATTCATACAGTGCCTTACACACATCATCCGAGCTTAGCGATACACTCTTCCTGCTCGTTGACCTAATCATCAGCCGGTATCATAGATGAGAGTACAACGGGGACATACTCGAGTCTTGAATCCATTTCCACCTCTGACCACCGCACAGAGGTCTTTGGCAATACTATTCCATAATTGAGCCCCTTCGAAATCCCCCTCACTTCTCAATCAGCATGACGACATACACATGCGAAAGAGGACTCACTCGAAGCAATCTAGTCCTCGATTGAAGGCTGTCGACAATAGCCATATTCCTTCGTCCTCTGGGTATTGACCCTTGCTCATTAGCTTGGACGCTTAACTCTACACTTACTTGTTCACCGATAGGGCCCTGTAGCACTGAGATTGCGTGGTCCATAATATCGATCATCCTCTGCTCAGCAGTTTTGTCTTGCGCCTGACTGGTCAAGAGAGCTCGTGTCAATCTCGCGTATCGAGCGATGTCTTGAGGGGTATCGAGTGAAGCCGATTTATGTATTTCTCCGTTCAATTGCCATGTCACTGTTGCCTCAGGACTGATATCTCCAGTGGACTTACAGGATGATGGACAGCCAGGATATCGAGCCGCAATATCCATGATCATCTCCAAAGTCTCGGTTCGGTCCAAAGACTGAGACCAGGCGATCACTTCCTGTGAGTATTAGCATCCTATACTAGTCTCCTCAATGACAGCACTCGCCTTGGTGAAGCTATCAAGACTTTCCCAATCTTGATCCTCGCAGCAGACTTCGACGTGGTAGACGTCCAGCATCTTTTCCATCTGGGGCAATGTTGCCAGCCCCTGCGGACCTGATTCGATAGCCCTCTCGACGGCGTCTCGGCATTTGGGCAGGTAGCCTTGAAGTTGACCGAGCAATAAAGCCTGAGGACATCAGTCTCGTGCTGAGCTTGTGACAGCATAGACATACCTTTTCATCTCCCTCTTCCATGTCTCTATACTCAAAGACTTTCC
>Ga0308160_10002162_pt1 | contig 24622 bp, 33 predicted proteins | sample PhyFR1_FD_201036 | JGI IMG/M metagenome (GOLD analysis project Ga0308160, IMG submission 201036) | Phyllosphere microbial communities from UC Gill Tract Community Farm, Albany, California, United States - DLSLF.R1 | ecosystem: Host-associated > Plants > Phyllosphere > Unclassified | place: USA... | reverse complement strand
CGAATACGATTCAAGGTGGTGAAGCTCAAGTTGTCACTCGCACGATTTCTGGAGGACCCCTCTCGGTCGCTACAATCGTGCAAACGTTCTATGAAGATACCACTATCATCGTCGAACCAACTCGAACCTCGATCTCATCCCCCTCCAGCAGCTCATCGAGCGAGGTACAAACGAGCAGTTCCTCCTCGACCACGCTACCTTCTCCTCCTTCCTCTTCTACAACGGTAGCTCCTCCTCCTTCTTCCTCCTTGTCATCTACGACACTGTTACCATCGACAATCCAGGAAACGACTACCTCCGAACAGCAAACCTCGAGTTCGAGAATAGAAACGAGCAGTCGACCCATCGAAACGACAACCTCTCGCTTTGAAACTTCCTCGCAAACAGTCTCGACTTCGACCGATATATCCACGACGACGACGACGTCTTCTCAGATCTCTTCGAGGTGTGTTGTTTCCCGCCTACTTTGATTCTGCTCGATTTGACTCGGAATGTTGGGTCTACTTCGAGCAGTTCACAATCGCTCTCGTTTCCAATAGTCACATCGACGTGAGTGACTTATTCTATACGTGAGCTCGGAAGCTGAAAGTCTTCCCCAAAGCAGCTCGTCGCCTCTCTGCATTTCAGGTTTGCCGTTCAATCTTGGAGGCTGTCAAGATACTTCCACATCGACTCGTAGCGTATCGACAACAAGCTCTACTGTCTCGTCGACTGCTCAATCCAGCTCTACATCGACATCGAGCGTATCGACCAGCATATCTGCTCCTTGTCTTCCTGGTTTACCTCTCTTCCTCGGAGGTTGTCCCCCACAGACTTCGAGCGATTCCCTCTCCTCTTCTACTACTACCCAATCTAGCTCGGTACCCCCGTCTACTCCCGATCAGTCGATAACATCAGACCGTCCTACACGAACAATTTCGAGCTCGGAGTCTTCGACTTCATCTCAAGCTTGTATTCCCGGTCTTTCAATTTTCCTAGGAGGTTGCGAGTCGACTACCACAGACTCGACAATTACTACAAGACCAACAAGGTGAGCTTGAGTCCTTACGGGAACGCGAGTTGAGCTCACACTTGATTTTTCTAGCTCGTCGATTTCGCGATCCGAACGACCCTCATCAACGTCAAGCGATCCTCCAGTGATCACGATCTGTAATCCTGGTCTACCTGTCAATTTGGGAGGATGCGAAACGTCTGTACCTATTGAAACTTCGACTTCTCGATGGACGACAAGGTGAGTCTACGTGCAAAGTAACGGCGAGAGATTAGCACTAACCAGTCCTCACCGCAGTGAAACTTCCTCCAGGGTCACCTCGACGACCTCTGCGACGCAATCTTGTAATCCGTTCCTACCGGTTGAACTCGGTGGATGCGAAGAAATTGCGAGTTCGACAAGATCCACCTCGTGCGTCCAAAGCTATAAGCTCCCGTCTTATCCGCTGACCCTTATTCTTTCGACAGGTCGACTCGTGCTTCGACAGAATCGGCAGAGCCTTCAACAACGAGCGGAATTTGCATTCCTGGTCTTCCGATTTCACAACCAGGATGTTCCGATTTTTCGACTTCTGCAACGACCACTCGCTTCTCAGCGACTCAATCTGAGTCTGAGTCAATTTCGAGCTCTTCCCGGACAAGTTCGCGTACGGAAACCTCGTCGCGCCAGAGCTGCATTCCAGGATTGCCGACGAATTTGGGCGGTTGCGAATCAAGTTCTGTTCTGCCGACGACGATGAGTGGGTAAGTCATCGCTCTCTTCGATGGTGAGTTCTGGCACGAATTGACGCAAGTGTTCGCAGGTCAACTTCGACGAATTCTCAAATCACGTTCCCTCCTATTGGACCAACCTCGTTCTCTTCAACAACGAGGTGAGCTCACGCCTCACAGCAAATGAACAAGACTGACACAACCCGCTCACAGAACTTCAACTCGTTCATTCGGAACTCCGCCGTCATCTTCCGGAAATTCGAGCTCAACAAGTTCGACTCGAAGTTCCGATGCCTCTCGCAGTCCTTCGACAAGCGAGACGTCGGTATCGGAACCGTCTAGTACCGATGTTTCGAGCTCAACCCAGCAGTCTTCCTCGTCGACAAGCTCTCGTGAACGGCCTACCACAACTTCGAACTCGATTTCGCTCGACCCCTCTTCCTCTTCCACAACAGAGCGTCCCGATTCTTCAACTCCACTCCCTCGACCTACTCCCCCTTCCACAACCCCATCAAGTTCTCCCGACGTTGGATTCGAAACCTCATCAAGCTCAGAATCGAGTCAGGCTGCCTCTTCCACTCCGACAACATCACGCGAGCAAGCCACGACCACCGAGAGACCCGAGAGGCCCACGAGCTCTTCGAGTGAAGAAGTCGAAATTTCAAGCTCAAGAGGAAACGAGGAATCTGATGGGGTCGAAACGTCGAGTTCGCCAGGTTCCACCTCGACTGGGACTTCCACCTCTCCGACATCAAGCCCATCTTCCTCGGAATCGTCTCAGTCTTCCACGCCCGAAGTTTCTCGAAGCTCTTCAACCCAGGATCTCCCATCTTCCTCCTCCTCTCCCGATGGAGAGCCAGAGGTCATCTCTACGACCAGCAGTACCTCATCACCAGCTCAAGCTCTCCCTTCCTCTTCTATCACGACCTCTTCTCCAACTCAGGATACCACTTCGTCGATCGAAGAATCGTTTTCTTCCATCTCCCCCTCGCAGGTCACTTCCTCCACTACCTTTGTCGAAGAAGTCACAACGAGCGAGTCACCTTCCTCTTCTCCTAGTCCTTCACCCGCCGATGTCCCACCATCAGCTCGACTCTTGAGGAGGTATCGACCAAAGCAGTAAATCTTTTCCGTCTTTCCACTTCTCCTCCCAATCGTTATCTTCCCACACTCGTTCTTCAATTTGACCTAATATTCTCTCGAATGATACCCATTTATTGTCTACTCTATACGCCTCCTCGAATCCTGTCTCCGAATCTTCACACTCGTTCACGTTCGTTCTTCACCCAGTACTCTTGTCTGTTCACCCTTGAGATCCGCTTGATATCCACCTGTCTATGCTATCAGTTTCCAACTGGAATCTGCACAAGAGAGCGGAACCGCAATCGAGCTTTTTGCGATTCCCTCGACTCTCCGAATCCCTCGAGAGGTTCTTCTACTCGAGTAAAGGTGTGAAACAATGTGATATGGAATGACACACGAGAATGAAAAAGGGGATCCTGCCAGTAAATAATCGGTACATGTTCCTACATAACCCTCCAATCCCCCCTCCCCTCCCTCGCTCCGAATCTATATCTGACCTGTTCCATCCTTAGAACCTCGATCGTTGCCTCGAAGCATAAGTTCTCAAGTTTGCGTAAACTTTGCCGGGAGGTGAACCGAGAATCAATGCAGAGATGGCGTCCCTCGCTACTTTGATATTTGAGAAAGTCCCCAAAATGTGGATTTTCCTAATCTCCCCCAAATCATTCATCAGTTCTGAATCTCGCGCGAGAGAAAGGGAAAAAAGGGAGAAGAGAACGGGGACGTACGAGTCGGCGAGAACGATACGAGTTCGAGAAGCGTTCTCGATTACGAATCGAGTCTTTCCTTCGTGTCCTGCGATACGACCGATCGCTCGAGATAAGTGATCACCGTGAAGAGTCTTGACATCTTTCACTTCGAAGGTTTCCTATGAGTAGTCAAGGCGAAGGATTAGTCTCATGCTACTCGATCGAATCTTTCAGATCCCTAACTCACGATGTAGAGCTCTTCGAGACGGAGCATAGCGATAGCGTCGTCTACTGCGAAACCGAGTGCATAGGCGGAAAGGAAATCGACTGCTCGAGTGAGGGCTGAAGGTCCAGGGGTATGTTTCGAGGTCTACGAGAATCAATTCAGGTCAGTTTCGCTTGCTTCCACCTGAATAGAATCGAGCAGCGTACCTTCATCTCGATCAATCGTTTTCCAGCGTTCATCCTAACTTGCAATCCACACTCTTCTACTAAAGGAGTATAAATCTTGATCCAATCCCTCTTGAGCGGGGTCATTCGATGAGGAGGAATTCCAACTTTTCTTCGTTGAGTCAAACCGGCGTTCGAGTGATGGGAGACGGGTTGGAAAGAGAGGGAATTTGGATCTGAAGCGGAGGAAGAGGCGGTGTTTTCTAATTGAGAGATTGGAGTTCTCGTTACTGGAGTAGGTAAAGATGAAGGGTCGATCATGATGGAGTCGTCGTCCTCCTCCTCGTCGTCGTCGTCCTCCTGCATGGCTGTTTGTGATTCTGGTTGAGAGATTTGAACTTTTTTCCTTTCAATTCCATCATCCAACGCTACTCGTTCACTGAATTCTGACATGACATCGTCTCCATCTATCTGTTGTTGATTCGGTTGAGTCGATAGCAAGTGAGATGGTTGAGATGCTTGTTTGCCTTTGCCTTTTCCTTTTGATGAAGATTTCTTTTGGGAAGGGGGAGCTGCTGAAGCGGTTCCAGTCTTGAGAGCAGCTTTGCGAGCTTTCGAGGAAGTGGCTGATGCAGGTAAGAATCCGTCAGACATGGTTGAAGAGTTGTGTAGTTGAGCGGGAAGAAGCAGCAAATTTTACATTCCCAAGTCGAATTGCATACAACTAGAGTTTACTATGTGGCTAGTGACAAAAACGAAGGCACCCTCCACCATCTTCGACCACCTTCGAACTCGCTTGGATAGCACAGTCTAGCAGATACAGATAATCTCACCAACTTCCAAGTAGCGTCGTCCAAGTCGATCCCTTCGTTTCACCCCACCCCCCTCCTCAACTTTCCCCCCCTTTCATCTCTCAACTATGGCTTCACGTAGAAAGGTCTTACTCAAGGTTAGTACATTCATACTCTACTCACCAATAGAGCTGATCGAGTCCTCTACTTCTTCGATAGGTCATCATTCTCGGCGATTCAGGGTTCGTTCACCTCTCTCGTCCTTCTCTCTCTCTCGCGCCTTGATCTACTCGAACTGATCAGAGCATGCGATATACAGTGTCGGAAAGACCTCTCTCATGAATCAATACGTCAACAAACGATTCTCAAACCAGTACAAGGCGACTATCGGTGCCGATTTCCTCACCAAAGAGGTCATGGTCGATGATCGATTAGTTACTATGCAGGTACGTGACTATCTCTTCACGCGTCTCAAAATGAAAATTCAAAGGAGGAGAGCAAGAGCTGACGAGATTCGATACTTTCCCCATTTCGTCCCTCTCTTAAATAGCTTTGGGATACCGCTGGACAAGAACGATTCCAATCTCTCGGAGTCGCATTCTATCGTGGTGCAGATGTTTGCGTACTGGTTTACGATGTCAATTCTTCGAAATCATTCGAAACTCTCGACAGTTGGAGGGATGAGTTCCTCATTCAAGTGCGTTCTTCGGTACTCCCTCTCACTCGTTTAGATCTCTGCATACTCACCGATCCCGTATTATGCGCAGGCCTCACCCAGAGATCCCGAAAACTTCCCCTTCGTCGTCATCGGAAACAAGATCGATGTAGAGGACTCGAAACGTATGGTCAGTCAGAAACGCGCCATGACTTGGTGTCAGTCAAAGGGCAACATTCCATACTTTGAGACTTCGGCGAAGGAAGCTACGAACGTTGAACAAGGGTTCCAGGCTGCCTGCGGGAACGCTCTGCAACAGGAGGCGGAGGCTGATCTGTACGTTTCTCTCTGCTCTCTCAGTATCATTGGCTGCGGTCATACTCAGCGTCATGAGTGCGTACAGCTTGTCCGACTATCCCGACCCAATCCGAATCAACGCTCAAGATACCGAATCTTCTTACGGATGTTCGTGCTAATTCCTGCTCGACTCTCCCGCTCCTTCGGCTCGACCATCTCTTTTCTCGACCTACTTTCGACTCATGTACCATTTCAACCGCTCTCCGACTCGTTTCAAGCCTAGACATACTGTTTTCCCCTTCGACCGTTTCTTCGCTCTACGCAACCGTTCGACATCCCATAACCTCGACTTTTCGATTTCCTCTTTCTACACGCCAGTCTCTCTACTTCGATAACTACCTTGTCCCTTTCTCACACCTGACTTCCCTTCATACCTATCTCCCCCCTTTCTCCCAAGAGTTCCTAATCCTTCAGTAATATCCTTGTTCCTTTTCAATCTCATGTAAACTACTTCATTTCTTTCAGTACAACCTAACTTCCTTCTGTTCATCTTCTCTATCGTACTCATCGTTCAAAGTGGGTAACGTTTCGGAAAATCCGCGGTCTTGCTGATTCCCCTCTCTCCTTTTTCTCTCTTTCTCTCTTCCTTTTCTCCCGTTCACTAACTCCAGGATGTCCACTTCACCACGAGTTCAACTCTCGCCTCCAACAGTACGTTATCTCTCTTCTCTGATTCACCCTCGCTAATCCCATTCTTCTCTGCTCAGACTCCTATTCGGCGAGGACCCACCGCGACGAACTCCGCCACTTCACGTAGAACGCCACCTAGTAGTCGAGGGAGGTATGATCAGAGATATGTCGCAACTAGCTATGGGACGGGATCGAGTAATGCGGGAGCGAGTCAGAGGAGGAGGAAGAAGAGAGTTGTGGGAGGTTTGTGCTGTTTATTGATTTTGGTCTTACTTTCCGTGTGTATCTCTCTTCTCTTCAGCTCTGAGCAAGTAGCACGCAGCTGAGATGCAAGAGAGGACACAGGTCATCATCATTCCACCTGCGGTCGTCCTGACGAATCGAAAGAATGATAAATCGAATACGGTTGCAGAGGGACAAGTGGTAACGACTGTGATCGATGGAAGAACCGAATTGGTCACGAAGGATGGAATCACAAGGGTGAGTGTGACTCATGGCTTTAGCTACTTCACCAAAGTTTAGCTCAATTGTCGATACTCCTCACAGACTCAATTGATGACTCTCGACGACGGACAAATCTATACGGTCACTTCATTCGTCGCCGTACCGGATATCACCGTTTCTCAAACTTCACTATCCGAAGTTCTGCCAGGTACGATGTCTCGTCTTCATCAGCGCTCTCCTGAAATGTGCTGACGATTAGAGACACCATCGTAGGTTTCTTCACAACTACTCTATCGGGAGATATCGTCGTTATCGCCAGTCAGACTCGGTTCGTCACAGGAGTCGAAACTTTGACTTTCACTGCGCTTGGAGGGATTCAGAGTGTCGCTACGGTAACTTTGACGGACATCGAGGTAGTCACGGTCGTCGGGTGAGCTCACTTCCTTCTTCACTAGTCAAGTCAACGTACTAAGGCGAAGGAGCGACCCACAGTCAAGCCACGACCACCGAAATTACAACTCTTCCTACAACCTCCTCTTCAATTTCCGTCTCAAGTAGCCTACCAAGTCCGACAAGTACTAGCTCGCTTCCGACATCTACTTCGGGGTCGATCTCGGGATCATTCAGCTCTACGCAAAGTTCCGTTTCGAGCAGCTCAGTGTCGAATACGCAAAACCCTTCGACAAGCTCATCGTCTCAGAACCTCCCCAGCACGACCGCAGTACCTTCCAGCTCAGAGACGAACGGGGGAAGTACAAACGAACCAGTACCCACAAGTTCATCTTCTCAGAGCGTCTCGCAAAGTTCTTCGACCCGATCGAGTTCCAGTCTCGGATCTAGCAGCTCAGTTCCTTCGCAAACCTCGAGCTCGAATGGAGGAGGAGTACCTACCACGAGCCAAACAAGCTCTGGTCAAACCTCGATTCCTCCCGTTTCATCCGTTTCTCAAACCTCCTCATCTCGAACGTCTGGTTCCTTCTCCTCCGTACCGACTTCTCAATCTCCTTCGAGTAGCTCCTTTAGCACGACCTCATCATCTACGTCTTCAGGAGGAATCGTGATTCCCCCAATCGGAACCAGCTTAAGTTCGTCTGAATCGCAACAACCCAGTACCTCGCAGTCTGCGACTTCGACGAGTGGAGGAGGAGATAGTAGTACGACCAGTGAATCTCAACCTTCTGCGACTACGACAAGTTCCGGACAAGTTTCGATTCCTGCAATCGGATCCTCGTCTTCCCCTTCTCGCACTCCTCAGCCGACTTCGTTTCCTCCCACCCCACAACCTACCAGAAGTAGCGCAACTTCGAGTAGCTCGTCAACATCAGGAGGAGGAGTCATCGTGCCTCCCATCGGAAGTTCGAGTTCGAACTCATCCGGCTCTCAGACCTCCTCGTCTCGCACGAGTTCTCAAGCTTCAAGCGCGACTACAACCTCAGGAGTGACTTTCCCTCCGATCGGATCCTCACCGAGCCCTTCGAGTTCGAGATCAAGCTCGAACGGAGGAGGCGGAGGAGATCAAACGACAACTTCGCCGCCGAGTCAATCAACTTCAGCTTCGTGAGCCTTTCCCCTCAATTCAGCTACACATATGTGACTGACTAGGATATGCGGAAACAGGCAAACTTCGTCAAGCTCGAGATCGGTCACTACTTGCGAATTCTTGAACTTCCCAATCGGTTGCGTTCCCGCAAGTTCTACCTCAACAGAGCCCAACACTACCAGGTAGGTCATCTCGAGCGGCTAGTCTCGTTTCCTCGAAGCTGACTGGGTGATAGAGATCATCTACAGTTCCCGCTCCTCGACTTCTCGATTTACGACTTCTTCCCCTCGTTCTTCGAGTCCCCCCTCATCTAGCGAATCGGGATCAAGCTCGTCCTCCGGAATCCCAATCACCTTCCCCCCGATCGGCTCAACTTCGGAACAGACGAGTTCGACCTCTCGACGACCCTCGATAACGTTCCCTCCCATCGGCCCATCTCCCACTTCTCAGACCTCCTCCTCGTCCCGTGCGAGCCTCAACTCGACCTCCACAGTCAGTCAATCATCAAGTAGTGAGTCAGGGAGTTTTACTTCTCCACCAATCGAAACTTCGTCCCCCGTTCCTTCGTCCTCAAACTCTCGCAACTCTACAAGCTTGTCATCAAGTCGAACTTCCTCGCAATCTCAGAGCAGTCAGTCGAGCTCCCGAACGTCGACTTCGATCGAAACCTCTTCGACCCTATCTTCGTCGCAAGAATCGACTCGCACCTCCTCGCAGAGTTCGACTTCTTCCTCTGTCAGCACAACGACTCGCTCTTCCGCTACATCTCAGAGTGTTACGCCTGTCTCGTCCAGCGACTCCTCCAGCACGAATCAATCGACATCGAGCAGCGGATCTTCCACAAACGGACCTCATTCGTCTTCCTCTCGATCCCCTTCGCAATTCCCCACTCCCTCTCCTTCCCAGTCGCCTTCTTCTCCTCCCCAAACCTCTTCCACCACTAGTACTACCAGCGAGGTTCCGTCCATAACAATTCCTAGTCTCGGGTAGGTCAATCTTTCGAAACCTCTCTTGCTCGAGCATTCTCTGACCTCGTTGTTTCGATCTGCAGTCCTATCCGCCCGACCTCTACGACCGAGGACACTATCAGTACCTTCTAGTCGCCAGCTTATGACGGCACATTCGTCTCTCGGATCAGTATCTTGTTTATTGGGTTCTCTGTTTAGTCGTACCACCTTAATAATCAGTTTGTCAAACACTCGTTCGTTTTCTCGCACATACCGAGAGAGAGCAAACTCGTGAGGTACCCTAGTGAGCTTGCACAGAGATCACCTTTTCAAATCTACAAGAACAAACAAAAAAAATTACGAATCGAAACACGCTCTAAATCCCTCAAGACAACTGTAAAGCTTCACCTTCTTGATCCGTCGGTGGAGGACCAGGGTTCTGTACTGCTTGCGCCCTCGGTAACTGATTCGTACTCTGACTCATGACACTCGCAATCTCCTGCTGACTGATTCCTCCCGCTTGACCCTGTTTCGCTCTCTGCCAAAGTCCCATCACTTCTCCCATCATCTTCTGCATCTTTGCCTTCTCGCTAAACATCTCCTGTTTCTGCTGTTCCATCGATCTCCGTTCCAATTCGAGTAAAGATTCCAATTCGTCGAAATGCTTGAGTTTGAGGTCGAGTTTTCGAACTTGAGCATCGACGATCGAGGTGACGAGGGAGTGAAGAGACGCGTCTTCTTCGAGAGCGAGGGCGTGAGCTTTCGCTGCTGCTGAACCAAGGGCGACGAGAGCGGCCTTTTGAAGATTCGATCGAGGATCCGAAGTTGACTTGTCTTCTAAATCTCCGTTCTTCGTGTCCTCCTCCTCCCCGTTCGAGTGACCATTCGTTGTAGGTGCAGCGGCTCCACCTTCAACTTCCATCGCGTCTTCTTCTGTTCCATTCTCCTCCTTCTTCTCGACTTTCTTTCTCAATGACTTCTCCAACTGTTCAATCGCATCTCCCGCCGCCTTCGCCGCCACCTCCGGATCCACCGCACTCGCCAAGAACGCAACGACGCTCATGACCGGATTATCCTCCTTATCTCCCAACGCTTTCAAGTATTTCAAAGGTCCGACATCGCTTCCTCCCGCTGCTGCACCCTCCAAGAACCTATCCTCGATAGGTAACTTCAAGAACTTGACGATACATTGTTCCTTCGTCCTCGTTCCGACATGATTCGAGATTTGTTCCCAATCTTCCGAAAACATCTCGAGTCCTTCGAGTAGTAATAACGTCTCTTGATCACTCCATGAATTGGCGTCTGAATGAGAGTAGGCGTCTCCCGTATCGATTCGGACAAAGTCGCCAGAGTGGAGGGAAGAAGGGAATCGGCCTTCAGAGTAACAAGCGGGACAGAGAGCGATCGAGCCGTGAGATTGGAGGGAAGTGTATCGGATGGAAGTGGTGGTCGTGCCGCAAGTGTAACAAGGTTTCGGTTCGGGAACGGTAGGAGCAGAAGAATCGGAAGAAGAGGATGCGGCAGCTTGTTGGGCGAGGGAAGCGGCAGTTTCGGAAGAGAGGCGAACGTCGGGAGCGGAAGGGCGAGAAGGGTCAGTCTTCATGAGATCGGTACGAAGGGCGGTGGAAGGGTTCGAAGAGGGTTTCGTGCCAGGATGGAGAGGAGCGAGACCTCGAGGAGAATCGACGAGAATTCGGAAGTGACCAGTGAAGGGAGGGCCGAGGGATGAAGGTCGACTGTCGGCGTCGATCTACGGCAATATCTCATCCCATTAGCTCAGTGGGCTTCGAGTGACAGTGCAAGGAACTCACTTGGTAGTTGATCAATCCCCATTGCTCGAGGAAAGCGTGAACCCTCATAATCGCACAAACGTCTCCCGCCAAATTTCTCCTACATGCCGTGACTGTCAAGTACTCTGAAGGGTTGAGTCGGTAGGTATGGATCATGAAATCCCTGTAATCCTTGTAGATGGAGGGAGTTTTCGAACGATTCTTTCCGTTAAAGAATTCTGGAAGGGACCTCCTCTCGATGGTGTGTAGAGTAGCGAGACTGAACCAGGTAGAGTAGGAAGGGATAATGACTGGGTGGGTTTGAGTAGCGAGGTAGCGTCTGGCGGTGGTTAGGCGTTTAGCTACGGTTGCAGGTTCGTCATTCGCGAGTAATCCTCCTTGTTGCTGATCCTTGATAGTAGTTTGTTTGCTATCCTCGTTTTCTGGTGCAGGAGTTGGTTCTGTTCGAGGTCGTTTGTTTGGATCCGAGAATGAGGTGGAAGCTTCTCCTCCTACTGCTTGGGGAGCTTCGAGTGGTCGCTTGTTCGATTGATCTGGTGCTACTTGCATCCTAACGAGCTATTGGTGAATCGTAAGATCAAGTCGGAGATGAAACAAGCCGACTACTTTCGAATCTTTCACCTCTTGAAGACCTACTCTTCACTTTCACAATACGAGAACGCCAGAACGCGTCGGGAATGGCACCATCGCTACAAGATCTACCCCTCGAGCTAGGAATCCGCATCCTTCGATTCATCAAGCGTCAGGATGTGTCGTTCCAAGAGAGGTTTGAGGAAATGTCAAACTATCTCCTCACCTTTCGGGACTCGACGACCGCTTATGGTAGAGGCGTCACCCTGCTGAGCCAGGTCTCGAAACCGATCCGAGTCATGTGCATGTCGACGATCTTTGAGGTAAACTTCGGTTTCTCCCGTTTCGCCTTTTTCGCAAAACTGCACTGACATTGTAGCGCTGTCTCTAGCACAAGTTCGCCAGGTCCACTTTGTCTCGTCTTCCAAAGGCGATCTCGCTTTCGCTGGATCCTCGTCAATACGTCAAGACCGTTACGTTAGCGGAGAGCGACATTATCTACCAATTTCTGCCTCGACTCGCCGTCTTTCCCAATCTCGAAAAGCTCGACATCAACAACAACTGGGAACATCTCGACGATATCTTCCCTCAGAGCGGTAACGGAACTACAGAACTCCTCCGATCTCCACCCACTTCGAAACCTTTCGTACGAGGAGGACGGGACCGTAGCAATGGTACGGATTCGGAAGATCCGACGAGTGATGAAGACTCGTCAAGTGAGGAGGATAGCGAATCTTTGGATGACGAGGACGACGACTCGGAGCTGGAGGAGGAGCTCGTCTATTCTTCGAACCGGGGGTGGCACGAGAAACAACAATCTCGCGAGAAGACGTCGACGGAAACCATCCAATCGGCTCTCGAAGCACTGCGCATCCTTCTCCCTCGGTTGTCGAGCTTTTCGATGGGGACCGCACGACACATCGACCAACTCATCGCTCTTTTCGACCTCCTCGAACCGTCGAAGATCAAGGCATTGAATTTCGGAACAACCAGCAATAACGGACTGAGGCACCAACTGGAGATCTCGCAACCCGAATTCATTGTAGCGCTGGACCGATTCGCTCACCTTGAGGAACTCGCCATCGGATTCGGACCTTGGATGGATGAAAGCTTTTGCGAACACGAGTTCACCTTCACCAAAACTCTCAAGCGGCTCAAAGTCACTTGCTTGGGCTACGAAGAGGAGATGGCTCGATTCCTAGGAGGCCTCCAATCTCTCGAGCGTCTCGAACTCGTATTCGACAAGGACAACGTTCATCACCAACCTATGCCTTCGACCATCTCTCTCCCAAATCTCACCTTCCTCTTCATCATCGTCGGCATCACGTACGAGGGCAAACTCTCAAGTGGGATCTCGCAAACTTTGGAATCCTTCGCGTCGGCTCCGAAACTTCGCAACATCCTGTTCGACTTTGACGTACACTCGGAGAACTGGGATGACGAGTTGATCAATTTCGATCGTTCCGACATGGTCAGACTTCTTGAACCCCTCTCTTCGACCGACATCTTCCCTCAACTCGACAAGGTCGAATTCGACGAAACTGCCTCCAAATCCCTCCCAGGGTTTGTGACTCAGGCCAAACCTGAGCAGCTTACCCCTGATAGCCGCCCAGACCTTCGAATCGAGTTCCGACCGGACATCTGGGAGGAAGAGGAGTACGGGACGATCGTTTCACCTTACTCACTCGATCACAAACTTGAGAAATCGACGTACAGCGAAACCCAACAACGACAATTCTGTCTCGACGAATCGGAAGCGCTGCTGGAATGGGGATTGGCAGAGATTGCGAATATGAGACGCGACAGTAGGAATCAGGACGGAACAGGGACGACATCTGAGGCGAATAGGCTGATGGATGCGCTAAAGGAACTCGGAAAGATCAAGCGGATCAGTGAGGATTAGGGTAACTAGCGGTCGTTTGTTTGTACATATCTCTCTCTATACACTCGTCCGCACGTCCTTTGCATTTGTAGTTCTCTATCAGCGTTAAAGGTTTCTGTCGGTTCATTCGTAATCGTTCACAAATTCGTCGAAATGATCAAATCGCCTGTAGTAACCTTTCACAGTCTTCTCGAATCAGAGAGACTTGCTTGAGCTTGCTGTATCTGCTTGAGTAAAGGCTGCGAGCTGAGGCAAAAGGTGCAAATATTCGAAATGAGAATCGACGAACGCATTCTTCGATTCAGACTTTTCTGTGATTCTCGTCACGTTCTTTTCAGCGCTATTGAAGACGATTGGCCGCACTCGACTTCACTTCGACAGACAGCGCTGCGAAACTCAGCGTTCTCCGAAGGGGAAGGTTCGAAGTCGACGAAAAACGAAAAAGCTCAAACTCGATGAGGTTGACGACTTCGGATGCGTAAGCTCTGTCTCTCTGCTGAGCGTTCTCTTCATTTAATCAGAGCGTACTGAGGAGGGAAGCGCAGTCGAGCTTGACAGTGCCGAACTAAAATGCAGAGTTCGCCAGGTTTTGCCCAACATTGCCCTCCTTCGTTCTCGACACTCTCTCAGATACGAGATCACGTTCTCTGTCAACCAAGCTCGATCGTCTGTAAGGGCAAGAGCTGTGTCAATTAGGGAGCTTTGGCCGACTTGGGATTGAGCTTCTCGTTCCTCTCTCTTTTTCGCGTCGAGGCTCTTTTCGTGAGACCGCAAGCGGTTTCTTCGTTTCTTTGCGAGACTGAACTGATTGACTACAACTAGCTCGACGAACGACCAAGGAGAGAGCGAGTATCTATGTACAGGGTAACAAGACGACTTTCGAACGATTTCGAACGATTTCGAGATTATGCGACGAAGTATTGACCGCTGCCATGGAGGAAACTGAGTCAGTCTCGAAGGCGACAAAGATCAAAGATGAGTACGAACGAGTTGGGGTGAACGATAGTGCCGGTCGAAAGGTTTGAAGTTGCGAGGTAGACGTAACTTTCGCCAAGTTCAGCGGGCTGATCATTTCGTAAGCGTCGAGTCAGTCGCAATATCCAGATACAACAGAGACGCTGAGGAAGACGCACTTGGCCAACTCTCCCATGTAAAGGGATCGAATCAACCCCCCAATCCTGCATCTGCTCTGCTGAGCGAGACGCAGGTTGAAGTGGTGTGTAGACTGGGCCGGGGGCTTGCGGTTAAGGAAAGAGGGGGAAAGTCAGTTTGAGAGCGAAAAAGAAAGAAAAAGAAATTTCCAAACTTACCAACTCCGCAAACACGAATACCGTTCGAGACTTGCTGGAGAGCGAGGGAGCGAATGAAGGCGTTCATGGCACCTTTGGTAGCAGAGTAATCCACCATTCCAGCAGATCTGTAGACCAGACAGAACCGAATGTTAGCGAAAAGCCGAGGAAGCGACGACAAACGGGCACAAGGTCTCGCCCGCTTCGATCGAAGCGTTGAGAGGAAGATAGACATCCCCTTTGTAAGCTGTGACACTGGTAGTCATGATGACGCACTGTGAGGAGAAGAGGAAAAGCTGTCAGAAAGCTTCGCAAAGAAGAACGAAAAAAAAGACACTCACGTCTCCTCGTTTGAGGTATGGGAGAGCCTCCTTCGTAGCTCCAATATACTGAATGACTACGAAGTGAGAAACATGGCCAGTGTCAGCTCAATCTCGAAGCGAAATTTCGAGAATCAAACATACTGTTGGCCTGGAAAGTATCGTTGACATTGTCCATGTCGATGTCCTTCAAGTCTTTGCACTGAATCTGTTTTGAAGCGTTGTTGACGAGAACATCGAGACTACCGAAAGCATCGATGTGTGCTTTGATCAACCTCTTGCGTTCGTCTTGAGTACGAAGATCGCCGGGAACCAAGTTGCACTTTTGTCCAGCTTCTTCGATGAGACGTTTCGTGACTTGAGCGCTGTTTTCGGAAGGAAGAGGATGAGGACAACGAAACGACAAACGAACGAAACTCACTCTTCTTCTTCCTCCTTGACGTAAGCGACAGTAACGTCGGCACCTTCGCGAGCAAAGAACACGGCTACTGAACGTCCAATTCCTGAATCGGCACCCTGTCATTCCCTCAGTAAGATTAGTAGACCTTCAGTTAGGGACAATCTCGAAAATAAGCATACTGTAACGAGACAAGCCTTTCCCTGGAGTTTCCCACAACCCTTGTATTCCTCGAGACGAGGCTCTCCACTGGATGACGAGTAGATGTAGTCGAAGAGGAACAGAGCGGAATAGGTGAAGGAAAACAAGGGAAAAGGTCGAAATTGTCAATTCCTGAGTTTCGCAAGACGAGAATCGAACAAGCTCACCGGTGCCATCGCTCGACCTTAGTGTGTTCAGCTGGTACGGGCATACCGTCTTTCCCATTATCTTTTCCGAGTCCATCCTAGAAATGTAGCGAAAGTTGACATCAGAGGTAGATTCGAGAATTGTTGAACGAGAGAATGGGGACTAACCTGAGTGAACTTGGTAGGAGCGAAGTTAGGGTAGGCAGTGACAACGTTTTCTTTTCCCATTGTAGAGTTCTCTTGCGTTTGAAGTGAAAGGTAAGAAAGAAGGAGAGAGAGAGGGGAGGATCGTCAAGGAAAGGTGACGGACTTTTTCGACCAGCGAATTTTCAGGGGTTGACTTTTTCTGCCACTTTAGCAAAAAGACGAGGAAGTGTATCGAATAGCGTAACCGCAACGAAGCTAGCAGTGAGAGAGACAAAACGAGAAAAGTCCGCGGTTTCAAAGGGAATTCTCGTTTTTGAGATGATGAGCTCCTCTCACCTCGATTATTACGACGAACTTAGCTACAGCTACGGAATAGAGGAAGGATAGCTCGCCGGAGTTACGATAAAAATTGCGAACAATCGAATTCTTCCCCATTCTCCCTCTTCGCTCCTTTACTCATCACCGACAAAGCAAACACATTGAGGGAGATCAAGCTACTCTCTATCACCGCCCTCTGATGGCAACACAATCAACGGTCCCGTTCAATCGGTTATTATCTTCTACTCTCCTCTCAGGCTCATCGAGGAAAAGGTTTCCCCTCGTACTCGGCCTCCTCTTAATCCAGTTCTTCGGAAAGGTATCAGGACAACAACCTCGAGTAGCCGAACTAGCTACGAGAGGTCCTTCAGAACCTAGGCTCCTACCTCCTCACCTTGAAAGGAACTCTCAATCCTCCCCCTCCTCGACAACTCGCACTCCACTTCCAGATTCAATCAGGCAGTTCAAGTTCAACTCTCCACCAAGTAAACCAGTCGCACCAGAACAACCGAGTCAAAGGGAGACTAGCGAAGAGGAAACCTCTTTCTCGCTTTCTCCTCTTGTTCTCGCAGTCACGGTAGATGGTCAAGTACATGCATTGAGAAGGGACACTGGACAATGGGTATGGACGTTACATGATGATGGAGGAGTAGCGCTCGGTGGAAAGGGTAGAGGATCAAAGGAGGAGAGGTCGAAGAGGTCTCGTGCTGGGGATTCAATCGGTGGACCGCTCGTCAAGAGTTCCAGTCGTCGCAAAGCTACGTCGTCTGTCAACAGTGGCCGCACGAACGAGACTGGGTTGTCACCAGTCGAGGAAGATAACGAGGGAGAAGGAGGGGAACCAGAAGATGAAACTTACATTATCGAACCTTCTGGAGATGGAGACATTTACGTCTTCTCGAGGTCGAATGGTGGACTCGACAAACTTCCTCTTTCAATGGCTGAACTCGTCAACCTGTCCCCCTTCCGCTTCCCAGGCGACAACTCTCGAATGTTCTCAGCTAGCAAACATACGAAATTTGTCGGAGTCGATATAAAAACGGGACGATTGGTCGGAGTGTTCGGAAGTAATGCGGGATGGTGTGAATGGGACGAAGGGGACGAACTAGTAGGAGGATCGAAGAAAGAGAGGGACGATGAGGATTGTGATGAGGATATCGCAAAGAGACCAGAAGATTTGCTCTACATGGCGCGAACTGGTGAGCACCTCTTTCTCCCTTTCGCAATACACCAAAATACTCACTGCCGATGCGACAGAGTACCACCTTTCGATCTATTCCTCACACTCGTCGGCTCCCCTCCAAACCCTTTCCTACACGACTTATTCCTCTTCGACTTTCCCTTCTCCACCTTCGACTTCGTCCCCTAACTTCCCAACTCAGGCAACTTGGTCGCAGACTCCGGACTCACTCTACCTTCAACCGATGCACGACGGATCTCTCGTCTGCTTCAGAGCTGGTCGACCCGGAGTTCACTGGAGTATCGATTTCGAGGCACCTGTCGTCGGTATCTTCGACATAGCGATTCCGACAACATCTACCTCGCTAGGTGGAGACGAAGAGATCCATCCTGTCATGTTCGAACAACCTCACCCTCTCCTCGTCGCCGATTTACCTCTCGATTTCACTCTACTCCAACAAGAACCCGCAGCGACCTTTATCGGCCAAGTCAACCCTATGACCGATCAGAACGCGCGAGGGGAACTGTTCGCGATGAGTAGGGATAGGTTCCCGCTTGTACCGTTCGCAAGATTGGCGGAAGTCGCGGCGGAACTCGATGATGGTCTCGATTTAGGAATGAAGGAAGGGTCCTATGCAGATTATCCGAGCGAAGACACAGTCGAAGAACCGCTCAAGCGCTCGCCTCTCGACCGCCGTGACTTGATCGGTCGTCACCGTCTTCGAAACCCTCCTCCTCCTTCGCCCATTCACCTCGACTCGACTATCGACCCGGCTCCTTCTACTTCCGAACCGCTTCTCATCGAAGCTGGGCCTGGATCACCATCGAACGAAGCGTTGCCGACTGTCGACCCGTCTCCCAGTCGTCGTTCTCCTCACTACCCAGGCTCGTCGACTCTTCTCGCCAGCATGAAATCTTCGGTGGTTCGCGAACTCGGAGAACATCGTCAAACGAGCAAGATGACTCTAGGTCTCCTCATCCTCGCGCTCGCTGCCTGGTTCTGGACGAAAGGGAAAGGTTCAATCTTTGGGTTTGGAAAGGCGAATGTCAAAGAAGAAGGGAGCCGCAATCGAAGGCGGCGAAGGAGGAAGGCTGGACAACAAGCTGTCTCAACTCCTGCAAGCGATGCGACTGATGAGAAAGAGCCCGTCCTCCCCCCGAAGAAATCGTTCTCATCCTCCTCGCTTTCGAGTCAAATCGACACTTCTGCATTCAACGGTTTTCGCCGCCGTTCACCTTCGACTCCGCCTACTCCCACATCTCTCACCTTCACTCCCGCTTCTCCACCGAGACTGCGTCAACGCACTCGCTCATCTTCCCTCACCCTTCCCGCTCCAGTCCCCTCAGTTTCGCCTTTGAAAGCTCTACCTCCACTTCCTCCTTCCGCATTCACCGACGAACCTCGTCAATCTCTAGTCTCCACTAATCTCCCTGCTCTACCAACCGACCCTGTGCCGTCCTCGCTTCTCCCCTCTCTACCTCTATCGAGCGAATCAACCCCTTCTCCCTCCGCAACTTCCTCTCCTCGTCTCGACGATTCACCTCCTTTACCGAACGCCTCGACGCTGGTCTCTACTGTAGACGACGACGGTGACAGCGACTCACAAGCCCTCGCGGATCCATCGATACCACGGAAAAAGAATCGAAGAAGACGAGGAGGAAAGGGGAAGAAGAAGGCTGGTCAAGCTATGTCAAAGGAGGGCAGCCTCGATGATGATTTGCCAAATGGTGAGAAGGATTTGGAGGAGCTCGCGATAGGCGAGAAGGAAGGTACTGCGATCGTGGATCCGCAAATGGTTGGAGGCTTGTCAGTGAGCGAGACAATTCTCGGTAAGTTCTCCCGTTCTCAACTCGAAGTATCCATGTACTGACTCACTCTCTACTCGTTCAGGTTATGGATCTCATGGTACCGTCGTCTTGCGAGGAGAATTCCAAGGTCGAGCTGTCGCCGTCAAACGACTCTTGAAAGATTTCGTTACTATCGCTACTCACGAAGTCAACCTACTACAAGAATCCGACGATCACCCTCACGTCATCCGCTACTTCTGCAAAGAACAGCGCGACACCTTCCTCTACATCGCCCTCGAACTTTGTCCAGCTTCTCTCTACGACCTTATCGATCAACCCTCTTCCTTCTCCGACCTCGTTCCTCAACTCGATCCGAAAAAGGCTCTGAAACAGATCGCGTCAGGTCTGCGGCATCTCCACAACCTCAAAATAGTTCATCGAGATATCAAGCCCCAAAATATTCTCGTCTCGACTGCGAAACGTGGAGGAGGACTTCGAATGCTCATTTCCGACTTCGGACTCTGCAAGAAGCTCGATGTCGACGAATCCTCTTTTCAACAAACGGTCAATCACGCAGCTGGTTCGTTCGGTTACCGAGCACCGGAAGTTCTGAGAGGACTGGTCGATCCGAATGAAACGGCCAACAACGGTGCGATGACTCCTTCGATGAGCGTTGGCTCAGGAGGATCGACAAATACGCTCTCTGCCAGCTCGAATGGCACCTCGACAGATCCAAGCATGAGATTGACTCGATCAATCGATATCTTCTCGCTCGGTTGCATCTTCTACTACGTCTTGACAAAGGGAGAACACCCGTTCGGTGGACGATACGAGAGGGAGATGAACATCTTGCAGGGCAAGGCGAGCTTGGAACGGTTAGATGGTCTCGGAGAAGAAGCGGTCGAGGTTCAAGATCTGATTCTTCGAATGGTCGCGAGCGATCCTCGAGAAAGGTAAGTCAACCTTGGACCTGCATCTCAACATACACTAACACGCTTGCTGCTTGTCAACAGACCTACCGCCGAAGCTGTTCTCCTTCACCCTTTCTTCTGGAACGCTCAAAAACGACTCCTCTTCATCTGCGACGCTTCCGATCGATTCGAAATCATGGAGCGGGATCCACCTACACCGACACTGATCACTCTCGAACGCAAGTCATGCGAGATTCTCGGAGACGACTGGACGAAAGCGCTCGATCGTACTTTGCTCGACAATCTCGGCAAGTATCGAAAGTACGATGGAGGAAGTTTACGAGATTTGCTTCGAGTCTTGCGAAATAAGGTGAGTCTACTCTGACAGACTCTGAGAGGCTTTCTGGTCACTGAAAGCGCTCGACGACTTGCAGAAACATCACTATCAAGATCTTCCCGAACCTGTTCGCAAGAATCTTGGCGATTTACCAGGAGGTTTCCTCTCTTACTTCACTGCTCGCTTCCCTCACCTTCTCCTCCACGTCTACGACACAGTCGCAACTCACCTCGCAGATGAAGCGATGTTCGCCTCGACTTTCAAAATCCCCGAGGAAGAGGGTTGATCTCTCTTGCCTCCTCATCGTCTTATCCTTCTTGTACAGTCTCTCTCTCTCCGTTGCTCCGTCTCTCTTGTAGCATTGATCCCCTCGTCGGGTGGATTGACTTCCCCCTTCTTTAGTACTTATTCCCCCCTCAATCGTCTCTTCGTTTCGTTTTTATTTACAATCGTTCGTAGTACATGCTGTTCATTTACCCCCTTTCTCGTCTAACGTCAAGCCGTTCGAGGGGAGATTGACTTCTTTCGCATAGCTTGACGAACGAAGCGAGAGATTCTGGTTCGTAAGCTTCAAGAGTCTCTTCAGCAACCTGGTCCCCCGCCTCAGGACTATCGTGTATCAGAAATAGCTCAAACGGGAGGAGATGACTTCCTATCGAGTTGCGAAATTCCGCGAATCTGCGAATTCGCTTCTTGTCACAGACCACTCACCTTGACTCTGCTCAAATCGCTTGCAAGTTTCGCCGATACAAGATCTCGATTCTACGTATCACTTCACGGATCAACTGCGCTCTCCTTGTCAGCTCGAAGGACTTCTCCAATTTCATCTTCTAATCGATCTCAACGCGTGAGCTTCCTCTTAGCTACTTTGAGGGCTTCAGCTAACAAGTTAGATCCACAGAATGGACGACAAGCCTTCCTGGTCGCTACTCGAACTCCCAACTGAACTTCTCGTTAAAATTGTTTCCTGCTGCTATCGACAGGACAGACAAAATCGCAGTCGTATGAGCGCCTTAGTTGCTAGAGATGTAGATAGTGGTATCATCTCACCGTGGGAAACGAAAGGCGGAAGTCTCGCCAACTTCTCGTTAACCTGCAAGAGAGTACGAGCTCTCTGTTGTCCCCATCTGTTCTCGGTGCGTTCGTCTGTTCTCTTTACTTTGAGAAGCTATGCTTGATCATCATCCTACTACTAGTATGTCACCGCTATATCCGGCATCAAACGGGAATTTCGTCGTCGAATCGCCATCTCACTGTCCCCTCATCTCCGCCGACTCGAACTCCAATCTACAGATGAACTGCTCGGCACGTCCGAAGAGTACGCTGACTTCCTAGTCGCTGTATCCACCCTTCCTTCTCTTGAATCGCTCAAGATCAATTCAAATCATCTCGACCGCCTGTTCCTCGAGTCTGACAACGGCCTCGACTTCGAGCAGTCCTTGGCGGAAGATAGCGACACCTCCTTCGCGTTCCGCCTTGTCCTTAATCGCATCACTCAGCTCGGACTCGAGGACGTCGGAGGATCTCAAGTAGCCACCATACTCTCGAGAACCAACGAGCGATTGACCTCTCTGAGACTCTCCACCTGTGGTGAAGACGTCGCGAAGGATACGCTGGACGCCAGACACCTCCAGAATAGTCTCACTCGCTTCAGCAATCTCGAACGGATGACAATCCAGGATTCGAACAATATCTTCGAAGTCTTTCCAATTCCGCAGACTGCCATCTGGCCCCTTCGTTCGCTCACCCTGTACCATCTCGACTTCCATCCTGCCCATCTTGAGCTCATCGCTTGCTGTTCTCCTACTCTCGAGCTCCTGTCTTACGATACGGACTACGATCACTCGAATTCGACGACCGCACCTCCTCTCCTCACAGGTCCTTTCCCGCGTCTCAAGTCTGTCAAGGTTGGAGAATCAAGCAAGCTCTACATGGCTACAGACCCTGCCTGGACACCATCCCTCCTATCGCTCACCATCAGCACTTCGGCATCACTCTTCCCTAGCGTCGTGGCTTCCCTCCCAGCTCATTTGTCGCGCATGCCTCGACTACAGTCATTGAGTATCGGAGTCACTGCCAAGGAACGTATGCCTCGCCGGCCTCGCGAAGCACTCGCGCAAGCACTGAGCGAGACCAAGATCAAACTGCACTTTACGACCCCACAAGATCTCTTGCTCGCCGGAGGGGAGGAAATCCTCGAGCGCGGCGAGTCCGTCGAGCAGACTCCCGTGAAAGAGTACATCGGAAGGAGGAAGGAAGAAGTGAAGGAAGTTCTCGATTTCGGAACGAAGTATCAAGAGCAACTTGTCGAGACGGGAGATACTGTAGGAATGGATCGACTGGTCGAGGTAACCCTAATGTTGCAAGACTTTCAGGAAGACGATTAGCTTTGTTGAAGAAGAAGAAGGAAAGGTTTTTGCTCGGTTTGACGGTGAGCTCGCTTTCTTCTCTCGTCAAGTCAGAGGATGGTATACTGACGAAGCTCGATAATACAGATCATCTAGCTACAACATACAATCGAAAGACAGATAGTACGAAAAGGAACATAGTACGAATAAATGAAACGAAATTTGATCTACCATTCTCAAAGCACTCCCTCGCTTCACATCGTCGGGTAGAGCTCCTTCAACACGCGGGTCAGATAGTCCGCCTCCAGCATATCCCCCTCCAACTCAATGCGATTAACGAGTTCTTGCTCGGACGAGAGGGCTTTCATGAGCTCCTCCAACCAAGCAACCTGAACTCCTCTTCTCGGCTCGGACGGATTGCAGCGTCGTTGCGATCTGGCTCGTCCTCTCAGCGTGACATCTTCCGTTGCGAACTGATGTGAAAGAGGACAAAGGTCGAGAAAAGACTTTTCTGGCGACAAAGGAACTTCATGTCGAGCTTGAACGCCGGAGAATGCTGCATGACTTGCCATGATCGCGATGAGCTGTGTTTGAAGCGTATTCTGAGGTGCTAGAGGTGAGGTCGAGGGAGAAAAGCGAGACTCTTTTTCTTCGTCTCCTACAATATCCTTCAACCTCTCTAGCCGACTCAAGATAGCTTCTAGCGGTACTTGAAGCGAACAGAACGGCCTCGCAAGTGTACCGGCAACTTCTCTCTCTCAATTCGCTGAATAACCTTTCCTCACCAAACTCATCTTCCAAGTGAGTACTTTCGCTCCTTATACTCTAGAAACTCGAGGAGGTTAACGTGAAACTCTTTAGATGGATCTGGACAAGCCCTCGTGGTCGATACTCAAGCTGCCGAACGAACTTTTAGGGAGAATTGTCGAACTTTGCGATATACAAGACAAAGTCACGGAACAACGTTTGGATCGACTGAGGAACACGGAACTAGGAGAGCATCTTGATGAAATCTCGAGTGAATATGGAAGAAGTCTCGACCCGTTGTCGCTCACTTGCGAAAGGATAAGGTCGTTAGCTGCTCCGTTTCTGTTCTCGGTACGTACACGATACCTTCCTTGTATTCTTCTCTGACATGCGACTGAGCTGATACAGCTGTTCTGTGCTGTATTCCGTCAATATCAATACCGGCGCGAAACCCACCTTTCGCTGTCGCATCCTACAGAAATACTCAAGCCGCTCTACAAGATGACAGCGATACATCAGTGGCACTTCGTACCTTACTTGCTCGCATCAAACATCTCACCGTCAAATCGATCGATAGCTTCTACCAGTGGCACCCGATCCTCTCCCTCGCAAACCCCCATCTTTCGTCTCTCGTCCTCGAGGACCTCTCCTTCACAACGGAGGAGCTGACGGACTCGGTATTCAGTCTCCTCGAAATCGAGCTGCAACGATTTACAACTTTGAGCAGTTTCTCCGTGATCCGAACGCCAACCTTTGTCACTCTTCTGGAGGTGTCCGAGAACCCGAAACGGAGACTGCGCCACCTCAAGCTAGAAGTCGACAATCTCGCAGACCCTTACGTGCGGTTTATCTCCTCGTTCGCTAATTTGCTCGCAATCTTGGAGGTGGAAACCGACGATGACTTCAGACAAGAGACCGGCCCGCCGATCCTCTCTCAACCCATGCCTCACCTTACCAGCTTAACCGTTACTGACACCTCGGAAGCTTACGGAGCATCCCCTGCCGAGCTCACGCCATCGCTCCGA
>Ga0308160_10002161_pt1 | contig 24637 bp, 25 predicted proteins | sample PhyFR1_FD_201036 | JGI IMG/M metagenome (GOLD analysis project Ga0308160, IMG submission 201036) | Phyllosphere microbial communities from UC Gill Tract Community Farm, Albany, California, United States - DLSLF.R1 | ecosystem: Host-associated > Plants > Phyllosphere > Unclassified | place: USA... | reverse complement strand
TCGAACCACGCTACCGCCGCACCACGCTGAGCCTCACTCAACGAACTTCGCGTATCCAAATGACCGACCCCCGAGAGTTGGAACTGATTTCTCAGTCCAACTCCCGGGGGTCAGTTCAGAACCGGGGGCTTCTGTGGTGGGCGATACCAGACTCGAACTGATGACCTCTTCCGTGTGAAGGAAGCGCGCTACCAACTGCGCCAATCGCCCTCGTCCCGAACGGGACTCAACGATCGTACCGGATGCCGCGACGTGCTCCGAACCACGGGGGCGAGACACACCCGGGGCGCGTCCGGTTTTGCACCATCGCTCAGATCGGGTAATGTCTTACGAGTGCTCGGGGCAAGCCCCGGGAACGAAATGCGGATGTAGCGCAGTGGTAGCGCATCACCTTGCCAAGGTGAGGGTCGCGAGTTCGAATCTCGTCATCCGCTCGAGTGAAGGGATCATCGTCAGGGAAACCGACGAGAGATCACGACACGTGGGTCGAACCACACACGGTGGCGTGGCCGAGCGGCTAGGCACCGGCCTGCAAAGCCGTTTACACGGGTTCGAATCCCGTCGCCACCTCGCTTCACAACTGAACAGCCTGTATAGGCGCGATTGGCGCAGCGGTAGCGCGCTTCCCTGACACGGAAGAGGTCACTGGTTCGATCCCAGTATCGCGCACCGAATGAAACCCCCGGCCTCGCCGGGGGTTTTTCTCGTTTCCGAACCATCACGCATCGCCGAGGAGGGTGATGTCGGTGGGTCATGGCATCCTTTCTTGTATGGATGAGCTTCAGGATTCGCCCCCGCGCCGCTCGCGTGAGCAGCTCGAGCAGTGGGTACAAGAGTTCAAAGCTCAGGGACACATCGTCAGCGGTTCGATCCGTGTCGCCCAGCAAGAAGACGCCGACAGCCAAGACACGGGGCTCGTGGTCATGAACCTCCGCAACGCGAAGGCGTCCATCTACATGCAGCCGCGCGGCTACGACGAGCCGGTGTGGGAAGCGACGCTCACCGGACGCCCCGACGACCTGACGCTCTCCATCCACGACATCGCATCACTCGCGGCCGAACTCGTCATCGCCGGCAACCTCTGCTCGTTCCTGCAGTGGAAGTCGCTCGAATGGGACCGCGACAGCGGCACGCGGACCTGACGTCAGCCGCGAGCAGGCGGCGCGGCAGGCACGAGATCGACGAGGGAACCCTCCGCCTCATCGTGGCGAACCGATGACGCCAGGGCGGTCGACGTCGTCGCGGCGGGCACGACATCGGTCGGAGAGGTGTCGGCCGGCGAAGAATCCCGCAGGTAGCGACGAATCGAGACATCGCGGGAGCCGAACATCCCCCGCCGAAGCCGGACCATGGTGAATCCCCGGCCGCGGAGCTCCTCGGCGTTCTGCGAGGTCAGCTCGGTGCGGGGGATGCGAACCCACCCGGTGTGCGAGTCGTATGCGTGTGTGACGAGGTGATGCTGTGACATGCGAAACCTCCCATGACCAGGCTGACGTCCCCGACGGCAGCCTGTATTCGCATCGTGTTCCGATCGTGTGAACAACCGCGACGGCAAGCCCCCACCGGCTCGTCGCCCCGGGGCATAGCGTGGACGCATGACCGTCCCCGACACGCACTGGCGCGAGATCGCCGCGTCGCCGTTCGTCTCTCTCGGAACCTTCCGCCGCAACGGCGTCGAGGTCGCCGTCCCCGTATGGATCGGACGCGACGGCGACGAGCTCGTCGTGACGAGCGAGCGCAACACCGGCAAGGTCAAGCGGCTGCGCAACGACTCCCGCGTGACCCTCCGCCCGTGCAGCCGTATGGGCGCTGTGGACCCGGATGCCATCACCGTGGTCGCGGCAGGACGCGTCGCGGGTGCCGCCACCGACGATTCCCGCGCCGATGCGGCGCTGCGACGCAAGTACGGGCTGCAGTACCGCGCGATCCTCGGTTTCGAGGCCATCGTGCGAAAGCTCCAACGGCGCCCCGGCGACCGCGTGATCCTCCGCATCTCGCGCGAGGACTGACCTCCACGACGGGCGCTCAGCGGAGGAATAGCCGCCGAACGCGACAGGGTGTACCCGAACCGCAAGAGCGCGCAAGGGGGTTTGCCGAAGGCGCCGACTCGCGAGAGGTTGCAGGAGAGCGGCTGGCACCCCCGACATCCGCGTCCGACTTCTTCTCGCCGGAAGATGCGCGGTGTGCCGAGGTGCCGGCGAGGAGGTGCCGCGTGGGTCGTTTCATCTACGACGGGAACACGAAGATGGAGTTCGAGGACCGACTCCTGGCGCACCTGCAGGCGGTCATCATGGCCAAGGTGCGCAGAGGCGAGAGCTTCCCCTTCACGTGGAAGGACGACATCAGCACCGGGGGAGGGCGGACGACCGTCTACATCCACCCGAACGTCTCACTGGTCTTCAAGTACCACGGAAGCCGGACTCCCCAGCTGAGCGCCCCGTGGCTGCACGCCCTCACGTACAACGCCAACTCCGGGCGCGGGTTGTACGTCATCCCGGAGCCGGAGGAGTTCACGCCGCGCGAGAGCGTGCAACGCGAGGAGATGGTCTTCCGAGAGGTGCCGAACGAACCGCTGGCCGGGGAATAACGTTCCGGGTTCCGGCGGTTCTCGCCTCCATGAGCGACTGGACTGAGACCAAGCCCTTCTTCGAGACGACGGCGGTCGCCCACCTCGCGACCCTCATGCGGGATGGATCCCCTCATTCGACCCCGCTGTGGGTGGGCGTCGATGGCGAGCGGCTGATGTTCTTCACCGAGGTCGACACGTTGAAGGATCGCAACCTCCGCCGGGATCCCCGCGTCGCGATCTCGGTGACCGGCGCGGACAACCCGTACGCGATGGCCTTCGTCCGCGGCGAGGCCGTCGAACGCCTCGACGGAGACGATGCGTTGCCCTATGTCGATCGCATCTCGCACGTGTACGAGGGGCGCCCCTACGGCATGCGCACGGGACTCGCCGTCTGGTTCATCGAGCCGCGCAAGGCGTGGTCGCGCACATACGAGGACTGACCCTCACAGGGCGAGGGGCAGCACTCCGAGCAGCAGGACGAGGGGCGCGATCACCGCGCCGAGAACGACGAAGCGTCCCCACTTCACCTCCACACCCGCCGCCACGAGACGGTCGTGCCACAGCAGCGTCGCGAGCGATGCCCACGGCGTCACGATCGGTCCGGCGTTGACGCCGATGAGCAGGGCAGCCAACCGCGCGGGTGAGCCCGCGACGGACTCCAGGGCGAGGTAGGCCGGGAGGTTGTTGATCCCGTTCGCCGCCAGAGCCCCGACGCCCGCTACCTGCCAGAGTGAGACGAGGTCGTCACCGGTGCCCGCCAGCACCGAGGTGACGCGTCCGATGCCCAGCGCCTCCAGCGCGCCCACGGCGAGGAACAGGCCGCCGGCGAACACCAGCAGCGACCAGGGGACGAGCCGGATGCCCAGAGCCCGCGGCGCGCGCCAGGCGAATGCCGCGACGAGCACGACGGCGGCTCCCAGGGCCGGCATCCACGGTTCGAGCCCCACGACCAGCAGCGGCAGCAACGCCACGGTGACGACGCCGGACACGCGCAGCAGCAGGGGGTCGGAGACGGCGGGGGAGGCGGCATCCGGATACGTCTTCGGCAGGCGACGCAGGAACACCACCGTCAACACCACGACCGATACCGCGATCGCGATGAGCGCCGAGGGGCCGAGGAGCGCGAGGAAGGCGACGGGGTCGTGCCCTCCTCCCAGAGCTTCGGATGCCAACAGGTTGGTCAGGTTCGACACGGGCAGCACGAGCGAGGCGGTGTTCGCCAGCACGACCGTGACGAAGGCGAAGGGCAGGGGATCGAGCTTCCTCGCCACGGCCATCGAGACCACGACCGGTGTCAGCAGCACGGCGGTCGTGTCGAGGGAGAGGAACGCGGTCGCCACCGTCGCGAGCACCACGACGAGCACCCACAGCCACACCGTGCGTCCGCGCGCGATCCGAGCGAGACGGGCGGCGACGACATCGAACAGCCCCGCCTTGGACGCCAGCTCCGCCACGATCGTGACGGCGACGACGAACAACAGGATGGGCCAGACGCGATCGGCGACGGCGAGGGCGGCGTCGCCGGGGAAGACGCCGGTGAGCAGCGCGATGATCCCGAGGATCCAGAGCACGCCGCCGATGATGGCCAAAGTCACCGCTCCACTATGCGGCACGTCCGGTGCCGTCGAGGTCACGCCCGCCCGGTAGCCTGGAACCGACCCTTTCAGGAGATGTGCTGTGACTGATTTTCCCGCCGATGGCTTCGCCCTCTTCCCCGACCGTTCGGTTGTCGCCCTGCGCGTCAACGGCGAGCTGAAAGACCTCGCGACGACGGTCACGGCAGACGACGAGGTGGAGGCCGTCACGATCGACAGCGCCGACGGCCTGTCGATCCTGCGGCACTCGACGGCGCACGTGCTCGCCCAGGCCGTCCAGCGCGTGAAGCCGCAGGCCAACCTCGGCATCGGACCGCCCGTCACCGACGGCTTCTACTACGACTTCCAGGTCGCTGAGCCCTTCACTCCCGAGGACCTCAAGGTCATCAAGAAGGAGATGGAGCGTATCGTCCGCGAGAACCAGCGCTTCGTCCGCCGCGTCGTCACCGACGACGAGGCCCGCGCCGAGCTCGCCGACGAACCCTTCAAGCTCGAGCTGATCGGCCTCAAGGGCGGGTCCGCCGAGGCCGCCGAGGGCGCGTCCGTCGAGGTCGGCGCCGGCGAGCTGACGATCTACGACAACGTCACGCGCGACGGCGAGACCGCGTGGAAAGACCTCTGCCGCGGACCCCACGTCCCCGGCACCCGCCTGATCGGCAACGGCTGGGACCTCACGCGTATCGCCGGCGCCTACTGGCGCGGCAGCGAGAAGAACCCGCAGTTGCAGCGCATCTACGGCACCGCGTGGCCCACGAAAGACGAGCTGCGCGCCTACCAGCATCGCCTCGAGGAGGCCGCGAAGCGCGACCACCGCAAGCTCGGCAAGGAGCTGGACCTCTTTTCGTTCCCCGACGAGATCGGCCCGGGACTCTCGGTGTTCCACCCCAAGGGCGGCATCATCCGCTATGAGATCGAGCGCTACATGCGCGAGCGCCTGCTCGCGAGCGGCTACGAGGTCGTCAACACCCCGCACATCACCAAGGGCGACCTGTTCATGACGAGCGGTCACCTGCAGTGGTATGCGGACGGCATGTACCCCCCGATGGTCCTCGACGAGGTCGTGGATGCCGACGGGCATGTGTCGCGGGAGGGCCAGGAGTACTACCTGAAGCCCATGAACTGCCCGTTCCACAACCTGATCTTCCGCTCGCGCGGACGCAGCTACCGCGAGCTCCCGCTGCGCCTGAGCGAGTTCGGGTCGGTCTACCGCTACGAGAAGAGCGGGACCCTGTCGGGACTCACGCGCGTGCGCGGCATGACCCAGGACGACACGCACATCTACGTCACGGCCGATCAGGTGAAGGGCGAGCTCACCCACAGCCTCGACTTCGTCCTGCAGACGCTCCGCGACTACGGTCTCAACGACTTCTACCTCGAGCTGTCGACCAAGGAGGACGGCAACCCGAAGTTCATCGGCGACGACGCGCTCTGGACCGAGGCGACCGAAACCCTCCGCGAGGTCGCCGAGGCCTCCGGACTCGAGCTCGTTCCCGACCCGGGCGGGGCGGCGTTCTACGGACCGAAGATCTCGGTGCAGGCTCGTGACGCGATCGGCCGCACGTGGCAGATGTCGACGATCCAGCTCGACTTCAACCAGCCGGAGCGCTTCGAGCTCGAGTACACGGGTCCCGACGGCGAGAAGCACCGTCCGGTCATGATCCACCGTGCGCTGTTCGGGTCGGTCGAGCGCTTCTTCGCGATCCTGCTCGAGCACTACGCGGGCGCCTTCCCGGTGTGGCTCGCCCCGGTGCAGGTCGTGGCCGTGCCCGTCGCCGCCGAGTACGGCGATTACCTGCAGGGCATCGTCGCCGATCTCAAGACCAAGGGCGTGCGCGCCGAGGCCGACCACAGCGACGACCGCATGCAGAAGAAGATCCGCACGCACACCACGCAGAAGGTGCCGCTCATGCTGATCGCCGGCGAGCAGGACCGCTCGAACGGCACGGTGTCGTTCCGGTTCCGCGACGGCACGCAGCTCAACGGCATCCCGGTCGAAGAGGCCGTGGCACGCATCACCGGCGCGATCGCGGCCCGCACGCTCGTGAACACCGCGGAGGACCTGGCGTGACAGACGATCCGGATGCCGTGGCGGCGGGCTCGTCGCCCTCGGTCGGTGCCACACCGACCGAGGAGCAGTCTGCCGTCGCCGCAGCCGGACCGGCGACGACCGACGCCGAGCTGGTCGACGCCTCCACGCTCCCGGGCGTGCCCGACGAGTTCCAGCGGCTGTGGACTCCGCACCGCATGGCCTACATCTCGGCGGGCCGCGAGCCCATGGAGCAGAACTGCCCGTTCTGCGCCGCTCCCGGCAAGACCGACGAGGACGGCCTGATCGTCGCGCGAGGCAGGACGGCCTACGTGCTGCTCAACCTCTTCCCGTACAACTCCGGCCACGTGCTGGTGTGCCCGTACCGTCACATCGCCACGTACGACCAGGCGACCGACGAGGAGGTCGCCGAGATCGGCGCGCTCACGCAGCGCGGGATGCGCGTCCTGCGCGCCGTGTCGCGCTGCGACGGCTTCAACCTGGGCATGAACCAGGGGGCGATCGCCGGCGCGGGGGTCGACGCGCATCTGCACCAGCACATCGTGCCGCGCTGGGCGTCCGACGCGAACTTCTTCCCGATCATCGCCAAGACCAAGGCCCTGCCGCAGTTGCTGGGTGACGTGCGGCGCACGGTCGCGGACGCCTGGGCAGACTGAGCCGCGCACTCGCAATCCCCTCGGCGCCCGGTCGGAGCGTCGCTACGGTCGGGGATATGAACGCGCACCCTCGCCCCCTCGTTCTCTCCCTGACCATCACCGCCGTGCTCCTGGCCACGACCGCGTGCTTCCCGCTCCCGAGCCCCGGCGCATCGGATGAGAGCGAAAGCGCCCCCGCGCAGACGCAGCCCGCGGACGGCGCGGACGCCGAGAGCGTCGACGATCCGCTCGCCGAACGTCAGGCGTTCTTCGAAGAACAGCAGCTCCCGCTCGACGGAACGCCGCTCACCGCGGTCACCCCCGCGCAAAAGGAATTCATCTCCCAGCAACGTGCCTACGTCGAGGGGCAGGGATCCACGTGGTCGGCGCAGGACGAGAACATCTCGCTCGCCCTCGCCGCGGACGCGTGCGAGACCGCGATCCTGAACAGCCACCGGATCGACGCATCGACTCTCCAGACGCACGTCGCCACCTCGCCGTTGTTCGCGGCGATTCTCCCGAAGGATGCGGATGCCGCGACGCGCGCCGCGGGGGAGAGCAACGTCGCGAGCGTGATGGTGTTCGGGACGTCGTTCCTCTGCCCGGACGACTCGGCAGCATGGCAGGCGGCCTACACCGAGGTGTACGGCGGCTGAGCCGCCGTACGGGCCTCAGCGCACCTGCCGCACCGAGAACTGCAGGCGCGGGTGGGCGTAGGCCTCCTGCGACTCGATGAGACGCAGCTCCCGGGAGCCGGACTCGTAGGTGTTGGTCAGCAGGTCGAAGACGCTGGATGCCGTGCGCGCCAGCGCGTCGGCGGCGTCACCGCCGCTGCGGCGGTAGTGCGCGGTGAACAGCGCCGCCGTGACGTCGCCCGACCCGTTCGCCTTCATCGGGATGAGCGGGGTCTGGACGATCCACGCGCCGTTGTCGTCGACGACCATCATCTCGATCGTGTCGGCCTCGCGGTCCGGCCGCTCGACACTGGTGACGAGGATCGTCCGCGGACCGCGAGCGCGCAGCGCGTCGGCCGAGGCGAGGGTCGAGTCGATGCTGCCCGGCTCCGTGCCGGTGAGGAAGCCGAGTTCGAACTGGTTCGGCGTGAGGATGTCGGCCACGGGAACGACGCGCTCGCGCAAGAGCTCGGGGATCGCGGGGGCCACGAAGCACCCCGACTTGGCGTTGCCCATGACCGGGTCGCAGGCGTAGACGGCATCCGGATTCGCCTTCTTCACCCGCGCGACGGTGTCGATGATGACGTCGGCGATGCCCTCGCCGCCCTGGTAGCCCGAGAGCACGACGTCGATCTCGGGGAAGATGCCGCGCTCTTCGATTCCCGTGATCACCGCGGCGACGTCGTCGGGGGAGATGAGCGGCCCACGCCATGCGCCGTAGCCGGTGTGGTTGGAGAAGTTGACCGTGTAGACGGGGAGAACCTCGACACCGATGCGCTGGAGGGGGAAGACGGCGGCGGAGTTGCCGACGTGTCCGTACGCGACGGCCGACTGGATCGAGAGAACCTTCATGCCTCGATCCTTCCACCTCGTGAGGCCGCCCGCCGCGTTCCCGCGGCCCGAGCGAGTTCGTCGACCAGCGCGGTCGCCGATGCCGCGTCCAGATCGTGCACCGTCAGGCGCAGGTACGACCCGCCGGCGGGGGAGAGGAAGAACGGGTCGCCCTCGCGGACGAGCCAGCCGCGGCGCATCAGGTCCTCACGGACAGCCGTGGCGGGAACCGGCAGCGGAACCCACAGGTTCAGACCGTCGCCCGGGGCGACGGGGAGTCCGCGCTCGGTCAGCGCGCGGGCGAATGCCGCGTTCCGCTCGGCGTAATGCGTCGCGGCACGCTCGATGTCGGCGCGCACCGCGTCGTCCGTGACGAGCGCGAGCGTCATGCGCTGGAGGATGTGACTCACCCACGTCGTCCCGGGCGTCAGTCGCACGGCGAGTCCGTCGGCGGTGTCGGGATCGGATGCCGTGACGGCGAGGCACGTGTCGGGCCCGAGGAACTTGGACATCGAGCGGATGCGCGCCCACCGACGCTGCGACGATCCGATGACGGAGTGGAGCGGAGCGCGCGAGAGCAGCGAGAAGTGGTCGTCCTCGATGACGAGGACGTACGGGTGAGCCGCGAGGACGTCCCGGAGCGCCGCGGCGCGCTCGGCGCTGAGGCTCGCTCCGGTCGGATTGTGGGCGCGGGGCGTCACGATCACGGCTCTCACCCCGGCCTCGAGCGCGGCGCGGAGCCCGTCGACGGTCATGCCCTCGGCATCCATCTCCACCGGTACCGCGCGATACCCGCTCGTTCGCACGGTGTGCAGCGCCGAGAGGAAGCACGGGTCCTCGAGCGCGACCGCGTCGTCGCGCTGCAGAGCCTGCGCGAACAGCCTCTCGATCGCATCGCTCGCGCCGCTCGTGACCGTGATGCGCAGGTCGTCGTGGGGGAGCTGGTCGGCCATCCACTCGCGCGCCCAGGCCTCGAGTCCCGGGTCGATGACCGGCTCGCCGTACAGCACGGGACGCGTGGAGCGGACGAGGGCGCCGGTGGGATCCGGGATGAGCGCCGGATCGGGGTTGCCGGTGCCCACATCGCGCAGCACGGTGCCGGGGGCGTACCCCTCCTGCGCCACCGTCGTCCGATCGGCCACCCGCGTGCCCCCGCGTCCGCGCGCTTCGACGAGCCCCGCTTGGGCGAGCTGTCGATAGGCGGCGACGACGGTGTTGCGGTTCACGCCGAGGTCCGCGGCGACGGCGCGCACCGAGGGCAGGAGCGTCCCCGGCGCGAGCTCGCCACGCTCGATGCGCTCCCGCAGATCCGACGCAATCCCGGATGCCGAGCGCCCGGTCATATCGATGGTCATACGCCCCCCTGGGTCCGTGACCACTCTATGTCCTGAGCCATGCTACGTTTTGGCCTAAGCCAAACAGAGCGCGACCCGACGCGCGGTACAGCGCGCCCCGAGCGCGGAATGGAGCAGCCATGTCAGACACCGGAACCTCGCGCGTCAAGCGCGGTCTCGCCGAGATGCTGAAGGGCGGCGTGATCATGGACGTCGTCACCGCCGAGCAGGCCCGGATCGCCGAGGACGCCGGCGCCGTCGCCGTGATGGCGCTCGAGCGCGTGCCCGCCGACATCCGCGCCCAGGGCGGCGTGGCGCGCATGAGCGACCCCGACCTGATCGACGACATCATCGCCTCGGTGTCGATCCCCGTCATGGCCAAGGCGCGCATCGGGCACTTCGTCGAGGCGCAGATCCTGCAGGAGCTCGGCGTCGACTACATCGACGAGTCCGAGGTGCTCTCGCCCGCCGACTACGTGAACCACATCGACAAGTGGAACTTCACCGTGCCGTTCGTCTGCGGGGCGACGGGCCTGGGCGAGGCCCTGCGCCGTATCACCGAGGGTGCGGCGATGATCCGCTCCAAGGGCGAAGCGGGCACGGGTGACGTGTCCGAGGCGACCAAGCACATCCGGACGATCACGGGCGAGATCAACGCGCTGCGCGCCAAGACCAAGGACGAGCTCTACGTCGCGGCCAAGGAGCTGCAGGCCCCGTACGAGCTCGTCGCCGAGATCGCCGAGACCGGGAAGCTCCCCGTCGTGCTCTTCACCGCCGGGGGAGTGGCCACCCCGGCCGACGCGGCGATGATGATGCAGCTCGGCGCCGACGGCGTGTTCGTCGGCTCGGGCATCTTCAAGTCGGGCAACCCCGCTGAGCGCGCCGCCGCGATCGTGAAGGCCACGACTTTCCACGACGACCCGAAGATCGTCGCCGAGGCGTCGCGCGGCCTCGGCGAGGCGATGGTCGGCATCAACGTCAGCGACCTCCCGGCCCCGCACCGCCTCGCCGAGCGTGGCTGGTAACTCCCCGCGCGTCGGCGTCCTCGCCCTGCAGGGCGATGTGCGTGAGCACCTCGCCGTGCTGACCGCCCTCGGTGCCGACGCGCGACCCGTGCGCCGGCCCGAGGAGCTCGCCGCCGTGGAGGGCCTCGTCCTCCCCGGCGGCGAGTCGAGCGTCATCGACAAGCTCGCCCGCGCGTTCGGGCTGTTCGAGCCGATCCGCGCGGCGATCGCCGACGGGATGCCGATGTACGGCACGTGCGCAGGTCTCATCCTGCTCGCCGATCGCATCGACGGGGCGATCACCGGCCAACAGACCTTCGGCGGAATCGACGCCCGCGTCGCCCGCAACGCGTTCGGCAGCCAGACGCAGTCGTTCGAGACGGACCTGGATGTCCCCGCCCTGGGCGATCCGCCGGTGCACGCCGTGTTCATCCGGGCACCCGCGGTCGTGGAGTGGGGACAGGATGCCGAGCCCCTGGCATCCCTTCCCGACGGTCGTGTCGTCGCGATCGAACAGGGGGCACTGCTCGGCACCGCGTTCCACCCGGAGTCGACGGGCGAGACGCGCTTCCACGAGCGCTTCCTCGCGGGCGTGAACGCTCGACGCAGCGCGGGCGCCCCCGCGCTCTAGACTGGAACCTATGTCCGGACACTCCAAATGGGCCACGACCAAGCACAAGAAGGCGGTCGTCGATGCCCGCCGCGCCAAGTCGTGGGCCAAGCTCATCAAGAACATCGAGGTCGCGGCCAAGCTCGGCGGCGCCGACCTGCAGGGCAACCCGACCCTCTTCGACGCCGTGCTCAAGGCCAAGAAGACCTCGGTCCCCAAAGACAACATCGACCGCGCGATCAAGCGCGGCGCGGGGATCGGCGGCGAAGCGGTCGAGTACCTGTCGATCATGTACGAGGGGTACGGCCCGAACGGCGTCGCCTTCCTCATCGAGTGTCTGACCGACAACAAGAACCGCGCGGCGGCCGAAGTGCGCACCGCGCTCAGCCGTAACGGCGGCACGCTGGCCGACCCGGGCAGCGTCGCCTACAACTTCAGCCGCAAGGGCGTCATCGTCGTGCCGAGCGAGGGCACGACCGAAGACGACGTCATGCTCGCGACCCTCGAGGCCGGCGCCGAAGAGATCGAGCCCCACGGTGAGGGCTTCGGCATCATCACCGAGGCGAGCGACCTGGTGACCGTGCGCTCCGCCCTGCAGGAAGCCGGCATCGAGTACGACTCGGCCGACGTCGAGTTCGTCCCCTCGCTGAAGATCGAGGTCGACGCCGACACCGCGCGCAAGGTCTTCCGCCTCATCGACGCCCTCGAAGACAGCGACGACGTCCAGAACGTGTACACGAACTTCGACCTCACCCCCGAGGTGCAGGCCGAGCTCGAGAACGACGAGTAAGGGCGCGCCCCGAGCTCGATCACGGCCCCTGCGCTTAGCGTGGGGGCCGTGTCTCGTTCCCTCCGCGTCCTCGGCATCGACCCCGGTCTGACCCGCTGCGGGATCGGCGTCGTCGACGTGGCGCCTAACCGCACGGCCTCTCTCGTGCATGTCGGCGTCGTGCGCTCGGCTCCCGCCGACCCGATCGAGAAGCGGCTCGCGGCCATCGCCGCCGGCATCCGGGACGTCCTCACCACGCACGACCCGCACGTGGTGGCGGTGGAACGCGTGTTCGCGCAGAACAACCGCCATTCCGTGATGGGCACCGCCCAGGCCAGCGGTATCGCGCTGCTGCTGGCCGCGGAGCACGGCCTCACGGCCGCCACGCACACCCCCAGCGAGGTGAAGGCCGCGATCACCGGGTACGGATCCGCCGACAAGCTGCAGGTCCAGACGATGGTCGCCCGGGTCCTGCGCCTCGACGCGTTGCCGCAACCGGCGGATGCCGCCGACGCCCTGGCCATCGCCCTCTGCCACGCGTGGCGCGGAGGAACGGCCGCCACGACGGGGGAGACGACGCTGACGCCCGCGCAGCGCGCGTGGAGGGATGCCGAGAAGCGGCGTTCTCCCCAGCCTCGTGTCGCTCGAACACATGTACGAAGCGACGCGTAAGCTGGACGCATGATCTCTTCGCTCCACGGGACGGCGGCTCATGTCGCCGACGACTCTCTGGTCATCGTGGTGGGCGGTGTCGGCTTCACGGTGGCCGTCACCTCGCAGTTCGCGCGGACGATCCATGTCGGCGACGACGTCCACGTCCACACGAATCTCATCGTCCGCGAAGACGCGCTCTCGCTCTACGGATTCGAGAGCCGCGAAGAGCTCACCGTCTTCACGCAGCTCATCAGCGTCACGGGTGTGGGCCCGAAATCGGCGCTGGGCGTGCTGTCGTCCCTGACGGTGCCGCAGATCGCCCAAGCCGTCGCCGACGACGACGACGCCCCCTTCCGTCGCGTGTCCGGCATCGGCCCGAAGACGGCGAAGCTCATCGTCGTCCAGCTGGCGGGCAAGCTCGCCGTCGTCCCGGCCACGGCTCCCGCGGCCGTCGCGGCCCACGGCCAGGTGCCGGTGCAGGTGACGCAGGCGCTCGTGGGTCTCGGCTGGACCGAGCGCACGGCCGCCGAGGCCGTGGCATCCGTCACCGAGAGCGCCTCCGAGAGCGACCGCGCGTCGGTCCAGGCGCTGCTGCGCCTCACGCTCGCGCTCCTCGGTCCCGCGCGCAAGGAGACCGTGGGTGGCTGACGTCCGCGACGCCGGGACACCCGACGACGAGACCGAGCTGGCGATCGAGGGGGCGCTGCGCCCGACCTCGCTCGCGGAGTTCGTCGGACAGCAGAAGGTACGCGGGCAGCTCCAGCTCCTGCTCGACGCGGCACGCATCCAACAGCGCTCGCCCGACCACATCCTCCTGTCCGGCCCTCCCGGGCTCGGCAAGACGACCCTCGCCATGATCGTCGCCCACGAGAGCGGGCGGCCGCTGCGCCTGTCGAGCGGCCCGGCCATCCAGCACGCGGGGGATCTCGCGGCACTTCTGTCCTCGCTCACCCCCGGCGAAGTGCTCTTCATCGACGAGATCCACCGCATGGCACGCTCGGCCGAAGAGATGCTGTACCTCGCCATGGAGGACTTCCGCATCGACATCATGGTCGGCAAGGGGGCCGGGGCCACGAGCATCCCGCTCGACCTCTCGCCGTTCACGCTCGTCGGGGCGACGACCCGCGCGGGACTCCTGCCCAATCCGCTGCGGGACCGATTCGGATTCACCGCGCACCTCGAGTACTACGAGCCGGAAGAACTGGAGCGGGTCGTCTCGCGATCGGCATCCATGCTCGACGTGGGCCTCCCCGGCACGGCGCGTTCCGAGATCGCCCGCCGCTCGCGCGGTACACCCCGCATCGCCAACCGGCTGCTGCGACGGGTGCGCGACTATCTCGTCGTCCACGGACCGTCCGACGGCACCGACGACGGTGACGCCGACGTCCGCACCGTGGGCGCAGCCCTCGACCTCTACGATGTCGACGCCATCGGCCTCGACCGCCTCGACCGCGCCGTTCTCGACGCGCTCGTGCGCCGGTTCCGCGGGGGACCGGTGGGACTCAGCACACTCGCCGTGGCGGTCGGGGAGGAGCCCGAGACCATCGAGTCGGTCGTCGAGCCCTACCTCGTGCGGATCGGCTTCATGGGCCGCACACCGCGCGGTCGAGTGGCCACGCCGGAGGCCTACGACCACCTCGGCGCTCCTCATCCGGACGGGCTGCTCCGATTCAGCCAGGGGTCATGACCTATACTCGGCGAGGGATTCCCCGACCCCCGCTAGGCAGTGCCGCACGGCGCGCCTGATTCGAAAGGTGCACCGCCTCCATGGATTTCGCGACCTTCTTCGGCCAGTACGGCCTCATCATTCTGCTGATTGGTCTGCTGATCTTCATGTTCTGGAGCTCACGCCGCCGCATGCAGAAGCAGAAGCTCGAGCTGGAGGAGAAGGCGCGTCAGACGGTTCCCGGCGCCGAGGTCCTGCTTCAGGGCGGGCTCTACGGCACCATCGTCGAGTACGACGGTGAAGACCTCGACAAGCCCGCGCACGTCGAGATCGCGCCCGGCGTCGTCATCAAGGTCCACAGCCAGGCCGTCCTCCGCATCGTCGACCCGACCTCCGGCACCGTGACCGAGGACGAGTTCATCCAGGCGGAAGAGACCGAGGCCGAGTACATCGCCGGTGTCACCGACGGCGAAATCACCTCGATCAGTGACGACCACCGCGCCGCCCGCCAGGCCGCCGAGGCCGATGCCGACCGCACCGACAAGGACCGTCCGCAGGCCTGACGCCTCGACTGTTCGTTCTCTCGTCCCGCCGCATAGAAAGCCGACTCCGTGGCGCCCTCTCCTCCCGTCCGCCGTGCCTGGCGTGTCCTGACCGGTCTCCTCGCCATCACGGCGGTGCTGTTCGGACTGAACGCCCTGGGCGTGTACGCCTTCAAGGCCAGCTCCTGGACCCCTGACCTCGCCCTCGACCTGCAGGGCGGAACGCAGATCATCCTGCAGGCGCAGACCACGGACGGCGCCACCCCCGACTCGGAGCAGCTGCAGCAGGCGGTGTCGATCATCCGCCAGCGCGTCGACGCGTCCGGCGTCGGTGAGACCGACATCGCCACCGAGGGCAGCGACAAGATCGTCGTGCAGATCCCGGGCGAGGCCGACGAGGCCACGCGTCAGCGGATCCAGAGCTCGGCGCAGCTGCAGCTGCGGCCCGTGCTGTTCACCGGGTCCCCGGCGACCACCTTCGTCGGCGAGGACGGCAACACCACGCCGTACCCGACGCCCGACCCGAACCTGCCGGCCACACCGACCGCCTCGCCGACCGACGGCAGCGACCCGGCGTACATCACGCCGGCGCTGCAGGCGCAGTTCCTCGCGTACGACTGCGCGAACCCGCCGAGCAACCCGGCGCAGGCCCCCGCGGATCAGCCCATGATCACGTGCGGCCTCCAGGACGGCACGAAGTACATCCTCGGTCCGGTCGAAATCGACGGCGACGACATCGCGGATGCCACGAACGGCCAGGAGCAGAACACCGGCCGCTGGGCCGTGAACCTCGTCTTCAACGACCAGGGCACCGAGAAGTTCGGCAAGATCAGCCAGCGCCTCTACGGCAAGCAGGCTCCGTTCAACCAGTTCGCCTTCGTCCTCGACGGATCGGTGCTGTCCGCCCCGTCGATGAACGGCATCATCCTCGACGGTCGCCCCAGCATCACGGGTAGCTTCTCGCAGGAATCCTCGAAGGCCCTGGCCGATCAGCTGAAGTACGGTGCCCTGCCGCTGAGTTTCAACGTCGTCAGCTCCGACACCGTCTCCGCGACCCTCGGGTCCCAGCAGCTCCAGGTCGGCTTCATCGCCGGTCTGATCGGTCTGGCGCTCGTCGCGCTCTACTCGCTGATCGTGTACCGGGCCCTGGGCACGGTGATCATCGCCTCCCTCGGGGTGATGGCGGTCCTGACCTACGTGATGCTCTGCATCCTGGCCTGGCGCATGGGCTTCCGCCTGTCGCTGGCCGGCGTCGCGGGCCTGATCATCACGATCGGGTTCACCGCGGACTCGTTCATCGTCTACTTCGAACGAATCCGAGACGAGCTGCGCGACGGCAAATCGATCACCGCGGCGGTCGAAGACGGATGGTCGCGCGCCAAGCGCACGATCTACATCTCGAAGTCGATCAACATCCTCGCGGCCGTCGTGCTGTACATCCTCGCGGATGCCACGGTGAAGGGCTTCGCGTTCACCCTCGGGCTGACGACGGCGATCGACATCCTGATCTTCATCCTGTTCACCCACCCGGTGATGCAGTTGCTCGCCCGAACTCGGTTCTTCGGCTCGGGTCACCCGCTGTCGGGTATGGACCCCGAAGCCCTCGGGGCTGTCTACCGCGGTCGCGCGCAGTTCCGTGCGCCCGTCGCCGACGGCGGCCGGGCGAAGCGCTCGCGCGGCGAGGCGCAGCGCCGCCAGACCATCGCGGAACGCAAGCAGGCCGAGCTCGCCGCCGCTCGCGGCGATAGCCGCTCCACGAAGGAGGGAGACGACTGATGCGCTCCATGACGCAGCTCGGTAACGACCTCTACTCCGGGAAGACCTCCTTCCCGTTCGTCCAGCGCCGGCGGATCTGGTTCCTCATCGCCGCACTCCTCGTGATCGGTGCGGCACTCGTTCCGCTGGTCCGACCCATCCAGTTCTCGATCGAGTTCACCGGCGGCTCGCAGTTCACGGTCTCGAACCCGGCGACCGTCGACCAATCGCTCGCGACGCAGGCGGTCTCGTCGGTCGTCCCGGGGGCCTCCACGCGCGTCACCGTGATCAACGACCAGGCCGTCCGCGTGCAGACCGACCAGATGAGCAACGACGAGACGCAGGCCGTCTCCGCCGCGCTCGCCTCGGCATACGACGTGCCCAGCTCCGAGGTCACCAACTCCTTCATCGGAGCGACGTGGGGCGCCGACGTCACCCGCCAGTCGCTCTGGGGTCTCGCGATCTTCCTGGCGCTGACCTTCCTCATCCTCGCGCTGTACTTCCGCACGTGGAAGATGTCGGTCGCGGCCATCATCGGCCTCGTCGACGTGCTCGTCATCACCATCGGCATCTACGCGCTGTTCGGATTCGAGATCTCTCCCGCGGCGGTGATCGGTTTCCTCACGATCCTCTCGTACGCCCTGTACGACACCACGGTCGTCTTCGACAAGGTGAGGGAGAACACCCGAGAAGACGGTGAGATCTCCGGGCGCACGTTCGCCGAGTCGGTGAACCTCGCCGCGAACCAGACCCTCATCCGGTCGATCAACACGACGATCGTCGCGGTGCTGCCGATCGGCGCCATCCTCTTCATCGGTGTGCCGCTCGGTGCGCGGACGTTGAGCGACATCTCGCTGTCGATCTTCGTCGGGACCCTCGTGGCCGCGTACTCGACGCTGTTCGTCGCCGTGCCGCTCTACGCGCTGCTGCGCGAGCGCGAGCCGGCGATCGCCCAGCGCGACACTCGCGTGCGTTCCGCGCGGGAGAAGGCGGGCATCCCCGCCTGACGGCGGGGGCCCGCTCCGCCGGGCGTAGGATTGATCGACTGACGTCAGGACGGGGGAGGGGCGAAGATGACCGAGACCACGGCCTCCGCGCCACCGCCCTCTTCGCTGCGTCGGCTCGTTCCGCGCATCTTCTCGCGTGCGGCCCGCCGCGACGACGTCGACAAGCTCCTGCGCACCGTGCGCACCCACCATCCCAAGGGTGATCTCGGCATCATCGAGCGCGCCTACGCGGTCGCGGACAAGGCGCACGACGGGCAGAAGCGTCAGAGCGGTGAACCCTACATCACCCATCCCCTCGCGGTGGCGCAGATCCTCGCCGAGCTGGGCCTCGGTCCGAAGGCGATCGCCGCGGCCCTGTTGCACGACACCGTCGAGGACACCGGCTACCCGCTCGACGAGCTGGCCGCCGATTTCGGCGACGAGGTCGCCATGCTCGTCGACGGCGTCACGAAGCTCGACAAGGTCAAGTACGGCGACAGCGCGCAGGCCGAGACCGTCCGCAAGATGATCGTGGCGATGTCGAAGGACATCCGCGTCCTCCTCATCAAGCTGGCGGACCGCCTGCACAACGCCCGGACGTGGGGATTCGTCCCCCCGCACAAGGCGGCGAAGAAGGCCACCGAGACACTCGAGATCTACGCGCCGCTCGCCCACCGGCTCGGCATCCAGGCCATCAAGAGCGAACTCGAGGATCTCTCGTTCGCCGTGATGCACCCCAAGCTCTACGCCGAGATCGAGAGCCTCGTCAAGCAGCGGACCCCGCAACGCGAGCAGTACGTGCAGAACGTCATCGACGCCGTCGACGCCGATCTTCGCGAGCTCCGGGTGCGCGGCCGCGTGATGGGCCGACCGAAGCAGCTGTACTCGGTCTATCAGAAGATGGTCGTGCGCGGCCGCGAGTTCGACGACATCTACGACCTCATCGGCATCCGGATCCTCGTGGGCACGGTCCGCGACTGCTACGCGGTGCTGGGCGCGATCCACGCGCGCTGGACGCCGCTGCCGGGGCGCTTCAAGGACTACATCGCGACCCCCAAGTTCAACCTCTACCAGTCGCTTCACACGACAGTGATCGGCCCCGGCGGACGCACGGTCGAGATCCAGATCCGCACGCACGAGATGCACCAGCAGGCCGAGTTCGGTGTCGCGGCCCACTGGAAGTACAAAGAGCGCATGGCGGGCGGCAAGGCGGATGCCAAGGCCGTCGACGCCGACATGGCGTGGATCGCGCACATCTCGGACTGGCAGGCCGAGACGGCCGACCCGGGCGAGTTCCTCGACTCGCTGCGCTTCGAGATCGGCGCCAAAGAGGTCTACGTCTTCACGCCCAAGGGGCGCGTGATCGGCCTGCCCGCGGGCGCGACCCCCGTCGACTTCGCCTACGCCGTGCACACCGAGATCGGCCACCGCACGATGGGGGCGAAGGTCAACGGCCGACTGGTCCCGCTCGAGACCGCCCTGCAGAGCGGGGACGTCGTCGAGGTGTTCACCTCGAAGAACCCCGACGCCGGTCCCAGCCAGGACTGGCTCGGGTTCGTCAAGAGCACGCGCGCGCGGAACAAGATCCGCGGCTGGTTCACGAAAGAACGCCGCGAAGAGGCGATCGAGCAGGGCAAGGACTCCATCGCGCGCGCGATGCGGCGGCAGAACCTGCCCCTGCAGCGGCTGATGAGCCAGGACTCGTTCACCGAAGTGGCGCGGCAGTTCCACTACGAGGACGTCTCGGCGCTGTACGCCGCCGTGGGCGAGGGCCACGTCTCGACGCAGTCGGTGATCGAGAAGGTCACCGCCCTCGTCAGCGCGGAAGACACCTCGACCGGGCCGATCGACCTTCCGCAGGTCGGTCGACGGCGCACGCCGCGCAACAGCGACTCGGGCGTTCTCGTCCGGGGTGCGCCCGACATCCTGGTGAAGCTCGCCAAGTGCTGCACCCCGGTCCCGGGCGACGAGATCGTCGGCTTCGTCACGCGCGGGAGCGGCGTCTCGGTTCACCGCGGCGACTGCACCAACGTGAAGTCGCTCAAGGAAGACCCCGACCGTCTCATCGACGTCGAGTGGGCGCCGACCACCAAGAGCCTGTTCCTCGTGCAGATCCAGGTCGAGGCCCTCGACCGCTCCGGCCTGCTCAGCGATGTGACGCGCGTGCTCAGCGAGCACCACGTCAACATCCTCTCGGCCACCGTGTCGACCTCGAACGACCGCCTCGCCCTGAGCAAGTTCGTCTTCGAGATGGGCGACACCGTTCATCTCGATCGCGTCCTCAACGCGGTGCGACGCATCGACGCCGTGTACGACGTCTACCGCGTCACCTCGTCATAGTCGTCGGGTTCATCGCTTCATCCCGGCCAGCGGACTCTGTCGCCCCGTCGAGGATCTCGAGGCCGCGGCGGCCGTAGGGGATGCGAGGGCGCTCTCGGATCCACGTTCGCGCCCGTTCGGCCAGGTCGGGATCGGTTGACGCCCATGCGCACGCCGCCGCCGGTTCATCGAGCCGCGCCAGATCGGCCAGAGACCGGGTCGGGGTGGCCACGAACACTCCCGCGATCTTGATCGTATCTGCGGGGTCCAGCCGCACGTCGTGGTACACGACCCGGGCATCGTGCGTGACCCGCACCCGACGCTCTTCTGCGCGCTGCAGATGGTGCGGCGACGGCTCGAGCATCACCCCGCCGTGGACCCAGCCCGCGCTGAGGCGGACCGCGGCCAGCCGGGTGCCGGTGAGGGGTGCGAGGCTCCGCGCGCGCATCCATGCCGTCTCGGCGGCATCGGCGGGCATGTAGCCCGCACCGATCCCGACGAGGACGCCGTCGAGGCACGCCGCCGTGAGCTCAGCGAGCGAGAGACGCTCGCCGGGGAAGTACAGAAAGGGCGACACCATCCCGTCAGTCTGACGCGAGGGTGCCGCCCGTACCCGCCGGGGCGGGAATCTGTGGAGAGGCGATCAGCCGCCGAGGGCGCGCAGCCACCCGCGGCGCGCTTCGAGGGCCTCGGCCGCCTGGGCGGCCGCGCGCTTGTCGCCGCGTGCCTCCGCGTCGGCGAGCTCGGACTCGAGCTTGGCGATCGCATCGGTGATCTGACGCGTCATGTCGTTCGCACGCGCCTTCTGCTCGGGATCGTTGCGCTTCCAGTCCGCGTCCTCGCGCGTGCGGACGCTCTGCTCGATCTTGCGGAGCTCGTCGTCCAGGCCGCGCTCGACATCGCGGGGGAACACGCGGCCGATCTCGTCCCACTGCCGCTGGATGGCGGTCAAGCGCTGACGAGCCGTGGCGAGGTTCTTCTCGTCGACGATCGGGGCAGCCTGCTCGAGCAGCGCGCGCTTCTGTTCGATCTTCTCGCGCGACGCCTCGATGTCGGCGGCTTCCCGCTCGCCGCGGGCGCCGTACAGCGCGTCGCCCGCCGCCTTGAACCGGGCCCAGAGCGCGTCGTCGACCTTGCGGCCGGCGCGACCCGAGGCCTTCCACTCGTCGAGCAGGTCACGGTACGCGCCGATGCCGTCCTCGCCGCGCGGGGCGAGGGCCTCGGCGCGCTCCACGAGACGCGTCTTGACGTCGCGGGCCGCCTTGTGCGTCTCGTCCAGCGCCGAGAAGAACTCGCGACGGTGACGATCGAAGCTCGCGCGGGCGTCGCGGAAACGACGCCACAGCTGCTGAGCCGTCGACTTGGGCAGACGGGGACCGTTCTGCTGGTGCGCCTGCCAGCGGTCGAAGAGCGCCGACATGTCGGCGGTGCTCTGCTTCCACTGCACGGTCTGCGGGTCGCGGGCGGCGAGAGCCTCGGCCTCTTCGACGATGACCGTGCGCTCGCGCACGGCCTCGGCGACGGCTTCCTTGGCCGCGGCGGCCTCGGTCTCGCTGGCCTCGGCCAACTCGGCGGTGAGAGCGTCGATACGTGCGATCAGGGTGGCCAGGTCGCCCACCGCCGCCGCGCCGTCGAGCTTGCCGCGGACGCTCAGAGCAGTGGCGCGGAGGTCCGATGCCGACGCGCCGCCCCGACGGTGACGGACCTCGAGGAGGGTCACCTCGCTCGCGAGGTCGGCGAACTTGCGCTCGAAGTAGGCGAGAGCCTCGGCCGGGGTCCCGTCCGGGTACTGGCCGACGACACGCCACCCGTCGGCTTCGCGGACCGAGACGGTGCCTTCGTCATCGACGCGACCCCAGGGCTCGGTCGGCGCCGCGACGCGGGCACCCGGGCGCGGGCCGGGGCGGGGAGACGGGGCCGGGGCGGGCACCGGCGCCGCGGACGACGTGCCGGCGGCATCCTGTTCGGTCGACGCGGCGGTGTCGTCGCCCTCGGCGGGGGCGTCGGCGGCATCCGCCGTGCCGGTCGCATCCGCGGTGGGCTCATCGGCGGAGGTCTCATCGGCGAGACCAGCGGTGTCGACGGGTTCGGCGGCGTCGGTCGGGGAGACGTCGGCGGCCTCCGCGGGGGAGTCGGCCGGATCGGTGGCCGCCGCCGATTCGTCGGGCGAGACCGTCGTCTCGTCGGCGGGAACCGGCGCGTCGGTCGCGTCGCTCGCGGAGTCGCGCGGGCCGGCGGTGTCGGGGGAGGAAGCGGAAGTCACGGAGATAGCACCTCATCGCGGCGAAGCCGCCTGGGGGAGAAGGACGATCCCGAGCCTAGTACGCCGGACCGCGGCGTGACGGGATCAGGGCGTGGGGGCCGTCGTCTGCTCCGGGTCGAGCAGAGGAGCGTCGGGAACCGCGGAGGGAGAAGGGGAGTCCGTCACGGTCGGAGCGGGGGCGGGAGCGCCGGGACCCGCCACGAAGTAGGCGGTCTGCGCCGCGATCGCGCCGGCGATCACGACGATCCCGACGACGAGGCCGAGGACGTTGTCGCGCCGACGACGCTGACCCTGGCGACGATGCAGCTCCTGCCGCGCCTGGTAGACACGAGCGCGTTCCCGCTGCTCGCGGCTCTGCCGGTCTTTCCCGCCCGTCGCCACATCGACCTCCTCCGGCCGCCTCGCGACCGCCCCCGATCCTACGCAGCACGGCACAGGCCCCACAAAAGGCCGACGCCCGGTGTCGGCGGCCCCGGTTAGCCTGGATCGGTGCCCGCCTCATCCGCCCTCTTCCAGGGCCAGACCCCGCTCGCGGTCCGCATGCGCCCGGTGAGTCTCGACGAGGTCGCGGGCCAGGGGCACCTCCTGCGCCCCGGATCGCCGCTGGTCACCCTCGCCACCACCGACTCCTCGGCATCCGGATCCGCCGTCTCGGTGATCCTGTGGGGACCGCCGGGGACGGGCAAGACGACACTCGCCCAGGCGATCGCCCGGTCGTCGGGGCGCCGCTTCGTCGAGCTGTCGGCGATCACCGCCGGCGTCAAAGACGTGCGCGAGGTCATGCAGGAGGCGCTCACCCAGCGCGACCTGTACGGGCAGTCGACGATCCTGTTCCTCGACGAGATCCACCGCTTCACCAAGGCGCAGCAGGACGCGCTCCTGCCGGGCGTCGAGAACGGCTGGGTCGTACTGATCGCCGCGACCACCGAGAACCCGTCGTTCTCCGTCATCTCGCCGCTGCTCTCGCGGTCGCTGCTGCTGACCCTCCGACCCCTGGGCGACGACGACCTGGGCGCGCTGATCGACCGCGCGGTGACCGACCCGCGCGGTCTCGCCGGCCGCGTCGTCCTCGACAGCGACGCGCGCGCCGCCCTCGTCCGCCTCGCGTCAGGAGACGCGCGGCGTGCGCTCACGGCCCTCGAGGCGGCGGCCTCCGTCGCCGGCGACGACGGGCTCAGCGCAGCGAGCGGCAGCGCGACCGACGACGAGGACGAGGACGAGGATGCCGATGAGCCCGCCGCCGCGTCCGAGGACGCCGAGCCGCCCGTCATCACGGCCGACCACATCGCACAAGCCGTCGACCGCGCGCTGCTGCGCTACGACCGGCAGGGCGACGAGCACTACGACGTCATCAGCGCGTTCATCAAGTCGGTGCGCGGGTCGGACCCGGATGCCGCGATCCACTACCTCGCGCGGATGATCGAGGCGGGGGAGGACCCCCGGTTCATCGCGCGACGCCTGGTGATCTCGGCCGCGGAGGACATCGGCATGGCCGACCCCCATGCCCTGCAGATCGCCGTCGCCGCCGCCGACGCCGTCGCCTTCATCGGCATGCCCGAGGGGCGCATCCCCCTCGCGGAGGCGACGGTCTATCTGGCCACCACGGCCAAGTCGAACGCGGCGTACAACGCCATCAACGCCGCGATCGCCGACGTCCGGGCGGGCGGGTTCGGCCGTGTGCCCCTGCACCTGCGCGACGCCCACTACCCGGGCGCCAAGCGGCTCGGCCACGGCAAGGGCTACAAGTACGCGCACGACAGCGAGATCGGCATCGTCGCCCAGCAGTACCTGCCCGACGAGCTCCAGGGGCGGCGGTACTACGAGCCGACGAATCACGGCGCCGAACGCGACGTGTCGGCCCGGCTCGAGAAGATCCGTCGCATCCTCGACGGGCAGTGAGCACCCTGAGGGGGCTCGCGGGCGGCTCTGATAGCATGAATCGGCTCGAAACAGGGTTTTCGGGCATCCCCTCCTTCCTGTGATCACCTTCCGGTGCGCCCCGGCGTGCGCTCCGGATCGGGCGGAAGGGGGCGATACGCCCGCGAGCCGCGAAAGGCGCGGCCGCGTCATCGGAAGGAGAACTTCGTGACCACGAAGTCTCAGGACCGCCGCAAGGTGCGTCTGTCGCGCGCCCTCGGCGTCGCGCTCACCCCCAAGGCCGCCCGCTACCTCGAGAAGCGTCCCTACGCTCCGGGTGAGCACGGTCGCACCAAGCGCAAGGCTGACAGCGACTACGCCGTCCGTCTGCGCGAGAAGCAGCGTCTGCGCGAGCAGTACGGCATCCGCGAGAAGCAGCTGCGCATCGCGTTCAACGAGGCCCGCCGCACCGACGGCCTGACCGGTGAGAACCTGGTCGAGCTGCTCGAGATGCGTCTGGACGCCCT